>Ga0208398_100152_pt1 | contig 59779 bp, 48 predicted proteins | sample LakWasMe79_HOW10_2_FD_183905 | JGI IMG/M metagenome (GOLD analysis project Ga0208398, IMG submission 183905) | Freshwater sediment methanotrophic microbial communities from Lake Washington under simulated oxygen tension - Sediment Metagenome... | ecosystem: Environmental > Aquatic > Freshwater >...
AGTGGCAGTCTGTTCTCTGTTCAGTCCTTCAATACGCCGGCGTGCGCGACCACAATCAACCGGGGTCAGGTCTTGATGAGAAGAAATTCAACGCGACGGTGTTGACGCGGCGGGAAGTCCCTGTAACTGGTTAGGCCGCACCTTCGCCACCCCTGAGAGATAGCCCCGGAATGCTGGGCATCGGCCCAAACCAAGAGCTTTCAATATCGACGTGCGAGTCGGTGTCGTCCCAGTAGATGCGCCCGCCATCGGCAAGAAAGATTCTGAACACAACTCGGATGTGCTCTAGCCCCAAGCAAAGCGCCTGGAACTGGTTCTCACCCGCTAACCACCGGTCGGGTGTCAATGGCGCCAACGACAGCCAGCACCGACCGTAGGCATGCTCGCCTTCTTCGGATGGTTCCACCGTCTCCGGTTCGCCGATCCGAACGACCAGGTCAAAAGGTCGACCTTCACGGGGAACGCAGCGAAATCGTTGCTCGGCAATCCACTTGCGGTGGCTCATGGCTGGATTGTGTCTTTCGAGATGGCGAAGTAGATCAAACTTCTTTGGTGTGGCCTAACGTTGAAATTCAGCGACGGCCGAAGGCCGTCCGCTGGAATGCCGGGTTGGGCGGCACGTACCAGGCTTGCGGAACGCTAGTCACCATACTGCTGCCAAATGGGTTTGCCATTGCGGAAGTAGATGAGTGCGCTTGCAGAGCTCTCTTTCGCGACCATGAGCCCGTCCGCCCGAAGAGTGACACTCTGACCTCTGTAGTTGCCATGACCAGTCCCCTTGTCTTCCACGTGCCACATGTCAATCCAAGAGAAGTCATCGCCGCCGTTGCCAAACTCGCTGCCGGCGCCGACCACAATAGTCTTGCCACGTTGAAAGAGGAAGGCGATGCCTTCCTTCTTGGTTTTTGGGTCAACGACCAACACAGCAAAGTCCGGGTGGCCGTCGCCATTGAAGTCGCCGCGCCAAACGAACGGGTTCACCCTTCTTGAGATCTGCAGCGAGCTACGCTTCTCCGCCTCAGCCCAGGCCTTCTCGGCCCAAAAAGGAAACTCACCGGCCACGAGATAACTCTGCGCGAACGCGTCCTGCGATAGCAGCACTGCGATGGCGAGAAGAGCGAGTTTCATGACGCCCAACGTGAAAGTGAGCGGACGCCGAAGGCGGTCCGCTCGAATGACAGGTTGTGCGTTGCGCGTGAAAGGCAGCCTAGTTCAATGAGCATGTTTGGCCTCGTAGTCGTGCAGCGCCTCCGCCAATCCCGCCGCAACACCTTCACAGTCTTTGCGCCAAACATAGTCCGTGTCCTGGCGCGTGATGACAACCGTGCAGCGAAGGTTCGGCCTCTCCCCGTCCCACTTGAGCAAGACAACGGCTCCTTGCGCTTGAGCAGCCTCAATCTGCGGAATGAATCGGTCGATCATCTCGGTCACCCATCTAGCGACGCACAACGTTGGAGCTGAGCCGAGAGCGGCGGCTGGCCGACGCGAGTCGGCTCGAGCGCCAGGTTAGACCTGTGCGCTCGCTCGAATTGCAAGCCAAGTGGCGGATGAAGCAACGACAGCAACCGAGACATAGGCCAGCGGGAGAATTGGTAGGTAGAGCCCGAAAGCTTGAACGTCTACCACGCCAAGGAATTTGAGAGCGGACGGGGACGCAACGAGAGTACCAACCCCAAGCACTAAGCTCACTAGGGGTGTCCCTGCAAGGGCTAGAAAGCGAGCTCGGCCACTGACCGCGCTACGCTTCGGCGACAAGGCGTGCCACTGGGCCACTGCCGCGATCAACCATGGCGGGCCAAACCAGAACGCAACGAGCAGCGCGAACTCGCTTGGCAAGATGTAAGTGCCTTGCACAGGTCTAACGTCTGAGCTGAGCCGGCGCCGAAGGCGATCGGCTCGAGCGACGGGTTATGCAGAGCCACGTGACTGGCACTGCCGTGAAAGTGGCCCGGAGCATACCGAAGTGAGCGCCACGTGGCGCACGGCGGAGGCGACAGGCTGGCGCCAAACACAAAGATCCGTCGCGAAACAGGGAAAGAGAACGACTGGCCTTGCCCGTACCGGCAAGATCACGGCATGCCGAAGCGGACGACGGCCGCGCCAAGCCAGAACTGGCGGACGGCACGGCACGTTGCCTCGCATGATCGCGGCACAGGCACGACCGGCGCGCTGCCTTTGCAGATTGGCTAGCCTGCTGCATAACGTCGAAGTTGAGCCGGCGCCGAAGGCGATCGGCTCGAATGACCGGTTGAACAGATGGCCACACTGGCAAGTGCAGTGCTCATTCCCGCGCCTCCAGGATCTTCCCAAGTCGCCGGCCATCTCCATACTGGATGTCGTCGATGAGCCATCTGGCGCCAGACTGTTGTAGAAAGAACTTCATGCCGATGCGCTCCCCATTGGCGGGATAGTCAAAGGACACGTTAACCGTTGCAGGTGTCTCGCCAGGAAGGACCTTCAGTCTGGCTGCACCCGGATCTTGCGATGCCCAGATTGGACTGAAATCGAGCTTGCAAATTTCCCTCGTTCGCGAAACACACTGACGGTCGTTTCGAAGTAGCTTGATTAGCCGAAGGGAGAAATAGCGCGACCAGACAGCGTCAGACTGGAAGAGAAGCCCTGGACCAGCGGTGGGCGTGCCGATTACAGCTTCCCACGCGAAGTCGCGATAGAGGCGCACCACAGGGTCGAGCTCATTCGAAGGCGCTGCAATGACCACGGTCGGCAGGAAGCCCAGCAGGAAGAAAACGCGGTGGAGCATTCAGCTGTTCAACGTTTGAGTTGAGCCGCGCAGAAGGGCGTCGGCTCGAATGATTTGTTAGAGCGCATTTTGGGCGATCTCATGGCTTCGAACGAAATGCTCGCTGACATGCGACATACGTACCGCATGCCACAGCCGCAGCAACGCTGCCTACCCAGAACAGCGGTATGGGCCAAGCTAGGTCCCCGCGTGGGGACAGCAGCAACCACACAAGTACCGCGGAATAGGACAAGCCACCAGAAACTATCAGGCCTCGCCGCCCGGACGTCATCCATGCACACGCTGCGCCAAGAAGCAACGCGCATAGGATGATCGTGAGCCACTGTGTCATGCGCTCTAACGTTGAAGCTAACCGGCCCGCGACGGCAGGACGCCGCAGGGCCAGAATGAAATGAGGCCCGCAGGCGGCATGCCGTTGCAGGTCCGGTTGAGCGACAGGTTATGCGTCACGTTGCCACTCAACCGCCCGTACCGTTGGATTGGTGGAGGCAAAAACGCTGACGCAACCGTTGCCAGTAACGACGAGCCACTCGCGACGAGAATTTTGGTATCCCTGAAGCGTAGCTTCTTCATCACACCACCCGCCTGCTAAGACCTCCAGGACCGGATAGCCGCGCACGAAGCCTTCTGAAGTCCAATACCTCGCAAGGTCGAGTTCATCGAGATAGCGGAACGCAGAGGCCTCGACAAAGCAAACGTCAACTCCTTTGACGTTCCGATCGCTGGAGACCTCGCGTGCAATTCTCACGCTTAGCCCCTGCGACGAGAAGTCCAGGCACTCGATATCCGAGCCCCAATGAACTTCCGCGGGCTCACCGAATGGGAGAGTTTTAAGACGCACAACGTTGAAGCTGAGCCGCGAGCGGCGGCTTGCCGACGCGAGTCGGCTCGAGTGACAGGTTAGGGCTCACAGTCGCACCTAGTTCAGCCAAGGTGATCTCCATCGGCCGCGTCCAGAAATGCCGACACCTCAGACTTCGCGCTAGCCCCGCGCGCAAGGCGCCATACGGCAACAGCACAGACCAAGACGCCAACTCCAGCGGCAAGAACCCATTCTGCCGACGTCAGCCCAAGCGGCATTAGGAACGGAGCGTAGGGACGCAACGCGAATGCCGAGAAAAGGAACGCGCCAAGGCCCAACAAGAGCGCTGCGCCAGCTTTCACCAATGTCGATTGCAAGCTCAACATTTCAATGAGCCCTAACGTTGAAGCTGAGCCGCGAGCGGCGGCCTGCCGACGCGAGTCGGCTTGAGCGACTGGTTAGGCAGCACTTCTAGGTAAGGCGCCACAACCGCTGAAAAGCTGGGAAGAAGCTCGGGCAACTCGCTGCGAACGTACTGCAATGCTTCCTCTTCAAGGTTGCAATCGTAGAGAAGATGGTCGACCTTATAGCCAAAGGAAACCTCAGGACATTGGAGTTCCTCGCCCATAGATGAACGAGCGCACCACCGGCAGAAATCTAGGACCTTCTCGGCCGACGAGAGCGATAGCGCTGCAGCACGAAGCGCAAACTCAGTGACGTATGGAAGCGTAGTTGAACCGGCGGGGAATTCGAACGCCGGCTTTCTCGTGCACTTAGCTGGGCCGCACAAAGACAAATCGGTTAGCTCCTGCGGCGTGCACTCGCTTTGCAGAATTTCGTGATCCGCCCAAGCTACGACCTCTTCGTCAGAGAGGATCCCAATCTTCCACAGCGCAATGACTCTCTCGATGGGTCGCATTTGATGCTGCCTAACGTTGAAGCTGAGCCGCGAGCGGCGGCTTGCCGACGCGAGTCGGCTCGAGCGACAGGTTAGGTTGCATTCGACTCACCGCGACCCGTAGAAGTGTAGGCACAGCATTGCCAGCAGTAGGGCCCCGAGTAGCAGGCCAACGCCACGAACAACCCAGCCCACTACAACCGCATACCTCGGCGTGGCCTTGCCGTCCGGATTGTTGAAGCCACCAGGCAAGTCGTCTTCCAACGTAGCGCCCAGGCCATTGCCAAGAAGGGCAGCAACGGCGATTCCGAACACGACCCAAAAGCTCCACCCCGCAGCCGCAGCTGCGCCCGCAGAAATCGCTGCGACGACTAGCAACCAAACGGCCGGGCGAACAAGGGCTTTCATGCAACCTAACGATATAGCTGAGCTGCGAGCAGCGGCTGGGCACGCAGGGCCCAGAATGAAATGGGGGCCCGAAGTGCGCAGCCGTTGCGAGTCAGCTCGAGCGGTTGGTTATGCAGAGCGCCAACGACGAAGGCACCCTGCTTGCATGCAGCTTGTGCTGCCCAGGGCGCGAGCCTAGCAGGCGCGCCCGGAGCGCGACGGCGTGCACGGACCAGCGCGCAAGCCCCAACAGGCCACAGACCTGAATACGCGACCACGCCCTGAGCGCAGCGAACTGAACCAGAAGCAGCCTTCGCTCGCGTGCGGCGCAAGCAAGTGAATGCCCGAGCCTCGCGACCGCGCGCGGACACCCAGCGGCGGCTGCCGCTTGCGGAAACCTCAATCGCAGTGGCTTTAAGACGCTGCATAACGGTGACGCTGAGCCGCGAGCGGCGGCTGGCCGACGCGAGTCGGATCGAGCAAATGGTTAAAGCGGCTCATGTAAAGCTGCACAGGTAGTAGGGTCCGCTAAGGTGTTGGCAGCCTACCAAATCTCCGCCAAAAGCTCCCTTGTGCGAGTCCACATCTTCAATCCGACCGGAGGGGTCATGAACAACCCCAATCCAGTTATCAATGATTCCCTCCCAAGGGAAAGCCAAGTTCGCATCGGATCCAGCCTCGAACATGCAGGCCTTTGTGGTTGCGCAGGGGGGCTGAACGCCTCGTGCAGCTTCCCGCGCCGCTGAGTCGTATGACGGGCGCTCCAGCCAAAACTTCACATAGACACCAGCGGTATCCAACGGTGCGAAGACCCAAGCAAGCCAAACAGTTGCAGCGACAACGAAGTAGTTCGTCGTTTCGGCTGTCCGAAAGCTCACAGCGCGCCAACCTGACCAGGTAAGTGCAAGGACACCGAGGATCGCAAGCAAGGCAGCAACTAAGAGCGCGCCCGCGCCAACCAGATAGCGAAGTGCAGAAAGCAGGCCGACACCGATCGCAAAGGCTAGGACAACTTGTGAAGACCGGTGCAGTTCCCGCATGTGGCTGGCGCTTTAACGTTGGAGGTAAGTGGCACGCGACGGCGGCACGGCGCTAGCATAGGCGGACAGGCCAGGACCGCCGTTGTGTGTCCCCTTGACCGACCGGTTAGACCACATGGTTCTGACTCCCCACTCCGCGCGCTTGAATGGCAAGGCAGACGGAAAACAGGCACGACAGCAACGTGAATCCGGCAGTTCCAAAAATCGCTAGCTCCCAGTTAAGTTCGCTTGCTGTTTCTAGCGATGAATACATGAGGTCAAGCTCACTGTGCTGCCTCTGAACAATGCGAAACAGACCATCTGTTTCCGGTGTTTTGGACTGAAACCCGGCAGCTTGTGCACTGATTGTCTCCGCGCTCGCCGATTGAAGGATCGAAATGCCACCAACAGAATTCAGGGAGTACACCAGCATCGCGCCACGAGCGGCGCAAAAGAGGCTGCCTGCGAACCCGGCGACGAGCAGCCAATGAAGCAACGTCCTGCGCGTGTTGGATTTCATGGGGTCTAACGTTCGACGCAAGGGGCGGCTTGCGCCCTGGCGCAAGACGTCTCTTTGACGGAGGGGTTAGGCATCAGTTACCCCGCCAACCCAAAGTCGTAAACAACGGGATCACCTTTCAGCAACTGGACCCAGTTCAGCCAGTAGTCGGGCCTCGATCCCTGCAGGCATTCTTGCCGACCAAGAATTCAGCCCGCCAGACTGAAGCCGCAGAAACGGACGGAGAAGTTGAAACGGGCCAGCTAGGAGCTTGCAGGGCGCCATTCCGCGTGCTCAAGCTAGCCCGAGCGTCACGGTTGTGACTCAGCTACCGATGCAGGCCGACTGTCCATAACCTAAAACAACACGGGCTGCCCTTGCGCGAAGGACTCGGCAGCGGCGTCTGCCAAGCGTTGCGCAGCGACACCATCCTCGATGGTGGTTCGAACCGCCCTGCCCGCCTGCAGTTGCCCGAAGAAATGCGCCAACTCCAGCCGGTAGGCCTCGCGGTAGCGCTGCAGAAAGAAGTTCTCCGGCAGATCGGTGCGCACGCCCTGGCCGTCCATCTGCAGCACCTCGGTGGGCCGGTGGTTGCCGCAGGCGAGCAGGCCCTTGGAGCCGAGTAGCTCGAAGCGCTGGTCGTAACCGTAGGCGGCGCGGCGGCTGGTGTTGATCTGGCAGAGGCGCCCGCTGCGCGTGCGCAGGGTAACGGCGGTGCTGTCCACGTCGCCAGCGGTGGCTATTGCCGGGTCGGTCAGGCAGGAGCCGGTGGCGCTGAGCCAGACCGCCTCATCGCCCTCCTCGCACAGCATCCAGCGGAACACGTCGAAGTCATGTATCAGCATGTCGCGGAAGATGCCGCCCGACTGCTTGATGTAGTCCACCGGCGGCGCGCCGGGGTCGCGGCTGGTGATGACCAGCATCTCCGGCGTGCCGATCTCGCCCCGCTGCGCCCGCGCCTTGGCTTCATTGAAGGTGGGGTCGAAGCGGCGCTGGAAACCAATCATGCAGGCGACATTGGCGGTGGCGATCGCATCCGCGCAGGCCTGGGCGCGCGCCACCGACAGGTCCACCGGTTTCTCGCAGAACACGTGCTTGCGCGCGGCGGCGGCGCGCAGTATGAGGTCGCTGTGCGTGGTCGTCGGCGAAGCGATCACCACCGCGTCTATGGCTGCATCGGCAAACACCGCGTCGATATCGGGGGCCACGTCGGCACCGTGCAGGGCGGCAACCTCACGGGCCGAATCTGCCATCGGGTCACTGACGGTCTTCAGCCGTATGCCCGGCAGGGCCGCGAGATTGGCGGCATGGATGCGGCCGATGCGGCCTGCGCCGAAGAGGGCGACGTTTTTCATCGAGATTCCTTGGATGTGGATGGGAAAGAAGGGGAAACAGAGGTCTGGGCGAGCTTGAACACCGCCACCGCCTGCAGCAGCTGAGCTGCCTGCTGCTGCAGCGACAGCGCCGCGGCGGCGCTCTGCTCGACCAGGGCGGCGTTCTGCTGGGTGGCGCGGTCCATATGCGTGATGGCCTCGCCGACCTGGGCCACGCCGCTGCTTTGCTCGGCGCAGGCGCGGCTGATGTCGGCCACCAGGCCGCTGACGCGCTCGATGGCCGCAACCACCTCCTGCATCGTCGCGCCGGCGCGATCGACCAGCAGGCTGCCCTGCTCGACACGGCCGACGCTGGTGTCTATCAAGCCGCTGATGGTCTTGGCCGCCTCGGCGCTGCGCTGCGCCAGGCTGCGCACCTCGCCGGCGACGACGGCGAAGCCGCGGCCCTGGTCGCCGGCCCGTGCGGCCTCGACGGCGGCATTCAGCGCCAGGATATTGGTCTGGAAGGCGATACCGTCGATCACGCTGGTGATCTCGGCGATGCGGCGCGAGCTGTCAATGATGCCCTTCATCGTCGCCACCACCTCACCCACCACGGCACCGCCGCGCAGGGCCACGGCGCTGGCGTCCTGCGCCAGCCGGCTGGCCTGGCCGGCCTGCTCGGCGTTGTTGCGCACCGTGCTGCCCAGCTGCTCCATCGCCGCCGCCGTTTGCTCCAGCGCACCGGCCTGCTGCTCGGTGCGGCCCGACAGATCCTGATTGCCCTGGGCAATCTCCTGACTGGCCGCTGCCAGGTGCTCGGCATTGCTGCGCACCTGTCCGACCACGCCTGACAGGCCGACCTGCATCTCGGCCAGCGCCTGCAAGAGCTGCGCGGTCTCGCTGCGGCCCGGCGCGGCTATGGCCAGGCTCAGATCGCCGGCCGCAACGCCCCGCGCCAGCAGCACCGCCCGCTGCAGCGGCCGCGTCGTCGTGCGGACTATCCACCAGGCCAGCAGCAGGGCCAGCAAGAGGGCGAACAGGGCGCCGGCGGCAATACCCCGCTGCAGCCGCGTCGCGCTGGCGGTGGCCTGCTCCGCCGCGGCCGCCATCGCCTCGGTCTCGTGGCGCAGCAACTCCTGCACGCCGGCCTGGAACACCGCCTCGGCCGGTATCACCTCGGCCTTCAGCAGATCGCGACCATCGTCGCTGGAGCCGGCATTCACCAGGTCCTCGAAGCGGCGCTGCAGCAGCAGATAGGTCTTGCCCGCCTGCTGCATGCGGGCCAGTATGGCCAGGCCCTCCGCGGTCGTGATCCGCGCCGCCACCGCCTCCAGGTCCTGCCCCAGCTGCTTGCGCGCGGCCTGTACCCTGGCCGTCTCCTGCTTGATCTCGCGGATGTCGTTCCACAGCAGCAGATTGCGCAGCGAGCGGCCCATCTCGCGCACATCGCGCTCGACCTCGCCGACCAGGGCCATGCGCGGATACTGGCCCCGCACCAGCTCATCGACCCGCGCATTGAGCGCGCCAATGCCCAGCCAGCCGGCGGCGCCCAGGGCGGCAATCAGCAGCGCCACGCTGCCGAAGCCGGCACTGAGCAGGGCCTTCAGGGACAGCTCGTCCAATCGCCTTGTCTTCATGTCCTGTTCAGCATCCACTCGTGCGCCGGGTCATTCATGAACACCCAGTTGCGTGTCGGCCCGGCCATCACGTTCAGGTAGTAGAGGCTGTAGCCGTGGGGTGCCACGACCGGGTGATAGCCACGCGGCACCATCACCGTGTCGCGGTCCTCGACGGCCATCGCCTCGTCGAGACTGCGGTCGTCGGTGTAGACGCGCTGGAAGCCGAAGCCCTGCGGCGGATCGATGCGGTGGTAGTAGGTCTCCTCCAGCTGCGTCTCCAGCGGTGCGGCGTCGCGGTCATGCTTGTGCGGCGGGTAGCTGGACGAATGGCCGGCCGGCGTCAGCACCTCCACCACCAGCAGGTGGTCGGCGCCGGGGTCGGTGTGCGGCAGGATGTCGCAGACATGGCGCAGATTGCTGCCCTGGCCGCGCACACTGCGCTGCATCGCCGCCGGGTCGATCAGGCGCAGCGGATGGCGGCCACTGGACGGCGCGGTGGCCAGCGCGATCTCGGCCTCGCCCTGCGCGGTGATGACCAGCGGCTGGCCCGGTGGCACGTAGAGCGCGGCCGGCGAGACCGGATCGAACACATGCTCGCGCGTGCCCAGGCCGACAAAGGTCTGGCCACCCACGGCCACATCGACCTTGCCGCTGAGCACCACCAGGCACAGCTCGCGCTTGCCGGTGGACAGCGCCTCGCGCTCGCCGGCGCCCAGCCGCAGCGCGCGGAAGCCAACGAACTGCCAGCCGGCCGACTCCGGCGTGATGTTGACGATCTCGCGTCCGGTCTTGTGGGCTTTTTTCAGCAGACTCACGGTGTCTCCTTGGGTTCGGAATAGGGAATCAGAGGGGTCACGCCGATGGCAGGCGCAGCCAGTGGTTGTCGAGCCGCAGCGCGGTCTCGGGCAGGGAGCTTGATCCGTCAGCCAGGCCCGCACGCCAGCGGCCGAGCGCACCGCCGCCCGACCACAGTGCCTGCACGTCGCCGGCCAGCGCGCAGGCCCCGGCCGCGGGCTGAGCGCCCAGCCAGCGACCATCGGCCTGCCACCAGGCCAGGGCGTCGGCGCGCGGGCAGCTGACGGCCCAGCGCGCGCCATCGAAGGCGATGTCGCCGCCATAGCCGGCCAGCACAGCCGGCTGCGCACAGGGCGTCAGGCGCTGGCCATCGAACAGGGCCAGCACCGGCGCTGCCGCGCGCGCGGCCACATCGTCATGCTCGGCCTGCAGGGCGATGCCGAGCAGGCGGCGCCCGCTGGTGCCGGTGCCGGCCCAGGCCAGATGGCGCGGGCTCAGCCGCACATCGGCCAGACGCCACTGGCCCAGCAACGCACCGCTGCCCCCATCCAGCCGCACCAGCGAGGCATCCATCGCCGCCCGCTGCAGCTTCAGCCGGCCGGTCTCCGCCTGCATAGCTACGCCGCCGTTGGCGACCAGCAGATGGCCATCGTCGTCCAGCAGCAGCTGGTGCGGGTCCAGGCCCTGCGTCGGCCATTCGTCCAGCTTCTCCAAGGTCGCGGCATCGCGCACACCGATCAGGCCCTGGCCGCTATCGAGGTCGGTCTCGCTGCTGAACAGCCGGCGGCCGTCCGGGCTGAGCAGCAGATGGCCGTTGAAGCAGCGCTGCGGCTCTATCCACTGCCGCGCCATCACCTGACCATTGGCCCGCCAGCGCAGCAGCCAGTCACCGGGCCGCCGGGCCACGGCCAGCAAGCTGCCGCCCGGCTCGACCAGCAGGCCATGGGCGCGGGTGGGCAGATCGATGGCGGCGGCAACCTCGGCGCGCCCCGCATGCACCCGCAGCACGCCCAGCTGATGTTGGCCACCGCTGGCCCAGCTGGCAGCCAACAGGGGCGCATCTGCTCGCGCATGGGCTTGCGGCAGCGCCAACGCACTGGCCCAGATCAGGCAGTCACGGCGGCGCATCGCTCAGTCTCCGTCTTCATCGAAAAAGCTGATGACGAAGTGCAGGGCCGTCGCCATCTCGCCCTCGGCAAACTGCTGCAACGCCTTCAGCGCGGACACGGCCGCACGGGCCTGCGCGGCCTGCGCGACATTCGCCGGCAGCTCCAGCGCCGCCATCGCGCGATCGACCTCGAGCACCTTTTGCCGCAGCCGGTCGGCGGCCTGCTGCTGGCCGCTGGCGCGCAGATAGGCGCTGATCGACGGGCCATCCGCCTCCACACCCAAGGCCAGCTGGCGCAGGCCCTGCCACTGCCCGCGCCAGCCGGCCAGGCTGTGGCCGCTGAGCGCGCGCGAGAACAGCGCGGGCCGGTTAGGCGCCGCCTTCCGCAAGGGCCGGTCCAGCTCCTCCCACCAGAGTTTTTGCAGGCCGGCGTCCCAGAGGTTGAGGAACTCGTACATCGCGTACTCGGCCTCGCCGTCGTCCCAGCCGCGCGCCAGCGCCAGCTCATAGGCCCGCTGCAGCAGCTGCGCCTCGGCGGCCACGGCGGCGGCGGCCTGCTGCGCATAGCGGCAGGTCGCCGCATCGAGGGTAGGCGCGCCGGACCACAGCAGCCACTCCAGCGCCGGCAGGCCCTTGGCCGGCGAGCCGATCTGGTCCATCGCCGCGGCATCCGCAGGCGCACGTCGTATTGCCTTGGCAATCGCCTCGGGCCGGGTCGGCATGAAGTCGATCTCGCGCGGCGAGCGGCGCGCCAGCAGGGCACCGCCGCGCACCGCCGAATAGCGCTCCCAGCTGGCCACCGTCTGCAGCCATTGCGCGCGCAGCGCGGTGGTGTCGGCGCAGTCGCCCTGCAACACCGCGGCCAGACGTCGGCTCTGCCCGGCGAACTCGGCGCTGCGCGGCACATACCAGTGCTGGTGCAGCTCGCGCACGAAGGCCGCGTAGGCGGCATAGGGCAGCGGATCGGCGTGAACGGCTGGGCCGGCGAGCAGCAGGATCAAGCAGGCGACGAGGCGGCGCATCACAGCGACTCCACGAAACGGATGAGGGCCTGCCGTTCGGCACGGCTCATCGCCAGCACCTGCGCGCGGCTGGCCCTGGCCTCACCGTCATGCCACAGCACGGCCTCCAGCACGCCGCGCGCGCGGCCGTCATGCAGCAGGCGCTGGTGGCCGTTGACGCCCTGGATCAGGCCCAGGCCCCACAGCGACGGCGTCTTCCACTGCCTGCCGTTGGCCAGAAAGTCGGGCCGACCATCGGCCAGGCCCTCGCCCATATCGTGCAGCAGCAGGTCGGTGTAGGGATGAATGGCCTGGCCGGCCAGAGCCGGGCTGCTCAGACGCGGGAACGGTGCCTGCGCGGTGGTGTAACTCGGCCGGTGGCAGACCGCGCACTGCGCCCGCTGGAACAGCTGCTGGCCACGTTGCACCTCGGCATCGCCCACATCGCGGCGCAGCGGCGGCGCCAGCGTGGCGGCGTAGAACACCACCTCGGCCAGCACATCGTCTTCGATCTCCGGCGCGCCGCCGTTGGGCGCGGCCAGGCATGCGTGCTGGGCCGCTGTGCAATCGGTTTGCGGGAACAGGCGGGACGTGATGCCCATATCACCGGCAAAGGCCGCGGCGGTCTGGTGCGCCAGGGTGGCGACGTTGGCCTTCCAGCCGAAGCGGCCGATGCGCTGCTGCCCGCTGGGCGCGTCCCAGACCCGGTTCGCCTGGCCGCGGATGGCATCGCCACGCGCGGCCTGGGCCGCGGCATTGGCCTCGATGTCGGCCTCGGCAATGGCCTCCAGCAGGCCCAGGCCGATCAGCTGCGGCGCGATGCGCGGGCCCAGCAGTGCCTGGCGGTCCAGCGGCCCGTGGCTCAGCGCGGCAAGGCGGTAGCGGGGGCTTTGCAGCGTGTAGCGCATGCCGTCGGCGAAGCGGCCGTGCAGGGCCTGCTCGGTCATCAAGAGCCGCCCTTCGACCGGCACGCCCGGAATGGCCTGCGTGGCCAGCTGGCCGCCATAGCGCGGCTCGGGCAGCGGGCCGCCATGGGCGTCGCGGCCCGGCACCGACAGGCGCAGCAGCAGGCCGGCCTCGCCCGGCGCGGCGCGGCCGTCGTTGACATGGCAGCCGCTGCAGGAGCGGGCGTTGAACAGCGGCCCCAGGCCATCGCGTGCGCCGGTGGAGGCCGGCGCCGCGACCCAGTTGCGGCGGAAGAAGGAGTTGCCGACGGCAAAGCGCGTCTGCTCCTCGGCCGTCAGATTGGCCGCAGCCAGCGAGAACGCGCGCCGGCCATTGACCTCCACCGTGGTGGCGCCGCCGGGGCGCTGCTGGTCATCGCTCGCCGCCTGGCCCAGCGCTGCGCCGGCCAGCGTGGCGACCAGCAACAACGCGATGCCGGCCCTCATGGCTTGCGCACCCAGTTGAGCTTCTGTATGCCCAGCGCCCGCGCGGCCTCGACCAGCGAGCTCGACTGGCGCAGCAGTGCATCGATGACGCGCTTGATGCGTTGCCGCCCAGGCGCATCGCTGCCACCGAGGATCTCGCGGTCGAACGGCGGCTCGATCGCCTCGGCCGCCTGCAGCGACTCGGCCATCTGTGCCGTCAGGCGTTCGGCCAGCGCCGCATCGCGGGCCGCAACCAGATCGCGCAGCGCCGGCCCCTGCTTGAGCTGCCTGCCATCGAGCCCGGCATAGCGTCCCAGCCAGGCGTTCTGTATGCCCAGCGCGTCGCCGACGATGTCGCGGTGCGTGCTGTCCGAGAAGCAGGACTGCTCGTCCTCCTGGTCGCGGCTGGCCAGCGCCACCTCCAGCCGCTCGCCGGCCAGCTCGGCGCGCGACAGCGAACCGAGGCCGACGATGAGGCCGCGCAAGGACTCCTGATCGCCCTGCTCGAAGCGCCGGCGGTAGTTGGCGCGGGCCGGCGCCCAAGCCTGCTCCAGCCAGGCCAGGTCATCGACCAGCAAGGCGGTGACGGTGGCGAGATACAGGCGGCGCCGGTCGGCGTTGGCGGCCCGGCCATCGACGTAGTCGGTGTGCGGCCTATCGCCGGGGCCTTCGGCGCTGAGGTCCTGGCCCCACAGCAGGTACTCGATCGCATGCCAGCCGGTGGCGACGTTCTCCTCGCCGTCGCGGGTGTTCAGCGCGCTCAGCGTGCGCTTGCTTATCGGCTGCTGGCGCCTGGCGATCAGTGCATCGATGTACGTCTCGTCGACCGGCCAGGCATTGAGCTGGGGCTCCGGGCCGTCGTCACCATCGATGGGGCCGCCGTGGAAGCGGAAGGCCTCGGTCAGCGCATAGCGCTCGCGCGCCTGCAGCCAGGCCTGCCGGGCGCCGGTCAGGGCCGCGGCCGAGGGCGCACGCACAAAGCGCTGCACCGCCTGCTGCAGACGGCGGGCCAGGGTCAGCGTGTCGGCATAGGTGGCGTGGACCAGGGCGGCATGGTGCTGCAGCACCGGGCGCAGCTCCTGCGCAGTCGGCGCGGCCGGTTGAGCCAGCGCCGCCGCGCCGGCCAGCAGCCACGCGATGAGAAATGCCACCCGCCCGCGCATCACCGTCAGGCCGGGTTGATCTGTGCCACCAGACGGGCCAGGGTCTGATAACCCTTGGCCGCGTACTCGTAGCTCGGCGCCACGGCCGGATCCTGCTCGGCCTCGACGACCAGCCAACCCTCATAGCCACCGCCATGCAAGGTGCGCAGCACGCGCTCGAAGTCGATCACGCCATCGCCGGGCACGGTGAAGGTGCCGTTCAGCACGCCGTTCAGGAACGACCAGCCATCGTTGCGAGCCAGCGCCACCACCTGCGCCCGCACATCCTTGCAATGCACGTGGACGACGCGCGACAGATGCTTCTTCAGCAGCGCCACCGGGTCCTGGGCGCCGCCGTAGTAGGCATGGCCGGTGTCGAACAGCAGGCCCACGGTGGAGCCGGTCACGGCCATCAGCCGGTCCACGTCCTCGGGCGATTCGACATAGGCGCCCATATGGTGGTGATAGGCCAGGGTCAGGCCGTAACGGGCCTGCAGGTGCTCGCCGAAGCTGCTCAGTCGCAGGCCATAGGCCTGCCACTGCGCGTCGTCGGCAAAGCGCGGGCGCTGGGCCAGCGGCACATCCATCGCACCCTGGATGGAGCCGGCCACCTCGCCATAGACCGCCACCTTGCAGCCGTTGTGCTGCAGCTTGGCCATGTGCTCATGGCAGCGCGCGATCTCCTCCTCCAGCCCGCCCTCGGCGAGTCGGCCCGAGTACCAGCCCGACACGCAGGCCACACCGTACTCGGCCAGCTTGGCCTTCAGCGCCTCGGGCTCGCGCGGAAACTTGTTGCCGAGTTCGAAGCCCTGGTAGCCGATCTCGGCGCCCTCGCTCAGCGCCGTGTCCAGCGAGGTCTCGCCGCCCAGCGCCGGCAGGTCGTCATTGCTCCAGGAGATCGGGTTGATGCCGATGCGGACGTTCCAGGGTTTCATCTTCTGCTGCTCTTTCATCATCATCACGGTCGCTGCTGCGCCTTCTGGGCGCGGTAAAGAATCTGGGCCTCGCGCACCTCGGCGCGCGTCGAGACTTCGGGAATGGCCACCTCCCACCAGCAGCCACCATCGGGGGTGGTGCGCTCGGCGGTGGTATCGATGACGATGACCTGGGTACGGCTGGCGGCACGGGCGCGGACAAGGGCCTCGCGCAGCTCGGCCAGATCGGCCACATGGCAGGCCTCGGCACCCAGGCTGGCCGCATGGGCGGCGAAGTCAATCTGCGGCAGGCTGCCGCCCTCGGGCACGCAGTCGTCCAGCATATTGTTGAAGCGCGGCCCGCCGCTGGCCCGCTGCAGCCGGTGGATGCAGCCATAGCCGCGGTTGTCCAGCACGACGATGATCAGCTTGTGGCCCAGCATCACCGAAGTGGCGATCTCCGAGTTCATCATCAGATAGGAGCCATCGCCGACCATGACGATGACCTCGCGCTCGGGCAGGGCCATCTTCACGCCCAGGCCGCCGGCAATCTCGTAGCCCATGCAGGAGTAGCCGTACTCGACGTGGTAACTGGCCGGTGCACCGGCGCGCCAGAGCTTGTGCAGCTCGGCGGGCAGGGTGCCCGCGGCGCAGACGACGACATCGTGGGCCGGCGAGTCCGGCGTCGACTCGCGCACCGCGCCAATGACCTCGGCGTCATAGGGCAGCTGGTGCTGCGGCTCGGCCAGGGTCAGCTCGGTGACGCGCCGGCGCCAGAGGTCCGCCAGGCGCTGGGCGTGGGCAGTCCAGGCCGGCGCCGCCTGCCAGTCGCGCAGGGCGGCATCGAGCTGCAGCAGGCCCTCTCGGGCATCGGCCACCAGGGCCTGACCGTTCCATTTGGCGGCGTCCAGCGACTGCACATTCAGGCTCAGCAGCGCGGCCTGGCTGAACAGCGCATGGGAGCCGGTGGTGAAGTCCTGCAGCCGCGTGCCCACGGCCAGCACCAGATCGGCGGTGCAGGCCAGCTCGTTGGCCGACGGCGCCCCGCTGACACCGATGGCACCCAGGTTCAGCCCATGGTCCCAGGTCAGGCTGCTCTTGCCGGCCTGCGTCTCGACGACCGGAATGCCGTGCCGCTCGGCAAACTGCCGCAGCGCCTCCCAGGCCTGGCTGTAGAGCACACCGCCGCCGGCGACGATCAGCGGCCGGCGGGCGGCACGCAGCTGCTCGACCGCGCGCCGCAGCTCGCAAGCGTCGGCCATGGGGCGGCGCAGGCGCAACAGGGCTGGCTGCAGAAAGTCTTCCGGGCAGTCGAAGGCCATCGCCTGCACGTCCTGCGGCAGGGCCAGGCAGACCGGGCCGCACAGTGCCGGATCGGTCATCACCTGGATCGCGCGCGGCAGCGCCGTCAGCAGCTGCTCGGGCCGCATCAGCCGGTCGAAATAGCGGGTCACCGGGCGGAAGCAGTCGTTGGCCGACAGGTCGCCGTGGTGGAAGTCCTCGATCTGCTGCAGCACCGGGTCGGGCGCGCGCGAGGCGAACACATCGCCTGGCAGCAGCAGCAGGGGCAGCCGGTTGACATGGGCCAGCGCCGCGGCCGTGACCATATTCGTGGCGCCGGGGCCGATCGAGCTGGTGACGGCCATAATGCGCTGGCGGTGCTGGGCCTTGGCGTAGGCAATCGCCGCATGGGCCATGCCCTGCTCGTTGTGGGCGCGGTAGGTCGGCAGCGCCTCGCGCTCGGCCCACAGGGCCTCGCCCAGGCCGGCCACATTGCCGTGACCGAAGATGGAGAACACGCCGCCGACATAGGGCTGTACCGAGCCATCGGCCAGCTCGATGCGCAGTGCGGCCAGATGGCGCACCAGTGCCTGGCTCATCGTCAGGCGTACCGTCTTGCTGCTCATGCTGCGACCTCCGCACGCGTGTCACGGGCATTGCGCCAGGCCTCGACCAGGGCGGAAAAGTTGCCGCCAACCTGGCCTGTCAAGCCCTCGTCATCGAGCTCTCCACGCAGCCAGGCCAGCGCAGGCCCGGCCCACAGGCTGCGGCCGACCATGAAACCCTTGACGATGGGATGGTGCGCCCGGCCAAAGCCCTCGGCCAGCTCGGCCAGCGGTTTGTTCAGGCCCAGGATCACGGCGCCGCGGCACTGCGGGTCGCGCTCCGCGATCAACGTCGCCAGCGCCTCCCAACCGGCCGCCGACATTGGCGCCAGCTTCCACCACTCCGGCTTGAAGCCGAGGTTGTAGAGGCGCTTGACGCTGCGCAGCACGGCCGTGTCGGCAGTGCCGGCCGGCGTCATGGCCGGCGGTGTGATCAGCTCCAGCAGCAGCTCATGTCCGCTGGCCCGCGTCGCGTCCCAGACCTGACGCAGTTGCAGCTCCTGGGCCAGGCGAAGGTCGGTGGCGTCGTCCGGGTGGTAGTGCACCAGGCACTTGACGACCTGCTCGGCCGGCCATTGCTGCAGGCGCGTGGCCAGCGAGGCGCCATGCTCGAAGCGCAGCGGCCGCGAGCCGGGCAGCTCGACGGGCCGGCCCACCCACCAGCCGCGACCGGTGGCCGAGGCCAGCGCGTCCTCGCCATAGACGTCGTCTATCAGCACGCCGACCTGGCCTTGCAGGCGATGGCTTTGCTCGATGCGCTCGGCCGCCCGCACCAGCAGCTGCTTCAGTGCCGGCAGGCGCGCCGGGTCGGCGCCGGCCTGGCGCGCCAGCTCGAAGAACTGGCTGCGGTGGTCGAAGGCCAGCACGCACAGCTGGGGCCAGGCCTTGCGCGCCGCGGTCGTGCGGTGCAGATGGGCCAGCTGCGCGTCGGCATCGACCCGCGGCAGCCGCCGGCCGCCGAACCAATGATCCAGCTCGGCCGGCGTCGGCATGGCCGGCGCGCAGCCATGGCGCGAGACGACGATGGCGCCGCAGGCATTGGCCAGCCGCGCGGCCTGCTCGAAGCCCTGGCCGCGCAGCAGGCCAGTCATCAGGCCGGCGGCGAACGCGTCGCCGGCGCCCAGTACATTCATCACCGCTACACGTTCGCCGCGCACGGTGACGGCGTCTTCGATTCGCGCCGGAATCTCGCCGTCAATGAAGCAGCAGCCGGCCGCACCGAGCTTGACGACCAGGGCGGCCTGGGTGACGGCCCGCACCGCCCGCAGCGAGGCCAGCAGATCGCCGGGCACGCCACCGGCAATCAGGAACTCCTCCTCGGTGCCTATCAGCAGATCGAACTGCGGCAGCACCGCCTGCAGCCGCGTGGTCACGGCTGCATCGGCGACGAAGCGGTTGGCGCCCTCGCCGCGGGCCGTCAGCCCCCACAGCACCGGGCGGTAGTCGATGTCGAGCACGCGCAGCACGCCGTGGCGCTGCGCAAAGCCCAGAGCCCGCTCCGAGGCGGCCAGCACCGTGGGCGTGCTCAGGTGGGTGCCGGTGATCAGCAGCGCGCGGCAGCCGGCGATGAAGTCTTCGTTGATGGCGGCGGCATCCAGCGCCATGTCCGCGCAGTTCTCACGGTAGAACAGCAGCGGGAAGGTGTCGCGGTCCTTCAGGCCCAGCAGCACCAGGGCGGTCAGGCGCTGCGCATCGATCTGCAGCTGCGAGGTGTCGCAGCCCTCGCGCTGCAGCGTTTCGGTCAGGAAGCGGCCCATCTGCTCGTCGCCGACGCGCGAGATCATCGCCGCACGCAGGCCCAGCCGCGCCGCACCGAAGGCGATGTTCGCCGACGAGCCGCCCAGGTATTTGGCAAAGCTGCTCACGTCTTCGAGGTGGCTGCCCAGCTGCTGGGCATAGAGGTCCACGGCCAGACGGCCAAGGCAGGCCAGGTCATGGCGGCGGCCTGTAGGGAGGTCGGAAAGTCTCATGGCGGGGCGATACAACAGAGGGTCGGACGGCGGCGGGCACGGCTGCACCCGCCGCCGGGGTCGGAACGATCAGAACGAATGCCGCACGCCCAGCTGGTAGGCGTTGACCGTGGCGGCGTTGTCGGCCCGGGTGTCGGACAGCGAGGCGTACAGCGCGGTGCGCTTGCTGAGGAAGTGGAAGTAGCCCAGGCCGTAGACCTCGGTCTTCACATTGACCAGCTTGCTGCGGTTGTAGAGCACACGGGCCTCGCCCTCGGGCGTGACCTGGTAGCCGGCGCTCAGCTGCAGATCGGTCTGCTTCTTGTTGCCGCCGACGCGGGTGGACGTGGCCCAGGTGCCGAGCAGGCGGAATTTGTCGAAGGTGTAGCGGCCGCCGATGCCCCGGGTCTGCACATTGGTCGGGCTGCGCTGCGTGGACAGGCTGGCGCTGAGGCCACCCATCTCGTAGATCAGCGAGACGCCCTGGCCGCGCACGGTCTTGGCCACGCCTTCGCTGGGCGACACGCCGACATTGATGCTGAAGCCGGCCAGCACGGGCGAGGTGTAGTTGACGGCGTTGTCCCAGATCTTCTGACCGCCAGCAATGCGCGAGTAGCTGGAGGCAACGGTGTCGCCGTCCCAGACCTCGTAGTCGCTGCCGGTGGCATCGTCCAGCGGCGACTTCTGGTGGCCCAGGCGGACGTCGCCAAAGCGGCCCTTGATGCCGACGTAGGAGTAGTACCAGAACGGGCCCGAGCGCGGCTGGCCGGTGTCGCCCAGAAAGCGATGCTGCAGATAACTGTAGGCCTTCATGCCGTCACCGAGATCATCCTCGGCCTTGAAGATGATGCGGTTGGCCGAGCCGTGCGTCAGCTGCCAGACGCCGGGCGAGCTCTTGACCACGCTCTGGTCGATGCGGCCGGTCAGGCTGACCTGGGCCTGGGCAGCACCGAACGGCAGCAAGGCCGCCAGGGCCACGGCGAGTTTTTGATGGGTTTGCATATGTCTCGTTCTTTCTGAATTTGGTTTTAAGTTGATTACAGCTTCAGTGCCCGTGCCAGGCTGGTGGCCTTGGCATCCCGGCTGCTCAGAGGCTTGAGTCCGAAGCGCTCCTCGATCAGCCGTAGGATGGACACGGTTTCGTACGGGGTGTGATCGACCTGGCCGCCCTCGCTGAACGGCGAGACCACCAGCGCCGGGATACGCGAGCCCGGGCCCCAGCGGTCGCCCTTGGGCGGCGCGGCGTGGTCCCAGAAGCCGCCGTTCTCGTCGGTGGTGACGATGACGACGGTGTTCTTCCACTGCGGGCCGTTCATCACCTCCTGCACGATGGCCACTGCCTCGGCGTCGCCATCGGCGACATTGCCACGACCCGGGTGCATGTTCTTGCCGCCGGTCGGCTTGTAGAACGACACCGGTGGCAGGCGACCGGCGCGGGCGTCGGCGATGAAGTCCTCGCGGTCCTTCAGGTGGGTGGCGCGCTGCGCCGGGCTGTCGATGAAACGCTTGAAGAAGGTGAAGGGCTGGTGGTGGTAGGAGAAGCTCGACAGGCCCTTGCCCGCCGCCGTGGCCGCCACCGCGCGCTGGTAATCCTGGGCGTAGTAGGCCCAGGCAATGCCCTTGTCGCTGAGCCGGTCGCCAATCGTCGGCAGGGCTTGCGGCGGCAGCAGTGCCTGCTTCTTGGTCGGGTTGTAAAGCCAGCTGCCCTGCATCGTGTTGACCGCATGGCCGTCGGTCGTGACATAGGCCTCCTCATGGCTTCCCGGCACATGGCCGGCCTCGTCCACCGCCTTGATGGTGGCCGGGGCATCGGGGAACACCGGCGTGCAGGCGCAGACCAGCCAGAAGTGGTTCAGGAAGGAACCACCAAAGGCCGATTGGAAGAAGTTGTCGGCCAAGGTGTAGCGCTGGGCCAGCTTCCACAGGCCCAGCTGGCTGCCGTCGTAATAGCCCATCAGCAAGCCGCCGCTATTGCCCTCGGCAACGAAACGGTCGTTGCGTCCACCATTGATCTGGCGCTGGTTGGCGTAGTAGGCGTGGATGGGGCTGAACATCGGCTGATTCAGCGCCACGCGGGGCTCCAGCGCGAACGGGCCGTTGGGGATGGGATCGAGCAGCCGCGCATCGGGCTTGCCGTTTTTGTCGGCCAGCGGCACGGGCAACTGGGCATAGGGCTTGCCGTCCCTGTCCGTCTGCACGGTGCGGCCTTCCGCCTTGGCCTGGACCAGGCCGTTGGCGCCGGGGTAGAGGCCGAACAGATGGTCGAAGCTGCGGTTCTCCATGTAGACGACGACGATCTGGCCGATCTTGGCGAGCTTGGGATCGGGGGCCGGGTCTTGCGCCGAGGGGCCGGTCGATGCGGCACAGCCGGCCAGCAGCAGGGCGACGGCGGCGGCCAGCGCTGCGGCGCTGAGTCTTGCTTTCATTGAGGTCTCCTTGGGAGCGATGAGTGCTGCGTCGGCTCAGGGCGCCGGCGTGTGGCCGTAGCAGGCCTTCAGCTTGGTGTAGTCGTAGAAGTGGCTGCCCGCGGCATAGCGGGCGCCGTCGCAATCGGCCTTGAAGTCGGTTTCCTTCTCGTTGAAGAGCATCTTCACGAGCAGGGCGCCGCTGGCGTTGCGCACCACGTCCCACTGCATATTGGCCGCCATCGGCGAGACGTAGTCACCGCGCCAGGGGTTGTTTTCGTAGCTGTACATGCTGGCCAGCGGCACCTGCTGCAGCACGTTCTTCAGGCCCAGCTTTGAGGCGAAGGGGATGATGATCTCGGCATGGGCGAAGCGCAGCTTGGCAACCTTGCCCAGTTGGCCCTTCGCGATGGCATCGACCTGGTTGAAGAAGTCATCCTCCAGGTGCTGGGCCATCTTCCAGGTGACGCTGCCCTTCTCGGTGATGCCGGGGCCCATCTTGTAGAAGTCGGCCGCGTCCTGGGTGAAGGCGAAGTACTTGGCCTGCTCCAGCGGCATATAGGGCGCGAAGTCGACGCCGGCCTCGGCCTTCATCGCCGGGGCGATCACATACAGCTCGTAGATGCGCGAGGCCGCCTCGGCCAGATTGCCGATTGGCGTTTCGCCGTCGCCGGTGAGGGTGCTGGTGAACTTGCCGTCGGCGCTGCTGAAGGTGAAGCTGCCGGTGTTGGCAAAGCTGTAGGCGCCCGATTCGATCTTGTCGACGAAGGCCTTGGTGAACAGGCGCTCCAGCACGACGCGGCCGGCCGTCTTGGCCGCCGGGTCGGCGAGGATGGCCGCCTGCTTGGCCGCCAGGTCGCTGTCCTTCAGCCACTTCTGGAAGGCCAGGCTGTCCTGGTAGGTGGTGTAGAGCGGGTCGCTCGTGCTGCTCACCAGATCTGTGGCCGCCACCAGCTTGTGGAAGTAGAGCAGGAAGCGGTCGGTGCCGGCCGGCTGCGCCACCGGTGCGCTGGCCGGGTAGGGGCCGGGCGCGGCCGGGTAGCTGACCAGGTCGGCCAGCTTGGGCTGCGTGGCCAACATGCCCTTGACGAAGAAGGCGCCGCTGTCGACGGCGCGGTCCACGCCCGAGGTCACGACCTCGATGCGGCGCGGGCTGGTGGCGGCCGCGCCGACCACCTGCTCGAACAGCGCGGCATGGCGGCTCAGCAAGCGCTTGGCCAGGTTGGTGTGCTCGTCGATGCCGACCTGGGTCTCATTGCCATAGCCGGGCTTGCTGATGCCGGGCACGCCGTAGCCGAGCAGGAAGTTGGCCTTCATCAGCTTCAGCACATCGGGGCCCAGCTTCAGGCCCAGATCGGTCAGCGCGCCCTCGGACGCCGCCTTCAGCCACATGTTGTAGACGGCCAGGTCGTACTTCAGGCTGGACAGTCCGCGCGAGCCATGGCGCGCCACCAGCTCGGTGTAGACGGTGCTGTAGCCGCTGGGCGGCGCTTCGTAGCTGGCCGCGTCCTGCTGCGGCGCGTAGGGCGTCTTGGTCTGGTAGTAGAAATTGGTCGGCGCGGCGGGCGGGGGGGGCGGTGCCGGCGTCGGCGCTGGCGCATCGTCGCCGCCGCCGCAGGCCGCGAGGCCCAAGGTCAGCGAGGCGATCGCCCAGGTCTGCAAAAAGAGTCTGGCTGTGGTCTTCATGGTCTTGTCTCCGTTGGGACCGCCTTGGTTTTTTGGCTCGGGCGGCATCGAGGCACTCAATTCATCTGCACACGTGTGCACTCATGGGCTCAAAAAATCGCCGCCGTTGCGCTGGTCTGCAGCAGGCCGGCGGGCTCGGGCGAGATCAGCGCCAGCAGCTGCGGGTACAGCGCCGGGCCGGCGGCGATGATGGGATTGCCGCGCTGCAGGCCGCCATCGGCGAGGAAGTCATTGACCGCCCCGCCGGCCTCCTGCAGCAGCACGATGGCGGCCAGGCAGTCCCAGGCGTTGATATGCGGCTCGTAGTAGCCGATCAGCCGGCCGGCGGCCACATAGGCCAGCATCAGGGCGCCCGAACCGTTGCGAATGAACATGCCCCCATCGGCCAGCACACGGCCGAGGAAGGGCACGAAGGCCTCAACCGGCACGCGGTGCGAAAAACCGACGCCGAGCACACCCTCGCTGACCTGGGCGGCCGAATGCACCTGCAGGCGCTTGGCATTGACAAAGGCGCCCTGCCCTTGCGCGGCATGGAACATCTCGTCGCTGTTCGGGTCGTAGACGACGCCGATGACCGGCCGCCCCTGCTGCAGCACGCCGATCGACAGGCACCAGGCATGCATGCCGTTGACGAAGCAGGCGGTGCCGTCGATCGGATCGATGACCCAGAGGAAATCGGCGTCGGCGCGCTCGAGGCCGCCCTCCTCGCCGAGGAAGCCATCGGCGGCGAAACGGGCCAGCACTTGCTGGCGGATGAAGGCCTCGGTGTCCTGGTCGGCGGCGCTGACCATGTCCTGCAGGCCCTTCGATTCGATCACCAACTCGTCGCGGCGGCGGAACATCTCCAGCGCGCGCAGGCCGGCCTCGCGGGCGACGCTGCGGGCCAGTTCATAGCGATCCTGCAGCAGCATCATGCCTGGCCTCCGACAACGCACAGGCCGTGGTCTGCGAATTCGATGGCGACCGAGGATCCGACCGCCAGGGGTCGGCGCACCTCGGCCTGACGCACGAACAGTTCGCCCAAGGGCGAGGCCAGGGTGTATTGCATCTCGGTGCCGAGGAAGGCGGCGTGCAGCACCGCACCCACCAGTGGATCGTTAGCGGCAGCCGGGCGCAGGCGCATCGCATCGGGACGCACGGCAACGCGCACGGCGCCGCGGTAGTTGCGCGGATTGGGCAGTTGCAGCCTGATGCCGCTGATCTTGCAGGCCTCGCCCTGCAACTCTCCCGCCACCAGATTGGCGTCGCAGATGAAGTCGGCCACGAACTCATCGGCCGGGGTTTCGAACAGGTCGCGCGGGCTGCCCTGCTGGGCCACTTTCTGCTTGTTCATCACGATGATCTGGTCGGATACGGCCAGGGCTTCTTCCTGGTCATGGGTTACGTAGACGGCGGTCAGCCGCAATCGCTGCTGGATCTCGCGGATCTCGTCGCGCACACGGCGACGCAGCTTGGTGTCGAGGTTGGACAGCGGCTCGTCGAGCAGCAGCACCTGGGGTTCCAGCACCAGCGCGCGCGCCACCGCCACGCGTTGCTGTTGCCCACCTGAGAGTTCGCTCGGCAGGCGTGGGCCGAAGTCGGCCAGACCTACCAAGCGCAGGCCCTCGATGGCGCGCTCCTTGGCCTCCGTCTTGCGGGCTCCGCCCACTTCCAGGCCATAGGCCACGTTTTCCTGCACCGTCATATGAGGAAACAGGGCGTAAGACTGGAACACCATGCTGACATTGCGCTCTATGGCGGACTGACGGGTCACGTCCTGTCCTCCAATCAGGATGCGCCCACGGCTGACGTGTTCCAACCCGGCGATCAGTCGCAAGGTGCTGGTCTTGCCGCAACCGCTCGGACCCAGCAAGGTGACGAGATCGCCCTTGGGAATGCTGAACGAGACGTTGTCGACGGCGGTGACCGAGCCGTACTGCTTGCTCACCTGATCGAAGACCAGGGCCCCCGAGGCCAGGCCGGCCGTCATCGCGGAGGAGTTGTCGGCTTTCATGATTGAACCTTCTTCAAAACGAATTCACTGGGGGTCGCCGTGGCTTGAGGCGCTGCACCCTGCACGCGCTCGACGCGGCGCAGCCGGCGCTGGCCGACCAGCTTCTGCGCCGCCAGCACGCACAGCAGCATGACGACGATCAGCGCGCTGGCGTAGGCAATGGCGATGCCATACTGGCCGTTCTCGACCAGGCCGACGATGTAGGCGGTGGCCATGTTGTATTTCGCACTGACCAGGAAGATCACCGCGCTGATCGAGGTGATGGAGCGCACGAAGCTGTAGACCAGGGCCGAGGTCAGTGCCGGGCGCATCAGCGGCAGCACGACGCGGCGGGCGGTGGTGAAGCTGTTGGCGCCCAGCATGGTCGAGGCCTCGTCGAGGCTGCCGTCCAGCTGGCTCATCGCCGCCACGCCGCCACGCAGGCCCACCGGCATATTGCGGAACACAAAACACAGCACCAGGATGGCGCCGGTACCGGTCAGCTCGATGGGCGCCGCATTGAAGGCCAGGATGTAGCTAATACCGATCACCGTGCCCGGTATCGCGAAGCTGAGCATGGTGGCGAACTCGAACGCCGCCTTGCCGGCAAAGCGCTGGCGCACCAGCAGCCAGGCGGCGAGCAGGCCCAGGGCCGCGGTCAGCGGTGCCGAGATGCCGGCAATGGCCAGGGTGGTGAACAGCGAATCCCAGGCCGTGCCGACCCAGCGCAGGCCCTGCTCGCCAAAGCTGATGCCGAAGGCGTCGCTGTAGTGGCGCAGGGTGAAGCTGTTGTCGCGCCCCCATTGGTGGACGAAGCCGCCCGCCAGAATCATGCCGTAGAGCACCAGGGTGAAGGCCGTCCACAGGCTCACCAGCAGGGCCAGCGCGATGGACATGCGCTTGTCCAGGCCGGCATGCTGGCCGTTGTCGGCCTTGCCGGTCACCGTGGCGTAGGACTTCTTGCCGACCCAGCGGCGCTGGGCGATGAAGGCGGCGACGGCGAAGCTGAGCAGGATCAGGCCCAGGCCGGCGGCACGACCGGCATCGTTCTGCGCACCGACGATGGCGAAGTAGATCTCGGTCGACAGCACGCCGTAGTTGCCGCCCAGCACCATCGGGTTGCCGAAGTCGGCCATGCTTTCGATGAAGGCGACCAGGAAGGCATTCGCCAGGCCGGGGCGCATCAGCGGCAGCGAGATGCGCCAGAAGGTCGTCCAGCGCGACCCACCCAGGGTCTGCGAGGCTTCCTCCACCGAGGGGCTGACCCCCTCGACAACGCCGATCAGCACCATGAAGGCAATCGGCGTGAACGACAGCAGCTGGGCCAGCCAGACGCCGTAGAAGCCATAGAGGCCGCGCCCCGGTGCCACATCGAACCAGGCCGAGATCCAGGCAGTGACGACACCGCTGCGGCCGAACAGCAGGATCAGCGCCAGCCCGATCACAAAGGGCGGCGTGATGATGGGCAGCACCGTCAAAGCGCGCAGCACCTTCTTGAACCGAAAGCCGGTGCGCGTGACGACCAGGGCGAAGGCCAGGCCCAGCAGGGTCGCACCAGCGGCGGTAGCCACGCCCAGGAACAGGGTGTTCCAGGCCACGCCGCAACGCTGGCCGCCCGCCACGCAGGCCATCGACCAGATGCGAGCGTCGGTGCTGCGCGACCATAGCGCCGCCAGGCTGAAGGCGCCGTCCTGCTCGAAAGCACCGGCCAGCACGCGCAGCACCGGGAACATCACGAACAGGCCGACCAGGGCGAGCAGCAGCGCAATCACGCCGCAGACGAAGACGTCACCGCGGCAGGCACCGCGCCAAGCCGCGCCGGTGCTCAGCATGAACAACGCGCAGACGGAGAACAGCAGCGCGCCCCAGCCGAGCCCCGGCTGATCGGCCGGCGCAAGGCCCCAGCTCAGCCAGCCCAGCCAGGCCAGGGCGGCCGCGGCCAGGGCCATCAGGATCGCACCGAGCGCCGGCCGCGGCAGCCTGGCCAGGCCCAGCAGCGCGGCCACGACCGGCAGCAGCAGCAGCGGCAGCAGTTCCAGCCGACCCAGCCCCAGCACCTGCCAGGCCGCCGCGGCGCTGGCCCGGTCGCCGGGCCAACCGGCAGCCAGCCACTCGCCGGCCCACAGCCCGGCCTCCTGCTGGTGCCAGGGCAGCAGCAGGCTGCTCAGCAAGGCCAGCAGCAGCCAGGCACGCAATGATTTGTCCACGACGACGCTCCTTCTGGCTGCTCAGCGCGGCAGGGCAAAGATCTCGTCGTCCCAGCGCTTGAGCAGGCGCTTGCGCGTCTCCTCGCTGCCGTACTTGGCGAAGTCGTAGTTGATCGTCTTGACCGTCTCCAGGCGCGGCGCGCGCGGCGGTATCGTCGCCGCCTTGTTCGACGGCACCTGGAAGGCGTTGGCCTTGGCCGCCAGCGACTGCACATCGGCGCGCAGCGCGAACTCGTAGAAGCGCTTGGCACTGGCCATGTTCTTGGCGCCCTTGACGATGCTCATCGAGCCGACCTCGTAGCCGGTGCCCTCGCAGGGCGACACCACTTCAACCGGGAAGCCCGCGACGGTTTCCTTCAGCAAGTCATGCTGGAAGGTGATGCCCACGCCGATCTCGCCCCGTGCCAGCGCCTTGGCCGGCGCCGAGCCGCTCTTGGTGTACTGGTTGACGTTGTCGTTCATCTTCTTCATGAAGGCAAAGGCCTCGGCCTCGCCCTGCAGCTGCACCAGAGTGGCAATGGCGGCGTAGGCGGTGCCCGAGGAGTTGGGATTGGGGATCTGGATCTCGCCCTTGTAGGCGGTGCTCAGCAAATCCTTCCAGCACTTGGGCAGCGGTGCGTTATTGCGCTTGAGCACCTCGGGGTTGTATCCAATGCCCAGCAGGCCGGCATAGACGCCTACGGTACGGTAGCCAGCGATCTCGGCCTGCTTCTGCGCCCAGGGCTGCAACTTATCAAGTTGCGGCGATTTGTAGACCTCGGTGTAACCGGCAGCTGCGGCTTGCAGATGCGGATCGCCCGTGCCGGCCCACCAGATGTCGGTCTTCGGGTTGCCAGCCTCAGCGCGGATCTGGGCGAAGATTTCGCCAGCGCTTTTGCGCACCATCGACACCTGAACACCGGTCTCACTCTCGAAGCTGTTACGCATCAATTCGCACCAGTCGTTGTCGGCTGCGCACAGCACGTTCAGTCGCTCTGCGGCCTGGCTGCTAAGCGGCACGGCCGAAAGGGACGCGAGCAGCAGCCCGCTTATCCACTTGATCTTCATCTTCGTCTCCGGAAAGAGGCTGGCATCGCTGGCCAGCGTCTGTTTATCTTGCAGGATCTTTTGATTGCACACGTGTGCACTGCACACGTGTGCAATGTACTGCCCAGGCCCGGATCAGCAAGTCAGGGTCTTCCCTAAACGGGTGGCGAAACCAGCCGACGGCGGCGCATCGGCGCCTTAGCCGGCTCCGTAGATTCAAAGGACGGAATCTGGGTCGACCGGCGCTCGACCAGGTTCACGGGAAGTTCCAGCGTGCGGCTTGGCATGTCCGGCGCACCCATTCGTTCAGCCAGACAAGCCACGGCACGCTCAGCCAATGCACCAATGTCCTGACGAAAGGTCGTCAGCGCGTAGGCCTCGTATGCGGCCATTGGGATGTCGTCGAACCCGACCACTTTCACGTCTTCCGGAACGCGCAAGCCATACAGCGCGCGTGCGCCATCGATCAAGCCACATGCCAGCGCATCGTTGGTACAGAACACACCATCGGGCCGCGCCGAAGGCTCGGCGAACAGTTGTCGCGCGGCTTCGAACCCATGGGCATAGGAAACGCCTCCTGCCGTGGCCTGGCGTAGCTTCACGGCGCCGCGCCTGACCTGCCCCGCGAGAGCTTTCGCAAAAGCAGCACCACGAGCACTGGGGCTTAGCGTGCCGGTCACCACGTTCAGAAAGACCAAGTTGCGCGCGCCAGCACGACACAAGACCTCGGCAGCCAGTGCCCCGCCCTGCCGGTTGTCGCTGTTGATGACATCGACACCTTCGAGCAGCGGCTCGCGGTTGATCATGGCAACAGGAATGCGCAGGCGCAGATACTCCTTGGCCAATTGAATCGGCGGCGTGCCGGAAGTCAGAATCACGCCAGAAATTCGATACTGCATCAACTGGCGCAAGCTGTTCGAAAGTTGCTCCGGCTCGCTCGCATCCATCAGCAAGGGCGCCTGCGACCGAAGTGCCAACTGGTGCGTCAATGGGCCAAGCAAGCTCAGCAGGAATGGGTTGTCAAACCCCGACACCACCACACCAACCAAATTGCTTTGCTGCTGGATCATGCTGCGCGCCAGCATATTCACTTGGTACCCTAACGCTTCAGCCGATTTGAGTACCTTGGCTCGCGTCTCGGGGGCGACGCTTGCCCCTTCAGTGAACGTGCGCGAAACGGCTGATCTGGAGACGCCGGCGTGGCGCGCAACGTCGGCGGAAGTAACCCAAGCAGAACTTTTTCCAGAACTCATAGAGCTGCCAGCAGCCTCAAGCAAATCACAGATGCCCGTCAGCTTACACGCTTGCGTTGACTGGCACGGAATCTGAGCGCCGGCTGCTTCCTTCTCAGGCGCCGCTCAACTACCGCGACTGCACGGTCGCAACCAACCTGATGCCGAAGTTCTTCGGACTTCGGCTCCGCAGCGATTTCTGTCGATGACGAAGGCATCAACCGAGCACTCACTGCTAGAGGCGCTTCAGCACGTCGCCGTCCAGGTGTGGCACTGCGCGCTGATCAACCAGCTCGACGACAAGTCTGGCAAGCCGGGACAACCCTTCTGCGGCGCCGCGATCTGGCGCTGCATCCCACGGCAGCCACGCATGTGGCCTATCGAGCTCCGGCAGCTGCCACTGGAATCGCGCGACTCCGTTGGTTTTGGTCGCGGATTCCAGCAGGCGTTCGCCATGTGTCAAGCAGACCCAGAAGCCCGGGTACTGATGATCAAGGTGCCACCAAGCCCACCCGTAGGTGGTACGGTCCTCGGCGATACACGCTGCGCAAGCCTTCAGCGGGTGATGCGCTCGGAATCGGCTCGTGAGTAGGCCCAGGCGGAATTTGAGGTGCGCCACGGACGGGCCGGCCATCGCGGCGATGGCTTCATCCACCTTGGCTGAGCTCAGGAACGGGCGATAGAAGCGAAGAAGCGTTCGCTCGAGCGCGATGGCCTTGACGTCGCCGAGCAGTCCTGCCGTGTTCTGCTCGAACTCATGCAGGCCGCTCGGGAAGTCGTGCTGATAGCCCTGCCGACGACGCCCGAAGAGGACGTCTGCCGTTTGATCTGCCAATCGATGGCCCCACAGGCGGTGGAGCCGGCTGACAAGGCTGAATAGGGTCTCGCCCGGGAGCCACTGAAGCAGATCCAGGTTCAGGCGTTCGGCGCCGACCGCGGGGACGAGCTTGTTCCCGCAATCCGGCTTTCGGTCGCCAGGTGTTCCGGGCAATTAAAGTCGTAAACAACGACACAGCGTTGCTGCGGGTTTGCCGGGAGGCAATCAGCTTCACCGCCAACCCAAAGCCGTAAACAACAGAATATGGGCCAGGATGATCCATGCCCATTGAGTCTTACGCTTTTGGCGCGTAAGCCATCCCGTCCTGCCAGACCGGCTCCATGAGTGCAAGTAAGTCCGGTGGGATGCGCGCGTCCCCCTTCGCATCATCCAGCGTCTCCTGCATGGCCTGCGCAATGCGCTGCAGTACTGGGCCTGGGCGCACCACGCCGCACACCTCTGTGCCGAACTGCATCAACTCCTCGGTCGTCGGGTAGGCCTTCGTGTGGTGTTTGCCAGCGAACAGCTTCAAGGCCATCGTGCGATCCGTGTGCTCGACATCGCCCACGTAGCGTGTGTATGTGTAGATGGCAGTGGTGACCACGTCGAACAGCGGTGACAGCGATGGAACCTCGTCCTTGCCGTAAGTCACTGCGAAGTTCTTCAGGTGGCCGTCCCCGTTGCGGACCATCACGCTCAAGGCCACCTGCTCAAAGAAGCGATGGAGGTTTTCAGCTGGGAGCTGCAGATAGGACAAAAGCTCCGCGATGCGCTGGTAGCTCCCGTGGTACTTGCGCTCAGACAGTGCGTTGCGCACTCGCAGGTTCATGAGCGAGGCAATGTCCTCGAAGCCTAGGCGCTCTACCGCCCCGTCCGGACCTGTTGCCAGGTCAAAGCGATCAACCACCAGCATCTGGCCATCGTCGGACAGGTCAAATCCAGGGGTGAGGATGCCCGCGCGCCGGGCGGCCGACATGCACAGGAACTCGTTCGCGGCCAAGCCCGGGTAACTTGCTGAAGCGGCTTTGACGATCAGCGAGGGAATGGGCACGGTGGCCCGATCTGGGACCATGATCTTTGGCTGCACGCCGGCGATGCCAGCTCCCGTGCTCAGGTAGGCATGCACCAACTCGTCAAACAGCGCTTGGCTGAAGGGCAGGGCTAGCAGATCCTTTCGGTCCATGTGTTTATGGATTGCTTGCTGCGCCGCACCTGGCAGCGCAAAGCCCAGTCGGCCGATACCGTTCTGCCCGACCATCGCCAACAGGTGCATGTGCTGTAGCTGCTGCTTCGGGTACATCGTGGTCAGGCGCAGGAATAGGTCTCCCTCGGGCAGGTTCTGGTCCATCACGGCGAACAGGTCGCCGTCCTGCCACGTAGGCATCTGCTTCGCTGGCATTAGCAGGGCGACTCGCGCCTGGTCAGGGCTGGGACTGCTGTACCGATACTCGAAGATCGAGTGCTTGAGCAACTCGCCTGACGGCTTGCCATCGATGGACACATTGAGCTGTGGGATCTTCAGCGGCAGGGCCATTACTCGTCGTCCTCCAGCGTGCCAAAGCGGGCTTGGACCTGCTCCAGCGTGGGCATGCCCTGCTTCTCCAGGCGCAGCTGCAGTCGCAACACCGACAGCACCGCGAACAGCGACGCGACGGACGTGTCCTTTCCGGCCTCGATGCGGTAGATCACGTCGCGCACTCGCCCAGCCTTCGCCGCCACTTCTGAAACCGACAGGTTGGCGGCCAGCCGTGCCGCTTTGATGGCTCGGCCAAGGTCAGAAGGAAGTCGCAAAGTGTCTTTCATAGACGACATTATGTAATCCAAGCGTGGAGGTTGTCGAGGCGCTGTCGACCATGAACGACACAAGCACTGTAAGGGAGGGAGGAAGATGCTGTTTTGGTCTTAGAAGCCCGACAGGCCAGCCTCATCGAGCACCTTGGCCACATCTTGAACGAAGGGCCACTGGGCGACGTATTGCGAGCGGGACTCGCCAACCTCGACCCGCGGCATGTAGTCCCGTCACGTTCCGGCGGAGCTTTGATCGGCACCGATAGATTCTTGATCGCCACCACAGCCATCTGGGCGGCATCAGTCCCGAGGCGTTTGAACTCGCCGCGGCGTGAGGACAGGGTTTGTCTAGAAGACTAGGGGCAGTCCAATCGACGTCATGCCAGATCATCGAACGTCTTGGGATTCATCATCAATCGACGGCGCCGCCGAAGAGGCAGTACTTTAGGATCGAGGGTGCGGAGCAATTCGCGATGTTGCTCGGTGACGTATTGAAGTACTCGCTCCGTTTCCCGTGCTTCGACTTGCCTCAGCCAGTCGTGAGGCTGCGCCATCGACATACAGTCCTGCAAGAACGAAGCGAGTCGCACGCGTTCCAATGCCGACGGATCGCTGAACACGACCAGCAGGTTCTGTTCGTCCGGGGCCGCCGCTGGATATGGGTCCTCGATGAGGAAAGTGCTTCCCAGTTGCTGTTCATTGATCTCGCGATGCAGATCCCTAAACCTGCCATCCTCAAACCGCCATACTCGCCTCTGCAATTCTTCGAGCAAGCGTTCGTGACCTGCCGCGTCCACGCGTTGATCCCATTGAACCAGGCCATCTTCTTCATGCCCGTGTTTGGGGCCGGAGACAAAACGGTGCGGAATCAGGCGTTCAATCTCTTCATCGGCAGCATTGTGGGCGACGTCCAGGGCACGCGACGCCGCCATGCTGAGCGTCAGGTAACACAGACGACCGCCTCTCAAGCATCTGGCCCAAGTGCCATGCAATGCGCCGGCATATGGCGTGCGCACGTGGTCCGGGTCAATCGCAGAGCAGGCGTACTCCTGAAGCGCGTGGTCGTTCTGGTCGTACGCCAACAGATTCGGAAAGTCGATGAGTGATTGTCCAGGATGGAAGTGCTCATTAAAGCTGAAGGCATCGGCACCTATGCCGATGAGCGGCTGAAGCCATTCGTTGATCTGGTTTTGGAGTTGCACCGCAACCTGGTCGTGCGACTCGCCGCGAGCGAGGACCTCCACCCATGCACGCCGTTGGGCATTCAACAGGGCTGCAACGATAGCTTGCCGATCGGCCTCTGGAAGCTTGACTCGGTAACGCAAACGATCTTGCGCAGGCAGCCCGAAAAAGTCCGGCCGTACCGACATCACGGCCCGCCGCAGCTTGGCGGACCAATCGCTGGAGTTCAGGTCCCCAACCCTATAACCGCTGCCAATGTTCAGTGGCCAAGTTGATAAAGCCCGACTGCTCATAGGCCTTGCGCAGCACCCCCTGACGCCGCAGTTGTGCCAGCCCAGCGTCAAGCGCAGTCTTCCAAGCTTGGCCCTGCTGGTGGCGCGCAGATAACAGGTAGTGCCGCGTGCCGCGCATACTTATCTTCAAGCCGGGAATGGGTAACAGCCGCACGCCCCGCACCTCCAGCGCCAGATCGGTGCCGGGCTGGAAGGGCGCCAGCAGAACGTCGGCGCGCCCGCCAGCCACCATGCGCGGCATCAGGTCCCAATTGCCCGCATGCAGCAACTTGCCGATGCCCAGTTGCTCCAGCGTGCGCCAGTCCACGCGCCAGTCGCGGTTGGAGAGGAAGGTGAGCGCACGCAGGTCCTGCAAGGAGCGCGCGGCCAGCGCCCGCGCATTGCCGGGCGCGGTGTAAAGCCCGACCTCGAACTCGCCCTCACCCAGCAGCGCCTGGCTGAACAGCAGCTCTTGCTCGGCAGCGGGGAAATCTTCGCGCCAGTAGCTGGTGGCGCTGCAGACCGCATGGCCGGCGCGCACCTCCAACTGCAGCCTGGCGCTGCTGGGCATGCTCAGCAGCGCCAACGGCTGCGTCTGGCCGCCCAGGGCCAGGGCCTGCTGCAGCAACAGGAACTCCACCACGTCGCGGCGAGCATGCGGGCCGCCGTATTGGCTGATCGCCAGAGGCTCGCGCGCGCCGACGAAGCGCTCGTAGTCGTGCTGCACATCGCTGGGGATGGCGACCATGGCGCCCGCGCCGGTTTGTGCCAGCGCCAAGCCGGGCAGGCTGAATGCCGCCAACGCACGCAACAGCAGACTGCGGCGAGCAACCTGCGCCTGCAAGCTGGGTGCGGCTGAAAAGCGGTCGACCGGCGTGAACATGACCGGAAGCATGCCCGAAAATCCTGACCCGGAACTGCCAAGTCTGGTCGAGGCCACCCAGCTCTCCTGACGTTGCAGAGCAGTGAGTCGCTTGATATAGGCTTAAGGCTTTCCTTAACGAGGATACCGAACACTCACCTCACCAACCACACCTATCGAACCACGCCAATCTCACCCTTTAACTCATTGACGTGGTTCATCAGATGCTGGGCCAGCTTGGGATCGCGGCGTATCCGGGCGCGAATCTTCAGGTAGGCGGGTATCGGCTTGGGGCTGCTGGTGACAACGATCACAGGCACGTCTTTGTTACAACGGCCAGACTCCCGCACCGCGGCGGTCAGCGCGAGGGCATTCAGGTCCGGCAACTCGCGCGAGGCGACAAGCAGGTCAAAGGGCTCATGCAACAACCGCTCCAGCGCAGACACGCCGGTGTCGAGCACGACCAAGTGCACCGAGGGGCGCGTGGCGAAAATTTGCTGGTACAGCCGGCGCATGGCGGCCGAACCCTCGACCGCCAGGACCGAAAATCGCCCGCCCATATTGCGCGCGCGCAGCTTCTCGAGCAGTTGCTCGATGCCCGCAACACCGGCGGTATCTCGCCCTTCCGGCTCAATCGTCTTGCGCAGCAAGTCGACATACCTCAGTGCAATGCCGGACTCGGCTTGCCTGAAGTCCGTGTGGGCCAGACTCAAGAACGTTTCAAACTGGTGACATATCGTACTGATCACCGTCACGCCGTACATGCCGCCGGTTCCCTTCAAGCTGTGCACTTGCCGATACAGTTCGTCGAACGCGCTCGTCTCGCCTCGCTCCAGCGCCAGCACCTGTGACTCCAGTTGCGAGCAACGTTCGGGCAGTTCGTCGATAAAACCGGCCTGCATGACGGCCAGGATCGACGCGAAATCACGACTCATTGGCGGCTGCTCCCGTTGTCCACACCACATATCTGATTGCGCCCGCCACGCTTGGCAAGATAGAGCGCTGCATCGGCTGCGGCGAGCAGATCCTGTGCCTGGCTCGCGAACGCGGATGAAGCGACTCCTGCACTGAGTGTCGCGCCGAAGGTCTCCTCTCGGCAGACAAAACGAACGTTGGCAATGACATCAAGGGCGCCGAGCGCCTTGTATTGCTCGACCTCGGCACCCTGCACCTTGGCCGTCAAGAACACCACCGGAATCGCGGCGGTTCGCGGGTCTGCCCGCAAGCGGGCGAGCGTCGTCGGACCATCCATGCCCGGCATCATCACGTCCAGCAGGATCAATTGCGGCCCGAAATCGCCAACACGTTCGAGTGCCTCGATCCCATTGCCACAGATCAGCACCTCGAACTTGCCGACCATCTCCAGCGCCAACTTGGCGACAGCCTGGATATCCGGCTCGTCCTCCGCATAGAGGATCTTTTTCAGTTCCATTTGCATATTCCTTCGATTCAATTCGGTGTTCGGTGTTCGAGGGCTCTGCGCACTGCCCGGATCAGCCGGTGCTCATCGATCGGCTTGGGAATCCACTCGATCGGCGCGAGTTCTCGGTTCAGGCTGTGCCTGCCGTCTTCGGTATGGGCCGACACCACCACGACCGGCAGGTCGATGAGGCCTGGCAGATCGCGGATGTGGCGCATCAGCACCAGACCACTCTGGTCCGGCAACAGCAGGTCCAGCGTCATCGCCGCGTAGCGCGCCTGCTGCAGCGATTCGATTGCCTGCAGCGCCGTGCCGGCCACATCCGCGGCAATCTGGGCACGGTTGAGCATCAGGACGATCAGTTGGGCGATGTCGTGATCGTCCTCGACCACCAGCACCCTGGGTGCATCAGGAAGTGGTGCGCCAACGATGCTGGGAAAGTCGTGCGAGGCCTGGACAACCGGCAGCTGAAAATGAAAGCGCGTGCCTGCGCCGACACCCAAGAAACGCGCAGCTGGCATATCAGCAATCGTCGCGCCCACCACGTGGCGAAAGCGCCGCATGCCAGCGTCTCGATAGCTCAGGTAGGCAACAGGTGCAGTGCACACATGCGCCGCTAGCCAGACCAGATCGTCAAGTCCTGCATCGGCCAATTCACCCGGGGCAAGAGCCCACAGCCCCGCCTGGCTTACATCCGGCGTCAGAATTTTTTCCATGCGCCTTCATTCCTTGCAGCTGCCACGGGCGTCACGACGTTGTCTGCGGCAGGCGGCCTGGCGCGCGGGACTGAGCGCGCCGCCGCGGGCGGCTTGGCGCTGGTCCTGGGTGGCGCCTTGTGTGCCGGCGCCGCCTGCGCCTGATGGACCGGTCGATCGCCATCGTCGATGCGAAATGCGGACACCGTATGCGCCAACCTGTCGGTCTGCTGCCTCAGGCTTTCGGCCGCGGCAGCTGTCTGTTCGACCAACGCAGCGTTCTGTTGCGTCGCCTGATCAAGCAGGCCGACGGCAACATTGATCTGCGCGACGCCATCGGCCTGCTCGCGGCTAGAGACGTTGATCTCGCCAATCAGGCCACCGACCTTCGCGACCTCATTGACCATCTGCTCTATCGTGGTGCGCGCGTTGTGCACCAATTGGCTGCCGCTCTCGACCTTGGCAACGCTCTCACCGATCAGGGACTTGATCTCCTTGGCCGCTTCGGCACTGCGCTGCGCCAGTGATCGGACCTCGCTGGCGACGACGGCAAAGCCACGCCCCTGCTCACCTGCCCGCGCGGCTTCTACAGCGGCATTCAGCGCAAGAATGTTGGTCTGGAACGCGATACCGTCGATGACGCCGATGATGTCGCCAATTTTGCGGCTTGAATTCTGGATCTCGTCCATGGTTGACACAACCTCACCGACGGCGGCACCGCCCGCCCGCGCGACCTGCGAGGCATGGCCGGCCAGTTCGTCCGCCTGCCGTGAGTTCTCGGCAGTGCCCTTGACGGTCGCTGCGATCTGCTCGACGGAGGCTGCGGTCTCCTCGAGATTCGATGCCTGCTGCTCGGTACGGGCCGACAGATCGCCATTGCCTTGCGCGATCTCGGCAGCCGCCGTGTTGATTTCGGCGCAACCTCGGCGCACCTCACCAACCATTCCCGCCAGCTTTGTCGTCATGTCGTCGAGCGCCGCGAGCAGGCGGCCCATCTCGTCCTTGGTGTCGGCGTAAACACGATGCGTCAGGTCACCAGCGGCCACGCGCGTCACGGCATCGATCGCTCGTGCAACCGGACCGGTGATCGAGCGTGTGATGATCACGGCCGCCGCAACTCCAACGCCGAGCGCGCCGACCGTCACCAGCGCGAACACCCATAGCACCTTGTCGTAGGCCGCGCGGCCCGCTTCGGTGGTTTCGGCGGACAACGCCCGCACCGGCCTCAGTCACGGCCTGGGTCTTTACATCGTCCGTCGCATCATGGAGAGGCACCGCGGCCAAGTCATCTTGATTCGCAACAGTCCCGCCGGCGCGACCTTCAGGGTCGTGATTCCGCAGGGCGCTTGATGAGGGCCCGCGATGATTCGCCCAACCGCTGCCATGCAACTGCAACGACTGCTGATCTCTTCCTGTCGGCCGTCAGGCACCCCAGGCGGCAGCTCCGCTAGGCTGGGCACAAGCGAACGACGAACGCCTCAAAGCCTTCCTGCAACTCGCGGTCTACGGCCGGCTTGCGGCGGGTGATCTCATTAGCCAAATCCTGCAATTGCCAGGTCAACTCGTCCAAGGTTGCTTGCAACTCCGCCAGCAGCGCTGAATCGTCCCGTGCCATGTCCAGCATGGTGCCCAGGTAGTCCGGGTTGAAACCGACCTGGAGCAAGAGAGAATGGATGCGCGCCATGCGTTCAGCAATGAAACCAAGCGGTTGACTTTGCGAAGGCAGCAGTCCCAACGACTTGCTGTGCAGATCCTGCCAAGATTGAAGGACGCCTTCCACGAACTGGAGCTGCGTTGACGTACTGCCTTCCGAAAGAGGGCTTGCGCCAACGTCATGCCGTGGCTTGAGCATGTCGCGCAACGCGCGGATGGCGGCAGGATCAAATCGACTCAAGTTGAGCCGGTAGACGACGTCCAGGTGCTTGGCATCGAAGCGGCGCAGCAAAGCGTCCATGACTTCGGCCACAGCAAGCACCTTGCCAAGCGGATGGATGTCTCGCCCACGAAGGCCATACGGATAGCCACTGCCATCCAGGCGCTCATGGTGAGTCAATACGGCATGGGCAACTGCTGAGGGCACGCCCGGAAGGTCCTTGATGACCACGTAGCTGGTAATAGGGTGGACATGGACAAAGCGCCGCTCCTGCGGCGTTATCAGGTGCGCAGGTTCCAGCAGACTAGGGTCGGTATGCATTTCCCCGAAGTCATGACACAGGCCTGCCACCAGTAGCTGTGCTTGCTCCTGCACACTCATGCCCAGCCGGCGCGCCGTCGCAAAGGCGATCACGGCCACACGCAAGGAATGCTGGAGCATTTCCAGTCGACTATCGCGCATGACGGTCAGTCGGAAACAAATCGGTGTCGGCAGCACGAGTTGTGCGAACGCGTGCTTCACCACCTCGGCTCCACCGGTTTGTGCCGCCAATATGCTCAGCGAACTGTTGGACGCCAACAGTTCCGCACTGTCAAAGGCAAGCTGCGTTGCAGATACGGCATCAGCCGCACTGAGCATGCTGTCAAGGGGCTCGCGAAGCTGATGTTGAGACAAGCGCTCATAGGTGCCGCGGTTGATCCGCGCCCCCTTGGCCACCAGCTTGATGCCCGTCTGGGAGTAGATGTCATGCTGGACGACGACGTCTTGCTTCTCCCCTAGGTCCGTGACGGCGCGCACATAGTGCGGATTCTCTGCTGGCAACTCAGATGGAAGGTCGGTCTGCTGCTCATTCATAGGTACTGGAAGCCAACTGCGTGCAATCTCCGGGCATGGTCGATCTTATTCGCGCCCAGGCAACGCGACGGCTACGCCCAAATGTCAGGCAACAGACAGGGCGGGCGACGAAGATGGCGTCCGGCCGGTTACCCACCAGGCCGAGAACGTCATGGGAGCAGTTTGGTGCCAACGCAGCGCCATTGCCTGGGCTGGCCGTGAACTCGAGCACCCAATACGAAGCGCCGCTGCAGGCATCAGGCCCACAGCAGTTCGTGCGCATGGGCGTTACCGCGCTCGCCTACTACTTGGCAGCACGCCTGGGGCTGCTGATCCCCTATATCGGATCGCACGTCTCGTTGATCTGGCTGCCCACCGGCATCGCGCTGGCGGCTTACCTGCGCTGGGGCCACTCAATGGCACCGGCCATGCTGTTTTCCGCCTTCTTGATCAACTACCAGATTGGTACGCCCGCCTGGGCTGCTGCTGGCATGGCGGCAGGCAATGCACTGGGGCCGTGGCTAAGCGCCCAACTGCTCGGCCGGCTGGGCTTCGACGCGGCGTTGACACGCCGCGTCGATTTGGGCCAGTACCTGCTGGCCGTGGCACTGGGCATGTTGGTCACCGCCAGCAACGGCTGTGCCTGGCTGCGCATGGCAGGTTTCCTGACGGCCGAACAATGGGCGCCCGCCTGGCTCACCTGGTGGACCGGCGATGCGGTCGGGGCCCTGCTGGGTGGGATTCCGCTAGTTGCTATGTCCCGTGCCAACATACGCACCAGCTTTGCCGGCCGGCGCGGCCGCTTCAACATGGCCTTGCTGGGCCTCGTGCTGGCCTGCGGCCTGCTGACCTTCTCGCCCTGGACGGCGCCCTCGACGGCGTTGACCTTCCCCCTGCTGGCCCTGCCGCTGTTCCTGATGGCCGTGCTGGCGCTGCGTGCAGGCGTGCTGGCGGCCTCGCTAGCGGTTTTGCTATTGTCGGCTACGGCCGCCTGGGGCACCGCCAATGGTATCGGCCCATTCGCTGGACACGATACCCATGCCGGCCTGCTCGCCCTGTGGAGCTATGTCACGGCCCAGGTCTGCACCGGCGTGCTGATCTGTGGCCTGGCCGCCGAGTTGCTGGCCAGCCAGCGCCAGCAGCAGGCGCAGTTCCTGCATGCTAGCGAGGGCATCCTGGTGGTCGATTCCACAGGCAAGCTGAACGCGATCAATCCCGTGGCGCGGGCCATGCTGGAACTGCCGGCGCCTGAGGTGTCCGGCACAGGCGAAGTCCAGTTGTTGCAACTGCCTCGCGACAATGGCGCACGCCTCGCCGAATGTCTGCAACAGCCTTCGGGCGCGCCACGCCTGCTGAGGCTTTGCCGCCGTGATGGCCAGCACATCGAAGTGGAAGCGCAGATTGCACGCTTCCGTGACGCACGCGGCCGTCAGTTGTCGCAGTTGTTGCTGCGTGACGTGACCGACAGCCGCGAGGCCCAGGCCAAGCTGGCCGCCAGCGAGGAACGGCTGCGCGCCATCACCGACAACGCGCCCGCCCTGATCGCCGATCACGACCGCGAATTCCGCTATCGCTTCGCCAACCGCACCTACCAGGACTGGCTGGGTGTCGCGCCCGACGCGGTGCTCGGTCAGACCGTGGCCTCCGTGTTGGGCGACGCGGCCTGGGCCGAGGTGCGGCCGGCCATGGAAGCCGCATTGCGCGGCGAGCCCGCGACCTACGAACGCCACATTCAAGGTCGGGCGGAGGACCGTTGGATTCATGTAGCGCTGGTGCCTCGGCGCGATGTAGCGGGTTCGGTGGAAGGCTTCTACGCCCTGGCCAGCGACATCACGCCGCGCCTTCGCGCTGAGCAGGCCCTGCGGCAGAGCGAGCAGCGCTTGCGCAGCATCACCGACCAGTTGCCCATGCGAATCTCCTATATTGGTACTGACGAACGGTACCGCTTTATCAACCTCGCCTACGAACGCGCATTCGGCAGACCGCGCCAGGAGTTGTTGGGACGCACGGTCCGCGAGGTGATTGGCGATGGGGCCTATGGAGAGGCCGCGCCTCGCATCCGGCGCGCCCTTGCTGGTGAGACCGTAAGCTTCGACAGTGAGATCACCACGCGCGAAGGCTATCGCTGCTACCGCGCCAGCTACCTGCCTCAATTTGCGGACGACGGCCGCGAGGTACTCGGCTTCGTCGCCATGATCCTGGACACCACGGCACAAAAGCAAGAGGAGCGCCGCCTGATCGAGTTGAGTCAGTCGGACAGCCTGACGGGTCTGCTGAATCGCGCAGGCTTCGAACAACGTATGCACGAGGCGGTGCAACGCGCCCGAAGCACAGGCAGTGCCATGGCCTTGATGCTGCTCGACCTCGATGGTTTCAAGCAAGTCAACGACAAGTTGGGGCACCTCGCTGGTGATCTGCTCTTGAAGGCCTTCGCGGGCCGCTTGGCCCGCAGTCTGCGTGCAGCCGACATCGTGGCCCGTCCCGGCGGTGACGAGTTCGCCATCATCATCGAGCAATTGGCCACACCCGCCGACGCTGCCACCATTGCAGACAACATCGTTCAAGCGATGCGCGCGCCCTTCGTGCTGGAGCACCGCTCCGTCCAAGTCAGCACCAGCATTGGCGTAGCGCTGTATCGCGACGAACCTGGCGTTACCCCACGCGATATCAGCAAGCGCGCCGACGACCTGCTCTACGCCGCCAAAGCCGCTGGACGCGATCGTTTCTGCATCGAAGCCGAGGATGCTGCCTGCGCCAGTGAGCGCACCGATGCGGCATAGCCCCGGTGTCGCGCCAGACTCACACAGAGGCTGCTGCGCCTAGGCTAGTCGTGAAATGATCTGCAGTTACAACTAGCAAAACAAGGTCGTTGGGACCGGCTCTGGATTGGCGGCGCCGGCTCACTCTCACAAGATGTCATCTTCTCAGTTGCCCACCCGTCCATCGCGGTGGCGGATTCGCACGGTCCTGACTTGGCTGGTGCTCGCGTGCCTGCTGCCTGGAATGATCGGCACGAGCGTACTCTTCGGGCTCGAGTACGCGGACGGCATGGTTCAGTTGCAGCAAGATACGATCGCCCGGGCTAGGGCCATGACGCAAGCGGTCGACGGGCAGCTGTTCATTGCCAGGGCCACGGCTCAGACGCTCGCCGCGTCCAGAGTCTTGCTCCGTGGCGACTTCAAAGAGTTCCACCAGCTTGCTCGCGATGTACTGGCATCGACAGGTGTCGGGATGAACGTCGTCGTCAGCGATCCAAGCGGCCAGCAGATCCTGAACACCCTACGGGAGCTCGGAGCACCTTTGCCTCAACACGGCAACCCAGAGGTGTTGCGGCAGGTTCTCATCACCGCGCGTCCGGTCGTTTCCGGCCTGTACGTCGGCGGCGCACTGCACAAACCGGTCATCAGTGTCGACGTGCCGGTGCTGGTGGGCGGCAAGGTAGCTTATGTGCTGTCTGTCGGTATGCTGCCCGGCGATCTCAACAGCATTCTGGTGGCCCAGCACTTCTCGACTGACCTCGTTGCGGCGGTGTTCGACCCCGAGGGAACCATCGTCGCTCGGACCCATTCGCCCGAGAAATTCGTCGGGCAGAAGGGTACGGCCGAATACATCCAGCAGATTCGACAGACTCCCGAAGGCGGAATGCGGACGATCACCCGTGAAGGCATACCGACCTTGTCCGTCTGGAGCCGCTCGGCCGAGACCGGCTGGAGCGTCGGCATCGGCATACCGTCGGCTTCGCTCGAACACGCCCTGATGCTCAGGCTCGCCTGGTTGGGTTTCGGCATGACGGCGCTGCTGGCCATTGGCCTCGGCCTGGCCTGGTTCGTCGCCAGAAAGATTGCGGTATCGGTACGGGGTCTGACTGCCCCGGCCTTGGCGATGCGCGAAGGCGATTTGGCGCCCATGCCCCATCTGGAGATTGAGGAGTCCGCCGAAGTGGCCCAGGCTATCAGCGAGACGGCACAGCTGCTGGCCGCACGCGCGGCCGAAATCACGGCGATCCAGCGTGCCGCGGGCTTTGGCGTCTGGCGGCATGACCTGAGGACGAAGGAGCTGGTCGTCTCAGACTCGATCCACGAAATGTTCGGGCAGGAGGTACCGTCCTTCCCAAGTCAACGTGGCACGCTTTTTTCTGTGCCGTGCTGGGAGCAGTTGAAGGCCGCCGGCGAGGAGGCCGCCCGGAGCGGTGAAGCCTATGACCTGGAACTGCAAGTCAACCACGCCAACGGTTCAATCGTCTGGGTCAACTTGAAGGGCAAGCCGCTCTTTGACGCGGCAGGCCGCGTCTGTGAATTGCGCGGCAGCATTCTGGACATCACGAAACGCAAGCAGGCAGAGCTGGCCCTGGACCAAAGCCGGCAGTCGCACATGCGGCAACTGGAGCAGGAGGTCGCGGCGCGGACGGCCTCGCTCAAAGCAGCAAACCAGGAGCTTGAACGCCTCTCCCGCACAGACGTGTTGACCGGCTTGCAGAACCGCTACGCCGCCAACGACAGGCTGCGACAGGAGTTCCTGCGCCAGAAGCGCACCGGCAGCATCTATGCCGTACTCTTCATCGACATCGACCATTTCAAGAAAATCAACGATAGCTACGGCCACGAGACCGGCGATCAAGTGTTGCGGCGATTGGCAGAGGTGCTGCGCGGTACGGTGCGCGCCACCGACTTTGCAGCCCGCTATGGCGGCGAAGAATTCGTGGTCGTGCTGCCGGACACGGATGTTGCCGGCGCTCAAGTCATCGCCGAAAAGGTTCGAAGTGCGATTGCTGAGTCGGTCTCCATCACGGGCGCGCCCGTGACCGTCAGCATTGGCACCTCGGCCATCCGTGCCGAGGACAAGAACGAGGAGGAGGCTGTCATCCGGGCGGACGAGGCCTTGTACCAGGCCAAGGAAGAAGGCCGCAACAGGGTGGCATGGCGTTGAGGCCGATCGGCCCCCGGTCAGACGCCGATGCCCACGCCAGTTGAGCTTGCGATCGTCAGACTAAGACCGGAAGTCATCTCCGCACCCGGCTACACGAAGGGATTCGCTCCCACACTTCTGGTGACCGTTTGACGCTGTGTGTGGCCGGTTGAATCCAGCAGTCCAGCCCGCAGTTCGCCTAGCGAGCCAGCACTCAGGCGGACGGTCAAGCAGACCGCAGTCGTCGGCTGAATCGTGGTGACGGTCACGGGGTCAGCGTCAGAGAAATTCCCGCAAAGCCGATCGCCAAGTTTCGGTGAGTAGGCGTCATGAATTTCCGCCAGGCGAAACGAGCCATCCGCCATGCGCAGCGCGACCTTTCTCCGCCCAGCTTCAATCCACGCAACCGTACAAAAGCTCAGTTCGCCATTCATACCGAACCTCCTGGAAAGGTCTGCTGGATCGTACTGTGGCCTCGGCAGCTAGCGCGAAAGCTGCGGTGCCAGCAAGGACAAACGAGAGCCTTGCTTTTTGATGAATCAACGGGCGCAGCCTAATTAAGCTGCGTCATCGGGCTCGGCGGGATGATCCAAAGGGCTCCATTCGGCCCAGTCCTCGCCCAGCAGTTCGACCGGGTGTTGCGTACGGTCCGAGCCATTGCCGCAAGCCATGTCGCCCGCCGGGCAGTATCTGTCGCAACCCCAACAGATCCGTTCGGGGTTCTTCGGGTGCATGGGAAATCGCTTGGTCATGGCTATGGCTCCGTGTGTGCCGACTCAGGCCAGGGCCATCAGCGCCGCCTCGCGCGAAAGACCATAGGCCTCGACGAAGAACTGGTAGCTGGCACCCGTATCAAGATCGGTGGCGCCGTCGATGCCAACGTCGTCCAACGTCCCCACGAGAACTTGGGCCGCCCGCAGCGGCTTGGCATCGATCTGCTGCGCCAGCACATAGCTGCCATCTGCGGCGCGCAGGACGACGCCGCCGCGCGGGCTCACAATTTCCACGGTGCTCTGCATCTGCACGGCTTTCTCCTTGGCTAGCCACCCCCACCCTCCCCGCCTGCTCGCGGTTTGAGGGCAAGGGCCAGATCAGCTTACTTGGCGCGCTGCACCGTGGTGTAGCTGTTGATCAGGTTGCGGTAGTCGGGGATGTGGTTGGCGAACAGTGCGCCCAGACCCTCGACGTCGTTGCGCCAGTCGCGGTGCAGTTCGCAGGCGGCGCCGAACCAGCCCATCAGCTGCGCGCCGGCTGCCGTCATGCGGTCCCAGGCCGACTGGCGCGTCACCTCGTTGAAGGTGCCCGACGCATCGGTGATGACGAACACCTCATAGCCTTCCTCCAGGGCCGACAGTGCCGGGAAGGCGACGCAGACCTCGGTGACGATGCCGGCAATGATTAGCTGCTTCTTGCCGGTGGCCTTCACCGCCTTGACGAAATCCTCGTTGTCCCAGGCATTGATCTGGCCGGGGCGGGCGATGTAGGGCGCGTCGGGGAAGGTCTCCTTCAGCTCGGCCATCAGCGGGCCGTTGGGCCCGTTCTCGAAGCTGGTGGTCAGGATGGTCGGCAGCTTGAAGTACTTGGCCAGATCGGCCAGCGCCAGCACGTTGTTGCGGAACTTGTCGGGGTCGATATCGCGCACCAGCGACGACAGACCGGCCTGGTGATCGACCAGCAGCACGGCGGCATTGTTCTTGTCGAGACGAACATAGGGCTTGGACATGGTGAACTCCGGTTGAATGACTGAATGAGGGGAAAGATCAGCGCGCCGAGTCGAGCTGCTCGTGGCTCTGCGCGACGGCCTGGGCCTTGGTGTAGCTCTCGATCAGCAGGCCGTACTCGGGGAAGATCTTGGTGTAGATCTCGGCCCATTGCATGGCGTCGTCACGGTTCCAGGTCTTCTGAATCTCGGAGGCCACGGCGGCGGTGTCCATCGGCACGGCGCCGGCCTGCATCACGCGCGCCAGCGTGATCTCCTGCGCCATCTTCGAGTAGGTGCCCGAGGCATCGATGACGACGAAGACCTGGTAGCCGGCCGCGATCGCACTGATCGCGGGGAAGGCCATGCAGACGCTGGTGATGGTGCCGGCAATGATCAGCTGCTTGCGGCCGGTAGCCTCGACGGCGGCGACGAAGTCGGGGTTGTCCCAGGCGTTGATCTCGCCCTTGCGCGCCACGTACTTGGCGTGCGGCGCGCTTTCATGGATCTCGGGGATCAACGGGCCGTTGGGGCCTTGCGGCACCGAGGCGGTGGTGATTACCGGAATCTTGGCCAGCGTCGCCATCTTGGCCAGCGCCCCGGCATGGGCACGCAGCCGCGTGAAAGGCATGTCGTTGACGGTCTGGAACAGGCCGCTCTGGTGGTCGATCAGCAGTATCGCCGCGTTGGCGGGATCGATAACGGGGCGGGCGCCGTTGAAGTTGGCGACTTGGGCAAATGCAGTCATGAGTGAAACTCTCCTTCGGTGGGTTCTCGGGGTGGGGTGGGGTTCAGGGTCAATCTGCGGGCGACTCGGAGTGGGATGCGGCGGACCGCGCCAGCTCCTGCGGCGGGATGCGTCCGAAGCGGCCGCTACGAAAATCGGCGATGGCCTGCTCGATCTGCTCGGCGCTGTTCATCACGAAAGGGCCGTGGCCGACGATCGGTTCGTCGATCGGCTCGCCGCTGAGCAGCAGCACCGTGGCGCTGTTGTTGGCCTCCAGGCGCACGCGGCGTCCGCTGCGGTCGAGCAGGGCCATGGTGGCCTCACGGGCCAGTTGGCTGTCGTTCACCAGCACCGTGCCGCGCAGCACCACGACGGCCACGTTGCGGCCCTCGGGCAGTTCGAGCTCGACGGCCTTGCCGGCATCCAGCCGCAGGTCCCACATGTCGATGGGCGTGAAGGTGCGCGCCGGGCCAATGTGGCCGAGATAGTCGCCCGCGATCACACGCAGCGAGCCGGCATCCTGGCTCGCCTCGTCGAGCAGCGGGACCACCGGGATCGCGGTGTTCGTCAGCGTCTGGTAGCGCGGCGCCGTCAGCTTGTCCTTCGCGGGCAGGTTGACCCACAGCTGCACCATCTCCAGCGTGCCGCCCTGGCGGGTGAAATCCGCCGAATGGAATTCCTCGTGCAGGATGCCACTGCCAGCCGTCATCCACTGCACGTCGCCGGGGCCGATGCGCCCGCCCGCGCCAGTGGAGTCGCGATGCTCCACCTCGCCCTGATAGACCACGGTCACGGTCTCGAAGCCGCGGTGCGGGCGCTCGCCGACACCGCGCCGATGCGAGCCCGCCTTGAAGACGGCCGGACCGGCATAGTCCAGCAGCAAGAAGGGGCTGGCATGGCGACCCAGCGTGTCGTACGAGAACAGGCTGCGCACCGGAAAACCGTTGCCGACCCAATGCTGGCTGCGGTTGCCATAGATGCCAAGAACCTTCTTCATCTCACGCTCCTTGCCGATTGGAGGCGGGCTGCCTCCGTCGTGAATTGAATGTTGGTTTTGACCAATGCGCCCGGTAGTCCCTAATATCGGGCCTCATCGTTCTACGAATAGGACAATGACCAAGAGCCATGCAAGACCTTAACGATCTGATGTACTTCGCCCATGTGGTCGATCACGGCGGCTTCGCGCCGGCCGCGCGAGCGCTGGGCGTACCCAAATCCAAGCTCAGCCGCCGCATCGCCCTGCTTGAAGAGCGGCTGCGGGTACGCCTGATCCAGCGCTCGACGCGGCGCTTTGCGGTCACCGAGGTCGGGACCAACTACTACCGTCATTGCAAGGCCATGCTCGTGGAGGCCCAGGCGGCGCAGGAAGCAGTCGAGCAGGTGTCCGGCGAAGCGCGCGGTCTGGTCAGGATCAGTTGTCCCATCGCCCTGCTGCACGCCCGCGTTGCGGCCATGCTGGTGGAGTTCATGGCGCTGAACCCCAAGGTCGAGATTCAGTTGAAAGGCATCAATCGCCCCGTCGACCTGCTGGCCGAGGGCTACGACATCGCCATCCGCGCACGCACCCCACCGCTGGAAGACAGCAGCCTGGTCATGCGGGAACTCGCGCAACGCGACTGGTATCTGGTCGCCAGCCCAGACTTCTGCAAACGGCATCCCCTGCCCGCCATCCCGGCCGACCTGACCGGCCTGCCCAGCCTGGCGGACGGACACACCGAACGCGAGCACAAATGGCATCTGATCGGCCCCGGCGAGGTCACGGCGATGATCACCCATGCCCCGCGCCTGATCACCGACGACATGTACTCGCTGCGCGCGGCGGCCGTCGCAGGGCTAGGCATCGTGCAATTGCCCGCGATGATGCTGGGCGATCAACTGCGCAACGGACAGCTGGTGCGGCTGCTGCCGGGCTGGTGCTCCAAGGGCGCCATCGTCCATGCAGTATTCCCGTCACGGCGTGGCCTGCTGCCGGCCGTGCGCGGCCTGATCGACTTCCTGGCGATGAAGTTCAAGGAGCTGGAGGAAGACTAGACCAGCGCATGGCGTTTTGCCTCGCGCGTTGACAGGTCGGAAATCTGGGCGCCCGGTCGACTTCACATCCAGCGCGAGATCCACGGCAGCGCCAGCACCGTCAATGCGCCCATCAATCCCATGGCCAGCGCTGCGAAGGCCAGCGCCTGGGGCACCAGTTGCTGAGCCTTGGCTGTTCCGATGGCATGTGCGACGAGCCCAAGCGCCAGGGCCGTCGGCTCCGCGCCCTTACACCTGATCAGACGCAGCAGTATCGGCACCATGCTGCTGCCCAGCACCCCGGTGATGACCACGCCAATCCCTGCCAATGCGGCATTGCCGCCTACTTGTCCGGCCGCAGCCATGGCCATCGGCATGGTCGCCGAGCGCGGCAGCAGCGACAGCATCAGTGGCCCAGGCAATTGCAGCGTGCGCCCCAGCAGCCAGCCGCTCGCCAGGGCGGCCGTGCAAGCGGCCAGCACGGCCGCGAGAACAGGCATGGCGCGGCGCCGCCACAACGGCATCTGCTGGTACAGCGGCACCGCCAGTGCCACCACGGCCGGACCGGCCAGGCGCTGAAGCCAGATGGTGGCTTCGGCATAGTGCTGGTAGCTTGTGCCACCGAGCGCAAAGACAGACAGAAGCAGGGCCGTGCCGCTGACCACGGGCAGCGTGTACCAGTGCGCACCCCATTTCCCCTGCAGGCGACGCGCCCCCGCATAGGCCAGGCCGGTGACCCCGCACCACAGCATCGTCGTTGCGGGGTCACTCATCGCGACCGTCTGGCTGCCGCCGTGTAGGCCACTGCCGCGCAAATCGTCGTGGCCACGACTCCGGCAGCGCACACCAGCAGCACAGCGACCCCATATTGCCGCAGCAGCGCAAGATGCTCGCCAACACCCGCCACCAGCGGGATCAGCGGCAGCATCAGATGCGACAGCAGCGCACCTGCCACCAGCGCAAGGCCACGGGGCACGCAACCAACGAGGCATAGGCCGCCCCACAGCAGCAGCATCCCCACCACAGCCCCGGGCACCGGCCAGGACAAGGCGCGAACCGCAGCCTCCCCGGCCAACTGGCAAGCAAGCAGCAGCGCTGCGCCAAGCAGCCATTGCAGAGCCAGGCAAACACGGATATGAACGCGATCCAGCATGAGCTCCATTGTGGAGGGCGGCACCCGGGGCAAGCCGGATCAGAGCTGGCCTATCACTACCGGATCAGATCGATTGCCGCAACAACTGATATGGTCAATTTGACGAATATCTGAATCTTGGCACCCAGTGCAAGGGCTGTGACGATTCGCTCCAGCTTGGCCATGCTCTGCCCCACGTGGGGTTCTGCAGCCAGGCGCACCGACTGCAGGAGCACATCATGTCTGCCACCCGCCGGGTCATCCCGCTGGTCCCTGTCACCGACCTCACCGGCGGCCCCGGGGTCGAGCCGTCAATCAAGATCCAGGCGCGCCATGTCAACGGCCGCTTTGCCCGCTGGCGCTGGGCCTTCGTGTGGCTCACGCAGCTGCTGTTCTATGGCCTGCCCTGGCTGAACTGGCAGGGCAGGCAGGCCGTGCTGTTTGACCTCGAGGCGCGGCGCTTCTACCTGTTTGACGCCGTGCTCTTCCCCCAGGACCTGATCTACCTGACCGGGCTGCTGGTGTTCAGCGCCCTGCTGCTATTCGCGGCCACGGCCATTGCCGGTCGCGTGTGGTGCGGCTTCGCCTGCCCGCAAACCGTCTACACCCAGCTGTTCATGTGGATCGAGCAGCGCACCGAAGGTGACCGCCTGGCCCGCCTGCGCCTGGATGCCGCCCCCTGGTCGGGTGCCAAGCTGCTGCGTCGCGCCGGCAAGCATGCGGCCTGGGTGGGCCTGAGCCTGCTCACCGGCTTCAGCCTGGTCGGCTGGTTCGCGCCGGTGCGCGAGCTGGCCAGTGCCCTGCCCGCCCTCACGTTCGGGCCCTGGGAGGCGTTCTGGATCCTGTTCTATGGCGCGGCTACCTATCTGCATGCCGGCCTGCTGCGCGAGAAGGTCTGCCAGCACGCCTGCCCCTATGGCCGCTTCCAGGGCTCGATGCTGGATGCCCGCACCCTGGTGGTGAGCTATGACGTGGCGCGCGGCGAGCCGCGCGGTGCGCGTGCCCGCGGCACGGAGGCCAGTGCCAAGGGCCAGGGCGACTGCGTGGACTGCACGCTGTGCGTCCAGGTCTGCCCGGTGGGCATCGACATCCGCCAGGGCCTGCAGGCCGCCTGCATCAGCTGCGGCCTGTGCATCGACGCCTGCGACCAGGTGATGGACAAGCTCGGTTCGCCCCGCGGCCTGGTGCACTTCGGGGCCATGCAGCCGGCTGGTGCAGGCGCAGGCCCCGACGGCTGGCGCCAGGCGCTGAGGCGGCCACGGGTGCTGGTGTATGGCACGGCGCTGGCGGTGCTGGCCGCGGCGATGGCCTGGGGTTGGGCGCAGCGCCCCGAATTGCGGCTGAACGTGATGCGCGACCGCAGCGTGATGGCCCGGCAGGTGGACGATGGCGCGGTGGAGAACGTCTACCGCCTGCAGGTGATGAACGCCAGCATCCAGCCGCGCAATCTGCGCCTGCAGGCCCTGGCTGGAGAAGGGTCCGAGGCCAGGCCGCTGCAACTGGCCTACCGTGAGGCCCTGAGCGTCGGCGCGGCCGGCGCCACCACCTTGGTCGTCACCGTGCGCATGGAGGCCGGGCAGGCCCATGGCCACCGCGCCGGAACACCCGTGCCGATCCGCTTCGTGGTCGATGACGCGGCGCCCGGCGCTGCGGCACAGGCGCAGGCGGTCAGCACCTTTCTGCCTGCCTGAGGCGCCCTCTTCATGAGCAGGAAGAACGCTGCCCTGGGCCGGCTGCCCTGTCTGGCGCTCGGCCCCGACCACCACGTCTGGTCTCAGGGCGCCGCGCCCAGGGGCGAGTTGCTGTTCGTGCGGCAGGGCATCCTGCGCCTGGAGCGGGTGACGGCCGCCGGCGAGCGGCGCATCGTCGGTCTGGCCGGACGCGGCATGCTGCTGGGACTGGAAGCCTGGCTCGGCCAGACCCATGCCGACGATCTGGTCAGCTGCACCGAGGTCCGATTGCTGCGCCTGCGCTGCGGGGATGCGGACCGCGCCATGCGGCGGCAACCGCAGCGCTACACACGGCTGCTGCGGCACTGGCAGCAGGGCCTGAGCGAGGCGCAGGCCTGGTCCGCCGAACTGCTGCGCGGCTGCGCACGGCAGCGCACGCTGCAGCTGATCCAGCGCTTGCTGCTGCTCAGCGCCGCGCGCGGTAGCCATCCGACGGTCTGGCTGCCGCGCCGGCATGACATGGGCGCGATGCTGGGATTGACCGAGGAGACCGTGAGCCGCCAGATCAGCGGCCTGCGCCGGGACGGCATTGTCAAAGCCCTGGACCCGCGCAATGCGCAGGTGGACATCGCGGCCCTGGCCCGGGCATTGGCCGCCACCTGAGCGCGGCGGCAGTTGGCCGGATCCGCGCCGCACGCTTGCGTCGTTAGCGGACGGCAGCCAGTTCCGCAATGGCCAGTTCGCCAAGCCGACGCAGGGCGTCATCCACACGGGCATCGCCAGGGTGGCCGACATTGAGGCGCAGATGGTGCACAAAGCGCCGGTCGGCCGAAAACAGCACGCCAGGTGCGGTGCTGATGCCCAAGGCCATCGCGCGATGGTGCAGTGCCAAGGCATCGACGGCGGGCGGGAGTTCCAGCCATAGGAAGTAACCGCCGGCCGGGCGGGAGACCCGCGTGCCGGCCGGGAAATGCCGCTCGATCAAGCGCCGCGCGCGCTGCTGCTCGCCCGCCAGCTCGGCGCGCAGCCTGCGCAGATGGCGGTCGTAGCCACCCTGGGCAAGGTAGTCGGCGATGGCCAGCTGGGGCGGCAGGGCAGTGGCCAGCGATGTCATCATCTTCAGGCGCTGCACCAGAGGCGCATAGCGCCCGGCGGCCGCCCAGCCCACCCGGTACCCGGGCGCGAGGCATTTGCTGAACGAGGCGCAATGCAACACGCCGCCTGCCTGGTCGAAGGCTTTCGCGGGCGGCGGCCGCCGTACATCGGCATACAGCTCGCCATACACATCGTCCTCGATCAGAGGCACGCCATGTCGAGCCAGCAGGGCCACCAGTGCCTGCTTGCGCGCGCTGGGCATCAAGGCGCCCAAGGGATTCTGCAGCGTAGGCATGAACCAGCAGGCCGCCACCTTCTGGCGCGCCAGCAGCTCGGCCAGGGCCGCCAGGTCCACGCCCTCCTGCGGATCCGTCGCCACCTCGACCGCCTTCAGATTCAGCCGCTCCAGCGCTTGCAGCGCGGCATAGAAGGTCGGGCTCTCCACCACCACCACATCGCCCGGCACGGTAACGGCCTGCAGGCACAGATTGAGCGCCTCCATCGCGCCGTTGGTGATCACCAGCTCGTCCTCGGCCAGCGGCACGCCCTGCAAGGTGTAGCGGCGGCGCAGTGCCTGGCGCAGGGCGGCATCGCCGGCCGTCAGCGCCCCCGTGATCTGCGCGGGCTTGACGCGCCGCATGGCCCGCGCACCGCTGCGCGCCAAGGCATCGAACGGAAACAGGTGCGCCGCCGGAAAGGCCGATCCCAGCGGTACTACGGCGGGATCGCGGGTGGACTCCAGCAGCTCGAAGGCCAGCGCGCTGACGGCCACCGCGGTGGCCTCGGTGCGCGGCGGTGCCAGCTGCGGCAAGGCGCGCGCCGACCGCTTTTGCGCTCGGACGTAGTAGCCCGAGCGCGGTCGCGCGTCGATCAGTCCGCGCGTCTCCAGCAGGCCATAAGCCTGGAACACCGTGGAGGGGCTGACGCCGCGGCGCTGGCAGGTCTGGCGCACCGACGGCAGGCGCTCGCCGGCCTGCAACAGACCGTCGCGCATGGCCTGTGCCATCTCATCCGCCAACTGCTCGTAGCGGGTGTTTCCCTGGTCGGGCATCTGGTCTGGTCAGCGTTATAGATGGCGGGATCTTACCGACCAGAGCGCGCTTGAGCAGCATGCCGCCGCGCCCTAACTCAGCTGGCGTCTTGCTGGCCTTGCCCGAGCCTCAGAAGCTGCCATGCAGGCTGGCACGGAACGCCCGTGGCGAACCAGGGGTGATGTTGTTGTCGCCATTGGCCAAGGCGTAGTACTTCTTGTCAGTCAGATTCTCGACGTTCAGCTGGACCTTGTAGTTCGCGCTGAGCGCCATGAACAGCGCCGCGTCGATGCGGGTATAGGCGGGCAGGGTGACGGCATTCGCCGTCGAGGTGTAGCTGTCGCCGCGGTGGATCAAGCCCAGGCCCCCACCGAGCGATGGCGTGAGGTCGTAGCGATTCCAGAGCGACAAGGTGTGCTTGGGAACGTTCTGCACGGTGGCGCCAGCGAGGGCCGTGGCTGAGGCCTTGGCGGTCAACTTGGCGTCTTGGTATGCGAAGCCGCCATGGATGTGCCAGTTCCTCGTCACGTCGCCGCTGATACCGACTTCAACACCCTTGGTGCGCTGGCCATCGACCAGCTGGTCCACGATGCCAGTGACAGCATTGGGGACCGCCACGTTGGTGCGGTTCAAGCGGTAGATAGCAAGGGTGGCCAGCAGCTCGGGCTTGATCTCCCATTTGCCGCCGACCTCATAGTTGATGAACTTCTCTGGCTTGAGCCCCTTGTTGACGTTGCTCAGGCTGCTCAGCTGGTCTCCGCCGCGCGGGAAGGATGCCACGCTGTAGTTGGCGTAGAGCGACAGAGCCGCTTCGGGCTTGAAGAGAATGCCGACGCGCGGTGAAACCAGATGATCGTTGCTCGACAACTCGGCCGGGGCCGACGGCGTCGGTGCAAGGATGCCGGTAGCGACGTGGTTGCGATAGCGCAGCTTGAAGCTGTCGTAGCGCAGACCGGCAATCAGCTGCCACTGCGGCGACAGCTCAAGCTGGTCCTGCATGTAGATGCCGGCAATCTTCGCCTTGCTCTGGCCGTCGCGATCGGAACTGCTGCCGCCCAGGACGTAGGTGACGGGCAGCGGACCATCCGGTGCCGCCAGCGGGACGTTGACCGACGTGACCGTTGCATTCGCGAACTTGCCCGTCATGCGAAGGTAGTCGGTGTCTTGCAGACCGAGTTCCACCCCCGCCAAGATTCTGTGCTTGATGCTGCCGCTGGCGATGTCGAAGGTCAGGTCGGTCTGGTTGAACAGATTCTTGCGCCATTGGTGGTTGTTGTAGGCGCTGATCGGCACCTGCTTGGTAGCGACGTTCACCGCGCCAGCGTTGTAGTTCTGATAGAACTTGTCGTAGTCGGTGTAGCGCGTCTTGTTGCTCACATGCACGCCGCTGCCAAGGTCGTGCTCGAGAGTGGCACTCAGTGCGTTGGAGATCAGCCGCGTCGGACGGCTGTCCGGGTTGGCGTCACCAAAGAACGCATCAACCGGCAAATCGACGGGGCGGCCCTGCAAGGAAGGGACGCCACGGTCTGTGGTGCGCCGATCCTCAAGATGCTCAAGGCCTAGGACCACGGTCGTGTCCCTGCTTGGGTGAAGGGCCACCGTTGGATTGACGCCGGAGCGCTTCAGGCTGAAGTTGCGTTGATAGCCCCCCGAGTCCTCCACCATGCCCGTCACGCGCACGGCCGCGGCATCACTGAGTGCTTGGCCAAGGTCGGCGACCAGGCGCCGATTCTGATTCGAGCCTAGTGTCAAATCGAAGGCGCGAACCTTGCGCCAATCCGCCTGCTTGGTCACGCGATTGATGACGCCTCCGGAACCACCCCGCCCGAAGATCATGGCATTGGGCCCGGGGAGCGCTTCCACGCGCTCGACGTTGTACAGGTCCCGGTAGTACTCGACGTCGTCGCGCACACCGTCGATGTAGAAGTCGCCCGAGGCGCTGTTGCTCCCCCGGAAGACGGGCGAGTCACGATTGCCCTCACCATTGGCCATGCCAATGCCTGGCACATAGCGGGTGACGTCCGCCATGCTTTGCATCGCCAGATCCTTGATCAAGGCTTCGGTCACGACAGTGATGGTTTGCGGCGCGTCGAGCACGGCCAACTCGGTCTTGGTGGCGCCCATGGTGCGCTTGACCGCGTACTTGTCGCGTTCGGCCTGTGCTGCCGCCCTCACGACCGGGAGCACGGTGTCTTCAGGCGTCGTTTGCGCACGGGCAGATGCCCATTGGGAAGTGACTGCGAGGGAGATCACGAGGCGGACGGCAGTGGCGGTTCTGCGGCGAACAAACGGCGTCTGGCCGAGGGTGCTCAAGGCATGGTCTTGGTTCACGGATGTATCTGAAATTGAGGTGTGTAGATTCGGACCGCTGGAAGTTCGCCCAACGCGACCAATGAGGCATCAGATGCGAATGATTCGCATTGCGTGCCAATGTAGGAGCCCTGCCAAAGAGCTGTCAACGTCTGTTCCAGGCGCTGCGCTCAACATTGCTCGGTTTGTTGAGGGCCATCAAACTCGACGCATCCGCAGGCCACCTCCAACGCGCCTCCGGCTTCAGTTCGGGCGCAAATGCATGCGCTTCACGCTCGACCAAGTGGCGCCTCTCTCACGGTGGCCCAGTAGCAACTTCCAAGGTTGACTTCCGCCGCTGACTGATCTCGGCCGGGGCTGTGTCCGTGGGCGCCAACGGCCCCCAGTCATCCATGGAAGTTCCAGCCCTGCCGTGAGATCAAACGCTCATTCAGGCAACGCTGGCGGGAAGTTTTTACAAATCGCAAATGCGAATTGATATCATTCGCATCACAAAATTGATTGCAATGAGCAGATTCACAACATGAGGTATCGATCACCATCGACCCGCAGCACAGGCTACATGGCCGCGCTGGCGACACTGCTGGCCCTTGCCCTCCAGGCCTGCGGTGGCGGCTCCAGCGCCCCTGAGACCGGGCCCGGCGAAACCACGGACGGCGCGCTCAGCGCCCGCGCCAGCCTGGGCAAGCAAATCTTCCATGACGCCTCACTGTCAGCGTCTGGCCGCCAGTCCTGTGCCAGCTGCCATGCGGCCGAAACCGGCAATGCCGGCCCGCGCAGCACCGGCGTCACCGAGCCTGGTGGCGTCGCGCTGGAACTGCAAGGTGGCCGCACCTCCCCCAGCATCCGCTACCTGGCCGGCAACAAGGCCTTTGGCTTCGACGCCGAGGGCACGCCCAACGGCGGCTTCTTCTGGGACGGCCGTGCTGCCAGCCTGCAGGATCAAGCTGGCAAGCCCTTCTTCAACCCCAAGGAGATGGCCAACGCCAGCACCGAGGAACTGATCGCGCGGCTGGCCAAGGCCCCCTATGCGCCAGCCTTCCAGCAGGAGTTCGGCGCCGACATCCTGCGGCGCCCGGCCGACGCCCTGGCCCGTATGCAGCTGGCCCTGCAGGCCTTCCAGCTGGAGGATGCGAGCCTGCGCGCCTTCAGCAGCAAGTACGACGAGTTCCTGCGCGGCCGTATCACGCTCAGCGAGCCCGAACTGCGCGGCCTGGCCCTCTTCAATGCCAAGGACAAGGGCAACTGCGCCGCCTGCCACCCCTCGGCGAGGGGCGCCGACGGCAGCTTCCCGCTCTTTACCGATTTCAGCTACGACGCCTTGGGCGTGCCGCGCAATACCGCGCTGGCACAGAACGCCGACCCGAGCTTCTATGACCTGGGGCTGTGCGCCCGCGAAGGCGGTGACATGGCGGCGCGACGCGATCTGTGCGGTGCATTCAAGGTGCCTTCGCTGCGCAATGTGGCGCTGCGCAAGGCCTTCTTTCACAACGGCCGCTTTACCGATCTGCGCGAGGTGCTGAGCTTTTACGTGCAGCGCGACGTCGCCCCGGAGAAGTGGTACCCACGCCTGCCTGACGGCAGCATCGACAAGTTCAACGACCTGCCGGTCGAATTACGCGGCAACGTGAATGTCAGCGAGGGGCCCTACAACCGCCGGCCCGGCCAGGCCCCAGCGCTCAGTGAGGCTGAGATCGACGATCTGCTGGCATTTCTGCGCACGCTCAGCGACGCACGCTGAGTCCGCTCCCAAAGTCCCTCTCCAAGCAAACCCGTCATGAACAAGAAACTCTCTCGCACACCGCTGCTACACACCCTCAGCTTGAGCCTGATGCTGGCGATCGGCACGGCCCAAGCCCAGACCCCTGCCGAACAGGAGTTGCTGCGCCGCGTGGACCAGCTCGCCGCCGAGTTGGCCAAGCTGCGCACCGAGCTGGCGCAACTGCAGCAGCAGGCGCCTACGCAGCCTTCGGCGCCGGCTGCCAGCATCGCAGCCCTGGTGGAACCCGCACCCGCGGCTCAAGCCCGCACCGTGCTGGGCGGCTACGCCGAACTCAACTACAACCGCCCCAACAACAACGGCAAGGACGCGCAGGCCGATCTGCGCCGCCTGGTGTTGGGGGTCCAGCATCGCTTCGACGAGAAGACCAAGATCGTCACCGAAATCGAGGTCGAGCATGCCGTGGCCTCTGCCGGGGACCCCGGCGAGGTGGCGATCGAGCAGGCCTATGTGGAGCATCAGTTCCACCCCAACTGGGCGCTGCGCGGCGGCCTGTTTCTGATGCCCATGGGCCTGCTGAACGAGAACCACGAGCCCACCGCCTACTACGGTGTGGAGCGCAACTTCGTCGAGACTGCCATCATCCCCAGCACCTGGCGCGAGGGTGGCATCCAACTGGTCGGCCAACTGGACAGCGGCTGGACGCTCCAGGCGGGCATCGCTACCGGCTTTGACCTGAACAAATGGGATGCCGCCAGCAGCGAGGGCCGCGAGTCGCCGCTGGGCGCCATCCACCAGGAGTTGGCGTTGGCGCGCTCGCGCGACCTGGCATTGTTTGGCGCTGCCAACTACCGCGGTATCCCCGGTCTGCTGCTGGGCGCCAGCGTCTTCAGCGGCCAGGCGACCCATAGTCAGCAGGCCGCCAGCTCGCGCATCACCCTGTGGGATTTGCATGCGCGCTGGACGCCCGGCCGCTGGGACCTCTCAGCCCTCTATAGCCGCGGCAGCATCTCCAACACCGCAGCGCTCAACATGCCCCTGGTGGGCAGCGACAGCCTGATCCCGGCGCGCTTCGATGGCGCCTATCTGCAGGCCGCCTACAAGCTCTGGGAACAGGGCAGCTATGTGCTCAAGCCCTTCGCGCGCTGGGAGCGTTTCAACACCGCCAGCCGCTATGCCGAACTGGGCGCCGGCCTGACACCCGAAGCGAGCGACAGCGAACGCGTCGTCACCCTGGGCGCCAACTTCGAATTCGCCCCCGGCGTGGTGCTGAAGGCCGACTTGCAGCGCTTCCGTCTCAACAAGGATCTGAACCGCGTCAACCTGGGCCTGGGCTGGAGCTTCTGATGCGCCTGGCTCTGACGACGGCCATTTGCAGCGTCGCGGCCATGGCGCCCAGCGGTGCCTTTGCCGTGGACTACATGACGGCCGAGGCCGCCGCCAAGCTGATGTTCGCCGAGGCCGACCGTTTCGAGCTGCAGGACTGGCTGCTCGACGCGGCTCAGTTGCAGGCCATCGCAGCCCTGGGCGTGAAGCCACGCAGCGCGCGTTGGCAACTGCGCCTGGCCTACAAGGGCAAGGAGTTGCTGGGCGTGCTGGTGGCCGACGAGGTGCTGGGCAAGTTCGAGCTCATCAGCTACGCGGTGGGCGTGGGCGCCGACGGCCGGCTGCGCGGCCTGGAGATCCTGGCCTACCGCGAAAGCCATGGACACGAGATCCGCAGCGCCGCCTGGCGCAAGCAGT
>Ga0208398_100154_pt1 | contig 59243 bp, 56 predicted proteins | sample LakWasMe79_HOW10_2_FD_183905 | JGI IMG/M metagenome (GOLD analysis project Ga0208398, IMG submission 183905) | Freshwater sediment methanotrophic microbial communities from Lake Washington under simulated oxygen tension - Sediment Metagenome... | ecosystem: Environmental > Aquatic > Freshwater >...
TGTCGAGATGCCCTCCCTGGTTGACATGGCTGATGTAGATCTGAATGTCGGAAGAAAAAGGGTATCGCTGGGCTGGTAGGTGCTGGATGCGTGGCATGGGGAAAGATCTATTGGGTGTTCTTGGTAAGCGGCCATCTTAATACTGGCAGTTGCAGATCTCCGCATTTGGCCCACCGCCGGGCTTCCCCTGTGTGAGATCACAGCTATCGCGGCGACGGCTACGACCAGATTCGATCAATCAATTAGTGGAAGCCGCAAGCGCCCGGGCCATCAGGATTTCCGCATGAGCCGCACGGTCCAGGCATCGCCGGCGCGCCCTTGGTTGAGTTACCAGTGGTCGCAAACACCGACAGCTGTTTCTCAAGCTGGTTTGAATGACAGCTCGGACACGCGGGTGTGTCACCAGAGCGCACGAGTATTTCAAATTGGTTGCCGCAGTCATTGCAGGCGTATTCGTAGATCGGCATATTTCCTCCTCATCAGTGCGAATTTTCGTTTCAAGAAAGGCCACGCGCAATGTTCAAGATCAAGCACTACTGCTATTAGCCGGGGCTGGCCACGCATCATCGCTTTGCCAATACAAAACAGATCAAGTGGGAAATCGATACCGTTTCACAGTCGCCCAAGGTTTCAGTTCCTCGTCACCTCATTGGGCCCGTCACGCCACTGTCCCCAACGAACCCGTTGTCCTTGGTTGGTGGTCACGACTTCTCAAGCAGTTTCATGCTGATCGGAGTCATCATTCTTGCGGGCTTCTAGGCGGGACTCCACAATTCCCTGGCCGGTGGCGGCTCATCCGTAACCCTGCCGGTTTTAAACTTGTCGGGCAGGTCGCGCCTCTAGCGGCCAGCATCACTTCTAGTGCATATGCTGTGCTGCTCTTCATCGCGTCACCGCAAGTTCATTGGGGAGCACCGATTTCGCTGGGTGCTGGCACTATCGTCGGCGGGCTCTGCGTCACCTAGACGGAGCACAAGGTCAACGAGCGTGTCCTCCGGATCATGATCGTTTACTCTCGACGGTGACACGGCCCAACGGTCAAAATTTCCATTCCCCAAGACACTGCGTACTGCAGATGGGCTATTTTTTAGCCACAAAGCAAAACGCCCACATGAAGTGGGCGTTTGCTGTCAGCGGAGACCGCTTACTGATTTATGAGCCCGATCGACATCCCAGATCTATGAAGCGTTTGAAAGGCCACTTTTGCATATTAATCGTTATAATTCAATGACTTAGCAATGCATGAAATCAGCTGAGGTCATTGTGCAGAAACCAGGTGAAAACCCAGAACCCCAATTGGAACCACAGTCAGTGGCAAAACTTGATGCGACCATCGGGTCGAACAGGGCCACTGCGCTTGAATTTTTGAAGGAGTCTCTAAATTCAGCGGACTCCAAAGTATCACTAAAAAAACTCCAACTCCTGACCGGAAACGACAAAGACGAAACGTTAGTAGGTGCCTACATATCTCTAATAGCCAGTCGGGAAGGTCTCTCCTCGCTGGCAATTTGGGCAGAAGAATGCGACGCGGCAGCACACCTTGAGCTGCTGGCACGAGAAGTCTGGAACCAGCACGGCTTGAGTGAAAGATTGAAGACAGTCCAACCACATCAGTTGGTAAAGAGAGAGATGCGTGGCAGATTGCCGACGCAATATTTGGCATCAATGGCCACCGCCAGTCGCCCCGCGTTGACCGAGGAAATCGCCCAATTTGTGCAGCGGTTGCGCATACTGTTATTGGTTCGTGCGACTCAGGCGCTCGACAGCAGAAAGGCGATTCGAGAAAAGAACATTGCCGAAGTCTCCACTCTGGTGCGAAAGGTCTGCGACATTTCCGCGGATCTCCGAGGAAACTGGTTGGCAGCGGTAGCTAGCGAAGAAATCGGCCTTTATGACTTCTGTCAGGACTTGAGAATTCGCTGCGAAATCGAAGTACGCAGAGATTCATGGCCACCTGATGCAAAGAGTTTTTTCAAAAAGCTGCAAGTTGTGGCAAACGGCGGCCCCTGGGAACCGACATTGCTGGTCAGCGAAATTCAAAAACACTCAAGTCAAGAATCAGAAGTTGAACCAATCACTCCTAATGGGATTGGGAAATTGCTTACTGAGGGTGGCGACGACGGCCATATTGTTCTACTTGGAAAGGGCACGAAAACCTCAGTTGCCATCCGAATACTTCCGGCCAACGAAAAACAGACCCCGGCCAAGAACAAACTTCATGGAAGTGGTGTGATCCTCGAATCCGTCGAGGAAATGCAATTCTTGCGAACTTCCTGGCATCACTTAAGTACATCAGAAGACAGGAAGTTTGACGAATGGACCCATCAACTCAGTGCAAGCGACAACTCAGAAATTGATCAATTGGGGGCCGCAATCTTGCAGATCGCATTCATCTCATCCCGGACGGCGTTTGAGGTAGAAACAGTTCCCATCTCCGATATGGTTCTCAATGACTGGTCCATCCATCCGACATCAGGCCAGTTGCACAGAAAGCCGCCGACGTTCGTGGATGGTTGGAATCTGGCGAACACAACAGACTCTATCAATGAGTGGATAAATCCCCGCCTTTTGAGTTGGAACCTTTCGCTAGCTGAAAAGAGTACTGACGTTTTGGTTGCGGTGATTGCCAGGCATCCAACTTCCAAGTGCTTGGGCGAGCTGTGGACTCATTTATCGCCGGGTCAATCGTTTGAAAAATGGTTCCGCCAGAAAATTGCACAAGTTCCTGACTTGGCGCGCATCACCGGGCCAACCCTAGCTCATATTCTGATGGTAAGGACTTACCAACGTACTCACAATCAAGGACTTACCCGATTAATTGGCTCACAGACACGTACAGGCTTGCCGGCTGCCTGCGCATACGGCGCATACCGCGGTCTCGTTGTCTACGATGCAATGGCGGAAGATGTGCGCGCCACAGTACCTCAGCTTTTCAAAATCATTTCGCCTGCGTCCAACGACAACCTGACGGCATGCGGGAGCAATTTGGATATTCTTCTGCCGCAGGTTCGGCTGCAAATCGACAAACTTATACAAAGTGTCAATAACGTTTCAAATAATTCTGAGGGGTGGATCGAGTATCACAACAAGCTAGTTAGCCTATTGGTGATCGCGGTCTACGCCAGCACAGGCGGGAGGCCCGTCAATTCGCCGTTCGAATCATTGGCCTGGTTTGATTTTGAGCGAAAGATTGTCTTCCTCGAGGACAAAGTCCTTGGTCCGACGCAGAGTGCGAGAGTCTGCGTGTTAAGCCAAGTGGCACAGCAAATCCTGCAGGAGGTTTACCTGCCTCACATCGCGGCGTTGGAAGGCTTCCTATGCGAGTCAGCCCCGCTCTTTTCAGCTGAAATCCGCAAAGTGCGCACACGTGATCCAGAAGCCCAGCTTCCGCTTTTTTTCTTCCTGAAGTTGACGCCGAAACTGGACTGGATTGAAGTCACTGAAACCCAATTGACTATCGAGAGTCAAATCGCATGGCCCCTTCCCTGGAACCTTTTCAGGCACATTCATGCGACTGAACTCGTTCGCAGGGGACTCAACCATGAGATCGTTGACGCCCTGCTGTCCCATGGAGACAGAGGTGCCGAATCCCATGGAGATCTCTCGCTACGAATACCGTCTACCGATCTTGAAACGGCTCGACCACTCGTTGAATCCATCCAAATCGATCTGGGGTTTGCAGTCCCAAAGTCGCGGAAATCCTTTCCTACGACCGCGCCAAATGGCGATCCATCTCTGCACAGTGGTCGTGTCTTTGGCAGAAAGGCCCGACAACTTCAGCGAGTCCGAAGGCAGGATGCAGCGCGCCAACGCGCTTTGCACGAAATTGAAACAGCAATTGGGAAGAAACCACTCGATTCAATTTCACCCGAGGAATGGGAAAGAATTGGCAGGGATATGCTGATTCGCGAAGGCGGATTTCCACATTCCGCGGCATCGCTGCGATATGAGGTATTTGAGTCGTTTGTAGATTCGATTTGGAAACAGAAACGCAGACTAACCAGGATGCGCAGAACATATTCTGTTCTACCAGAGCCAATATCAATCTTCAACGAGAGTTGTATTGACGCTCCAGCTCAGTTGCAGACCTATAGGGAAAGGTTTGAAACCATCGTAGCGTCAGTGAAGAGCGCCACTTTCGGACCCGTACTCGCAGCCACCCTCGCTGCACTTGATATGGTCCTCTATTCGAGGATCTCTTTCTTCAACGCCATGAAATCGTTGGTGACTCTGCAGAAAAACATCAAGATCATCAAGTTTCAAGGGTGTTACTGGTTTGAATGGTCAGATGCAGATGTTTGGCATGACGGACGCCCCATGTTCAGAGTGAGGATATCTTCACGTGCCGCCAACTGGGTCGCGACTTCCCAACTATCCAGTAAAACGTTGACGAAGTTCCCAGCACTGCCCGCGGCGTTGCACACATATTTTCCCTTTGAACCCACACCGGGAGGATTTGTCGCACTGATGCGAGACATCACATCACTCCAAGATCAGCTGAACGCATGGGAACTGCATGGAACTGACAGTGCCCATCTGAACGGTCGCCTGATCTACTCCGCATTGCCCCATGCCGACTGGTACCGCCTTCATAAACTTGCGGCGCCACTGTTAGCCAGGGAGTCGGATGTCGATAAGGTATGCCCGCTTGAAGACATCTACTTCATGCGAAGGCATCATTTGGCCACCCAGTCAAAGGCCGCAACGTCTTCGCCAGAGAAGTGTGCACAGCTCTTCGACGAAATATATCGTATCGTCAGCAGTGCCGTATACAACGTCGATACCAAGCGCGCGAAGATCGAGGATCAAGTCCGCCAGTCAGACTATGGGCACGGTGACATACCCTTTGTCTTTGGCCAGTTCATGCTTCATCTATTGAAGCGAAAACCCAAAAACGGCCAGCGCGACGGCCTACGACTCGATACTGTTGGTCGCTACTTCCATTCCTTAGCTGCGCCCATGTGTGAGCTTGGTCATGATGCCAACATTGCAGACATGAACGAGGAAGAGATTACTGATTTCTACTGCGATATCCTCGAATGGTGGACAGACCATTTTGAAAACATATCTCCCATCAGCAAAGAAGATGTAGCCAAGTTAGAAGATGCCCCTGAGCTTCGCCTCACGCCACAAGAGCGTGCTGACGATGCTGCGCGCCGGACTCTAATCCAACTAAAAGAGCTTCATGAATTTGCCATAGCCGCATTTGGAGTCGAGGAGCCGGATTGGAGCCAAATCAGCAACGGGAATATCGGATCCCTGGGGCGGCCCGGGTTTGTTCTGGATAATGAATATCGGCTCGCGCTGAAATCAATCACAAATGATCGTGATGTCGGGGAAATTTCTGACTTCGATATCACTCAGTGTTTCACCCTCGTAGCATGCGCAAGGTTTGGCCTGCGAATTGGCGAATCCGTTGGACTTTATACAGATGACTGGGTTGAGATTGGCGGTGCCATTGTCCTTCTGGTTCGCGCCAACCCTGTAAGAGCCCTCAAGACCCCCAGCTCCAGACGACAAGTTCCACTCATCGGTCCCCTAGATAGTCTAGAGCGCGCCGTCGTGGATGAGGTTTTTCGCAGAGCAAAGAACGCGTTGAAACTAGGCGCTTCAGGACCATTGTTTCCCAACGTTGCTACTGATAGCTTCAAACAGATCAAGAATACAGTCGGCACTGAAATCAGGACATGCTTGAGATTAGTGACCAAGAATGCAGGCACTACAGTTCATATGTTGCGCCATTCATTTGCGTCACGCATTCTGGCGATTTTGAGAGGCCAAGCACTTGGAGCAGGGGAAAGTTTTTCCCCATTCGATACGATTGCCGCCAGAAAGCTACTGCTGGGGTCCGATCAATTAGATAGACGCACACTGTGGGCAGTTGGTCGTCTCTTAGGCCACAAGAACCCACGCGTCACTGCGCGCTGTTACCTCCACGGAATGGACACTTGGATTTCACCCGGAATAGATGGCGGTGAATGGACTGGAGAAGGTCCCGGTGCCCGAGCACTAGTTGATCTGGACAAACTCGCAACTATTGACGGATATGGTCAGAAAGCTAAATTTGAACAACGCGAAGAAGCAATCCAGGAATCACAGTTACTACGACTTCTGAAATGCCTGCGGCTTCTCCAGCAAGGCGTGAGGGAGTTTGAAGCCGTCAAGCTTTCTCGCGTGGCTGCAATTATCTTGAACGAATTCAACTCGCAAGTTAACGGCTCGATATTGGCACACTCAAAAAACTCTCGAGATTCCAATGGCGGGCAAGAAACAGCAGGCATGATCAAGCCTTTCAGTTGGCCAATTTCGGTTCAAAGATTTGATTCACTGATTCTGTTAGTGGCTAGATGCGAGGAATTTGAGGCCACAGATGTGACTTTTGATTTGTCGGAAACAATTGGTAAGCGTAGACAAATCGTGCTTTTCCAGAAGGAACATTTCATCGCGGCCTCACGATTCTCAAGCACTCTCAACCTCATGCGGGAAGACGTTTCATTGGTCGCTTCAAATGCAATCACACAAGACCAAGAAAAGTGGCTGGCTGATTCCAGTGTGGGCAAGCTCCAAAGACCGAAATCGGAATTTGGCAGTACGTTCCAATTGGATTCGGCAATTTCTGGCCCCCTGCAATTGCAGGTCAATCACCGCGCAGTGTTGCTGCCAACAGTCCGATCCAAGGCAGTTCATACTACCTACGAATTGCTGCTACTTTGGATTGGCTGGTACGCCTGTCAAGTCGGTGCGAAGTCAAACTCAACCACGGCGAATCAGATGGTGCTCCCACTCTTTTGATTCCCGGAATTGGTGCCAAACAAGTCGTCAATTTCACCAAGTATTTCAACCAACTCATAGTGATCGTGATCTTCGCCTATCCGATGTTCGATTAGTCTGACTGTGCACCTTGTGAAATCGCGCCCAGACAGTGCTTTGATCTTCTCAAAAAGGCTTACTGGGAAAAGTAGTTTTTTGGACTTCGACTGCACCCGACAGTCCACAGAAAAATAGGCCTCACGATCGTCATAGTGATAGCCACGGAAGGCACCATTCCATTCGTGCTTCACTTGCGGCTTCGCCTTTTCTGGAGGAGACCCGATTTTCATTCCCAGCATAACTGGTCGTTTCCACCCACCACAAACGATTCGCGTGCCATCAGGGAGTTCGCAGCCACCTCGGGTTGAGCGCCCATTTCTAGCCGCCAATAGGGCTAAACGAACAGGGCTGTTTGCGGGTGTTGCATCAACAACCTTGTCACTCCAGTTCAATGGACTGCACAAAGCATGTGTGTAAGCCTGGATGCATTGAACGAATTCCGCCGACGTCACAGTTTCAAATGAATCATCTGGAAGAGTCATCCGCCATCCCATCGTCATCAGTCCGGTTTCCAAGGTCACATCAAGCAGTGGGGTGAGTCCAATTTTCTGCTTTGAAACGCACAATATTTCGCCACACAGCTCTTTGAGCTGCGTCGCGATTTCTTGCAGTTTTGTGGCAAACAGACTTGGGAAATCACCATGAATTTTGAGATGCCCGTCTCTGTCTTCCACACCACATTTTTTGGTCTGATCCGCAATGATCAACACTTCAGTTGGCGTAGGTGTGACGCTGTTCTTTAGAATCTGGCAGGCCGTCTGCTGGCCGCACGTGGCATCTGCCTTTGAACCAATCTCAACATCGTGGTTCTCTTGCTCGTTGCTTTCGATCTTGACGGCTTCTAGTGCACTCGGCTGGCATTGACCGTCAGGCATTGGACTGGCTGCGTTTTGCTGGACCCACTCTTTAAACGCGAGATTGTCCACAATCGCCACGTTCTTTACTCTTGATTTCTCCTTGCTTCTCGTCTTTATTTTTCCCTCAGTAGCTAACGAATCTCGCGTTTTTCGATGTACCACTTCTCACTCCTAAATTCATGCAGGAGTTACCGATGGTAGGGAGCTCAGGAAAAATGTTGCAACGGCAAAGCGGTGCTTTTGCCGGACTTTGAGAAACATTCTTAGTGTTCGGGCAGGATTTGAACCCCTGGATCAGTTTCAACAGCTATCAATAACATCTTCGCATGTGGAGTCCGATCCGGGAAGCCAGTGACGGCTCTCGGTCAAACACAAAGCCGCCATAGAAATCAGCCTACCTGGCTGCGGTCATTCGTGATAGCCACCTCGGTGCCCAAAGCGGGCGCTCACGATTGAGCGAAGCAGTCGTTCGATTTCTCATCAAAAATCAGAAAGCCGACTTTGGAGTCTGCGAACAATTTCTTGCCGGTTGTGCGAATCCAAGCCACATTGGAGTCGCTCGGCGGCCGTTCCTGGACTCGTGTTTTCGAACTAAGTGCCTTCTGCTACTCCAGCATCGACAAGATTCGCTGATCGCCAATTCGTTTTGCAACATCAATTGCTGAAACGCCAGCTTTGCCTTTGACATGTGGGTCAGCCCCAAGTTGAACTAATGTCTCAACTGATTTCGGCTGCCGTGCTTCCACCGCATGCATCAGTGTCGATTTGCCCGTTGAATCCAGGGCATTCACGGGTACTCCTCGCTTCACAAGTGCGAGAACTTCAGTCACATTGGCCTCACGTGAAGCTTTGGCCAGTTGGTCCACTAACGTGACACCTGGCTCATTAGCAGAGTCCGCCAGCAGTGCGTCTATGAGTTCGGTGGGTAACGGTTTATTCTCCACGGTCATCATCATTGCTCCATGCAAGACGGCAGTTTCCTGCCAAAAGACCGTTTACACAAAACTTCTTACACCCTCCACACACGGTGCGAACACTGCGTGCCAATGTCACCATCACCAGAGCTAGTCGAGGTGAACTTGCTCTGCCACGTTGCCTATTTCAAGGTGATGGGCCATGGTCGCAACCGTCCAGGTGTGCATTGCGCCGTCATGGTCGTAGCAATTGCCAAAGCAATAAGCCAACCTCTCCCTTGCAGGTGGAGGGAAATTGAATCTCAGGTTTTGTGTGAACAACTGCGAAATTCGCATGGCGAATACCTCGTTCACCATGGATGAGTAAGGCGTATTGACGGCCTCAGTAGTGCTTTCAAAAATCGCATGGCGCATGATCAGCGTGCCAGTGAATGCAGCGATCTTGTCACCCGCTACGAAGTTGCCGTTATCAATGTGCTTTTCGCGGAACTTCTCCAGAGCATTGGCGTATTCATCTACCAGTGGAATGAGTTTTTCTTCGCAAAAAACAATTTCCTTTGGATCACCACCTTCGGCAACGTGTACTTTTAGTGCCTCTTGCTCGACTTCTCTGCCGATCGTTGCCAACAGTTCCAGCCGCGCAGCCTTGTCAAAACTCGTCATTGACGCTGTTTTGCCCGCGCATCGAGAGCGCGAATCGTCTCGAATGCACCCTTGTAAAAATCAGCACGAGTTTCCTGCGCTACCTTCAACACCTCTTCATTGTTCACCTTTGGTGCACTATTTGGGATGGTGATTTTCTGAGCGAAGCCGGCGTATAACCCTGTGTAATTTGATCGTTTATTCATTTTTTTGCTCCTGGTGTAGTCAGAAACTAACTTTAGGATAGCTCTTGATTGTATCTATGCGGCTCCAGGGCACCATAGGGGTACACCTTAACTCGCAAAATCTGACGGGAAATACCGTTCTGCTGTGTCGAATGCGCTACAGAGCCGATAGCAGCCTAATCGGACTCCCCCTATTTCCCCGCAGTATCTTTCTTAGGCTCCAGATCCGCCTCAGTAATCCGTTTGGACACCTTGCGTACCTGCTCCAAGACTGCTGCTCTATCGATTTCATAGACGCGACCCGCCGCCGTCCTGACTTGTGCGACGTAGGCAACTGATGCAAAAGCTTCTGAAGCTTCATTTTCCGACCAAAGCCGCCATTTGCCGTCGAAATACTTTTGGTCAGCAAAGTCAAGTATTTGAGAGGATGAAAGCTTTCTGATCAGCTTCCCGAACACGTCAATTACGTGCACCCGAATCTCAACTGCTGTCCACACCGGCCACCGGCTCCAGAAGGCCCATAGCCGACTGTCAACTTTCAGAACTGCCTCCTGGAAACCGGTCATTCGCTTGCACAGAACAACAGTTGGCTTTGTGGCAACCATTTCGCTAAAGCGGGCACCTCCAATTGGCCAGTTGCGGGTGCTCCTAAACTGAATTGGCCTTCCAGTTAGGAGTCGTTCAAACGGTCTGAAAGCACCATTTCTACGTCGGCTAACCGGCAACGCGATTCAACATCTGTGGACCCGCTGTTGGCCAGTAGCCGCTGTTAGGCCCGGTTGGTCCAAAGCGGCCTTTCATAGATCCAAATTTTCAAGACCGGTCGTTCAAGTCTGTGAAGACTGGACAATTGCAACGTGGCGGTGCCTAAGGAAATCCAGGGAACTAGCTGACTTACGCTATGAGCACACAGTTTGGTGACCGGTCATCAATCGATGAAATCTCACTTCTTCAGAAGGGTGGAAGCCAATGCTGCAAAACGGCGCTTCCGCGCAAAAAAATTCTGGCATCCTATGGTTTTGTCAGAATTCGGCGAGCGCGACTGTTCACATTTGAAAGCTGAGGGTGCAAAGACTCTTTGGATTGGACTTCATGAGAGCAATGGGGCACTCTTCATCACTGCTTTGTAAGTTCACGGGACAACGCATTGCTCCACAGGCGTAGCAGGCTTGACTGTTCGAATCTGGTGACCTCAGCCACGCCGAAACACTTCGGACACAAATTTTGACTTCGAAACACTTCTAATCAAGGCTTGATAACCTCCCCAAAAGCAAGGAACAAATTGTGAACCTCAAGAACACTATTCAAGGCAATGGCATCCTAGTCATCCAGATTCAAGAAGAGAACCTCGATGCAAGTAACGTACGCGAGTTTCGTGAGGAAATGCAGAAACTCATTAAGGACAATGATCGTGTCGTTCTGGACATGTCTCACTTGAAATTCGTGGACAGTTCAGGATTAGGTGCGCTGATCTCATGCCTGCGTGACACCAATGGGCGCAAAGGTGACTTCCGTCTCAGCAACCTCTCGCGATCGGTGTTGGCATTGTTTGAACTCATGCGGATGCACCGCGTGTTTAGCATTCACGACACTGCAGACAGCGCTGTCGGTTCATACAACTAAACACCTAGCGTTCCACACGTTCCAACCGGTAGCCATAGCCATACACTGGAACCATCTTCCAGCCTTGACTGCCGTCGAGTGAGAGCTTCTTGCGGATTCGGCTCACATGTGTGTCGACGGTTCTTGAGTCCACTTCACTGTGGATGCCCCATATTTTGTTAAGCAAATGGTCACGGGACATCAATTTGGCCGGGTTTTGAAAAAAGTAAACCGACAAATCAAATTCCTTCTGAGTCATTGTGACAGGTGATCCATTCATCAGAAGCGAATGCTTCGGAACATCGATCTCATAGACCCCCATTCTCAGAACTGGCAGACCGCCTGGACTGGCACGCCTTGCCGCCGACAAAAGGCGCGCATTCAGTTCCTGTCGCTTGGCGGGTTTAACGACGTAATCGTCAGCGCCCGTTTGGAGTGCTTCCACAACGGTCTTCTCGTCATCGCGGGAAGTCAGTATGACTACAGCAAGTTTCCAGCCCAATCGTTCGCGAACCCAGCTCAGCACCTCACCACCATTGCCATCGGGAAGCATCCAGTCCAGCAAAAGTGCATCAAAACTTCCCCCCTTTAGCCCCTCGAGCATCGCAGCAACTGAGCCAAACACATCCACTGTGTGCGCGTCGCTTTGCAGCCAAAGCCTCATTAGGGCTTGCTGATCGAGATCATCTTCCAGTATTCCAATGTGCATAGTTTGCAATTCCTGAAGAGTTAACAGTTACATCACACTTGAACCGGTCTCAGTGCGTATTCTCAGCCTATTGCCCACTCATCATAAACAGGATTCGTGCAAATGAGCCCATCCTCGCTTCTGTCAAAAATAGACTCTCAATCGGAGGTCCATCGCTATCTGAAATGGCACTTTGATAATCGCTTGCCGCTACGACTCATGTTTGACTCCTCTGACGGGCACCTTCCAGCCTATATTGTCGGCTTCGACCTATCAGTGGGAACCATGGATGTCATTTGCATGGGCGTCCACGCGATGCAATCCCGATCAAAAGTGTCGTATGCCGTTATAGGATCGAGTGCATCAGGGGCTCGATTTCTGGCATCTGGGCGGATGTCGGCAGATCCCGTTGCGCCTGACAGTTTCAAGCTCAGTTTTCCTCAGTGGCTGGATGTTTCCCAATCGCGCGATTGCTACCGTTGTGCGGCCCCGTCAGACCACTTCTTGCACTTTAGCTCTTTGGATCCGCACCTCAATGACATCATTTGCAGGGTGAGAAATGTCAGCCTCGGAGGTTTGGCTGTTGAGTGGGAATCGAACGCTGCGGCACCTCGGTTCGCGATAGGCGCTGAAACTGACGCCGCAATTCTGCAGTCGCAGGAAATTAGAGTTCACCTTGGAAAGCTGCGTGTCACCCACATTACTAACCAGGAAAACGGACTTTCCATCGGTCTGGCATTTGACCGAGGCGTTCCCAAAGCCTTCGGCACATTGGTGTTGGACGTGCAGCGCACCAGCTACCTCCTTGAATAGGAATACCCCAAAAAGGTTCGGCGTCAACATCCGAAAAACAAATAGAGGAAAAAAATGGCAAAAGGAATGATATTGGCAGCAGGACAAGGCACCCGAGTGCGACCGCTAACCCGGGACCTGCCGAAACCCATGATCCCCATTCTGGGCAAACCAGTGATGGAATATTTGATCGAGCATCTTGCACGGCACGGTATCCGTGAAATCATGATTAACGTCGCGTTCCACCACCAGCGCATCGAAGAATACTTTGGTGATGGCAGTAGGTGGGGTGTGGAAATAGGCTACTCCTATGAGGGAATTCGCGACCATGGAGACATCTTGCCCAAGCCAATGGGTTCAGCAGGCGGTATGCGGCGAATACAGGACTTCAGTGGTTTCTTCGACGACACCACACTGGTTTTGTGTGGCGATGCCCTCATTGACCTGGACATAACAGCGGCCATTGCCGAGCACAAAGCCCACAATGCATTGGCCAGTGTAGTGACCATGGAGGTTCCTATTGAAGAGGTTTCTTCCTATGGCATCGTTGTCGCGGATGCGTCGCAACGAATCCTTTCCTTCCAGGAAAAGCCTCAGCCACTGGACGCAAAGTCTCGGCTTGCGAGTACGGGAATCTACATTTTTGAGCCAGAGGTTCTTAACCTGGTACCTCCAAGAACCGTGTACGACATTGGCGCTGATCTGTTTCCAAAACTGGTAGAGGACAAATTACCCTTCTTCGTACAGAAGCGACCTTTCCATTGGATCGACATCGGAAAGGTCAGCGACTACTGGTCGGTTTTGCAACGCGTAATCAAGGGAGAGATAGCCGATATGCGGATGCCCGGTAGGGAGGTAAAGCCGAAGGTCTGGGTTGGTCTCAATACATCAATACCCTGGGACCAGGTAAAGATAGAGGGTCCTGTGTATTTTGGCTCCAGCGTACGTGTTGAATCGGGCGCGACCATTATTGGTCCGGCATGGATTGGCCATGGAAGTGTGGTCCGTTCCGGTGCAAAGGTCACACGGAGCGTAATTTTCGAATACACACGAATTCCAGCAGACATGCATTTCAACGAGATGATCGTGTCACGTCAATACTGTGTGGACCGCCACGGTGAGACGCTGTATAGCGGAGATGACACCACACACTTGCGTTGGGGAGATTCTCGAGCCTGAGCCGTTCGGCTACGTCGTCTGCTCCGTGTATCACACTGGCCGCCGACCGCAGTCTCACATTGCTTCTAGTAAGTTTTCAATGCTGTAACAGTTCACCTCTCGAAGCGTGGGAGACTGCCAGTGGGTTGTAACTGTGTCTTGGCCCTCCAAGAGCTAAGTCCAGGTACCAGCAAACGGATGTTGCAAAGCGACTGTCTCGATCGAAACCACTTCTGAAATCCAAGACTATTCCAAAAATTTGGGGGAACGTGTCGTATGAAGATGACTGTCATGTGTGCCGGCGTAAGTGCACCCCACGCAGGCTGGGCGGCAATAGATGAACTGGCGTTGATCCTGTGTCGAATATTCGATGCAGAGCTTCTGTCTCCGGTGATCCAGAAGAGCTCCCTACTACGACGTATGTCCGGCCGGGAGAAAATGCAATTCTCCACAATGGAGAGCGCCGGAGGAGATGTTCTTTTTGTAGTGGCCCGTGGACCCGAGGACCTGTCTATGGTCCGCTCAATCAGCAACGTCAGGCACAAATTCCAAAAAATACACGCATTCGTAACAGACTCGTACTTCCAGTCTGGCTTTTATGGCGAAACGGAACTGTTTGACAGCATCACAGTAACAGCGCATGAAGATGTGGAATTTCCGGCCCACAGGTTTGGCATCCGAGTGCACCACTTGCACCAGGGTACCGACGCTTTGCAATGGGTGCCGCGACAGGAGTTCAAACGGGAAATTGACATCATGTCGTTTGGGCGAACGCCAGCGAGCTATCAGAGTGCTTTCACGAACATTTTTCACAAGATGGATTCGCGCTATCTCTATTTACATTCGCCCTTGGGTAACCTGTCCGGCCCTACAGTGCAAATGGAAAGAGGCATGCTGTTCAAGTTGCTGCATCGCACGCGCATATCACTTGCCTTTCACTTGCTCATAGAACCCCAAGGTAACCGGCCGCGTTCCATGATGGTCACCAGTCGGTGGCTCGAATCCCTGTTGTCCGGTTGCATTGTTGCGGGTAAGCGCCCAGTGTCCCGCATGGCAGACGAAATGCTCGATTGGACTGGCAGCACCGTAGAATTGTCAGATTGTGCGACGGATGCCGTGGATCAGTTGCACGACTTGTTGCGGGAAGAAGATACCTTGCACCTACAGCGGCGTGCGAACATATTCAATACGGTGACCCGTCACGACTGGCGACAGCGTGTTTTGCAACTGTGTGACATGCATGCTTGGCCTATACCTCAATCACTCACCAGTGAGCTAGAACAGTTGCATTTTGTTGCCGAGCAGTGGAGAGACTGACCCCTTAACGCATTTCACGCCGGAAGCGAAATGCTGGCCTAGCCTGCTGTGTCGCAAGTTCGCTCGAAGCGTCTTCTGGATTGCGTGCCTTAATACCCTCACCCCAGCCTAACAACAGAAAGAGCAGGGGTTCGGTTTGCGATCCCATATAGACGGTGGTGAACGCAATGAAGCACATTAAGTAGATGCCCGAGAAAGTGAAGCCCAATGACGCCGAGTTGGCTGGTGATTTCAATCCCAACTGAACTTGTGTTGCTATGGCATAGATAAATATGACAGCAAACAGGGCCGGAGCCAGAACGCCGTGCTGAAGCGCCATCAAGAAGAATGCATTGTCAATAGACTCCATGCCTTTGATCGTGGGCACCGTTGTCAGCCCCCATCCAGTCCACATGCGTTCCATTAAGAACTCGGTGTAGCGCTCGACCATGACCTTGCGATACAGCATCGTTTTTGCTTCCTCCGCCATAACCTGGCCCTCGGCTGGGGTGATGTAAGCATCCAACGCCAGTTTCCCCACCAAACCACCGATCAGAAATACACTGAAGACAATAGCCAATGCCCGTTTGCGATTTTTCATGTTCCCTGCACCCACTAGTATGGCTGCTGCAATTCCACCAATCCAGGGGCCTCGGGATATTGTCATCAACGCCATGAAAATCAGTACGATGGCGATTTGGGTTTCAAATCTGAATGGCAGTGGTTTGAACCAGGTTTGCATTCTTCCCAGAAGTCCGTCCTGTCTGTTCTGCCATCCGCCAGTCCAAGTCAACCACCTGTGTAGACGGTAGACAGCGATGATCATGATGCAAGCAAGAATGGGATGTTCAAAGGTGCCTGCAGTGCGAGCAATACCCCACCGAATCGATAGTCCGCTGAACGCATCAGGAAAAAGCGGGGACATGACCTTGTAAATCGGGCTGACGTAAAACTTTGTCTCGTAGAGGAACATCGGAAAGAAGATCAGGAAGATGAGCACAAACTTTCGAATGGTTTCAACGTCCATGCGCCGTGTGTTGATCACGTAACGACCAAGCAGGTAAGGACCCACTAGGCAACTCAACATGTAGAACGCATAGTTCTGTGCGTCCTTGTAGCCCCTGCCGGTGAAGTCCATGGAAACCCGGAGAATCACATAGAGAATGATCAGCACTTCCATGCGCCCAATTCTCAGCCTGTGTCTCTCTTGCTTGTACAGAACATACAGCAGCGGGAGGATCGAAGCCTGCACAAAGGTCCGTATGGGAACCATTGGGATGTGTGCCGTAAACACAAATGGGATGCACAGAAAGATAGGAATCCAGACGTTAAGAAACGCTGCTTCCAGACCTTTGCTATGAACATAGTAGGCCGTGAAGAGAAGGGCTAGGAATACGACATATGCAGTCATGATCGATGGGCTCGGGGCATCATAGCGGCATACCGGCTTCGAAGCTCCCCGGTCCAATGAAGATGCTGCAGGAGTTCACACTTCTGTAACGAAGATGTTCCGGCGTCCGGGGACACTACCCCGCATGCACTTCTTCATTCCCTTCGGACAGGCTTTAAGTCAACGACTTCTAACGACAAGCGCGCTATTGGTGGCTGCTGCGTGTATGGTTGCATGCGGGGCCCCACAAAAGAGTTCCTCTGAGGTCTTCAAGCCCATCGAAAAGCACGCCTCCGCTACTCTGATGTCCAAGGAGGATCTTGCGCTGATCGAAGAGTCGTCCCAACCGGTTTACCGCATCGGTAGCGGCGATGTGGTTCGCGTGGAAGTATTTGGCAGACCAGAGGTGAGTGGTAAACACATCGTAGGCCCGGACGGCAAGATATCCATGCCTCTGGTCGGCGAACTCGCATTGTCGGATCAGACGCGAGAAGAAGCGCGGAAGTTGTTGAAAGACCGTCTGTACAACCTCTACACGGAGCCCGTGGTCAGCTTCATTGTGGATGAGTACACGTCCAATCAGGTCACGGTTCTGGGTCGCGTTGAGCGAGCGGGCGTGCAGAAATTCGTGCATTCACCCACACTGGCCGAAGTACTGGCAGGCGCGGGAGCCATGCCCATTCTTGACAAACAGGCGACGCTGACCCGCTGCGCCATCATGCGCGGGCGCGACAAACTGATCTGGGTGGATCTGAAAGCCCTGCTCAATGGTGACCCTGCTTACAACCTGCGGATGAAGAAAGGGGACATTGTTTTTATCCCCGATTCATCGGACACCTCGATATACGTTCTGGGGCAAGTTGGAAAACCAGGTGCTTATCGGTTGACGCCGCGCATGACGGTACTCGATGCCATTGCACAGGCTGGAGGGCCGACCGAGGACGCCCAGCCTGAAAAAATTGGTCTATACCGCGCGGGCAGTAACACCACCGAAGAAATTTCGTTTGCCGAGTTAATTAACCCTGCACGTCGCATGAACTATGCACTGGAGGACGGTGATGTGCTGTTCTTGCCGCGCAGTGGTTTGGGTGTCTTTGGCTACTTCATGCGCCAAATTTCTCCCGGCCTATCGCTCCTGACAGTCGGCGCCACTATCAACTCCCTGAACAAGTAGTGACCATGGATATTCAAACAACTGTCTCTGTCGTCATCATCGGTCGCAATGAGGGTGAACGGCTCCGGCGCTGCATCGAGTCGGTGCAGTGCGCCCGTTGGGGGGATCTACTGTATGACATCTGGTACGTGGACTCGCAGTCCACAGACGCAAGTATGGCTCATGCTCGGGAACTGGGTGTTAACACCTTGCTACTACAAGATGGCGAAATGTGCGCAGCAAAGGCCCGCAATTTAGGCTGGATGACTGCGGGGGGTGCTTTCATTCTGTTTCTCGATGGTGACACGCAACTCCACTGCGACTTTGTGGAGGAGTCCATGAAAGCGCTGGAGGAATCCTCGCTTTGTGCAGTGTGGGGGCATCGGCGCGAGTCCAATCCACTGCAGTCTGTCTACACCCGGGTGCTGGACCTTGATTGGATCTACCCGGCGGGCATTACCCCCTACTTTGGCGGCGATGTCCTCGTGCGGCGTAGTGCATTGGAAATGGTCGGTGGTTTTGATCCCACGCTCAACGCGGGCGAGGAGCCGGAAATGTGCGCCCGGTTGCGCTGCAAAGGCTGGAAGATTTTGCACATAGACGCACCCATGACGCTTCATGATTTATCGGTCACGACCTTCAAAGCATATGCGCGGCGTTGCTACCGCTCAGGCATTGCCTACGCAGAAGTCAACCATCGCATGCAGGTCTTGGGCGATACGCTGTGGCATCGTGAGACGCGCCGCGACTATTTCCACGGCTTGATCTATGTGTCTGCACCGTTGCTCATACTGATTGCTGCACTCATGCATCCGTTTGCAGGATTGACGTTCTGCGGACTCGGCACACTGGTTGTTCTGCGCAGCGCCTGGCGCAGCCGCGCGAAAGCCAGTGGGAAGGTCGGGCTGGCCTTGCTGTATGCGTTGCACTCGCATATTCAGAAAATACCGGCTTTCTTTGGGCAGTGTGCGTGGCGCAGCGCGCATAGCCAAGCCCGCAAACTGGCACTCGTGGACTACAAGGCCTGATGTGATGGTCAAACACTTTCTGTCTTTGCTCTTGATGCCGTGTGCCTATGGAGTACGAACGGTAGCTGCCAAAGCCCAAGCATTGTGGAGCTTTGCCAGACTACGTGAGTGCATAGGCCATCCTTTGCATGCATCAAACGTGATTTTGGGGACAGTGAGCGTTGAGGGAACTGGCGACGTCCACATCGGACGAAACACCCGGATTTACCCAGGCGTGGTGCTGGAGACTCAGGGACAGGGACGAATCACAATTGGGGACAACGTTGTACTTTCTCGCGGGGTTCACATCGTAGCGTTTGACGCTGTGCACATCGGAGATAACTGCATGGTTGGCGAGTATGCCAGCCTACGCGATGCAAATCACAGAAAAAGCCTGTCGGCCATCCGACTGAGTGGCCACGAAAGCGCCTCCATTCACCTAGATACCAATGTCTGGGTTGGACGTGGCGCCTGCGTTCTCAAGGGCGTGCAGATTGGTGCCAATTGCATCGTGGGAGCCAACGCGGTCGTCACACGCAACATTCCAGACAAGTCATGCGCTGTAGGCATTCCTGCCATTTACAAGCCGCTTCATTTTCCCGACTAAGGATTTTCAAATGCCATCAACGTCTGTCCCACTGGCGTATCTTGTAAGCCGCTACCCGGCGGTTTCTCACACATTCATTTTGCGCGAAGTTGCCCATTTGCGCACCCTAGGCCATACCATCCACACCGCTTCCATCAATGCACCGGATCGTCTCCTTGCCGCAATGGACGCCACTGAGCGTCAAGAGGCTGAGCAAACCTATTGCGTCAAGCAACACGGAATCGTTGGGGCGGCCAGTGCTTTGGGATTCTGGGTGTTGCGCACTCCTCTGGCTCTCGCACGGACGTTCTGGGCTTCACGCTGCTTTGGCACCCTCAAGGGTTTTTCGTACACAGTGGAAGCAGCCATGGTGGCTCGCTGGATGCAGCAAAGGAAACTAACACATCTGCATGTGCATTTTGGCAACGCAGGCTCGAGTGTGGGCATGCTGGTGAAGGAACTCACCACATGCCACCTGTCTTGCACCATTCATGGCCCCGATGAATTTGATGATGTTCCCGGCCAGCAACTGGCCCTTAAGATGCGTGCAGCAGATGTTGTGGTTTGCATTAGCCAGTTCGCGCGGAGCCAGTTAATGCGCATCAGTTCCCCTTCAGACTGGCCGAAGTTTTTGGTGTGCCGGCTAGGAGTGGACGCAGACCATTTCAAGCGTACGCTTCGCGCGGTATCCGTCGAAACTCCGCATCTTGTTGCAGTTGGTCGGCTCACACCTGCCAAGGGGCAAGTGCTATTGATACAGGCATGCGCACAATTGCGGGACGATGGTGTGCCGTTCCATTTGACGATGGTAGGGGATGGTCCGGACCGCAGTCGCGTCGAGGCAGCGATTCAACAGCATCAGCTCCAGCATCACGTGACGCTGACCGGATCCCTTACGCAGGATGGCGTACGACAGGTGCTGGCCACGGCAGATGTCTTTGTGCTGCCCAGTCTGGCGGAAGGCATTCCAGTGGTATTGATGGAAGCGATGGCCTCATATGTGCCGTGTATATCGACCCCCGTTAACGGCATACCGGAATTGATTGAACACGGTCACACCGGCCTGCTGGCAACGCCAGGTGATGTTGGCAGTCTGGTTGAGCAACTCACCTTATTGTGCACTCGGCCTGACCTTCGTCGGGATATGGCTTATGCAGCTCACGCCAAGGTGATCTCGCACTTTGATCTGACCACCAACGTGCGTGCACTTGGTCAGGTTTTTACTCAATTCTCGCGGGCTTAAATCATGGACCTGTCAATATTGATCGTCACATACAACTCCGAGCGCTTGGTCGACGCCTTGCTGAATCGTCTGCATGCGGAAATTTCAAGCGATGGCTTTCCGTTCAAGGTGGAGGTGATTGTGGTGGACAACGCATCCAACGATGGAACGGCACATAAAGTCGCGAAGGAGCACCGCTGGGTGCGTATCTTGCCAAGCACCGTGAATCTGGGTTTTGCGGCAGGGAACAACCTTGCTGCGCAGTATGCATGTGGTCGCCATTTGCTGTTGCTCAATCCGGATGCTATGCCGGCCAAGGGTGCCTTGGCAGACGGCATCGCTTTGATGGACGTAAGCCCTGGCGTGGGCATGGCCGGAGGAGAGTTGCTCAATTCTGAAGGATTACGACAACCTTCAGCGCGCATGTTTCCCACACTGCGTGACGAACTGTTCACCATGTCCGGACTCGCGGCCAGATACCCCGGAAGCCCGACTTTTGCACGCCTCGATCGCCGCTGGGCTGACCCGGAGCAAGCTGCTGCAGTGGACTGGATTCCCGGTGCATTTGTGTTCTTGCCCAGGATGGTCTTCAAGGATTTGGGCGGGTTTGACGAGCGATTCTTCATGTACTACGAAGAAGTGGACTTGTGCCGCCGTCTGCACGCCGGTGGATACACAGTGCTGTACTGGCCACGCCTTAAAGCCACCCACATCGGCGGGGCATCAGCCAAAACAGTAAGAAACCAGCGGGTTTCGCTTTCGGGCTCACAGCTTGAAAGCTGGCGTATGCGCAGCGCTTTGTTGTACTACCGCAAGCACCATGGGCTTATGGGGGCATGGGGGTTGCTGGCATTGGAGTGGGGTTGGCACCGTGTGCGCGGATTGCGGGCCCTATTGCGTAGCCAGGGGGAGAAAGCTATGGACATGGCGACCCATTGCAGTCAAGTCCGACAAGCATGGGACGACACTCAGGCTGGGCGCACGAGCCCTGTCAAGCCGTGGTGATCTCCCCCCCTATGGTCGCGGACAGCGATGCATCCTTGCAAGCGCGCATGCTGCGCGCGGCGGTTTGGCTGGTCGGCAGCAATGTGGCGGCGCAGTCCATGCGTTTGGTTAGCAGTCTGGTACTGACGCGACTATTGCTGCCTCAGGCGTTCGGGCTCATTGCAGTGGTGCAAACCCTATATTTCGCTTTGGTCATGTTCTCTGACCTCGGTGTCTGGCAAAGCGTTGTAACCCATCCCAAGGGCAACGATCCCCGTTTTTTGGGCACCGCATTTTCGGTTCAGCTAATGCGCGGAGTGCTTCTCGCTTGTGTGGTATTGCTGACCGCACTTGGACTCTATTCTTTCGCGGTCTATGCGCCATTCAAAGAAGGCACTGTGTATGCCGACCTGCAACTTCCCTGGATGATTTCGGTATTTGCGCTATGTGCACTGCTGCAAGGGGCTGAGTCGATGCACATTGCTGTCGCGCAGCGGAACCTACAAACGCGACAATTGACCCGTTTGGAACTGTGGTCGCAAGCGGTAGGAATGGCTATAACAATTGCCTGTGCGATGCTGACGCATTCCGTGTGGAGTTTGCTTTTGGGGACGGTTGCATCCAATGCAACACGCACCGTCCTGAGCCATACCCTGCTTACGGGTCCAGCCTATCACCCAAGTTGGGACCCTGAGAGTCTGAAAGACATATTAGGCTTTGGCAAGTGGATTTTTCTTTCTTCCATCATCGGCTTTGCCGCTGCCAATGGTGAAAAACTGATTTTGGGAGGGACCCTGGCTGCGGAGGACTTTGGTGTCTTCTCTATTGCATCGTTGCTATTGGCGGCGATTGTGGGCCTAGTAGGAAACTTGAACGCGCATCTTGTGTTTCCCAGTCTGAGTGAGTCCTTGCGCCTTGGCGACGAAAAGGTCCGACGTGTCTATGCGCGTGTGCAGCAGGTGGCCGACGTGATTCTGGGTTGCATCGCTGGCGCCACCATGGTACTAGGCAGCACGATTGTGCAGTCACTTTATGACAGTCGCTATGCCAATGCAGGGTGGATACTGCAAATGCTGGGTCTCGGACTAGTCGCCCTGCGGTATCAGGTACTGGAACAGATGATGTTTGCCCGCAATGAACCGGCCTGGGTCACGCTCAGCAACAGCCTGCGCGCGTTATGCCTGCTGGTCCTTGTGCCGATCGGTTTTTCCATGGGTGGCCTGTATGGCGCTGTAATGGCAGTAGTTGCCAGCCAGTTTTCAGGTTGGCCGGTCGCCATTGGTTTCAAACTGCGCCATCGATTGCTGTCATGGCGATCCGAGAGCGCATGGATTCCCGCATTGCTGTGCGGCGCTGCGCTGGCTTTGTTTGCCAAGAGGCTTGTGTTGACTCTGCTGCATTAGACGTTTTGTCGGATCCCCTCCATGCGTTTTACATTCCTATTGCCTAGCGACAATTTCACCGGTGGTGCTCGCGTAGTGGCAGTCTATGCTCGTGAGCTGGAAAACCTTGGTCACGAAGTGCTGGTCGTGACCTGTGCACAGGATCCGTCACCATTGAGCCGACGCCTGCGTGCACTCTTCTCTGGCAAAAAGCAGACAGAGCCATTGGGGCATATTTCACTCGCCGGCGTTGCGCACAAGGTCATGACCCGACTGGGGCCAATAGGAGCTGATGATGTGCCGGATGCGGATGTGGTGATTGCCACTTGGTGGGAGACGGCCGTTTGGATGCATGCGTTTCCGCAATCCAAGGGGCTCAAGGTGCACATGATTCAAGGCTATGAAACATGGTTTGGTCCACGTTTTTTGCCCCAACTTCATGCGGCTTTGCGCCTGCCGAATCTGAAAATTGCCATTTCACTGGGTTTAAGAGAAACCATTGAAGCCGAGCTGGGTCCGATGCAAATGCATGTTGTTTCGAATGCAGTGGACCTGATTCAGTTCAATGCACCCTTGCGGTTGCGCAACGGACCACCACGCGTGGGATTTATATACGCGCAGGCACCCATAAAAGGCACAGACATATGCGTCGCTGCATGCGAGTTGGCAAGGAAATCAATTCCTGATCTGCAGATTCTTGCATTCGGCACCGAGCCCCTGTCGCCGAAATTGCCACTGCCAGAAGGCAGCCGCTATTTCTACCGTCCCGCGCAATCCGCGCTGCGCGAACACTACGCGGCCTGTGATTACTGGCTATTTGGTTCGCGGCTGGACAGTTTCGGTTTGCCTATTCTGGAGGCTATGGCCTGTCGCACCCCCGTCATTGGGGTTCCCATCGGCGCTGCTCCAGAACTGCTACCCAAAGGGGGCGGTGTTTTGGTTGAAAAAGAGTGCGCTCAGTCGATGGCAGATGCTATTGTGAAGTGCTGTCAGCAGCATGAGGCAAACTGGCAAACCATGTCGGATGCGGCACATGCGACTGCGCATGCCTACTCTTGGACAGATGCGACAAGACAGTTTTTGCGCGTAATTGAAGAAGCCTGCTAATTTTCGTCAGCAATGACTATTGCTTCCAAAGCCAATGCCAGTTTTTGCAGTGATGCATCCAGCATGCTCCCAGAATTAGTGTCCATCGCTTGCATGGCATCCCGCGCCATGTCTCCCAGGCTGGGAAAGCCATACCCCCCTGCAGCGCCAGCCAGCCGGTGCAGCGCGACGTAGCGCTGGCGACTATCTGCAGCAGACCGTATTTCATCCAGTCGCTGAGGCAGGCCGGCAATAAAATGGAGCTGAATGCTCCGGAACTGCGCAGCAAAATCGGGATCCATGGTTTCAGGTATCTGTGCCACGTCCATGCTCCCAATAGATGCGGATATTGTCGGGCAATGTCATCGGATCGAACGGCTTGACTATGATGCCGGTAGCGCCAAAGGCCAGCAGTTCTTCCATTTCTTCCTGCATGCTCTTGGCGGTCAAAAAAACAATGGGCACCCCGCGCATCGTGGGCAACTCTTTGAGCTTTGTCAGAGTCTGTGGGCCGCTCATTTCCGGCATCATCACGTCCAATAGAACGAGTTGTGGCCTAAAGCCCTCCACTTTGTCGAGCGCCTCTTGCCCACCCGAGCACAGGCACAGCGAAAAACCGCCCATGCGGCCGATACTGAAGTCCAGTATCAACCGTATGTCCGGATCGTCCTCCACGCACATGACACGCTCAAATTTTTCCATGCTGTTGGTCCATTGGTGATCCGGATAAAAGGGCTCGAACTTGGGTGACAAATTCATGTCTCGGAGTGATAGACAACGAAAGCCACTGTAAGCCGTGGCGAGCTGCAAACCCGGCATCCAGTGCGCCCCCCGTAAGCAGGATTCGGTCATTCGCAACGATCCGCAGCAGCTTGGTACAGAATTGGTCGGCGGGTCCTTGTGCCTGAGGGTCCGCCAAAACGAACGATGGCGCGCCCAAGTGTAAGACGATCTCGGCAGCGGTCTCCAGGCTACTCGCCAGTTCCACCTTCGCAACATCGCTAAGCCATTCCAGCACGCGTTCCTGCAACTGACGGTCCTGCGCGATGCACAGTACCCAGGTTCGCTCGTCCGGAGTAACGATGCGTGGAAAACTCACCGTGAACGTCGCGCCACCGGTAACGCCAGGGTCGGCAGATACCGTGCCATTCATTTTTTCCACCAGCATCCGGCAGATGTACAGCCCCAAGCCTGTGCCTCCCATTGCACGTCGGTCTGAACTGTCGGCTTGCGAGAACTTCTCAAAGAGGTTCTTCCTGAAGTCCTTGTCGATACCTGGCCCTTGGTCCATAACATGGACTTTCAGACTTGGCCCGTGTGTTTCCAACACCACGCGCACAACTGCGTCCTTTGGTGAGTGCTTAATCGCATTCGACAGTAGGTTAGCCATGACTTGTAAAAATCGGTCCGGATCCAACTTCACCTGGAACAGGTGTCCAACACACTGCAATTCGATGCGAACCCCAGTGCGCTGCGCATAGGAAGCATTGGCGCTGATTGCCTCTTCAGTGAGTAACCGCAAGTCCATTGTGCGTAAATGCAATGGCATGCGATTGCCTTCGAGCTTTGTCAAGTCCAACACATCGTCAATCAAGCGACTCAGACGGTCACCGTTGCGCTTGGCAACCTGGGCCAGTTCGACCGCTGCCGGGGGCATTGGGCCACCAGCGCCTGCAGCCAACAGCCCCAAGGCACCCAAAATGGACGTAAGGGGTGTGCGAAGTTCATGGCTGACCGTGGCAAGAAATTCGTCCTTCATCCGTTCAATGCGCTTGACTTCGCTTAAGTCGTGCAATGAAATGGTGAAAAAGACTTGTAGTCCGATAGCCCAACTGTTGTGAGCGACACTGAACCAGACTGTCCGCCCATCGGGAAGGATGATTTCAATCTCGGCTCTTGACATCAACTGTTTCAAGGTTTTCCCGATCAGATCCATGACGGAAAGTCTCATGTTCACCTGCGCATCGTTGACCTGAAAAATATTGCGGGCCGCGCGGTTCAGCTCACTCACCCTTCCCTGTTCATCGGTAGTGATCACGGCATCGGCAATGTGTTCGTTGATGGCATGCTGGCGTTGCGCAAGCAACCCCATCTTTGACTGCATAGACAGAATGCGCTGATATTGCCTGAGCTTGGCTCGAAGGATGATGGGTTTCACCGGCTTGACCAGGTAATCCGCTGCTCCACTTTGCAGTGCCTTCGCGAAGTGCTCATCACCTTCGAGCGAAGAAAAAACGATGACAGGAAGCCACTTGCCGTTGACGCGTTTACGGACTTCTTGCGCCACCTGAAATCCGTCCATGCGCGGCATCAACAAGTCCAGCAGAATCACATCAGGACAATCCGAGTCAATCAGATGCAGGGCTACTTCCCCACTTGGGGCCTCCAGGACTTCATGCCCGATATCGCGCACCATTGCAACCAGTTCTTGGCGCGAACTGTCAATGTCGTCCGCAACGAGAACTCTCAACATTTCCTTGGATTGGATAAATGATGGCATCAGTGACTCTCAATTTGCTAGTGGAATTCACAATCTGATCACAAGTCTATGCCTACATTGCTCTTTAATTCAGACATCGAGATCAGTCTCATTGCGAACCGAAGGTCAAAAGCCCCATGAAAGAGCGAACCATGCCTCCCATGCCCAGTCTGCGCAACGCACAGCTGAAAGCAGCCTGGAAAAGAATCCAATGGCGTCTTCATGTTGGGAGTCTGCAGTTTTTGAAACGCGCGCTGGACATAGTCGTAGTGTTTCCAGCACTTTTCCTTTTGTCTCCGCTGTTTGCTGGCGTTGTGCTTTGTATTCGATTGCATGATGGTGGCCCGGTCTTGTACTGGCAGAAGCGGGTAGGACGATATGGGCGGGAATTCAGATTTCCAAAATTTCGCTCTATGTGTGTGGACTCTGATGCCATACGCGCCAAAATCGCTGCGCAGAACCAGCATGGAAAAGACGGTGTGACCTTCAAGATGAAGCATGACCCAAGGATCACACCAATAGGGCGTTTCATTCGCCGTTTCAGTATCGATGAATTGCCCCAATTGTGGTGCGTTTTGACCGGCGATATGACGCTGGTTGGACCTCGACCTCCAATTCCTTCGGAGGTCGCCCAATACACCTTGCGTGACCGTGAGCGTCTGACCGTGGTGCCAGGCCTTACCTGCTTTTGGCAAGTGAATGGCCGATCAGAGATTCCTTTTGATCAGCAAGTGAACATGGACATTGACTACATCCACAGGCGCTCCTTGTGGACCGATATCAAAGTGCTGTTCAAGACCGTTCCCGCTGTTGTGTTCGGGCGTGGCGCCTATTGATGACTATGAAATGTGCACCCCCAGACTCCAATGAGCGAGAAGTCTCTATGACGCAGGCAGGCAACCTCCAACTATCTGCTACCCGCGTGGTTCTATTCACGACGCCGGAGCGCCACCCCGACATCCCTGGCGATGCAGACGTGCCTGCTTGCATGCTGCAACTGGGAACAGCCTCTTTCATTGAACGTGTTCTGGACAGTTGCGCGTTAGCGGGCGTGCGTGAGGTCGACCTTGTTGTCAGTGAGCAGCCCGAATGCCTGCGCAAACTGCTGCGCGATGGAGGACGTTGGGGTATCCGGCTGAATTGGCAATACGCGAAAGACACCGCTTCACCCTACAAGGTTCTGCGCGGTATGGGATTGAACGCCAGCGACCGGATCGTGATTGGACATGCAAACCAATGGGTCGCGAGCCGCGTCATTCGGGACTTACTCAGGAATGATGGGGTTGCAGTGAACGTCGGCGATGACCTTATGTGGACCGGTTGGCTCTGCACGGAAGTGCGGCGGGTATTTGAACTCAGTCCCAACGAAGACTACCCGTCCCTGGCCAGATGGGTTCACAACCTTGACCGGTGCCGCTGCGTGATTGCCGCTGATGTCGAATATGCACAAGTACGCGGCGCAGACGATCTCTTGCAGGCCCAAAAACACGCTCTGGATGGAAGTCAGGAGTCAGCCATTCCAGCTTCATGGCGGCGCTTCCCTTGGGGAGCCGCAAGTCCCGATGCATTTATCCATGCCAACGCCAATATCGAAGGCCCGGTGCTTATTGGTCCGGGTTGCGTGGTTGAAAAAAATACTGGCATTGGGGCGGGAACAGTGCTCTCTCGCGATGTTTTTGTGGCCTGCGGTGCCAGGATCAAAAATGCAGTGGTGCTGTCCAACACCTATGTGGGAGGCCAGATTACTCTGGAAAATGCGCTGGCGCAAGGGAACTCGATCCAGAATCTAAAGTGGTCGGTTCGCACCGTGTTGCGCACTGCGGATGCCCTCGTGACGCCCCTTCAGCCCCAACACACTAGTCAGACTTCAACACTCTCCCAATTGTTGGCTGCATTGTCAGCTGCAATTCTGTTGCCAGCTTTTGTTCCCTGTGTGCTGGCGCAAAAGTTGCGTGGTGGAGCGTGGCTGTGGAGATCGCAGGTTGTTGTCAAATCCAGATTGGAGAGTGACGACAGTGTCGAGTGGGTCACGGTACGCATTGCCTGCGGCACACGGGCGTCGGATCGCGCTGTTGCACACTTTGGTGCGCTGATGGACGTTGTGCAGGGACGGCGTAACTGGTTTGGTCTGCGCCCGCGTAGGGAATCAGAGTGGTATGCCCTGGGCCGTGATTGGCAAAGGCTCTTTGGTCGAACGGCCATCGGTCTCTTTTATGCCCCAGCCTGGACAGAAGATAGTGAGAGCCTGGACCATGAAGCTTTTGCCGCGGCAGATGCATTTATGGCAGTCCAATCGACGATGGCGGGCCGCTTACGGGCGGTTTGCTCCCCCTTATTGCGATCGTACATGCAGCGCTAAAATTGGGTGTTCTTTAGATGTATGCTCATCCTGATGGTGTTGACACCATTAGCGTGCAGGTATTCGACGCTATCCGTTGCCTGGCGAATGATATGGAGGCCGAAACCGCCTTCTGGGAAATCGCCGAAATCGGTCTCTGGTAAATCGGCGGGCGGGTCGAAATAGTCGCCGATGTATCTGAATTCAATGACCAATTGATCCGCTCCAATTTCTCCGACGATCTCCATGGGTGCTCCTTGCAGGAGTCCAGTGGCATGCCGTATCGCATTGGTCAGGACTTCGGCGGCTGATACGACAATTAGAGCTGAACAGTCTTCAGCGAGCCCAGCGGTTTCAGTCAATTTTTCGACAAACAACCTGACGGAAAGCAGCGACTCCAACGCAACGGGGATCTCAAGCCGCGCGGAGTTGCTATGCAAGGGTCGGGTTAGCATAAGTAGCGTCAAATCATCTTGCAGAGTGACATCTTGCGTCAATATATTGCGCCGCAGCGTGTGCAACGTCATGCTCGGAGTGTGGTGAATTTCTAGCAGGCGTTCCACTGTATGGTTAATGAGGTCGTGTCCAATACGCCGACCGTGCAGGTCAACCGCGTCAGACGCCCCGTCAGAGCTGATAAAGAGGGAGTCACCCGCTTGAAAGGGAAACTCGCCTTGTTCAAATACTTCGTCCAGCAGTATGCCCAGTGGCGGATGTTGATTGGACAAAAGGTGTGTGGTCCCGCTGTGCTTTAGCAACGAGGACTCCTCGTGCCCGCATCCGACCCAGGTAAGAGTGTCGTTGTTGAAATTTATGCGGATATAGACCAACGTGACAAACGCGTTCAATGATTGAAGGTTTGGCGCAATGCTCTGGCTCACGTGGGAAATGATCTCATGGGGCTCGGGGAGCCTTGTCTGCTTGTCGTCACTCATGAGCAATGCAACAAGACTTCGACTAAATTGCAGTTTTGTAGCGGCACCAAGCAGCGCAGCGGGAACACCTTTGCCCATCACATCGCCCGCTACAAGGTCAAAGCAATTCTTACCAACTGTAAGAATTTCAAAAAAATCGCCATCGACACCCTTGGAAGCCTGGTTGTATGCCGAAATCCAAACTCTTGGGTCCGCTTGAGTAGGTTGGCTGACCAGTATGGAAGTCTGTATGTGTTGGGCAATCTCCAGCTCTCTGCGAGTTGACTGTTCAAGAATGACGTTCTTGGATGCCAGTTCCTTGGCGGCCAAGTCCAGTTCGAACATCAAATCAATTGACTTTGCTTGCTCGTCCTTGAGGAGCGTGATGTCTCGAACTGTCCCAATGAAGTGAAACCCACTGGGCACTTCAATGGAAACAATTCCAATTTCCATCGCAAACTGACTGCCGTCTGCACGTTGGCCCAGTGTTTCCCGGCGGCTGTTCAGAACTGAGCCTCTACGGGTCTCTAAAAATCTATTTAAACCCTTGCGATGTGCCTGGCGAAGACCCGGGGGCACCAGAATTTCCGACATACTGCGCCCAATGGCATCACTTGCGGCATATCCAAAAATAGTCTCAGCAGCCGGGTTAAACGAAAGTATCTGATCGTTCGCGTCGATGATGATGATGGCGTCAAGGGAAGAATTCTGGATGGCAGTATCTCGCACGACAGCCGCTGTTGTCTGTGCGGCCTGTCTCTGCAGTTCCTCACGTAATTGTGAACGCCTTCTGTAGCTGCGAAGGGCCAATTGTGTCAGGGCCGCAATGAGCACAAGAATACTGATGGATGCACCAAGTGCAGGCCAAAGGTTTTCTACTAGCTGTGTCGTAAGCAGGGACGTTGGCCGTTGCACCACAATGATGGTCGGCCAATTGCGCATTGCTCTAAAGGCAATCATCGCAGGTACAGCATGCTTGACTTCACGGCCATGAATTGACAAACCCTGATAGATTCCCATTTCACGCGCTGGCAAAAACTCCGTGAAAATGGGCGTCGGGACGGATATCTGCCCAGGAGTTGGGCCAATGTCAGAGGTCCCAGCCATAACAACCCCGCCGTAATTCAGCATGGCCACCTGGGTTCCAGAGCGAGACAGGAGCAGGTCAAACGAGTTGGAAAAATAGTCAAGATTGATCAGTACCACCATGTACACGTTTGCCCCGCTCGCAAGCACTCTGCTTCGCAGGAAGGTAAGCAATGGAGATCCTTTTGAATTGTCGGAGTCCAGTGCCTTCAGATCAGCAATGCCACGACCCATGAGTACGGGACCTTGCTGGGTTTTTTGCTCAGGCGCTGGAAGTTTTCCCAGCAAAGGCAAGTTGGCCGATTGCCCGACATCACTGGCAATGCTTCCAAACAGAACCTCGCCCGACGTCGAAAGAACCGAGACACTCCGTATCCATGGGCGATCACCGGTCCAAGCTGCGAGCATGGGTGTAACGTTGCGCGCGTCCAATGGGTTGCCGCCGACTTCAATCAAGTCAAGCGTGACGGCAAGCGCATTGAGATCGCTACTGGCAGTGTCCAACAGACTCGAAGAGCGTTGTTCCACTGAACGGGCGAAATACTCCAACCGGATCTCAGTCTCCGTCGCAATGGAGTCTTTTTGCATATAGAGGAAAAGGCCAAAGAGTGCGACTACCAGTAGGCCTGCAAAGGTGGAAATACGAGGCAGGTATTCAATTGGGCGCCACTCGCTCTGAAGCTCTTCAGTTTTTATTGCTGCTTTGGCCATAAACTTCGCTATCTGCGCAAGACAATTTCGCCCAATCCTGCGCGCAGCGCCGCAGCCTCCAGTCGACCGTCCGCCTTAATTGCAGCTACGAACGCATCTATCCTCTGCAGCCAATCGGGGTCGTCCCGGCGAACGGCGTAAGCGTAAGGAATCGGATGGAATGGATTCACTGGCGCAACCGTTCTGGCCCAATCTGCAGTCTCTATCAGTCGCCTGCTATAGGGGTAGTCCGTCATGAAAGCATCCACACGCCCTGCCTCTAGCTCCTGTTCACGGGTTTGAGGGGGCCTAATAGTCACCATGCGCGCTTGCTTCAAGCTGCTAGCCATCACTGGCTCCATAAATGTCCCCGCCTGTACCGCGACGACTACGCCAGCCTGATCGATGTCTTCCCATTGCCGCACGACACGGCTGTTTCGGGTGACTACAGCGTATATACCGCTTTGAAGATAGGGCTGCGAGAATGCCAGCACTTGTTGACGTTGTGGAGTGATGCCAACCCCAAACATCGCGATATCGCACCGGTTCGTGTTGACGTCGTCCACAAGCTTGGCAAACGATGAGTCCACGTACTCGAGTTTGACCCCCAGGTCACGCGCCAGAGCCGACGACAACTCAATATCAATCCCGCTGAGCTGCTGATTTCTAGGATTTCGGTAGGTAATACTGTAGTAGTCAGGCCATATGCAAACACGCATTGCGCCCCTCTGCGCGATACGGTCGCCCACAGGTCCGCCATGTGCGCTTGCCAGAGTCAAAAACGCCAATGCGGCCAGCGAGGTTCGAAGAAAGGTTGGCATATAGGCAATCAGTGTATTGGGATTAAGCCGCCATTGAACGAGTTGGTCCAGCTTGAATTGTGGCGGCGGTGTTAAACCATAGCGTAGGTGCATTGAATTCAGCGTTTGAATCGCAGGCTGTACTGCTGCATCCGTAGCAGAAGCAGGTTCCACTTCAGGGACCACTGCGGCGTGCTCATGAACCGACTAAAAGCTGCACCGGTAACAGTTTCCACCAGTTGCGATTGAGTGGATGCGCCCCCGCTGTCCATCGGTACGCGATTGACGATCAGACCGACAGCATCTGGATCTATTTTTTCCAGCAGTTGTCTGGCCCGCACAACGTCTGCCTTCCTGACAGTCTCCGCTTCCACCAACAGAAAAACCTGCCCGATTTCCCCAATCAACAGCTCGGCGTCTGCGCACGGAAGCAGCGGAGGAATGTCGATCAGTACAAAATCAAAATCCCTGGACCAGACGTCAATGGCAGTCCTGAGCACATCGAGGCGTTTAATACCACTGTCGGTTGACGTCCCATATGGAACCACATTCATGCTCATGCCGTGATGCTGCTGCTGGATGATGACCGACTGGGCCGTGACTTTACCGATGAGTACATCTGTCAGTCCAGGTGCATCGGATTGCATTGCGGAGTTGTCGGTCAGCGAGTCAGCGTCGACGACCAGGGTGCGAGAGCCCAACTCAATGAGCGTCCGCGCCAGTTCAAGGGTAATTGACGTCGTTCCGCCACCCACTTTCACCGAAGTAAGACTGAATACATTGCGCGCGCCACGAGCCGTATTGCGCCGAAGCGTGGAAGCAAAGCGACGCAACTGGTCATTGATCAGGATTTTTGAAGCTGAATTCTGCGCCTCCACCAACCAAATAGCTGATTTCACTTGCAAGGCTTTCTCTGCATCACCCACTGTAATGACCCGGCCGTCCAAATAGTCGATGATGGTCGGAATAAGGATCAGCAGAGCCAGACAGCCCGCCAGCAAGGCCATCAGCGCCTTCGTCTTGCCCAGCCCCTGCGGCGTGATGGCTGGGAGTGCGGGTGCAATCAGACGCGCAAACCCCAAGGCATGGCTCTCGGTTTCCAGGTAGTTGACACGTGTGCGGATGTCAGACAACTCCTGCTCGCGCTTCTTTATTTCTGCAGTGCATTGCATGGCTTCGCGAAACGCACTGGCGAACTCGGAGACTTGCTCCTCCAGATGTTTGACGCGCTGGGCCAAATCCTTTTCAGTCTGAAGTGTTTCATCCACGGATGCAAGTAGGCGCAACCGCGTGTTGGCCAGCGCAGACTTTTCAAAGTCTGATTCGCTGGTCTGTAGACGGCGCTTCAGCTCCGCTTGTTCTTGCTGAGCCGGCTTTCGCGCGGGATGACCGTCCTGCAATCCGGCCGCAGTCCGGTATAGCTCCTCATTGCGTTTCACGACTTCGTTGCGAATAGCCTGCAGACCGTTATCCTGAAGCCGCATATCCAGAACGGACCTTCCAGAGGACGTTGGTACTTCCTTTCTGCGGTCGAATGCAGCCAAAATGGCCTTTGCCTTGCTAAGGTCAATGGATGCGAGCGCCAGCTTTTCGCGGGCCTGGGCAAGAATAATATCGAACGGATTGGTCGTACTCTCGCCAAAAGTTGTCAGACCGAGGGTCCCTGCAAGCTCGGATCGACGGACCTCGTAGCCAGTGATTTCCTGTTTGACCAGCAATGCGCGTGAGGCTAAAACCTGTCCTCGTTGATCGGAACCATAGATCTGCTCATTGCGGGTCGTTTCCAGAAACGAATCCATCAATGCATTGACGATTTCATGCAGATTCGTTGGCTTGTCCGATTGGATGCCAACACGCACCATGTAAGTGTCGGCAACCGCCAGCACGTAGATCGTTCGCTGTTGCCGCTCAATCCACTTTCGCTTGTCTTCGGTCAACAACTTGGGGTCGATTCCCTTTACGGCCAGGCGATTGAGTGCTCCTTCCAGAACGTCGTATCGCAGGACCGAACGCGACAGGTGGTTGACGAATTCACGGTACTGGGAGTTGGACTGAAGCTCAAGATCCTTGTCGGCCGACATATTCTTCTGGTACGCTGGTGCCACCTGAAATACGGCCTCCGCAACATATTGGCTTTGGACTTTCAGAAAGATGGCGGGGATACCAACCAGGAGCAGGGCCAATGCCACAATGATGCCAACTCGCTTGTGCCGCTGCCAACCCACGGACGGGCGCAAGCTGCGTGCACTCGAGTCTTGTAATTCAAGCTTTTCCACGGCGTTTCAGGTCTTTCGCTCGGTTCGAGTCCAACTGGACTTGCGTTTGATCAAGTACGCTAAGTAAATAGGGAGCTTCCAGATCGCGTAGAACGGTGCATTCATCAATTCACGCACTGTCAGTAGGTGCGATGCATAGCGCAGCCAGGCCAAACCAACACAGACGAGCATGGCTCCACATGCCATCAGAACAATCAATAGGGCGCACAGGTATGCGGCGCTGATGGTGCAGGCGGTCACCAACAGCGCTGTGGTTGCCGCTAGGCACAAAAGATACAGGGCCAGTGGAGGAATGACGAGATCCATTGCCAGCACCATCAAAGCACGGCCCGGACGTCGCAGCAGTACCGATAGGAGCTTGGGGAGTTCTTGCTTCATGGTCGTCAGATGACCATGTTCCCATCGACTCTTTTGAGTCCGGGATACCGCCGCACTCAGCGGAAACTCACTGGTGATCTGGGACGTGGAAAGAAATTGTGGAGGCCGCCCAGCGATCGCCAAGTCAACCCCTAGTTTCATATCCTCGGCAATGTGACCGGTGGCGAGCATGTACTTTGCGGCGAGATCCCAAGGAAGGGCCATGCCGGTACCCATCAAGTGGCATGCCTGACCCAGACGTGATGATCCCAGCGGTCGCACCCAATTTTTCATAATCCATGCAAATTCGAGCATCCTGGTACGCGGCCCGGAATTGGGCGGCGCATGCATGAGATCGAGCATCTGAACAGGGCATTGGGTCTGGATACAGTGCAGCGCAATGTCTTCAATTGCACCTTCGCTCAGGATGCAGTCAGCATCTACCACGATGACGACGTCTGGCGGTGCAGCGCGCAACGCGTCCACACCAAATGCCAGCGCATAGCCTTTTCCACGCAATTTGGACTCGGTGCGTTCTAGCACTTGCGCACCGCAAGAAAGCGCCACGTTGGCAGTGTCATCCTGGCAATTGTCGGCAATGACAATCAGCCTGTCGTCGTTGGACAATTGCTTCATCACACAATGCAGAGTAGGCAGCAGGTGAATCGATTCATTGTGCGCAGGAACCAGAACCGCCACTCTCACAGAGCGGCTCACTCCCGATGCGATGCGCTGCGACTTTTTCGGCCTGCCAGCGCTTAGCGTCAAAATCAGTAGGCAAATCGCCGGGACCGCCAGCACAAACGCGGCCACCGCAGAGACAGTGCCTGCTAGCGAGAGGGCGTTAGTGCTAAGTAGATTCATTTTTCGGCCCTTTAGTAGACGGGTCGCTGGTTTTTAGCTCCACCCGATGTCCGAAATGGTAGGGCTTTGGAGTTCACCAAGTGTGGACGAAGTGTGAAATTCAATCCGATGGAGAACAGCTCAAAACGCCCCCTATGTGGAGCTTCCTTTGCGGGGCTTTATCACTGCTGGAACGCCCACGGCAATACTGTCAGAAGGTACATCGCAGATCACCACGGCGTTTGCACCAATCAGAACGTTATTTCCAATGTGTATGTTCCCCAGTACCTTGGCACCCGCGCCGATGTCCACGTTGTTGCCAATCTGCGGTGCGCAAGGGTCGTCGACCCTTGCCAATCCCACGACAACCCCATTTCGAATACGGCAGTTCGCACCAAAACGGGCGAAGCCGCTCACCACTATCCCACCGCAGTGTTCAATGACAAACCCGGGTCCGATCGGGACTTCACACGGGAGCTCGATTCCGGTGATGATTTGGGTTAACTTGAACAATATCTTGTAGATCAGCGAGAAGAGCTTTCGCAGTGGAGGAAATCGCAGCGAGTAACGCCAGCGCCCAAAGCGATAAACTACCAACGCCCAGAAGCCCTGTGCGCCCCAGTTCCCGCCATGTGCGGCGAGATCCTGTCGTATGTTGCTAAACATCCCTTGCTCCAGCGGCCAAAGCCCCAACGGTACCTAGCCCGACCATGCACACGAATCCAAGCTCTGCCCAGGAAGCTGAACTGTGATTCAGCCACAACGCGTTGAGCAAAATATCCGTGTAGTGGAACGAGATGAATTTGAGGAAATACACCCCTGCTGTACCAGCGGCGGCAGTCTTCAGCATTGCGTATGGGCAAGAACAAGTTGTGCCGTCACGTTGTGACCAACGCCTGCGCCGCAGCCAGGTAACAAGCGCGATGCAAACTGCGGCCATCACCGCGATTTGAATGAATCTGCGGTATTCATACCAGTGGTTTTCCTTAAATATCGGGCGAACCCAAAGAATGAACTCTACGTCGCCTTGAAGAAGCACATTGGTAGCTACGAGCAAATACAGTCCACTCAATATAAGCCACACCTTGCCTACGCGTGCATCACAAACTTGCGCCGCCACTCTAGATGTACCCAAGTAGAACAAAGGTAGTGCCGCCAAGCAGTAACTGCCCGGTTTGAGGAGTTGTGAAAACGAGACCTGTTGCTCCGCAGATGACATCGTGGCGAGGAAGGATTCAATCATGCTTGACTGACCTTGGGCACGTAATATCCGAGCAAGTGTGCCTTCCAGAACGGATGAGCAGATAGAAGCCTTTCGATCGCCACCGGCCCAGCGATGCCGGTCACCATGCACGCTATGAAGGTGAGCATTAGCGATTCCAGTCCTATGGCCTGCATAGCCATGCGCGTAGCTGATGTGAAGAAGACATGGAACAGGAAAATGGCAAGTGAATAGTCACCGATTCGCGCAAGCAGCGCCTGACGTAACCCAAGCGACCAAAGACCCGATGACATGGAGAATCCGGCGATCAGCATGGCTGCAGAAAAACGATCCGGTGCGCTCTCCTGTGTCGATAGCCATATAACCAATGGGGTGCCGATGAGAGTTAGCATCAGTCCCGCGCCGCGCCGCGTCTGGTATGCGTCCCATTTGAGGCGGGTCATGGCAAACCCAGTCAGGAAGTAGGGCAGCAAATAGGTAGCCCCCAACACGCTGAACCAGATGAACCCGGGAGCAAAGAGATAGAACAGTGCACTGAGTCCGAATCCTACAGCCCAGGAAGTGACTGATTGAATCGGCCAGAGACTTTCCACGAGGGCCATCAAACAAAAGATCAGAAACAAAGACTCGAGAAACCAATAGTGCGCGACGGGCACGATGTGAATGAGACGAAGATCTGCAATCGGCAAATTGCTTCCGGGCACAAAGTACTGTGTGACCGCAAAGGCTGTACCTACTGTGAACATAGGTATCAGAAGGCGTCGCGTCTTGCTGTGAATAAGCTGCCAGCCGCCTTTATTGCTGTGGCCATGCATTGCGCCGGCAATGAGTCCGAAGACTGGCATGCGTACCGCTGCCAATGCGTCCACGAGGTTGCGCAGCCAGCCTTCCTCGATACGCATTCCTTGGGCATTGGTCGAGCCCACTACATGGTATGCAACGAGACAAAGGCAGGCCAGCCCACGCAACGTTTGTACCGTGGAAACTTTCATTCGACGCTCAGATGCTTTACGTTCGAAAGCCGTAGGTACTTCCGGATTTTTGATGGCGTATTGATCAAGCGCAATGTGAGACTGCGATCGGATAGCGATTGATCTAACAGGAGTAACAGCCCGACAAAGGCGCTATCGATACTGCTTACTCGAGCCATGTCCAGTACCAAGTTGCAGAACTCTCTTTCGGATGCGGCAAACGCCTCTCGGACCGGCTGCAAATTCTCAGCGTTCCACGCCCCCCAAACTTCGATCCTTGTATGGCTCTCAGTGCGAACCAAGACCAGGCGGGCTCCTTTCAGATCTTGCAAGTGAGGTTTGTTGAGGGCTTGGTGAAGCGCCAAAGGTACGACGCTGGTGACCAACAACCCAAGGAAGGCCATTCCATCGTGCACATAGCGTCGCACTAGCGTACGCTCCTCCATGGCGCGCCAAGCCCACTCAAGGCCACCGCGCTGCATCCACAAGGGCGCTCGCTGAACGCTGCCCGCCACAAAGTTGATGACAGCACCCAGATGCCCGATAACGGGCGCACTAATGCTGTTTCGGTTTCTGCAAATCCAGTCTTGACCCTTTGCCGCGCCTAGCGAGACCACAACCATGTCAGACTCACTCTGGTTTATGCAATTCACCAACTCTTCACTGCTCATGTCCTCGGCGCTACCAAATCCAGGGTAGATGTAACCTGCTGGCAACATACCAGCCGTCAGCGATCCGATTGCAAGACATGCAGCCTGCCCTACACCCTTGGGACCGCCGAAGAAGAAGACGCGCCAGAGACTTTCAGTTTGCAAACGTAGCCGCTCGAAAATGTCCGAACCACTGACACGCTCGCGGATGGGTATGTTCAGCATCCTTGAGACCCACACCAACGGCATCCCGTCGGCCAGGCTAATGTCGCTCATGCAAACTGATTCCCTGAAGTCTGGTTTCGTTTGGCTTGCTATCAGAAAATTTAAGTTGGGCGTAGAGAAGAAGCACTTTTCCCGTGTGATGCGTGCGCGACACAGATGCCCTAGCGCCTGATCCATGGACATTGAATCGATTGGCAGGCCCATAACACAGTGAACATTTCTGGTGAAATCGGTCATATCTACTCTCAGGTTTGGGCCAATTCTCGGCTTGCGCAGGCCGATCAGTTGATCCTCGTGAGAAAGAGGCAATGTCCAGCTCGGCGGGATGTTTTGATTGGACGAGAATTCGTCCAGAAGAGTGTTGCGGGACTGTGAAATCATCCGATGCTGCGTTGAAACCGGTCCCCGTGTCTCAACGGGCCGACTCGGTTGTCATCGCTTCACTTGTCGCGAAGTATCCGAGGCTGAATCTGATCAAACCTCTCAGGCACCGAATTCGCCCATCAGGGGCTTCTGATAAGTGACAAGCCTTTGAACCGCTACATGGCCAAAGAAGACTCTGCACCCTGGGGTACACCCACGATCTGACCGTTTTCAATTTCCTGAAATTCTCCAAGCTAATCGACTCGCTACACGACACTTCTACTCATCAGGCCTGTTTCTGTGAGGCAAGTCCGACTGGATGGGGCCCGTACGTGATCGGTAACGCCTTGCATATGGGCTGACCATGCCATTTACTTAAGTGTTTTGTGGAGGCATAAATGGCGGAACTGGAACGCCAAGGTGAATACCAGCATAGAGGAGGTCACCAAAGCTTTGGGGATCCCAGCGACGGATCACTTCCGTCTCACTGGAGCCGCACAGCCAGGAAAAATTGTCTATGGATACCAAAGTCGGCTTTCTGATTTCTGGTGAGAAATCGAATGGCTGCTTCGTTCAGTCGCGAGCGCCCGCTATGGGCACTGAACAGTTCAAAATGTTCGGCGGCTAAGGGAAGACCTGTAGTTGAAGGTTGGGCTGCTCCAGACCGGCCATTCAGGCACATCAGCAGTAGTCACTTCAGTTTAGGTTTGTAGGATGCCCACCCGTTCAGACAAACCACTGCTGTGTGCTCACCACCGAGGGTTGGCGTCGTATAAACTCAAACTATAGACGCCGATAACTCTTCCGGCTCTTACTTTGCAGCCGTTGGTGCCGACTGGCGCATCGGTGACGAAGATTCCATGTCTGCGCAGCGACACAAGAGCCCACTCTAGATGCCGGATATACGCCTGCAGGCGCATCCCACAAAGCCACACTATCAGTCGACTTCCTGCGCTTCGCAGGGGAGTCCATATACGAAGCGGTAGGCCTCACAGCGTTGAGCAATTTTCGGGGTCACGCCAGCCTAGCGATCACCTTGCGGCTGTGTTTGCCCGGCCACTACCTTTGGCGAGTATCGGTCCAGCCACCATCGGGTCAGCCCTGGCAGGTGGCGTGCAAACATGTAAACGTGCGGGTAGATCACCCGTAATTTCCTCTTCTCGACGGCGCGTCGGACAAGCCTGGCCAAGACGTCGGGCGTTCCCTCCGGCAGCATCTGGACGCTGGCAGTCCGCTCAAGTGCCGCATAGCCGGCACGGCCCATCGGTGTGTCGATCGGGCCGGGGTAGACGGTGACAACATGAACGCCCGAGCCCCGAATCTCGCCGCGCAAACTCTCTGACGCTGCCGCGAGCCCAGCTTTGGCGGCGTTGTAGTAAACCATGCCAGGCGGAGGGGCGATCGCGGCCAGCGAAGCGATCTGCACGATCGTGCCCGAGTTGCGCGCGATCATGTCAGGCAGCACCGCGCGGGTTAGGCGCAATGGCAAGTGCAAGTCCAGGTAAAGGACTTGTTCAGCGCGTTCCAAGTCGGTGGCGGCAAAGTTGTCGACGAGCTGTGCGCCTGCGTTGTTGACCAAGATGTCGATAGGTCCGAATCCCGCCTGCGCTTCGGCCAGCCACGAGGTGGCCTGGCTGCTGTCTGAGAGGTCGACGGCAAAGATCTGTGTGCGCGTGTCAACTGACTTGGTCACCGCCTCCATCTGAGCGTGCCGGCGGGCGACCATGGTGACTTTAGCGCCGAGCGCCGCGTACTCACGGACGATGGCCTCGCCGATGCCGCTAGACGCGCCTGTGACAGCCACGTGCAATTCGCTGTAGGGTTTCTTCTCCATGGTTCGGTTCCACTGCCGATAATACTCGGCCAACGGGAAGGGTTGGAAGTGAATTGTGTGCCCCGCAAAACCGCTGTTGGCGGTCGGCCGCAATCGACCCTTGATGTCAATTGATGAAGTTCCAGATAGCAGTCATTTGCCAGTGACCACGCGGCAAACCGGAAATCTTGGCGACAACCTAACGGCGCGCAGTTCAATGCGAATGCGTAAGTTCCAACAGAAATTTCGCCAACGCTTCCGGCTGATTGCTGGCCACCATATGGGTTGTTGCAATTTCCTTGTAGCTCCAAGCTGCTGAAGCCTTCGCTCGATCAGCGGCGTCTTGAAATGCCTTTGCACCAATGTCGGTCACAGGATCAAGGGTTGCCTTGATGTACGTTCGGCTAAATTCGCTAAAGTTTTCTAGAGGCTTTGAAAGGAAAACAGGCTCAGTGAAGCAAGCACGAGGATGTGGACTTCTGCGGCTCTTCACCCAATCGCCCTCGGATGGATTGTCAAATTCACGGTCTGACGGTGGAACAAGCCAACTTGCTCCAATCTCAGCGCTGGGGCGTCCTAAGCCAAGCGCGAGTCCAAATGCTGTTTCACCGCTATTGGGGACAAACGCGTCAAGGTATACAAGATGCTTCACTCTGTCGTGTATGTGCTCAAGTGCCCCGGTCACGACAAATCCACCGTAGGAAAAGCCCATGAGAACGATGTCATGCAGGTCTTCATACAGAATGTGATTGGTAACGTCCAATATGTGCGTACTCAAATTCACACTCGGACTCACGAGGTGAGCACGCTCGCCGATTCCCGTTAGGCTGGGAGTAAATACTTCATGCCCCTGCTTTTGAAGGAGTTTGCGAACATGTCGGAATCCGTGGGCGCCACTCCAACCCCCGTGAACTAATACGTAAGTAGCCATTCGTGCCCTCCTCAATAAACGCGATCATGTTAGTTGCAAAAGGCCGCGAACGGTACCCGAACCACCAGATTGGGCTGCCTGGATCCAGACGCTCGCGGATATCCGCAAACGGCATAACGGAAATCCGCATAAGGCACAGGGCAGACTAATCAGAATGCAAACTGAATTCCGAAAACCTACCGTTCAAGCCCACATGAACTTAGCAGGCAGGTTGACGCCTCAAATCTCTGTCAAGAACGGCAAATAGTTCTTTCGATAAACAGCTTTTGCCAGGAAACGGGACATCAAGTTGCGCACCGAAGTGGGAAGGTTCCTGATCCTGTCTCTTGCGTGGGTTTGTTCATGGAGCCAACGAATACGACCAATCCGCGCCTCGGTGTAATCAGAAATAACCTGGGCGCTATTAACACCTGCGCCAATGGTCCGTGAAAGTACCAAAGCGTCTTCAAAGGCCATTGCGGCACCCGAAGCCATGTTGGGTGATGTTCCATGGGCTGCATCACCTATGAGCAGCGTGTTGCCTATGCTCCATGGTTCCTGCAGGATATCTTCGATCGCTCCGAAGTGAATCTGTTCGGACGAGGTAAGTTGTGCCAAGGCTTCTTGTACTGGACCCGCAAACCCTTTGAAGCGTGACCGCAATCGCTCCAGGCGGCCTTCTATCGGGTCCTCAATGGCATGGGCGACAGACAAGTCAGAGTAGCAATAAGCCAGACCAACTCCAACCGGGATGATGATGAAAGCCTGTTCACTTCCAGCAAACAGCGTCCAGCCGCTAATGCCTTGAGGACATTTCACGATAAATCGCCAACCCACCTGACCACAAAATCGTGGTTGGGTATTTCCAAATACCAACTTCCGCACCGATGAACGTATGCCATCGGCACCTACGACCAGGTCATAGTCACGGCTCGCTCCATCGTTGAACTGAACGGTAGCGAACTGACCATTCTGGGAAATTGCTTCGATGGTTGTGGAAAACCGAACCTCTGAATCGCCCAAAGCCTTGACAAGGGCAGCCTGAAGGTCAGCACGTCGAATTCCGATACAAGGACCACATCCGGCCCACACGCTCGCAGTATCAATCACCGTGAGTTTGCGCCCGCGATCGGTCAATATGGTTTGGCTCAATATAGGCGTGCCGTTGCGTGCAACTTCTTCGGCCAATCCCAGAGAACCCAGCGCCCGCATGGCATTTCCCAAGAGATAAATTCCTGCGCCGTGAACCGGCCAAGCTGCTTGACGCTCCACAATGTCAGGGGTGATGCCTTGACGCCTCAAGGAAATAGCGAGCGTTAAGCCAGCCATGCCCGCACCGACTATAAGAACACGTTTGATTTGAGACGGCACTGTTTTGCTCCCTGAATTTCACTGCATTATGTCCTTGAGAATTCACTTATCCAATGCACATTCGGAGTCCTAACGCTGACTATCAAACGAGACAGCTATCGCCCCACTGAAGCCGCACAGCCGACAAAGATTGGTTGTCGATTCCAAAGTGGACTTTCTGATTTTTAGTGAGAAATCGAATGGCTGCTTTGCCTAGGCGCGAGTACCCGCAATGGGCACGTTTGAGTCGCTGGTTTCCGTCAGGTTTCGTGCAAGACCGCATGGGGAGTTTCGACATCCAGATAGCTGACATTCACGAGCGTCGACAGATGACCCTCAGCCGTCAGTTCCAGACGCATGGCCGATGCCTTCTAGTTGGGAGGGGTCGGCCTCTTTTTGCGCGCGGTACCTACTGCCAGGGCAATGCGGCTGGTGTACCTTGGTGATACCGCAGCTTCCAAGACTCTCCAACCCGCACCCAAACTGAAGAGCGCAGCGTGTGGTTTTCTAATGTGCCGTCCGGCTTCCGGTGTGCGGAGCGATAGTTAAGAAGCACGATATCGGATGCCAGTTGGGCAAGCGAGAATTCGTCGGAGACGACAGAGGGAGAGACTTTCTGTTCACCTAAGAAGCGAACAATGGTTTCCTGATCGTAGGCACGACCCGAGCGGCCAATTTCGTGGAAGTCTTTGTGCAGAAGCTGCTGAAGGCGAGTCGCGCTGCATCGAACACCGGGATGATGGAGTTCAACTTCTAGGGCCCGAATCACGTCAAGTAACTTGTCCATTGAGAGAATTAGCTTGTGAGTCCTATCGAATACTTGATGGCACCCTTTACGCCTTGTGGCTCCCGCGACCTTTCAAGCACCAATTCTTGCAGCTTTCACGTGTTAATCCGTGCATTTTCCTTGAGTTGGCAGACATGCATCAGCAGCCACTCGGAGAGAGGCTGACGAAAAACACTGATCGACACTGATGAAATACGCAATCATTGAAGATCCCCAAATCTGTTTTCAAAAACACCGAGAACCGACCAACACAAAGCTCGGTGAACTGCGTAAAGATGACTCTTGAACGGTTCATTGCGGATCGGCTTGTTGGTCAACGGATCGAACAGGGTAGCTTCCTTCTGATTGGCGATTCCACGTCCAAAAGCACCTTCACATACCAGGCTATCTTTTTGCTCACTAATGATCGTGGCGTGAGCACGAATCAGCAAAATCTCTTCCTTGAGCCGCTTCTCATGGCTCACTTTGTCATCGACGGGGTGTGCGCCCACTTTGACTCGCAACGCATCCAGCGCGATATCGTTCATGCATGTTCCCCGTTGAACGCAAAGTGGTCCAGAGAGGCAACAGGCTTATTGTTCGTTTGTTCAAACATTGCGCGTTCACTTACAGGTGGGACCTAACTCAAGAATGAGGATACGGGTGAGTCGCCCGCAGCCAAGAAGCTATTGTGACCGCGGCAGATTTCCTTTCCCGAAGCAGTCATTGACCAAAGTCCGTCAACTTTGACATGGTGTTCAACCTGCCTATTTGATAAGCACGCAAAGGATCGCCAATATCCATCGGACCTTTGCCTTGAAAGCGTCAACTTATCCACAGAAAACCCCCAAGAATCTGTGGATAGTTCCGCAGGATCAAACAGCTGCCGAGGCAATATCCAGCCGTGACCAATCCAGCAATTCCGCGAGCCGGTGCACCACCCAGACAGCTTCCGGTTGCGTGACCACCGCACCTTCACTGACCAGTCCACGATAGACCCGTTCCAGTACATCGCGCTCTGTAATGCCCAGACTGAAGAGCATGTTCTTTGCTGTCTCTGTCAACATGCTGGCCATGTCTTCACACAGTTCGTAGCGGCCTGCGACAACTTCACGGCTTGCATTGGGCTTCTGGCGCCCGGGATCCACGAAGAGAGCCATGAAGGACTGCGGAATCTCGATCTGGTATTCGTCGGACATAGACATTCAGGATCAGAAGGGCACATCGTCGCTATCGAGATCCGGCGCGACGCGGTCGGGAACTGATGCCGACTTGACGGAGCGAACCGGGTCATTGGGTGTTGCGCCGGTATCACCCAACGCCTTTTCCAGCGCCTTCTCGACCGCATCGATGCGTTCCTTGCAGACCTTGTAGGCATCCACCGACTCGGTCACGATGCTGAGCAGGTCGTCAATATTGGGTTCTTGCTGCGTGCGCAGCGTCTGCGCATGCTGCTGCAGCACGCCATAGGCTTCTTTGAATGTTCTGGTTGCCATGAGCTTCTCCTAAATGGGTTTGTCGGCAATGGCATTCACCTTGCCATCGCTGAACTCGATTTCGAGCGCAGCACCGGTTGTTGTCTGGGCTGCGCGGGTCACTGGTTTGCCGTCCGGGGACCGCACCAGAGCGAAGCCGCGCTTGAGGGTTTTGTCGGGACCTTGTCCGGCAATCTCACGGATCAGGGCCTCTGAACGGTCTTTGGATTCGCGCAGGTTCTGCCGGGAGAACGCGCCAACGGTATCCATGGCCGTTGCGGTCAACGCCCTGGCATCTGTCGCAATACGGCGCGACAGATCCAGAACGCTGTCCACCAAACCACCGGCCAGCGCATGCGCAGTCTGGGTGGCATGGCTTGCACCCAGAGTGATCTGGCCCCAGGCAAGTGGAACTTCCCGTTTGGCGTCAGCGAGCTGAGTCACGGCCGCCGCCTTAACGTCTTGCAGGGTTTCTCGCGAAGACTCCGCTGCCGATCGGACCGCCTGCATGGCACCCAGGTGGATGCCATTCATCAGCTTGGCGCTTTCCAGCCGGCCCTGGGACAGGTGACGCAGTCCTTCCGAGCGGATAGACGACTCCAACGCAAGAGTATCGGCCTTCACCAACTGAACCAGCTGGCGTGCACGGTTGTCAATCCCCTCAAAATGGGCCTTGGCCTCAGCCGTGCGCCGCGAAATGACCTGCTCAATGCCTGCGGCTACTTTGCTCGGTGTATGGAAACGGGTGTTGGCCACTTCATCGAGCACCGTGTTGTCACGTTCATGGCCAATACCGGTCAGTACTGGAATGTTCAGGTCGCAGATGAAACGTGCCAGGTCGTAGTCATTCAGCCACGCCATGTCATTGACGGCACCTCCACCGCGGATGATGACTACGGCGTCCGGTGGTCCGGTCTCTGCGTAGAGCCATGCATCAATGGCTGCCTGGAGTGCATCGCAGATCTCCTTGGCAGCACCTTCGCCTTGAAACCGGCTGTCGACATAGGTGAAGCGGCAGACCCCGAACTGCTCCAGGCGATTGGCCTCAGCCTGGAAGTCTCCAAGACCGGCCCCACCTTCGGGCGCCACGACCAGAACCGCGTTGAAATCCCAGGGAGAGGGCAGCTGCTTGTTGGCGGTAAAGACCCCCTCTAGCTGCAGCCGTTCACGGATCTCACGTTTCTTCGCCTCCAGGTCGCCCAGGGTGTACTCCGGGTCAATCGCATCGATCTCGATGCTGAAACCATGCAGAGGTTTAAAGACTGGACGTGCCCGCACCAGTAGTTTGATGCCGGGTGCCAGCTGGGCGCCGGTGGCGCGCTCGAACTCAGGCAGGATGGAGTTGGCGGTGGACTGCCAGATCACGGCACTGGACTTGGCCAGAACGGCTCCACTGGCGTCCCGCTCGGACACACCCATAAATACATGGCCGCCATTGGCCCGCAACTCCACGACCTCGACCAGCGTCCAGACGCCGGCTCTGTACGCTTGGGCAACTGCCTGGGATACGCCAGCCAACAAACTCGAGAGCGATAAGCCCTTCTTGCCGGCGAGCGACAGGTTGGTGCTGCGCGTCGCGGCACCGTCCTGCAGGGCCGTGGAAAGCGCCATGGAAGCGGGCTCGGAGACAGCTACCATGCCCGCCGGCAACCACTGCGCAAAGGGCGTCAGCTCGCGTCCCTCGGGGACATACCACTGGCGTTGAACGCCATCCCACCGTGCGCCCAGAGCCTTGGCAGCATCTTTGTCTTTAAAGGAAACGGTTAGATAAGTAGAGGCCACTGCAGGATTCTGCATGACTGCCAAGCCGATTCAGGACTCTAGAAATAATATACAAGGGCGGTGACACCTTCCGGGTTGGAGCATCAGCTGTCGGTGCGCCATCCCACCGCAAGGAAATGCAGTTTTCTGTAAAATTAGACGACCTGATCGGCCTCTATGCCAGAGCACTCCAGACATACCCCACGGACATCGGTACCGATTCCATTGGCGATGAATTTGACTAATCCCCCACGCGCTCCCCGATTTCTTCTCGTTGGAATCAACCGGCCCTTGCGGCTCGGTTCACTATAAAAAGGAATGATTCATGCCATTGCCCACTCAAACCCTTGCCGCGATTCAAGCCGCCGGCGCTGCAGTCTATGCAGCCGATGCCGCATTGAAAGAAGCGGTACAGAGCTACGCCGACCAGGTCAAACTGGCAATGGCGGAGAACCCATTCGATATGGGCAACGACAGCCTGTTTGAGGACTGGAAAACGGTAGCGCGCTTGTCGCGTGCGGTTGGCCAGGTCGAAGCCGAGTTTCAGAAAATCTATGCCGCGGCAACTGATCTGTCACCTGGATCTATCCCTGCCGTGTTGACAATGCCGTCATTGACCGCTCCCCAGGCGAAAGAAAACAGCGAGCTGGCCATGGTGCAGGAAATTGATGCAACCGACGCCGTCATCAAGAAGACACCCAAGAAGATCAAGGCAAAAGCCAAAGCAAGACCAGCAGCGCGTAAGAAAACACTGAGTGGCAATTCCGCAAAGGTACTGGCCCGCCTATTGGAGATCTTGAATCCCGATCACTTTGTGAGAATCAACCGCGCGGCTGTTGGGGCGGAGATCGGGTTGCCGAACGGCTCGATCGGTGCATCGATAGCGAAATTAATCGACACGGGACACCTCATTGCAGGTGGCGTAGGCGAATACAAACTGGGAACACCCAGGGCCAAGTAATCGTCTCTACCGGGCACTTCGCAAGGGAGTGTTGCCCATGAGAGCCGGACTTATCGACTAACCAGGCCGCGGTTCGTCACGGAATTTGCCGCGGGAGTCGCGCCATCTTGCAGTTCGTCGCATCGGCCATGCAATTGGATTCGAGCTTGACTACATTCTCTTCAACGGACCACACATGACGGTCCCAACTGGAGAGATTCATGAAGATTTCGAACACAACCCGCGTGGCATCGATCACCTTGGCAGCCTTGTTGACGGTGGTCACCAACGGCTCCATGCTCATAACCTTCAACTCAGTTGCGCAGAATGCGACCCAGGACCAAGCTGGTCAGGCACCTACCGTTGTGACGTTGAACACGGTCACCGTTGTGGCGCATCGGTCCTGATCCCATGAATGCATTGTTGCTACTGATCGGCTGGTGCATTCTGTTCCTGCTAAGCTGGCCATTTGCGTTGATGGTTCTGGTCGCGTGGCCTTTTGTCTGGCTTCTCTCGCTTCCACTGCGATTGATCGGCCTCGCGGTCTCAGCCGTTCTGACCCTCATCAAGACAATTTTGCTTCTGCCTGCGCGGCTGTTTGGATACAAGGTCTAGTCGATTTGACTCTTGTTTGTCCAGTGGTCGTCCTTGGAGCCAATAAAAGGCCTTTGCTTTGTTTGTGTATCCACGACTTCACCTTGGCCAAAATCAACTTCATGTGCACATGTTGCGGCTAAAGGAAAACGCGCGCGTTGATCTGGAGAAGGAGGCATCGACGGTTGCAAAGGACCTCTCGCAGGTCTGGTCGACTACCTCAGCGATTGCTACCTTGACGACAACGGCGAACTGGTAGTCCAGCGGCCCCAATTGGATTACCTATTCGTGGTCACTGCGGGCAGTCCTGAAGCTGCCTTCAGTAAGGAGAAGTGTGATTGATGTACCACGGCAGCAGTGGATGCATAGCTGGCCCCAATTGTGATCACTTGCGCCCGTTGCCGACCTGAATCTGCTGCGCCTTCAGTCGGCTGAAATTCAGTGAAAGCACCAGAACGCCAATCCCACCAACGACGATGACCCCGGTCGTGGCAATTCTGGATATCAGCGCACCGTCGACAGCAACACCCAAAGACTGACCGATAAAGAAACAAGCGGCGAATGCCGCAACTGCGGCGCCTCTTCGCTCGGGTGCCATCTGCGTAGCGTTGATCTGCAAGGTGTTGTGCAGCATGTAGAAGCCCAGACCAGCCACAAAGCAAGCGGGGATCGACCACCACCATTGCCTGGCAAGTGCAATAACCAGAAATGCACAGAAAACCAGAATACCCCCCCACTTGCTCAGACCGGATTCGCCCAAGCGGTGCACGAATTGACGTGCAGTGAGCGCAAACAGCAGACCTCCCATCCCAAACAGCATGACGACCTGACCTGAAGAAGCCAGCGACATGCCGTGAAACTGGTGCACGTGGGACACGATGAATGCAAACGAGCCGTAGAGGAATGCACCCTCCGCAAATACCGTGAACAAGACAATCCTTGCCCATGGAATCGAAAGGATTTGGACGAACTCGTGAACCATCCTGTTCAGCGCAGAACCTTGTGCATGACGAACGTGCTTCGCATGCACTGGCAAGCGCCTGTTGATCGCAAGCAGTAGGATTCCGATTGCGACAAAGGCCACGGCAATCGTGAGAAATGGAGTTCGCCAGTGCAGATGGTCAGCAGCATATCCTCCAAAGAGCACACCGGTCGATAGCCCGAGGATCTGGCCGATCAGAAAACGCGCCAGTATGGGTTGTCGGCGTTCATAGGAAATCACGTCACCAATCCAAGCCATCGAAAGAGGAATGATCGATGCAGCAGTTGCTCCGGCAACGGTTCTTGCGATCACCAAAAAGTCAAAAGACTCGGCGAGTGCACATGCTGCCGTTGTAAATGCACAGGCAATGCAACCCCATGCAACAACACGGTACTTGCCGAAGCGGTCACCCATGGGTCCGAACAATAGTTGCGCAAAGCCGTACGCCACGGCAAATGCGGTGATCACATGGGCGGCCTCACCGAGGCTCAATGAAAAGTCTGAAGCCAGGCGAGGCAGCAAAGCGTCCGTTACGCGAAGGGAAATGCCGCTGGCAAAGGCGGCTATCGACAAACCCAATATTGCGCCACGTGGCAACGCGAGTTCAACGGGAGAGTCAAGGGAATGCACAGACGCTTGCTGCGAGGATTCAACAGGGAGTGCGGGAGCGTTGGAAGTGATGGGCATGGTTTGAAGGGTTGAAACTAGCCCTTCACATCAGGCATTAGTCCGCAAAAAATCGTGATCGTTGAATTTGGATGCCAAAGGAGTAGCGCCGTCTTGAGAGACGACAGGACGACGGAGTCTATGATTTAACTCTGATCCTTGCTTGATGCGGGTCTCTTGCGAAACGTAATGACAAGCAAGTCTCAGGACCTCCTGGGTGGGTCAGCGAATGTCTATAGCCAGCTTCCAGTCAAAATCGCGTCCACAACAGCCCCTCTTTCGTTCGACCCCGTTGCAGACTAAGCGGCCAACGCTTGAACATCCCGGTCAATCCTTCCCCCAGTCCTATCACAACTCACCAATGACAAAGGCCCCAACATCGGGGCCTCTGTCATTGAAGCGTCGCGTTTGCGAATTACTTCTTGGCGGCGCCTTTCTTTGCCTTGGCCGGTGCTGCAACAACAGCTGCAGGCGCCGTAGCAGGAACCACGTTCAGTGCGGTGCGCTGATCGCGCAGTGCATTGATTTCCACTGCAATTTTGTTCTTGCGCTCGATCAGTTTCGCGATGCTTGCACTGATCTTTGCAATTGCCTTGGCCGTCGTGGAGACAGCAGCTTTCTTGCAGGCGCTTTCGCTACAGGCTTGGATGCCTTTACGGCCTTGGCTTTCTTCGACAGTTTTGCAGCCTTGGGGGCTACCTATTTTGCAGTTGCCATTTTGTTGATTTCCTTTTAGTGTCGCCGAAGAGTGCGCCTCTTCGGTACCGTAATGTCGCAAGACTCTGCAATCTCCCCCAACTCTCAAGAGTTCATGCATGCTGGTGAATCTTCTGATGCACGTTAACGCTGTCCCAAATAGTAAAAGGGCCCCAGGTTTCCCCGGAGCCCTCAAACCGACCAACAGTTTGAATGCGGTTTACTTGGTCACAGCCTGAACAGCGGGCTTTGCAGCAGCCTTCTTGGCATGGTGCTTGACCTTCTTGGCAGTAGGTGTTGCAGCCACTGTGGCAGCCGCAGGCGTGGCAGCAGTTGCTGTCATTGCAGGAGCAGCAGTTACAGGTTTAGCAGCAGCAACTGGAGCTTGCGCAAAGGAAGCAACAGCAACACCGGACAACACAGTAGCGGCGATCAGGGATTTGAGATTCAACATGGTTCAGTACTCACTCAATAACGACAGTCGCATAAGCTCCGACCATCTCGAGCGACCCAACGTTATCTGTCGGGCTTGCATCTACAACGCCACCGTTACTGGCGCGTTGACCATATTTACTTTTGTTTACAGAGCCGCGAAACGACTAGAAGTCGTGGCGTCCACGCACAACTGCGCTTATCGCCTGGTGCGTATTCCATACGGACTCGTGAGTGCCTTGTAGACCTTCGAAGGACTCCAGCGTTCCCCCTGTGCCTTAGCTTCCACGATCTTCTGCGCCTCCAGAAACATCAGATAGTTGTCCATATCCATCAAAACCACCCGGATACCTTCTATCCATTGCGGCTTGATTTTTTCTGGTCCACCGAAGGCCCGAATGATGGTCGGTGGAATACTCTCGATGTCGCTCATGCTCGATCCCTTCATTAGTTGTTCAATGTCTGCGGCTGCGATTTGGAGTGGTTTTACATGGGGCATGTCTGCTACTGTCTTTGGGCTGTACTGCCGCAGTCCTCAACAGCGCAGCCGCGGTGTTTGGCGCTCCCGCGCGTTCTTCGCAAGAATACGTCGAACACGACTGGTTGCTCGCTTGCCTTTCCTGGGATACGGACCCCAGGGTTGCACGGTCATCACGATGTCACTGCGCTTCATCGCAAACCAGGCTTTGTCTCCCACCTCCCACACCTTGTCTTTGAGTCGGGTGACTGGGAGATTGAAGGTCAGTCTGCCAAGTGAGTTCTTGCGCAGGACCACCGTGGCCGAGGCGGTGCGTGGCCCTCTCTTCTTCCGGGTTGCAGTGTGGCGCATTTGGTGACGTAATGTCTTGAGGCGCTTCATGGCTTGGCTCCTTGCACTGGATACAGGGGATCATCGCCCTGCACCGCGCGCACCTCGCCCATACGGATCAGTTCCTTGATCGCGTTGCGCAAGGCGTTGTCTGGATCCCCTTTGGACTTCAGAATCCCAAAGTCGAGCTCGTCGCCGTGAATGAACATGGCGTTTTGAGGGCTCAGATGGGGTCCCAGGCGCCAGCGCCAATGGGGGCCACCGTCGTACACCGTCAGTTGCGTCCACTCAAAGCCGCAGGCGTTGTCTCCCAGATGCAAACTGAGATCGGCGCAAAGCTGCTCCAACGCCGGGTACCACGCAATATGCAAATACTCGCTGTACAGCGGACTCGGAAACAGGGTCGGGTATTGGTCCTTGAAGCCCTGTACCAGCTTGTCCATATAGGCTGCGGTTTCTGGTGGTTGAACGGGTGGTGACTGATCGGGTGGATTGACCGGTTTCCTGGCTGTCATGGTGTTGCTCCTGGTAGTGACAGATTCACTGTGCGCTTTTGCATTCACTGGCTAAGCCGCTTTTTGACGTTTTTTGCGGTTTTTGAGATTCATCGCATGGGCCGTGACTACCGGCGTCGGAACCGTAAGAGGTCCAGGGTCTGCACTGCGCGCTGCATGTGCGCACGCAACTCCAGCGCAAACTCGGATTCCTCATCCGCCTTGGCCCATCCCATGCACAGGCGCAGCAGTCCTGCACGGTTGGGGTGCGCATCGTCCAGATGGTGCAAAGCACTGCCCACCCGGGGAAACAGGATGTCATCTGAATGGGTATCACCAACCCGGCACGCGGTGAGGGACTGCTGGATACCGTGCAGCAAGGTACTCACGTAAAGAACCTCGCATTCGTCTGTACCAAAGCTGCACCAGTCCTGCACGCCCATGCCAAGCGTGTGCAGGGAGTGGATGCGACTACCAACCGTAGCGCCATCGCGCTCAATGGGTTGCAACAACACTTGTTGAACTTCGGGTTCAGCCAATATGGACTCGGTAAAACGCCGCAGTGCTGCATCCTGAACATGCCGGATGACTGTCGCCATGCTGGCATCGACGCTGTCGGGGTGCACCTTTGCTGAAGCCTGCGGCCACCGCCCCCGGCGCTGCCGTTGGTACCGGTCATTGAGGCTTCGCAAGCCAAGGTGCTGGATGACGGCCATCAGGGTGGGTGGGTTGGGGGCCCTCATTTCTGCACTTTCCACCGGCTGCGTCGGCGCCTGGTCAACTGGGATGTTTGACGCCGTACCTGCGCATTGCCCCTGACAGCGCGCTTGCGACGCCACGGCCGAATTTCACGCTGTGGCAAGGGACGATGGATGGGTCTGCGCAGAAGCGCACAGCGGCTAGAACCCTTACGCACGACGACCTGCCTTGCCTGAAGGCTTGCCTGACTTGTGCGCCTTTCTGGTCCCACGGACTTTGCTCTCCTCCAGCGCCGCCGTGGATTGCAGCCCCGTGATTTCATGGAGGACCATGCCGCTGTGCAGGTCTGTTGCAGGACGCTCCATCTCCTTGACGATGATGGGCAGATGGACATAGGCCACGACACCGCGCTCCCGCACGATGACCTGGATCTCCTGACTCTGAAGCTCCAGGGCATTGCTGAGCAAGTCTGTGTCGCCCAACAGCATCCTCAGCTCTGGTGTGATTGCAAGAACAGCGACACCGACCAGATCGTGCACGGCAGCGGTACTGGGTTCAGCGAAGAGCCCGGCTTCCTCAACTTGTGTTTTGTTCTTGCTTTCGCCTTTGTTCGTGGTGGGATGGTTGCCAGTGGTTAGTGTGGCGGCGACTTTTGCGGGAAGGCGGGTCGTGGAGGCTGGGGTAATTTTTTTGGCATTCATGGTTCGTTCTTTCAGAAGTTTTGGACAAAGCCCTCCCCTGCCCGGCGCAAACCGGGATCTGGAGGGGGTATGGATTCAGTCAGACAGCAGACGTGTTTCGTCACTGTTGTCAGGAGTCACTAGGGCGGATGGACCAGGGGACTCATGTTGCGGTCCACGGTGATGGCGACGGTCAGAACTTCCATCACAGGTCCAGCACCTGTTGGGGGTCTGGGTCTGGGTCTGGGTCTGTTTCCGGTATCGGGTCTGGTGCTGTGTTGACTTCACCACTCCGGTAGAAACCCATGGGCTGTACGCCCTTGTTTTTGAGGCGAAGTTCTTCCCGCAGCAAGTCCAGCAAGGCATTGACCGCGTCCGTCGACATCGCCAGCGGTGCAAATGCCAGACGCCGGCGCACGCAGGCAAAGTCACCCGGGGTCAGTCCCGTAAGCTGTACCGTCGCGGCAAGCTGTTGCGCACTGGGTAGCACGCCGATCTGGTCGCACAAGCGCACAAAGCCGTCGCGCAACTGCGCAGGCTGTAAGCCCTCGAACCGGATCTTGGCGTCCATGCGACGCAACACGGCGTGGTCCAAGGCATCCAGTCGGTTGGTGGCCAGCACCACAATACCGTCGAAGTCGCTGAGTTGTTCCAGCAATTCATTGACCTGGGATACCTCCCAATTGCGCACCGCATGTTCCCGGCTGGCCAGCAGGCTGTCGACTTCATCGATGAACAGCACGGCGTTGTCGACTATGGCCGTTTCAAACGCCTGGTTGATGCGTTGTTCCGTCTCTCCCACCCATGGCGACAACAGATCGGAGGCGCGCTTCTCCAGCAGTGGCTGGTCCAGCAGCATGGCCAAGGCATGGGCATAGGCCGTCTTGCCGGTCCCCGGTGCACCGTACAGCAGCAGGCGTGCCGAACCACAACGGCCAATCCCCGCGGCTATCTCCAGCAGGTCCTCACTGGCCTGCACCGCATGGATATCCCACTCGGTATCGGCTGGGTTGTGTGGGTTGGCTGAACTGCTGGTCCGGCGTTTCAGACGGCTGCTGTGTTTGCCGGGCAGTCGGCTGCGCAACCAGTGGCGGCAGTCCTGCAAGTCCATGGGGTGACCCGCAGTGTTGGCCCGCTCCACCACCACGGCCAGGCGGTCGATCAGGGCCGGTGTCAGGGATGCAATGTCGGCCCAGCGGGCCAGTTCAATAGCGTCTGCCGTAGTGCCAAAGCGCAGTTGCAACATGGCCAGGCGCACCGAACGTGGCATGCCCTCAAAGGCAATCACCGTATCGAAGCGGCGCAGCACGGCGGGATCCAGGATCTCCGGGTGGTTCATGATCCAGACCACCGGGATGCGGCTGTCCTCGATCAGACGGTTCAGGCTGGCCCGGTGGTTGGCCATGCTCACGGCCGAGGCGTCACCGCCCGAGGAGGACGGGTCCCCTGCGGAGCGGAACACATCGTCGGCTTCGTCAAACACGATGACACCACCCGCGGTGTTGCGCAGCATGTTCAGAGCCAGGCGCAAATGGCTGAGCCGGTCTTCACCGCTGAGTGCCGTTCCTGCTTCGTCCAGAACCACCAGTTCCATGGCGTTGACCGTTGTCACATCACCATGCGCGGTCAGCAAGGCCCTGACCCATTCGGTCTTGCCCAGCCCGGGTGCGCCACTGACCAGCAGGTGTGCGCCGCGGCGGGTAGTGGTCTGAATGGCACTGGTCCCGGTTATGGTTTCGGTCAGTCCCTGCGTGCCAGGTTCGTTGTCCTTTACCGCGTCCAATGCACCGGCCAGCCAGGTGCATGCCAGTTGTGTATTAGCTTGCATGTATTGGAAGTCTTCCAAGCCCAAACCGGGCGCCACCAGCGGAACCACCAGATGGGACAGGATCAGGGCGGGGTCGCCTTCGTGCGCAAGAACGCGTTGCCCCAGAACACGGGGGACCTTGAACAGCCGGTCCAACACCATATCGCCATGGGTGTACAACGCCACCAGCCCGCAATGCAACAGCCGACCATGGCGCCGGAAGGCGGGTGCCACCACAGCCAACGGACGGTTCAGGAGTCCGCTGAAGGCCTGGGGCAGATCTCCGATCGCGATCTCACCCCAGGTGGACAGTGCCAGGCGCAAGGGCCGAAACGCGCGCATGGCCGCTGCAAACTCGAAGATCTCCCGCTCAACGGTGTCCAGTCCTGCACTGTCTGCCAGCCAGTTGACGTTGTTCAGCATGGCGCAGTCCTCGACCGGCAAAGTCAGGCATTCATCACTCAGCATGGCGTTTGCCGAGTCAAAGGCGTAAGCCAATGCCTGCTGCACCTCTTGCACCTTGCAGAAGGGATCGGCCAGGACGGGAATGTTGATGATGTCGGCGACCACGCCCAGGCGGGCGCTGCCCGGCTCACAGTAGACCGGCATACCGCCTGCTCCCCCCAGGATGCGCAGGATCCAGCAGTTCAGGCGTGCGCGGTAGGCCTCTCGCGCGGGCATGGCGCTGGAACCGGACCAGGCTTGATCGATACGCGAGTGCGTTCTGGCCAGGTCGGTGTCGTCGCGAAAGTCTTCCATTGACATATTTGTTTCCTTGGTTGGGTATGGCCACGCACCCCTGAAGTAGCCCTGGTTAGGGATACGCAGGGAGTAGCTGGCGTCAGTGCTGAATGTCGCTTCTGAATGCGACAGGTCAGACACACAGGCCATTGCGGGCCAGGATCCGGGCGTCGCGCAGGTTCTGCACTGCCGCAATCACGCGGTACTGCAGGGCCTGCGTGCGGGGGTTGTACGACTCATCCTCATTGCCCCAGCCCAGGCAGTTGCGCAGGGACTGGGCGTGGTTGGTGTCCACGGCATCGAGCGTGCGCATGGCATCGCGCACGACCGAGCGGATCACATCGCCCGAGGTATATGGAGACTCCACCGTTTCACCTAACAGGGATTCGATACCGGCGACCACCACCGCGGCGTACAAGGTGTCGCGTGCACGGGGAGCTTGTAGGCTTTGGTAGCTGGCGGCTTCTGCTGCTGCGCGAAGACGATCAATTGGCAAACGCTGGAACGGGCGACTGTCACCCGGCAACAGTGTCAACACGCGGTTGACATCCCGTGCGGCCATCACACTGCGCAGGAAGTTGCGCAGGGGTCCTGGTGCGACGGTGTAAGCGGCACGGCGGACCAGAGCCTGGGGGTCGGTCCCGAACGTGATCTCCACCGTCGGGACCCGATGAATGACAGACGGCGTAGCTTGCAGATTTGCGTGCGACGGGACCATGGGTTCAACTGCAGTCCTGCGCGCGGCCAGCGGCTTGTTGAAGCGTTGGGGTGACAGCAGGGACAGACGATTCAAGGCGGCGGACAACGTGGTGTTGGCTGCGGCCGCAGCGGCTGGAATAGAGGAATCGAGTTTCATGATGATTTACGGTTAATTGGGTACGGTGAAGATGTTTTGGGCAAAGCTTCTCCCTGACCCCGGTTCTGCGTTATTGCAGAAGCCGGGGTTGAGAAGAGAACAGCGAATGACTGGGTCTAGTTCAGCTGCAGGGCTGGAGGACTCTGCTTCCAGGCTTGCATGGCTGATACCCACGGACTTGGTGGTGGTTGGGCATCGGCTTCAGGGTTGGTCCCACTGCCATGGGTGTCAGTGAAGTTTATGCGCGTGGCTTTGACGTCCACCGTGTTGCTCACATAGCTGGGATGGTGCATGCCACGCAACTTGGGTACCGGCTGCGGTGCAGATTCCTGTGCCGGCACAAAGATGCTGTGATTGGCACCGGGCATCTTTTGCTCAATGAGTGGGCCCTGTGACATTTGGCTGGCCAGCAAGCGCTCCATGGCCGATCCGTCCTGGCGGGTCAGATTGGGCACATAGCGGCTGTAGACCCGAAACAGCATCTCGGTGCTGGTGTGGCCCAACTGGCGGGCAATCCATTCCGGCGCTTCTCCCGAAGCAAGCCAGAGCGTTGCAGCTGTATGGCGCATTTGGTAGGGCCGGCGCGGGTTCAAACCCAGATGGCGCAACAGCGGGTACCAGACGCGGTCCGAGAAGTTCTTGTTGTCGATGGGCTGACCGGTCAGGTTACAGAACACGTATTCAGACACCTTACCGGTCGCTTCAAACTGGGACTTCAGGGCGTCAAACACGGGCTGGCTCATCTGGATGTCGCGCTGGCTGCCATCGGTCTTGGTGTATTCGTCTTCACCCAGGACAAAGGTTTCACGCACGCGCAGGATGCGCAGATCGAAGTCCACGTACTTCCACTTCAAACCATGGACTTCACCGGTGCGCATGCCGGTCAGAAAGCGCGTGGTGAAGTAGTTCTTGTAGTCAGCGCGCACGGTTGCAATGATGCGTTGCACATCCAGCAGATTGAAGGGATCCACATCGGTTTTACGCTGGCGCAGCTTCTTGATGTTCACCATCGGTGACGTAAACTCGAATCGGTCGGCGGCTTCGTTCAGGATCTGGCGTAGCAGACCCATGATTTCATTGATCCGCTTGGGTGAGAGTCCAATTTGCTCTCCGCGTCCTTTTACTTTTGCGAGTGTGGCGCGGAAATCAAGAACATCAGACTTGGTGATGCTGCCGACCACCTTGCCCCCGAAATGCGGGACCAGGCGACCGTTCAAAGTGGACAGCAAAGACTTGATATGGCTGCGTCGCCATTCGATGCTGCGTTCGTCGAACCAGGTGGTGGCGAAGTCTTTGAATTGGGGGCCCACAGAATTGACCACCGGCGCACTGCCATGGATCAGTTGATCGACAGCTTGCGCGGTTTCGGTCACTACAACACCAGCACTTGCCTTGGCCAGGCGTTTGAGTGCCTTGCTGTTGGGGAAGTAGTTGGCGTAGACGAAAGTTCCCGCAGCGATCTCCGATTCGATCTTGGTCAGGACTTTTTCTAGTTTCTTGCGGTTGGTGGGATTGTCCGCAAGTGCCGAGTATTCCCGAAACCTTCCATCTTGGAAGCGGAAGTCCATAAAAAGACTACCGGTCGTATCTGACAAGCGAATGCTACCCATGGAGAACGCTCCCGTTCGCCATTGGAATGCCAGCCATCGCCGACACCTTTCCATTTGGTATGGAAACCATATCGCGCTGAATCGCTTGCCAAATATAGAGAATCTTCCTTCCTCCGAAGGGCCTGAAGTAATGCA
>Ga0208398_100156_pt1 | contig 58828 bp, 61 predicted proteins | sample LakWasMe79_HOW10_2_FD_183905 | JGI IMG/M metagenome (GOLD analysis project Ga0208398, IMG submission 183905) | Freshwater sediment methanotrophic microbial communities from Lake Washington under simulated oxygen tension - Sediment Metagenome... | ecosystem: Environmental > Aquatic > Freshwater >...
CGGCGACAACGTCGGCATCACCGTGAAGCTGATCGCTCCGATCGCGATGGAAACCGGCCTGCGCTTCGCCATCCGTGAAGGCGGTCGTACCGTCGGCTCCGGCGTCGTTGCAACGATCATTGCGTAATCACTGCGTGACCGTGTGCCGGGCGGCTGCCGCCCGGCGCTCACCACCTGCTCTTTAAGGAATCGTCATGCAAAAGCAAAAGATCCGCATCCGCCTGAAGGCGTTCGATTACAAGCTGATCGACCAGTCGGCCCTCGAGATCGTTGAGACCGCCAAGCGCACCGGCGCGATCGTCAAGGGTCCCGTGCCCCTGCCGACGCGCATGGAGCGTTTCGACATCCTGCGCTCGCCGCACGTCAACAAGACGAGCCGCGACCAGTTCGAGATCCGCACCCACCAGCGTCTGATGGACATCGTTGATCCGACCGACAAGACGGTGGACGCGCTGATGAAGCTCGACCTGCCCGCTGGCGTCGACGTCGAAATCAAGCTGCAGTAATTTCTCGGCCCTCGGGCCGGCAGATTGCCCAAGACCCCGGCACTGTTCCGACAGGCCGGGGTCTTGTCTTTTGTGCATCTTGCAGCCCCGGCGCTTGCATTGGTGCTACCCCTCGGGCTATACTCGCCAGCTTTCCCGGGTCGGCTCATGCCTGCTCGGGGTTCGCGCTGCACCGCTTGCGTGGTGCTGCAAGGTCAGCCCGGCCAATCGATGTCGGGTGTTCGCAATAGCTTCGAAGGCGAGAGCCGACGGGGCTGGAGAAAAACATGAGTCTGAGCAACCGTCTCGGTTTGCTGGGCCGCAAGGTGGGCATGATGCGCATCTTCACGGACGATGGCGATGCCATCCCTGTGACGGTGCTGGACGTGTCCAACAACCGCGTGACCCAGGTCAAGACCCAAGAGACCGACGGCTACAGCGCCATTCAAGTGGCGTTCGGTACGCGCAAAGCTTCGCGCGTCACCAAGCCGGAAGCCGGCCACCTCGCCAAGGCGGGTGTTGAAGCCGGTGAAATCCTCAAGGAATTCCGTGTCGCCGCCGACGTCGCCGCCCAGTATCAAGCTGGCGCGACCGTCCCTGTGACCCTGTTCGCCACGGGCGAGCTGGTCGACGTGCAAGGCACGTCCATCGGCAAGGGTTACGCCGGCACCATCAAGCGCCACAACTTCAGCTCGCAGCGCGCGTCGCACGGCAACAGCCGTTCGCACAACGTGCCGGGCTCGATCTCGATGGCGCAGGATCCGGGCCGTGTGTTCCCGGGCAAGAAGATGACCGGCCACATGGGCGACGAAACCGTCACCACCCAGAACCTGGACATCGTGCGCGTTGACGAAGCTCGTCAACTGCTGCTGGTCCGCGGTGCGGTCCCGGGTTCCAAGAACGGCCACGTCGTCGTTCGCCCCGCCGTCAAGGTCAAGATCAAGAAGGGAGCCAACTGATGCAGCTCGAGCTCCTGAACGAGCAGGGTCAGGCCACCTCCAAGGTGGACGCGCCTGACACCGTCTTCGCTCGCGACTACAACGAAGCCCTGGTGCACCAGGTGGTCGTGGCCTTCCAGGCCAACGCCCGCCAAGGCACCCGTGCCCAGAAGGACCGTGAACAGGTCCATCACTCGACCAAGAAGCCTTTCCGCCAGAAGGGCACCGGCCGCGCTCGCGCCGGTATGACCTCGTCGCCGCTGTGGCGCGGCGGTGGTCGCATCTTCCCGAACATGCCTGACGAGAACTTCTCGCACAAGCTGAACAAGAAGATGTACCGCGCCGGCATGGCTGCGATCCTGTCGCAGCTGGCCCGTGAAGGCCGCCTGGCCGTGGTGGACTCGATCTCGATCGACGCCCCCAAGACCAAGCTGCTGGCTGCCAAGTTCAAGGCCATGGGCCTGGACTCGGTGATGGTCATCGCCGACACCGTGGACGACAACCTCGCGCTGGCCTCGCGCAACCTGGCCAACGTGCTCGTCGTCGAGCCGCGCTACGCCGACCCGCTGTCCCTCGTCTTCTACAAGAAGGTGCTGGTGACCAAGGCTGCGGTCGAGCAACTCAAGGAGATGCTGGCATGAGCGCCCCCAAGTATTCCGAAGGCCGTCTGGCCTCCGTGCTGCTCGCGCCCATCGTGTCCGAGAAGGCCACGCAAGTTGCCGAAAAGCACAACCAGGTCCTGTTCAAGGTCCTGCGCGACGCCACCAAGCCCGAAATCAAGGCCGCTGTTGAACTGATGTTCAAGGTCGAGGTCGAGTCGGTCAACGTCGTCCAGGTCAAGGGCAAGACCAAGCGCTTCGGTGGCCGTCAAGGTCGCCGCGACCACGTCAAGAAGGCCTACGTGGCCCTCAAGGCCGGTCAAGAGCTCAATTTCTCCGGGGAGGCCGCGTAAATGGCCATCGTCAAAGTCAAGCCTACTTCGCCCGGTCGTCGTGGCGTCGTCAAGGTGGTGCACAAGCACCTGCACAAGGGCGCGCCCCATGCAGCTTTGCTTGAGCCGCAAATCCAGAACGCTGGCCGCAATAACAACGGCCACATCACGATTCGCCACAAGGGCGGTGGTCACAAGCACCACTACCGTGTCGTCGACTTCGTGCGCAACAAGGACGGCATTCCGGCCAAGGTCGAGACCATCGAGTACGACCCGAACCGCACCGCCCACATCGCGCTGGTGTGCTACGCCGACGGCGAGCGCCGCTACGTGATCGCCCCGCGCGGTCTGGAAGTGGGCGCCACCATCCTGAGCGGCGCGGAAGCCCCGATCAAGGCTGGCAACACGCTGCCGATCCGCAACATCCCGGTGGGTTCGACCATCCATTGCATCGAGCTGCAGCCTGGCAAGGGTGCCCAGATGATCCGTTCGGCCGGCACCTCTGCCGTCCTGATGGCTCGCGAAGGCGTCTACGCCCAGATCCGTCTGCGCTCCGGCGAAGTCCGCCGCGTGCACATCGACTGCCGCGCCACCATCGGTGAAGTGAGCAACGAAGAGCACAGCCTGCGCCAGTACGGCAAGGCCGGCGCGATCCGCTGGAAGGGTGTCCGTCCGACCGTTCGCGGTGTGGCGATGAACCCGGTGGATCACCCGCACGGTGGTGGCGAAGGCCGCACCGGCGAGGGCCAGGTCCCCGTGTCGCCGTGGAACACCCTGACGAAGGGCTACCGCACTCGCAACAACAAGCGCACGCAGACGTTCATCGTCTCGCGTCGCAAGAAGTAAGGGCTAGGCCATGACTCGCTCGCTGAAGAAGGGCCCCTTCGTTGACCATCACCTGCAGGCGAAGGTCGACAAGGCTGTTGCCATCAAAGACAAGAAGCCCATCAAGACCTGGTCGCGTCGCTCCACGATCCTGCCCGAGTTCATCGGTCTGACGATCGCCGTGCACAACGGCAAGCAGCACGTGCCGGTCTATGTGTCCGACCAGATGGTCGGCCACAAGCTCGGTGAATTCGCACTGACCCGCACCTTCAAGGGCCACCCGGCCGACAAGAAGGCCGGGAAGAAGTAAGGATGTCGACGATGGAAACCAAAGCAATCGTTCGCGGCGTTCGCCTCTCGTGTGACAAGGGCCGCCTCGTGGCGGACATGATCCGCGGCAAGAAGGTGGACCACGCCCTCAACATCCTGACCTTCACCCAGAAGAAGGCGGCCCTGATCATCAAGAAGGCGCTGGAAAGCGCCATCGCCAACGCCGAGCACAACGACGGCGCTGACATTGATGAACTCAAGGTCACCTCGATCTACGTCGAACAGGGTGCCACGCTGAAGCGCTTCTCGGCTCGTGCCAAGGGCCGCGGCAACCGCATCAGCAAGCCCACTTGCCACATCTTCGTGGCCGTCGGCAACTAAGGCGCAAGAAGACTATGGGACAAAAAATCCATCCGGTTGGCTTCCGCCTTCCTGTCACCCGTAACTGGGCTTCGCGCTGGTACGCCAACAACCAGAACTTCGCCACGATGCTGGCCGAAGATCTGCAGGTTCGCGACTACCTGAAGACCAAGCTCAAGAATGCCGCGGTCTCGCGCATCCTGATCGAGCGCCCCGCCAAGAACGCTCGCATCACGATCTTCTCGGCTCGCCCGGGCGTCGTGATCGGCAAGAAGGGCGAGGACATCGAAGCGCTGAAGGCTGAGCTGACCAAGCGTCTGGGCGTGCCCGTCGCCGTCAACATCGAAGAAGTGCGCAAGCCTGAAGTCGATGCCCAGCTGATCGCCGACTCGATCACCCAGCAGCTCGAAAAGCGCATCATGTTCCGCCGCGCCATGAAGCGCGCGATGCAGAACGCCATGCGTCTGGGTGCCCAGGGCATCAAGATCATGAGCGCCGGTCGTCTGAACGGCATCGAAATCGCTCGCACCGAGTGGTATCGCGAAGGCCGTGTGCCCCTGCACACCCTGAAGGCCGACATCGACTACGGCTTCTCCGAAGCCAAGACCACCTACGGCGTCATCGGCGTCAAGGTCTGGGTCTACCGCGGTGACCGTCTTGCCAATGGCGAGGCTCCGGTCATCAACACCCCCGCAGGCGCCGAAGACGATCGTCGCCCGCGCCGTAACGCCCGCCCGGGCGCTCCTGGTGGCCGTGGCCGCCCGGGTGGCGACCGTGGCCCGCGTGACGGAGCAGATCAGCCCGCTGCCGCCGCCCCCACGGGTGACGCAGCCAAGCCCGCTGCCAAGCGCGTGGTCCGCAAGGTCCCCGCAGCCGGTGGTGAGGCCAAAGGAGAATAAGCATGCTGCAACCCGCTCGTCGTAAATACCGCAAGGAGCAGAAGGGCCGCAACACTGGTGTTGCGACCCGTGGCGCCGCGGTGTCTTTCGGTGATTTCGGCCTCAAGGCCACCGAGCGCGGCCGCCTGACGGCCCGCCAGATCGAAGCGGCTCGCCGCGCGATCTCGCGCCACATCAAGCGCGGTGGTCGGATCTTCATCCGCGTGTTCCCGGACAAGCCCATCTCGCAAAAGCCCGCCGAAGTCCGGATGGGTAACGGCAAGGGCAACCCCGAGTACTACGTCGCCGAAATCCAGCCGGGCAAGGTGATCTACGAGGTCAATGGCGTTCCCGAGCAACTGGCTCGTGAGGCGTTCACGCTGGCTGCAGCCAAGCTGCCGCTGCGTTGCACCTTCGTGGCCCGCCAGGTCGGCACCTGAGGAAGGACACCATGAAAGCATCTGAACTCCGCGCCAAGGATGTCGCTGCCCTCGAGAAGGAAGTGACCGACCTGCTGAAGGCCCACTTCGGCCTGCGCATGCAAAAGGCCACCCAGCAGCTGACCAACCACAGCCAGCTGGGCAAGACCCGCCGCGACATCGCGCGTGCCAAGACCGTCCTGGCACAAAAGAAGAAGGAGGCCACGAAATGACTGAGGCCCAAGTGAAGAACACTCGCACCCTGGTGGGTCGCGTGGTCAGCGACAAGCGCGCCAAGACGGTCACCGTCCTGGTCGAGCGTCGCGCCAAGCACGAGCTCTACGGCAAGATCGTGGCCCGTTCCCGCAAGTACCACGCCCACGACGAAAAGGGCGAGTACAAGATGGGCGACGTCGTCGAGATCAGCGAAGGCCGTCCGATCTCCAAGACCAAGAGCTGGGTCGTGACCCGGCTGGTCGAGAAGGCCGAGATCGTCTAAGAAGACACCGGTCGCATGACCGCTGCACAACCGGCGCGCTGGGTAACTGGCGCGCCGGTTTTCCATTTTCAGAACGCGCAAACAGGAGCGACACCATGATCAAGGTTGGCGACAAGCTGCCCGCGGGCAGCCTGCAGGAATTCATCGAAGTGGAAGGCGAGGGCTGCTCGCTGGGCCCCAACAGCTTCGATATCGAGAAGGCCACGGCCGGCAAGACGATTGCGATCTTCGGCCTGCCCGGTGCCTACACGCCGACCTGCTCGGCCAAGCATGTGCCTGGCTATGTCGAATCGGCCGAAGCCCTGAGGGCTGCAGGCGTCGACGAGATCTGGTGCGTGTCGGTCAATGACGCCTTCGTCATGGGCGCCTGGGGCCGCGAGCAGAAGACTGCTGGCAAGGTCCGCATGATGGCCGACGGCAGCGCCGCGTTCGCCCAGGCCACAGGCCTCACGCTGGACCTGACGGCCAAGGGCATGGGCGTGCGCTCGCAGCGCTATTCCATGCTGGTCAAGGATGGCGTGGTCAAGACGCTGAACATCGAAGGGCCGGGCAAGTTCGAGGTCAGCGACGCCGCCACGATGCTGGCCCAGGCCAAGGCTTGATCTGACGACCGCCGGGGCCGGAGAAACAGGCCCCAGCAAAAACTTCTGCGCCAGGCATTGACGGCCCAAGGGTTCTCACTGCATAATGCGCAGCTTCGCCGAACGCCAGTGTTCCTGCTACGCAGGGGCCCATGCTGGCTTCGGATCCGCCCTCAACCGTTGGGCAGTGAAGGCGCCTAGCCCGAGCTGTTTGACTTACGGGCCCAAGACTGACCGACGCGCGGCAAGCTGCAACTCGGGGCAAGTTGGGGACAGACATGATCCAAATGCAATCGCGGCTTGATGTCGCGGACAACACTGGCGCGAAGTCCGTTCAGTGCATCAAGGTGCTGGGCGGCTCCAAGCGTCGCTATGCACACATTGGCGACATCATCAAGGTCAGCATCAAAGAAGCTGCCCCGCGTGGTCGCGTGAAAAAGGGCGAGGTCTACAGCGCTGTGGTCGTTCGCACCGCCAAGGGCGTGCGCCGCCAGGACGGCTCGCTCGTCAAGTTCGACGGCAATGCCGCCGTGCTGCTCAACGCCAAGCTGGAGCCCATCGGCACCCGCATCTTCGGCCCGGTCACGCGTGAACTGCGTACCGAGCGCTTCATGAAGATCGTGTCGCTGGCGCCCGAGGTGCTTTGAGCCCCCACTGTCTGAGGTAAGCCATGAACAAGATTCGTACCGGCGACCAGGTCATCGTTCTGACCGGCCGCGACAAGGGCAAGCGCGGCACCGTGTCCGCTCGCGCCGATGTCGACCACGTGGTGGTTGACGGCATCAATGTCGTCAAGAAGCACGTCAAGCCCAACCCCATGAAGGGCACCACCGGCGGCGTCGTCGACAAGACCATGCCCATCCATCAATCCAACGTGGCGATCTTCAACGCCGCCTCCGGCAAGGCCGATCGCGTGGGCATCAAGCTCGTCGACGGCAAGCGGGTGCGCGTGTTCAAGTCGACCGGCGAAGAGATCAAGGCTTAAGAGGTCCGACATGGCTCGTCTTCAAACGCATTACCGCGAAAAAATCGTGCCCGGCCTGACTGAAAAGTTTGGCTACAAGTCGGTCATGGAAGTGCCGCGCATCACCAAGATCACGCTCAACATGGGTGTGAGCGAGGCCGTCGCCGACAAGAAGGTCATGGACCACGCCGTGGGCGACCTGACCAAGATCGCTGGCCAGAAGCCCGTGGTCACCAAGTCCAAGAAGGCCATCGCTGGCTTCAAGATTCGCGACAACGTGCCCATCGGCGCGATGGTCACGCTGCGCGGCGTCCAGATGTACGAATTCCTGGACCGCTTCGTGACGATCGCGCTGCCGCGCGTTCGCGACTTCCGTGGTATCTCCGGCCGCTCGTTCGACGGCCGTGGCAACTACAACATCGGCGTCAAAGAGCAAATCATCTTCCCCGAAATCGAGTACGACAAGGTGGATGCTCTGCGTGGTCTGAACATCAGTATCACGACGACTGCCAAGACGGACGACGAAGCCAAGGCACTGCTGGCTGCGTTCAAGTTTCCGTTCAAGAACTGAGGTGAATCGTGGCAAAACTCTCGATCAAACAACGTGAGCTGAAGCGCGAGGCGCTGGTCGCCAAGTTCGCCAAGAAGTACGCGGAACTGAAGGCCATCATCGACGACAGCAAGAAGTCCGAGGAAGAGCGCTACGCCGCCCGCCTCGAGCTGCAAAAGCTGCCCCGCAACGCCTACCCCACTCGCCTGCGCAACCGCTGCGAGCTGACGGGTCGCCCGCGTGGCACGTTCCGCAAGTTCGGCCTGGCCCGTAACAAGATTCGTGAACTGGCCTTCAAGGGCGACATCCCCGGTGTCGTCAAGGCCAGCTGGTAATCGGCTGATAGGAGAAATCGCAAATGAGCATGAGTGATCCCATCGCCGATATGCTGACCCGCATCCGCAACGCGCAGATCGTCGAGAAGACGAGCGTTGCCATGCCGTCGTCCAAGCTGAAGGTGGCGATTGCCAAGGTCCTGAAGGACGAAGGCTATATCGATGACTTCGCCGTCCGCGGCGAGGCTGCACGCCCCGAGCTGGAAATCGCGCTGAAGTACTACGCCGGCCGCCCGGTCATCGAGCGTATCGAGCGCGTCAGCCGCCCCGGCCTGCGCATCTACAAGGGCCGCCACGACATTCCCCAGGTCATGAATGGCCTGGGCGTGGCGATCGTCACGACCCCGCAAGGCGTCATGACGGACCGCAAGGCTCGCGCTGCCGGCATCGGCGGCGAAGTGCTCTGCTACGTCGCCTAAGCGAAGGAGTAGGAACAATGTCCCGCGTTGGAAAAATGCCGGTCGTCCTCCCGCAAGGCGTGGATGTCTCGGTCTCCGCTGACACGATCAGCGTCAAGGGCTCGCTCGGCACGCTGGTGCGTGCGTCGAACGGCCTCGTCACCGTCAAGAACGAAGCCGGCAAGCTGAGCTTCGTGCCTGCCAACGAATCGGCCGAAGCCGATGCGATGAGCGGCACGATGCGCGCACTGGTGGCCAACATGGTCAACGGCGTGAGCAAGGGCTTCGAGAAGAAGCTGAACCTGGTCGGCGTGGGTTTCCGCGCCCAGGCCCAGGGTCAGAAGCTCAACCTGCAGATCGGTTTCTCTCACCCCGTGGTGAAGGACATGCCGGCCGGCATCAAGGTCGAGTGCCCGACCCAGACGGAAATCGTCATCAAGGGTGCTGACCGCCAGGTCGTCGGCCAGATCGCCGCTGAGGTGCGCGCCTTCCGTCCCCCAGAGCCCTACAAGGGCAAGGGCATCCGTTATTCGGATGAGAAGGTCGCCCTCAAAGAGACCAAGAAGAAGTAAGGAACAGCGCCATGATGACCAAGAAAGAACAACGCCTGCGTCGTTCGCGCCAGACCCGCGCTCGGATTGCGATCCAGCGCGTGGCCCGTCTGACGGTGTTCCGCTCCAATCTGCACATCTATGCCCAAGTCGTCTCGGAAGATGGCGACAAGGTGCTGGCTGCAGCCTCCACGGCCGAAAAGTCGATTCGCGAGCAACTGAGCGGCAATGGTGGCAACGTTGCCGCCGCTACGCTGGTGGGCAAGCTCATCGCCGAGAAGGCCAAGGCCGCTGGCGTCGAGAAGGTTGCCTTCGACCGTGCAGGCTTTGCCTACCACGGCCGTGTCAAGGCGCTGGCCGAAGCGGCCCGCGAAGCCGGTCTGCAGTTCTGACGCATCAAGGAATACGAAATGGCAAAGTTTCAACCGCGCGGCGCTCAGGCTGAAGGCAACGACGACGGCCTGAAGGAAAAGATGATCGCGGTCAATCGCGTCACCAAGGTTGTGAAGGGTGGCCGTACGCTGTCCTTCGCCGCTCTGACCGTGGTCGGCGACGGCGATGGCCGCATCGGCATGGGCAAGGGCAAGGCCAAGGAAGTGCCGGTCGCCGTGCAGAAGGCCATGGAATCGGCTCGCCGCAACATGGTCAAGGTCAGCCTGAAGAACGGCACCATCCACCACAACGTGGTCGGCGAGCACGGTGCAGCTCACGTCATCATGGCTCCGGCTCCTGCCGGTACCGGCGTCATCGCCGGCGGCCCGATGCGCGCTGTCTTCGAAGTGATGGGCGTGACCGACATCGTGACCAAGAGCCACGGTTCGACCAACCCGTACAACATGGTCCGCGCCACGCTGGACGCTCTGAAGCGTTCGACGACGCCGGCCTCTGTCGCTGCCAAGCGCGGCAAGACGGTTGAAGAAATCTTCAACTGATCGCGGAGCACAACATGTCTGACAAGAAAACCGTGACGGTCAAGCTGGTGCGCAGCCCCATCGGCTGCCGTGCCTCGCACCGCGCCACCGTGACTGGCCTGGGTCTGCGCAAGCTGAACAGCCAGAGCACGCTGGAAGACACGCCCGCCGTGCGCGGCATGATCAACAAGATCGCCTATCTGGTGCAGGTGCTCTAAGCGCCCCGCACACTGAGGACAAGACGATGGAACTCAACACGATCAAGCCCGCAGAGGGCTCCAAGCATGCCAAGCGCCGTGTCGGCCGCGGCATCGGCTCGGGCCTGGGCAAGACCGCAGGTCGTGGCCACAAGGGCCAGAAATCCCGCGCTGGTGGCTATCACAAGGTCGGCTTCGAAGGCGGCCAGATGCCGCTGCAGCGTCGCCTGCCCAAGCGCGGCTTCAAGTCGCTGACGCTGAAGTACAACGCCGAAATCACGCTGACCGACCTGCAAGGCCTGGCCGGTGACGAGATCGACGTGTCGACGCTGAAGGCTGTCGGCCTGGTGCCGCAGCTTGCCAAGTCGGTTAAGGTCATCCTGGCTGGCGCCATCGAGCGCAAGGTCACGCTGAAGGGCGTGAATGCCACGAAGGGCGCCAAGGCGGCCATCGAGGCGGCCGGCGGCTCGGTCGCTTAAGCACCGCACAAGGGAAACGATCCAGCGTGGCTACCAACGCGAATCAGCTGGCCAAGAGCGGCAAGTTCGGCGACCTGCGTCGCCGGCTTGTGTTCCTGCTGTTGGCTCTGGTCGTCTACCGCATCGGGGCGCATATCCCCGTGCCCGGTATCGATCCGAACCAACTGGCCCAATTCTTCAAGGGTCAGGCCGGTGGCATCCTGAGCCTGTTCAACATGTTCTCGGGCGGCGCGCTGTCGCGCTTCACCGTGTTCGCGTTGGGCATCACGCCTTACATCTCGGCCTCCATCGTCATCCAGCTGATGACCTATGTCGTCCCGACGCTGGAGCAGCTGAAGAAGGAAGGCGAAGCCGGTCGTCGCAAGATCACGCAGTACACCCGCTACGGCACCTTGGGCCTTGCTCTGTTCCAGAGCCTGTCCATCGCGCTGGCGCTTGAGGGCTCTGCAGGACTGGTGATCAACCCGGGCTTCGGCTTCCGTCTGACGGCGGTGTCCAGCCTGGTGGCCGGCACGATGTTCCTGATGTGGCTGGGCGAGCAGATCACCGAACGTGGCCTGGGCAATGGCATCTCGATCCTGATCTTCGGCGGTATCGCTGCGGGTCTGCCGGGTGCGATTGGCGGTCTGTTCGAACTGGTGCGTACCGGTGCCATGGGCTACGGCTCGGCGCTGATCGTGATCGGTCTGGTCGTGCTGGTGACGTTTGCCGTGGTCTTTGTCGAACGCGGCCAACGCAAGATCCTCGTGAACTATGCGAAGCGCCAGGTCGGCAACAAGGTCTACGGCGGTCAGTCGTCGCACCTGCCGCTGAAGCTGAACATGTCGGGGGTGATCCCGCCGATCTTCGCGTCGTCGATCATCCTGCTGCCCACGACGGTGGTGAGCTGGTTCGCGACCGGTGATGGGCTGCGTTGGTTGAAGGACCTGGCGGGCATGGTTGCCCCGGGTCAGCCGATCTACGTGTTGCTGTATGCCGCTGCGATCATCTTCTTCTGCTTCTTCTACACGGCGCTGGTGTTCAACAGCCGTGAAACGGCGGACAACCTGAAGAAGAGCGGCGCATTCATTCCAGGCATCCGCCCGGGCGAGCAGACGGCGAAGCACATCGACAAGATCCTGTCTCGGCTGACGCTGGCTGGCGCGATCTACATCACGCTGGTGTGCTTGCTGCCCGAATTTTTGACGCTGAAGTACAACGTTCCGTTCTACTTCGGTGGCACGTCCCTGTTGATCATCGTCGTCGTGACGATGGACTTCTGGGCCCAGGTGCAGAGCTACATCATGAGTCAGCAGTACGAGTCGCTGCTGAAGAAGGCCAGCTTCAAGCCCAGTTGAGGGTGTGAAGTTGTACTAAGGAAGTATTTGTTTTAACCCACACGAAGTTTTGGCATGTCGAAAGACGACGTCATTCAGATGCAGGGCGAGATTCTTGAAAACCTCCCCAACGCAACGTTTCGTGTGAAGTTGGAAAACGGGCATGTCGTCCTCGGGCACATCTCCGGCAAGATGCGGATGCACTACATCCGCATCCTCCCCGGCGACAAGGTGACTGTGGAATTGACGCCCTACGATTTGAGTCGTGCTCGCATCGTGTTCCGGGCGAAGTGAGCTGTTTGAACCCCCGGACGCGTGTGAGCGCAAAAGAAGTTAGGCCAAGGAGCAGACCATGAAAGTTTCGGCATCCGTGAAGCAGATGTGCCGCAATTGCAAGATCATCCGCCGCAAGGGTGTGGTGCGTGTGATCTGCACCGACCCGCGCCACAAGCAGCGCCAGGGCTGATTGGCCGCACGACAGGACTAGAGGACCACCATGGCACGTATTGCTGGTATCAACATTCCGCCGCAAAAGCACACTGAGATCGGACTGACGTCGATCTACGGCATTGGCCGTACGACCGCTCAGAAGATCTGCACCAACTGCGGCATTCCGTTCGAAAAGAAGGTCAAGGACCTGACCGACGGCGATCTCGAAAAGATCCGCGACGAGGTCAACAAGCTGACCATCGAAGGCGACCTGCGCCGCGAGCAGTCCATCAACATCAAGCGTCTGATGGACCTCGGTTGCTACCGTGGCTTCCGTCACCGCCGTGGCCTGCCGATGCGCGGCCAGCGCACCCGCACGAATGCCCGCACCCGCAAGGGTCCGCGCAAGTCGGCTGCGACCGGCAAGAAGTAAGCTGCCCGAACTGAAAGAAGGTCAATATGGCAAAGGCTCCCAACAATTCGGCGGCTCAGCGCGTTCGCAAGAAGGTCCGCAAGAACGTTGCTGACGGCATCGCGCACGTCCACGCCTCGTTCAACAACACCATCATCACCATCACCGACCGCCAAGGCGGCGCCCTTTCCTGGGCTTCGTCGGGTGGCCAGGGCTTCAAGGGGTCGCGCAAGTCGACGCCTTTCGCAGCCCAGGTGGCGGCTGAAGTTGCCGGCCGTGCCGCACAAGAGCAGGGCATCAAGAACCTGGACGTCAAGATCAAGGGCCCCGGCCCCGGTCGCGAATCGTCGGTGCGCGCTCTGGCCGCTCTGGGCATTCGCATCAACTCGATTTCTGACGTGACGCCGGTGCCGCACAACGGCTGCCGTCCTCAAAAGCGCCGTCGTATCTGAGCCCGTTCACCTCAAGGTGACAGGGATGTTGCAGATTCGGATGGCGGTGCGATAATCGCTCGTTTTCCCGGAGCCGGCGGGCACTTCAGTGCCGCGCCGGCTTCAGTCTTGAGTCGCCCTCATTTCGGGGCAGCTCATAAGCCCACCGTCCAAGCCCACAAAAACATCGGCTGGACTCGCGCCAGGCAGCGACGGCTGCAGGCGTCAGATTGAACAAGGACACGCAAAGTGGCACGTTATCTCGGCCCCAAGGGCAAACTTTCCCGCCGTGAAGGCACCGACCTCTACCTGAAGAGCGCCCGCCGCGCCATCAGCGACAAGGTCAAGTTCGACAGCAAGCCCGGCCAGCACGGCCGCACCTCGGGCCAGCGCACCTCCGATTTCGGCCTGCAACTGCGTGAAAAGCAGAAGGTCAAGCGCATGTACGGTGTGCTGGAGCGTCAGTTCCGCCGCTACTTCGCCGAAGCCGAGCGCCGCAAGGGCTCGACCGGCGTGAACCTGCTGCAACTGCTGGAATCGCGCCTGGACAACGTCGTCTACCGCATGGGCTTCGGCTCCACCCGCGCAGAAGCCCGTCAGCTGGTTTCCCACAAGGGCGTCACGGTGAACGGCGAGGTCGTGAACATCGCCTCCTACATGGTCAAGGCCGGTGACACCGTCGCCGTTCGCGAGAAGGCCAAGAAGCAGCTGCGCGTGACCGAGTCGTTCAAGCTCGCCGATTCCATCGGCCTGCCGGCCTGGGTGGCCGTCGACGGCACCAAGCTCGAGGGCGTGTTCAAGAAGGCTCCGGACCGCGACGAGTTCGGTGCTGAGATCAACGAATCGCTGATCGTCGAGTTGTACTCGCGTTAATGTTTTCCCCCGCCGATCGCGCCCTACAGGGCGCGGTCGGCGTTTCCTCGTCCGGGTTTCCGCCCATCGGGGCCCCTCGAAGGCACAACCCGGCTGGTCCTCAGCCTTATCGGTGTAACGAACCGAGGGTATTGAAAGAAAGACCTCATGCAAACCAACTTGCTCAAACCCAAGTCCATCAACGTGGAGCCCCTGGGCGGTCATCGCGCCAAGGTCACGCTGGAACCGTTCGAACGCGGTTACGGCCACACCCTGGGCAATGCCCTGCGCCGTGTGCTGCTCTCGTCGATGGTGGGTTATGCGCCGACGGAAGTGACGATTGCCGGCGTGCTCCACGAGTACTCGGCCATCGACGGCGTGCAAGAGGACGTGGTTCACATCATGCTGAACCTCAAGGGCGTCGTCTTCCGCCTGCACAACCGTGAAGAAGTGACCCTGGTCCTGCGCAAGGAAGGCGAAGGCCCCGTCACCGCGGCCGACATCCAGACCCCGCACGACGTCGAGATCATCAACCCCGAGCAAGTCATCGCCCATCTGTCGCAAGGCGGCAAGCTCGACATGCAGATCAAGGTTGAAAAGGGTCGCGGCTACGTGCCCGGCACGATGCGCCGCTTTGGCGACGAGCCGACCAAGAGCATCGGCCGCATCGTCCTCGACGCGTCGTTCTCGCCGGTCAGCCGTGTCAGCTACGCCGTTGAGAACGCCCGCGTCGAGCAGCGCACCGACCTCGACAAGCTGGTCATGGAGATCCAGACCAACGGCGCCATCTCGCCCGAGGAAGCGATCCGCGCTTCGGCCAAGATCCTCGTCGAGCAGCTGGCCGTGTTTGCCCAGCTGCAAGGCACCGACCTGGTTGATGCCTTCGACCAGCCGGCCCAGCGCTCCAGCAGCTTCGACCCGATCCTGCTGCGCCCGGTCGACGAGCTCGAGCTGACCGTGCGTTCGGCCAACTGCCTGAAGGCCGAGAACATCTACTACATCGGCGACCTGATCCAGCGCACCGAGACCGAGCTGCTGAAGACCCCGAACCTGGGTCGCAAGTCGCTCAACGAAATCAAGGAAGTCCTCGCTTCCCGCGGCCTGACTCTGGGCGCCCGCCTGGAAAACTGGCCGCCGCAAGGTCTGGACAAGCGTTAATCCGCTGCGCCCAGACAGAACAGACGGCCTGAAGGCCGTCATCGGATGACAAGCGCGCCCTGGCGCGCTTGATCGTGCACCGCCAGTACCTGATCCGGCTGGCGGCATCAACAAAGTGAAAGGAAATAAGCACCATGCGTCACCGTAACGGCCTCCGCAAACTCAACCGCACCAGCTCGCACCGCGCCGCGATGCTGCGCAACATGGCGGTTTCGCTGCTCCAGCACGAAGCCATCAAGACCACGGTCCCCAAGGCCAAGGAACTGCGCAAGGTTGTCGAGCCCCTGATCACCCTGGCCAAGGAACCCACGCTGGCCAACCGCCGCCTGGCTTTCGACCGCCTGCGTGACCGCGACATCGTCACCAAGCTCTTCAACGAACTGGGCCCGCGCTTCAAGGCGCGCCCGGGCGGCTACACCCGCATCCTGAAGATGGGCTTCCGCGTCGGCGACAACGCGCCCATGGCCTTCGTCGAACTGGTGGACCGCGCCGAAGGCGAGACTGCTGGCGAAGCCGCCGAGTAAGTTCAGCTCGCGCTGATCTGCAAAAGCCCGCCTCGTGCGGGCTTTTCTACGTCCCCGTCGGGCCAGCCCGGGCGGCGCGAGTGATGCGCATGGAAGCTGCGCCCAGCGACGGCACGCGCACGATCGATGTCAATGCAGCAGAATTTGCCGCGCGCGCTAAAAGTGTTGTATACTGCTAGCTTCAGTCGCGGGGTGGAGCAGTCTGGTAGCTCGTTGGGCTCATAACCCAAAGGTCGTCGGTTCAAATCCGGCCCCCGCAACCAATACCGGAGACCCGTTGAGTGCCAGTCGCTCAGCGGGTTTTTCCATTTCGGCCCAGGTCGCGCCCGTGTCGGCGTCGCGGCCGATCCGCACCGGGCCGAGCATGTCGGCCAGCAGTTGCCGCGTGCGGTCGCGGTCGGCGTCCTCATCGAGCACGCGCTGCAGCTCCAGCACCTGGCGCCGGTAGCGCGCCAACACGTCTTCGATGACCTGGCGCGGGCCGGCTTCGGCCTGCTCGATCAGGTGAGCCAGGCGCTCGCGCTCCGCCTCGGCTGTGCGAAGGCGCTGCTGCAGGGCGGGGCTGATGCCCACGGCCGCGACGGCATCCACCAGTCGGGCAATCTCGCCGTCAAGCGCCTTGAGCTGGCGCGGGGCAGCGGCAGCGTCGCCGCTGGCCTGGCGCTGCACCTCGGCCAGCAGCGCAGCGACTTCACGCTGCAGCATCGCCAGCGCGTCCGGGCTCAGCAGGTCTTCGCGCACTTCGGCCAACAGCCGTTTGTCCAGCATGTCGCGGGCCAGTGTCACCGAAGAACCGCACACGGTTGCGCCGCGGTCGCGGTGGGCGCTGCAACCGTAGCGCTTCGAGTTGATCGCCGTGAAGGCTGCGCCGCAGGCGTGGCAGCGCAGCACGCCCGCGAACAGCGTGCGGGGGATGGCGCCCTTGCCTGTGCGCGTGCCGCGCGCCGGGCCGCGACGGGCACGGTCCTGCACGCGCTGCCACAGCTCGGCGCTGACGATGCGCAGCTCGGGCGCCTCGCGGACCTGCCATTCGGACTGCGGCCGCTCGACGTAGCGCCGCTTGCCCGTCTCGGGGTCCTTCAGCCACTGGCGCCGGTTCCAGATGACACGGCCGATGTACAGCTCGTTGTTCAGCATGCCCAGGCCCTTTTCGCTGCTGCCCTGCAGCGCGCTCACTGCCCAGGTGCCGCCGCGGGCGCTGGGCTTGCCCTGCGCGTTGAGCTGGTGGGCGATGTGCCGCGTGCTGTGCCCATCGGCGAACTGTTCGAACACCCAGCGGACTACCGCCGCTTCCGCATCGTCGATAACCATGCGCCGGCTCTGGCCGTCCTCGGCGACGGCGCTGGTGTAGCCGTAGGTCCGGCCGCCCGCGTGGAAGCCGCGTTCGAACTGGCCAGCCAGGCCGCGGTGCGTCTTCTCGCGCAGGTCATCAAGGTACAGCTCATTGACCAGGCCGCGCGCGATGCGCATGACCTTGCGGCCTCGTGCCTCGGTGTCGTAGCCATCGGCCGTGCCGATGATGCGAACGCCGCGGTGCTCCAGCCGCTTGACGATGGTTTCCGCCTCGCCGATCTCACGGCTGAGCCGGTCCAGGCCTTCGACGATCAGCACGTCAAAGCGTTTGGCGAGGGCATCGGCCATCAGCGCCTTGCCGCCGGCACGCATCGCCAGCGGAGTCGAGCCGCTGATTCCTTCGTCGGCGTGCGTCGCCACCACATGCCAGCCCTCACGGTCGGCCCTCGCATGGGCCTCTCGGAGTTGGTCAGTGATCGACGTTTCGCGCTGCTTGTCCGTGCTGTAGCGGGCGTAGAGCGTGGCTCGCAGGGTCATGGCGTGCGGTTTGGGCGTGTTCCGCCATCGCGTCTTGCACCAGTCGGCGAGCCAGCAGCTTGATGAGCTGGTGGCGAGCGACGGCCCGGAGATCGGTCGGCGGCGTGTGCATGGTACGGGCGGTGCGTTTTAGGCGCGCTTGATGCGCTTGGTTCGCTTGGTTCGCTTGACGCGGCGGGCATAGATGGCGGCGCATCGAGCGCGCGACGTGAGATCGTCCCGCGCCTTCAGACCGGCGAGATGGCGGCGTAGCCGCGCCAGGTTGATCTCTGCGGAGAAGGCACGGACCGGGCTGAAGTTGCCCTGTCCCGCCCTACGGCGGTTTTCCGGTGTTTGCATGATCCTTAGGGGCGGGTTTTGAACTGGTGCAACTGCTCAGTTCGTCTGGGAAAACTGCGTGGCTTACCCAGGGGACTCTTGGATGGGCGACTCAGCCGAACCGCAGGAAATCGAACGGCTTGGGTGGGCCGCTGGCGCGCTTCGAGAGCCGCTTGGCCGCCAGGCCTGCACGTTTTTCGCTTGTCGTCTGGGACTTCTTTGGCTTGGCTCCAGTGGCCGGGGCGGGAGACGTATCTCCATCGGCTAGGCACGCCTCCGACGCTGGCGCTCGGCTGGCGACGTGGCGCGCCGGGTCGTTGGCCGAGCCGAAGTCCCCGATCTGCCCGAGTCGAGTTAGCAGGGCGTTCGCCTTGTCCAGTTCGCATTGCAGGTAAAAGGCGAGCGCGGCCTGAGTACGCGCGTCCTTCTCGGCCTGGTAGTGCACGTCGGCGCGGCCCCACCTGGTGGCGTAGAAGAGGGCTAGCAGCGCGGCGCGGGGCGCCTTGCCAGCCGTGATCCATCGGTGGGCAGTCTCTGGGAGTACACCCAAGGCTTTGGCAAGCGCCCCAGCAGACGGCCATTCGAGGTCTTCAAGGATCGTTTCCAGCGGCAGAGTGCGCTTCGGCAGGAAGAACAGAAGGCCTTCCCGTTGTTTGGTTGCAGATCGTTTTGCCATGGTCAGGGGTTCCCGTCAGCTGACGTTCTTGCTTCATCTGGCCGCCGCGCTACGCTGCGCGCCGGCTGATCTCCAATGGCCTTGTCCTGCACCGGGTAGCGGTGCCCGGTGCGGGACGCTTCTTCCGCCTCTCCGGCATCCCCCCAAACCTCGATTCCCTCCGGCAGTGCGTCCGGGAAAAGTCCTTTGAAATCAAGGGGTGCGGAGTTATTGATTCGAGTCCAAGAGGGGCCAAGCCCCTCGCTTGCGCTCACCCGGGCCGTGGCGGCGGCGCTGGTCTTCGGGCGTGGTTCGATGCGCCAGGTGTCGCAGCGCGTGGTGATCTGCAGCGCGCCGCCGAGGTCGCCGCCTTCGACGCGCACGCCCTGGACGGCCTTGGTGGTCTCGCCGCGATAGCGCGTGCTGGGCCGGTCGCTGTACTCAACGGCCAGGCGCAGGCCGTGGGCTTCGGTGGTTGCCAGCCAGCCGGCGTAGTCGTTGGCCTTGCAGACCGCATGCAGCGCGGGCAGGGCCTCGCCCGGCAGCGTGTCGCCGGCCACGCGGAAGAACTCCCGGGTCGGTGTGATGGGTGGCACGCCGAAGAATTGGAACTGTCGGATGTTCCAGACGCGCGCCCAGGCGATCTGCCGGCGGGCCGCGCTGCGGCCGTCCTCGGTGCTCTCGCTGTCACCTTCCACGCCGTGGCCGTCGATGCTCTTGGACACGTACTTCGCGACGTAGCCCACCGCGCTGCCCTTGGCGGGGTCGATGCGCTCGACGGTGAAGCGCCGTGTCTGCGCGCCGGGTTCGTTGGGGCTGTCGCGCAGCGCGTAGCCGCGCACGAGCGTGATGAACGCTTCCGCCTGGTCGGCGGCGATGAACGCCAGCAGGTGCCAGTGAGGGCAGGCGTCGTGGTGCGGCTCCACCACGCGCAGCCCGTAGGCGTGCAGGCCCTGGTGCGCGGCGGCGCGCTGGGCGCGGCCCCACACGCTGCACAGGTGGCGGTGGGCGCGTGTGGGGAACCAGCGGCCGTCATAGGCCGGGTTCGCGGCGCCCGACTTCCGCAGCCGCGGGTGCATGCGGCTGGGGCACGTGAGGGTGAGGAACAGGCCCACGTGGCCGCGTGCCGTCGCGCTGGTCTCGATGCCCTTGATGCGGGCCATGAGGGCGCTGCGGCGGTGGGCCGGGTTGGCGAGGCTGGCCTCCACCAGATCAGGCATGGGCACGGCCTCGCCGGTGGTCTGGTTGATCGCCTCCAGTGCGGCCATCTGCTCGGCCATGCGCGCGGCGTGCCGCTGGTGGCGGCGCAGGGCCTTGTCGGACACGTAGGGCGAGGCGTGGGCATGTACCGCGCCGCGCTGGATTGCGGTCAGCTCCACGGCCTTGAAGCGGTAGCGCAGCGCACGGCGCCAGAAGCCGGCATCGCACATGCGGTTGACGCGCTCGGCCAGGCCGCGCTTGTCCGGCATGCGGATGGCGTGGCGCTTGGCGATGGCGCGCAGGCTGCGCAGCACGGCCTCATCGGCGGTGCCGTTGCGCTCCCACAGGTCGGCCAGGCGGTGCACCGCGCTGGCTGCCTTCTCGGCCTGGTCGCGAATGTCGTCGTCGGCCAGGTCGAAGCGCTCAGCCAGGCGCCACAGGTTGAGCGGGGTTGTGGGTGCAGCGCTCATGCCGGCGCTCCCGCGCTGTCGGCCGCGTCAGCGGCGGCCAGCATGCCGGCCGCCACCTGGCGGGCCTCGACGGGTGTCAAGCGGCAGCGGGCCGACAGACACTCGGCCGACAGGTTCACCCAAACTGAGCTGTCCGGGGCATCGCCCGGTTCGTCGGCGACCATGCGATAGATGCGCAGCTCGCTGGCCCCGAACGAGGGCAGCACGCGCGCTGTTTCAGTGGGCGACATGGCTGCCTCCCAGCGAGCTGGCGTAGTGGAAGGCGCGCAGTTCGACGCGAACGGCTGTCACGTCGATCAGGTCTTGCGCGAGCGCGGCGGCCTGGTCTTCAGCAAGACGCATCGCGCCCTCGACGTTGGGGCAGGTCTTGAAGGAGGCTTGCAGCAGGTCCAGGCTGCGCAGGTAGGCCCGGTAGTCGGGCAGCCACAGCACGCAGAGCATCGGCGGGAGCTTGTGGGTCTGCTTACCGCTGACGGGTGCGGTGTGGAGGTGGGCGAGGAGGGGCGCGGCCCATGCGGCGGCGCGACCTTGGAGGTTGTTCATGTGCTTTTCCAATGGCGTTGCGGCGAGGGCGGCGATTGCGGTGCGCCAGCCCCTGCCGGTTGAGGGGGCTACGGCCGGCGCTGTTGGCTCGGCGCAGATGTGGGCGTGGCCTTGATCGCGGCGATGACCACGAGGCCGGCCAGCAGGCCGAGAACGAGTGCGGTGTTGCCCTTGCTGGCGAAGCCGGCGAGCATCGAGACGGGTGTTTGCATGGCGCTCACTCCACGTCGGCCAGGGCCGGCTCTTCGTCGATGACATGCGCAACGCCCGTGGTCTTCACCCAGGACGTCAGGTAGTCGCCGACGGTCTGCGCTTCGTCGCGAGTCGGTGCGACGAGATTGCGGCCCTGCAAGCAGCGGAAGCGCAGGTAGTTGGCCGCCAGATGGCCGAACAGCTCGCGCACCTGGGTTTCGGTGTCGCCCGACAGGTCGCCGAAGACACTCGTTTGGATCGTCGCCTTGACGATCTCGCTGATGCGGTCGTCAGAGGCTTCCATGTCGGCCATGAGCTGGTCGATGACCTCGGGAGAGGTCTTGGCCGAGATCAGGAAGCCCATGCGTTCAAGGCCGCGCGCGGCCGTCGCCTCGGCAGTGGGCTGCTCGGTTCCAGCGTTGAAGCGGGCTTCGATGTCGTCGAAGTTCAGGCCGAGCGCTTCGGCCCGCTCGACGTAGAACGCGCGCAGCGCCTGCACATCGGCGACGTTGATGTCCAGGCCGCGCGCCTCCCACTGCTTGAGCTTGTAGCTCGGGAGGCCGGTGCCTTCGATGACATCACGTTGAGAAAGGCCGAGCTGGCGCCGGGCCTGTTTGGAAAGATCGGAAGTGAGGGTGGGTTTCAAGCGATTTGCTCCAAAGAAGATCGGTGGAAATCACCGAACTTCTTTGGATGCTACGCGCGGATCATCAGCGCGTCAACCGCTTCTCGTTGAAAGCCTCGAAACTCTCAGCCTGGCTTCCGCGCTTCCTGCAGCGCCCGCCTCCACTCGTCTTGCCTGAGGGACGCAACCACGTCGGCCTGAGCTTTACCGAAGTCGTTCTCGGCGTTCTGCTCGGCGACGAAGCGGCGCAGCAAGTCGATAAGTTGTTGTTCAACGTCCGACTTGCCGGCTGTTCCGATGTCGCCGTAGATGAGCCAATCGGTGGGGACGCTCAGTGCTTGCGCAAGCAGGCGCAGTTCTCGCGCTCCTGGCTGGCCGGCATTGGCCTCATAGCGTGCGATGGAGGGCGGCGAAATGCCCCGCCCCTCGGGGCGGTCGATGCTCTTGGTCAGCCGAGACAGGGCCTCAACGGTCAACCTGTAGTGCGCCCGTGCCCGGGCTACACGTTCACCGAGGCGGGCTTCCGGCTGCCCCGGGGAGAGCATGGCTACCGGCTTGAACGGTGTGTCTTCGGTCGCTGCGCTGAACGCGCCGCCTTGCGTGTGATCTGGCGTCATGGAGTCTTTATCCGTTGCCAGAATTTTAGGCACCGAATCTGATGGGAATCCATCTACAAAACGGCGCTGAACGTCGCCGGCAGCGGTGGCGAAATATCACCGAATTCGGTGGTTTGTGTGCGCGAGTCGCAAGCTACGTCGTTGACCTGCAAGGGAGGTAGGTGAGCTTTGACAAGCCGTGCGCCCGTGCGTACAAGCTCCCGGCCTCCGGCCTCTCCTGGGGGCGAGCCCCCAGCCCCCAATGCGTCTTGAAGGAAGGGCTATGCGTCGCCGGCACCTGGCCGCGCAACGGGGTCTCGGTGCTGGTGGAGGCACGACAGCACGCTGATGGCCTCGCCGTCCACGACGTAGAACAGCGAGTAGGGAAAGCGGCGCAGGTTGGCCCGGTGGATGGCCGGATCGACCTCGGGGTAGAGCAGGGGGTTCAACCGGATGAACCGCTCGACGCGCTCCAGTTCAGCGAAGAAGGCTTCGCCCTGCTGGATAGTCGGCTGGTCGTACCACTCGAACGCCTCGGCGATCTCCGCTTCGGCGCGGGGCTTGAACACCAGGCTGAAGCTCATGCGCGGGCGCCGAGCAGCTTGGTCTTCAGTTCCTGCAGGGTGACACCGGGCTCGCCCGGGTTGGCCCGATGGTGGGCCAGGCGGGCACGCAGTTCGGCGCGCTGCGCGTCGGTGAGCTGGCGCGGGCCGTCTGCGTCGGCCTCGGCGCTGGCGATCAGCGCTTCACCCAGCTCGCGCTTCTCAGCGGGGCTCAGGTGGATCAGCTCATCGGCGAGTTGTGCGCGCATATGCGCATACTACCCGCTGGGGTGGGCCTGCGGCCCTGCAGGGCCTGCTTCACATGGGGAAATAGATGCGTCTCCGGGAGTGGTTGCGAGCCCCCGCAACCAAGAAATACAGCGTCCTCCGGGGCGCAGCAAAGCCCGCCTAGTGCGGGCTTTGTCGTTTTCGTCTGCAGAGCGATGCCTTCATCCCGCCTGCGCCTCCCCGGTCCATTGTTCCGAGAACTGCTCGATAGGCATGGGCCGCCCGAAGAGATAGCCCTGGTAGCAGTGGCAGCCACTGGCGCCCAGAAAAGCCAGTTGCTCGTCGGTTTCCACGCCCTCGGCGATGACGTCCAGGCCCAGCGTATTGGCCATGCCGATCATGGCCTGCACGATAACGGCGTCGGTGCGGGAACTGAGCATGCTGGCGACGAAGGCCTGATCGATCTTGAGTTGGTCCAGTGCCAGCCGGGTAAGGTAGGCCAGCGAGCTCTGGCCGGTCCCGAAATCGTCGATCGCGAAACGCACGCCCATTGCCCTGACCGCCTTCATCTTGGCCACCGTGTCTTCGATGTTGACGACCACGAGGCTCTCGGTCAGCTCGAGCTTGAGCAGTCGTGGGTTGGCGCCGCTCTCGTCCAGCGCCTGCCTCACTTGTTCGACGAAGTCGCCCTGGCGGAACTGCCGCGCGCTGACATTCACGGCCAGTTGCAGGTCCCGGGTCTGTGGCGCGTCCGCCCAGGCCCGCAGTTGGTGGCAGGCTTGTCGCAGTACCCAGGCGCCGATAGGCAGGATGAGATCCGTCTCTTCGGCCAGGCCGATGAACTCGCCCGGTGACACCATGCCGCGCGTCGGATGACGCCAACGGAGAAGGACCTCCGCGCCGATGGGTCTGCCGTTGCCTTCGACCTGTGGCTGGTAGTACAGCAACAACTGCCCCCCCGGCAGGGCACCGCGCAGGTCCGATTCGAGGCCGATCCGCTCCTGGATCGCCGCGTGCGTCGCTGGGTCATAGAAGCGCGCGGCGTTGCGGCCGGCGCGCTTGGCCTCGTACATGGCGATATCTGCGCGCTTGAGAATCTCGTCCACCGGCGCGTCGCTGCCGTGCAGCATGCAGATGCCGATGCTGGCGGTGCAGTGCCATGCACCACCGACGTCGTAGGGGCGGGAGAGCGCGGTACGGATCTTCTCCGCCACGGCCTCCGCGTCCTTGACGGCGTGGTGCAGCTCTGGGTGGAGATCGGACAGGATGACGACGAACTCGTCGCCACCCTGGCGCGCCACTGTGTCGTGCACCCGCACGCATGCCCGCAGTCGGCGAGCCGCCTCGATCAGTAGCGCGTCGCCTATGTCGTGGCCGCGGCTGTCGTTGAGTTCCTTGAAGTTGTCGAGATCGATGAACAGCACGGCCGCCGCCAACTGCTGTCGCGTCTCCGAGGCCCAGATCTGGTCGAGCCGGTCGCGCATCATTCGGCGATTGGGCAACTCGGTGAGCGCGTCGTAGAACGCCAGGTTGTGGATGGTCTCGTCCGCCAGCTTCTTCTGCGTAATGTCGGTGAACACAGCGACGTAGTTCGCCACGGTGCCGTCGTCATCGGTCACGGCCGTGATGCTGAGCCACTCCGGATAGATCTGGCCGTCCTTGCGGCGGTTCCAGACCTCGCCCTGCCAGTGCCGATGGGCGTGCAACTGTTGCCACATGGCTTCATAGAAGCTGGCGTCGTGCCGTCCTGACCGTAGCAACCGTCCCACCACCTTGCCCCGCGCTTCGGCAGCCGTGTAGCCGGTGATCCGCGTGAATGCAGGATTGACCCGCAGGATGGCTTGCTTGCCGTCTGTTATGGCGATGGCCTCCAGGGAGTCGAAGGCGATGGCGGCGATGCGAAGATCAGTCTGGGCACGCCGTCGCTCCGTGATGTCCGAGGCCACGGCGACGAATCCGGCTTGGCCTTCCTCGTCCTCGTGTAGCGGGTGGATGTCGATGTCCAGCCAGAGCTCGCTGCCGTCCTTGCGGCGGTTGAGCAGTAGCGAACGCGCACCGCGCCCGGTCTCGATGGCCCGCTCGATGTGGGCCAGGCCGGGCTGGGTCTCCAGCTCGCTGCGCAGCAGTCCGCTCAGGCTCTTGCCGAGGGCCTCGCCGGCCGCATAGCCCGTGATCTGCGAGAACGCATCGTTGACCCAGGTCATACGAAATCGGCCATCGGTGATCATGACGGCGTTCTTGGTCAGCTCCGCGACGAGCGCTAGCCTCTCGAGCTCGCGGGTCTGCGACGCGATCCGCAGGTACTGGGATTTGACGACCCTGGCGGTCGGCTCGGCGACGATGAGCCCCATCGCCACCAGCAGGACGACGGTCGCTACCGCCCACAGCTTGTACCGGACGACCTCGCTCTTGTGCCGCGCTTGCAGCGTCGTCTCGATCGACGCCACCAACTGTTCGGCGGCAGCCAGCGCCGGTTCGACAGCGCGCTGCACGGGCTCGATGTCGGCCTGCCGAGGGGGCAGGCCCCGGCGCATAGTGTCCAGCAGCACCTGCGCAGCGGCATTCAAGGCCTCGCGGGACTCGTCCCAGCGCGTCAGCACTGCAGCGTCGAAGACACCCTCGGCGCCCAGCGAATCTGAACGCAGGAAGGCCCTCAGTGCGCCGGCGTCCTGCTGGGCCTGCTCAAGCACCTCGGCGAGCATGCTTCCATCGGCTGCCCGCTCCGCGGGGGACTGGGCCAGCAGCGAGGCGATCCGGCCAATACGCTGGCTGTGCATGCGCTGCCGGCCGGCAAAGTTGGTGGCCTCGGTCTCCAGGCCATGGCGTTCGAGGGCCGATTCGGCCTGCCAGGCCAGGAAGAAGGCATGGCCGCCGGCGGCGAAGAGCACGGCATACAACGCGACCCGCACCTGCCGATGCAACTGAGCGCCCCTCAACCGTTCCTGGTAGCGGCTGGGTGAGGCGAACGCGAGGCGCTCCCGTCGCAGGCGCCGCACGTGCAGCGCCATCAAGGCAACAAACAGAGCTCCGGCGACGGCCGCGGCGATTTCCCAGCCGACGCTCATCTAGAACCCGGCGGGGGCGGCCGCAGGTTCGGCATGGATACGGAACGCCTCGACCGCCTGGACCAGCTGGCTGGCCTGCTGCCTCAGGCTCTCCGCGGCGGCGGCGGTCTCCTCGACCAGCGCCGAGTTGTGCTGGGTGGCGCGGTCCATCTGGTTGACGGCCTCACCGATCTGGGCGACGCCCTGGCTTTGCTCGTGGCTGGCGAGGCTGATGCCGCCGACGACGGCGCTGACCTGATGGATGGCCTGCACCAGCTCGCCGACGGCGGTGCCCGTCTTGGCGACCAGCTCAGTGCCCTTGTCCACCCGTTCCACGCTGCCCGTGATCAGCGCCTTGATCTCGCGCGCCGCCTGGGCGCTGCGCTGCGCCAGCGACCGGACCTCGCCGGCGACGACGGCGAAGCCCCGGCCCTGCTCGCCGGCGCGCGCCGCCTCCACCGCCGCGTTCAGGGCCAGGATGTTGGTCTGGAACGCCAGACTGTCGATGACCGAGATGATCTCGCCGATGCGGCGCGAGCTTTCGTTGATGCCCTGCATGGTCTGCACCACCTCGGCCACCATCTCGCCGCCCCGCGAAGCCACCTGGCTGGCGCTGCGGGCCAACTCGTCAGCATGCTTGGCATTGCTGGTGTTCTGCTTGACGGCCGAGTCCAGCTGGGCCATGGAGGCCGCGGTCTGTTCAAGCGCGGCGGCCTGCTCCTCGGTGCGGCTGGACAGGTCCGTGTTGCCCTGCGCGATCTGCGCGCTTGCGCTCGCGACGCCTTCCGCGTCGCGGCGCACGCCCGCCACCACGACGGCCAGCGCGCGGCGCATGCGTTCGAGCGAATCCAGCAGGCGCGAGATCTCGTGCTTGCCCTCGACGTTCACCTGCGTGCTGAGGTCTCCCCGGGCGACGGCCTCGGCGACCTCAATCGCCCGATGCAGTGCCGCGCCGATGCTGCGCGTCAGTAGGTGCCCGAACCCCACGGCCAGCAGCGCCGCGCCGATCCCCAGCGCGATGCACAGGTTGCGGATCAGCACATAGCGCCCGAGCGCCGCCTCATGCTCCGCCTGCGCGGACGAACGCAGATGTTCCATGAGGGCCTGGATGTCGGTGGCGACGGCGACATACCGGGGCCGCAGGTCCTCGACGACCAGCCGGTTGGCGAGGTCTATCTCGCGCTTCTTCAGCGCTACCACCACCGGCAGCAGGCCCTCTGTGACGAAGAGTCGCCTGTGTCCGGCGAACTCTTCGGAGAGCCGCCGCTCTTCAAGGCCCATGGGGCCGGCGAGGTGCTCGCGCCAGACCTTGTCGATGGCGGCGATGTTCTCCTCGATCTCGCCCACGCTGCGCTTGATGGTGGCCTCGTCCGGCGTGACCAGGGCCACGGCGACGGCCAGCCGATTGCGCAGCAGGCGCTCCTGGATCTCGGCGATGCGGGCCATGGGCACGACGCTGCGCTCAAACACGTTCTGCAGCGCATCGTCGGCGCGCGACATGCCCGTCAGGCCGGTGCCGGCGACGAGTGCAACCAAAGCCAGCAAACATGCAATGAGCAGGTTCAGCCGGGTCGAAATCTTCAATCGATTCATCGCGCCCCTTCCGTTGTCTCCGGGGCTGCTTCAGCGCCCTCAAGTCTTTATGGTCTCGTCGGAGCGCGGAGCGTAGCCGCCCGTTTTTCGTTCGTATACGAACTGTTGCAAATCCACCAAGACTGGATGCCATGTCTTCCTTTCTTGCGATAAGTCAAGGATGGTGCTCTTGGTGATTGCTCTTCGAGGGTGCGGCCGACAGTGCCCGCTGCGACGGACGGTGCGGCCTGGTCTTCATGCCGATGTGGGCGCGCGGGAAGCCGGCTACCTCCGTGCGACACAGGCCGACGCGCGCCGCAGCGTGCCCGATCGGTTGCCCGGGCCTGCCAGGCCTTCTGAATACATGCCATGACAGTTCTGGCAGCGCAGACTGCGCGGAGGGATGAACTGCGTAGGCGCCGCGCCATGTCAACCCGCTCCGGCCGCGCCGGAGGCTGTGGGCATCCGCGTGTGTTTGCGCAGAGCCGATACGGTCGGAGCAGGGAGGTCAGCCGCGCGATGGCCTTCAAGCGTCTCCCGACGTTGCCTAGCCCTGCCGCCCGTCGGCCCGCGCTACCGGTGCGATCCATGCCCGCAGCGTGCGCACCAGCTGGCGCGGATCGATGGGCTTGCTGACGTGGGCGTTCATGCCGGCGGCCAGGCAGTCCTGCATGTCCCGCTCCATCGCACTGGCCGTCATGGCGATGATGGGCAGGCGGGCGTGCTGGGGCATGGCGCGTATCAGCCGCGTGGCGGTCAGGCCGTCCATCTCGGGCATCTGCATGTCCATCAGCACCGCGTCGAAGGCTTGGTGCTTGAGGCGCTCGATGGCCTGCAGCCCGTTCTCCGCCACCTCGACCTCCAGTTCGGCCATGGCCAGGAAGGCGCATGCCACTTGCTGGTTGACGGGGTTGTCCTCGACCAGCAGCACGCGCGCGCCATGCAGCGGCCGCATGGACTCCACCAGCTCGGCCACGCTGCCGCCGGTGGCCGGTGCGGAGGATGGCTCGCGCTGCTGCAACTGCATCAGGGCGTCGAAGAGACGCGAGGGCGTCACCGGCTTGACGAGCACCTGGGTGCCAGGCCGGCCCTGCAGCTCCTCGGCCACGCGCTCGCTGGCGTGCAGGCTCCCCAGCGCGATGACGGCCGGCGGGGGCATGCCGCGCTCGACGGCGATGCGCCGGGCCGCGTCGACGAAATCGGCCTGGGCGGTCTTCCAGTCCAGCAGCAGCAGCTCGTAAGGGTGCAGGGCCTCGACCTGACGCAGCCGGTACAGGGCCTCGTCGCCGAAGGAGGCCACGCCGACCTGGAAGCGCCAGCTCTGCAGCATCTGCTGCAGGATGAGGCGCTCGGTAGGCTGGGCGTCGACGACCAGGGTGCGCATGCCACGGATGCGATGCAGGTCGATGCGCTCGACACCGGCCCTGGCCTTGCCGAAGCTGCAGGTGAAGCCGAAGCTGCTGCCCTGGCCGGGCTCGCTGCTGACCTCGAAGCTGCCATCCATCAGCCCCACCAGGCGCTTGCAGATGGCCAGGCCCAGGCCGGTGCCGCCGTAGCGCCGCGCGATGGACGCGTCCGTCTGGCCGAAGACCTGGAACAAGCGGCCGACCTGTTCGGACGTCATGCCGATGCCGGTATCGCGCACGCTGATGCGCAGGCGCGCGCGGTCGCCCTCCGCGCCCAGGAACTCGGCGCGCACGACGATCTCACCCTTGGGCGTGAACTTGATGGCGTTGCCGACGAGGTTGTTCAGCACCTGCGTCAGCCGCAGGCTGTCGCCCACCAGCCGGGCGGGCAGCTTGTCGTCGAACTCGAACAGCAGATCCAGCCCGGCCTCCTCCAGTCGCGCGGAGAACAGGTGGCCGACGTTCTCGATCAGCTCCTCGGGGCTGAACTCCTCGGCCTCCAGCGTGATCTTGCCGGCCTCGACCTTGGAGTAGTCCAGGATGTCGTTGAGCAGGCTGAGCAGCGCCTTGGACGAGGTCTGCACCTTGCCGAGGTAGTCGCGCTGGCGCGGGTCCAGGCGCGTCTCCAGCACGAGGTTGGTCAGGCCGATGATGGCGTTCATCGGCGTGCGGATCTCGTGGCTCATGCTGGCCAGGAAGAGGCTCTTGGCGGCATTGGCCGCGTCGGCCTTCTCGCGCGCGGCGCTGAGCGCCTCGCCCTGGCGGTGGCCGGCTTCGTAGGCCGTGAAGAGGCGGGCGTAGAGCGTGCTGTTCTCCAGCAGCAGCTCCATCAGCACGACCGAGCAGGCCAGCAGCCCGTAGATGCGGCCGGCGTAGAAGCCGAGGTCGAAGCGCGCCGCGTTCAGCATGGCCGACAGCGCAATGTCGAACAGCCAGGCCACGCAGACGACCATCAGCCACAGGTCCAGCACCGTCCGAGGCCGCTGCCGCCACAGCGCGCCCAGCGCTACGAGGCTGAGCAGCCAGACACTGCCGACCGCGGCCTGGAAGGCCGGCGAGTAGCGGCCGCCCACGAGCAGGTCGGGCAGCCCGCCATGCCCGAGTGTTGCCAGTGCGATGAGGCCGGCAGCGGCGGCCACAGTCGCCGCGGGCCAGGCCAGGGCCGGCACGCCCAGGCGAGGGCGCGACCTGAGTGCGGCGTAGCCGAGTATGAAGAGCGGGAAGCCGCCATGCCAGAACATGTAGAGCCAGACGGTGGTCTGGGTCGTCGCGCCGAGCAGGCCCGTCGTGCTGAAGAGGCCGGGGAAGGTCAGCGCATGAGCCGTCGTCAGCAGGGCCGTGAAGAGGTAGCCGCAGCCGAGCACGAGCAGGGCCGGCGAACGCAGCAGGCGGTACTGGCCAAACAGCAGCACGGCCGTGATCAGGTCGGTCAGCACCAGGGCCGACTCGTAGATGGGGATGAAGGCCGGCACCGGCGCCAGCTTCAGCTTGGCGAAGGGCAGCAGCGCTGCGAACACGGCCAGCGAGACCAGCGCGACGATGAGCGCGTGACGGCGCTCGCGCGGCCCAGCCGGCTGGTTCAGCAAGAAGGCCGGCCCGTGCTGGGCTTCGACCGCTTCGAGGGGCTCGCCGCCCTCACGGGGCAGGCTGCGTGCTGGCACATCGGCTCCCTGCCGCGCCCGTCCTTGTTGGGCGCGCTCTAACAGGATAGTCCAACTGCGTTGTGCGTCGCGAGGCGGGAGTTTGAAATCGTTACGGCGACGGGCCCGTCAGCCGGCCGCGCCGACAAGGGCGCGGACGATCTCGGGGTAGACCTGCGCCCCCGTGCTGCGGTCGAACAGGCCCATGCTGTGGTTGCCGGTGGCGGCTCCGGCATCCCAGTAGACGGGGATCAGGCCATGTGCCCAGGCGGAGCGGGCGATGTGGCGGTCCCAGGCCAGGCGGTAGGCCTCCGCGCCCGGGTACTCGGTGCGGCGGATGGCGCCGAACTCGCCGAGGACGACCGGGACGCCCTTGTCGACGAACGAGGCCTTCATCTTCTGGAACTGCGCGTCGGCCCAGGCCTCGTCGAAGCCGGCGACCTTGGCCCTGGCATCGACCGCGCCGGCGCCCCACTGCCAGATGCCGCTCTTCTCGTTGAGCGTGAAGTCGTAGGGATCGTAGTAGTGCACCTCCATCATCAGCCGGTCCTTCGCGGCGTCGCGCGGCATGACGGCGAAGTTCACCGTGTGGTCGATGTTGGTGTTGAAGCCCTGCACGACGAGATGGCGCACGGCGTTGTTGCCGCCGGTGGCGCGCACGGCGTTGACGAACTGCTGGTTGAAGCCGTTCTGCACCGCGACGTACTCCGCCTTGGGCGTGCCGTAGTCGCCTTCCACCATGACTTCGTTGGTGCCGGCGAACAGCAGGGTGTCGTCGTAACCCTTGAAGTGATTGGCGATCTGCGTCCAGAACTTGGTGATGCGCGCATTGGCCACCGCCTGGGCGGCATAGGTGGGCTGCATCCAGCCGCCATCCCAGTGGATGTTGACCATCACGTAGAGGCCGGCCGTCTGTGCGTAGCCGACGACCTGGGCCACGCGGGCCATCCAGGTGGCGCCGATGACGTCGCTGGCGTCGGCGTACTGCTTCCAGGACACGGGGATGCGCACGGTCTTGAAGCCGGCGGCCTTGACCGCGTTCATGAGCACCTGCGTCGTCGCCGGGTTGCCCCAGGCGGTTTCGCCGCCAATGGCTTCCAGCGAGTTGCCGAGGTTCCAGCCGGCGCCCATCAGCCTGGAGAGCTGCAGGCTGGTCAGGTCGCGCATGCCGGCCGTCGACGGAGCGGGCGCGGGAGCGGAAGCGGCTTGCGCACCGCCGCCACCGCCGCAGCCGGCCAGCGGCAGCAGTGAGAGCACGACCTGGCGGCGCTTCATGCGGCCACCTTCTTCAGGCTCAGCAGCACGACATCGTGGCTGCGCAGCTTCAGTGTGATCGTGGCCGTGCCGTTGGCACCGACCTTCACTTCGCGCTGCGCCTCGGGCTTGTCCGTCGTCAGGCCCTGCAGCGTCGCCAGCTGCCCGGCGTCGAGGCTCTTGGGTGATCCCATCTTCAGATAGGCGGTGTGGGCGTCGTTGGCTTCGAAGCCGGTGCGGCGCTGCGTCAGCTGGTAGCGCCCTGGCGGCAGGTGGCGCAGCTCGACGGTGGCGCTGCCGACGTCGCGCGAGGGCTGCGGCCTGCCGAAGTAGCTGCGGTTGCTGAGCTTCTGCTCGGTATTGCGCCAGTCCCAGACCAGGGCCTGGACCTGCTCGCCGTCGGTGGCGGCCCAGCTGAAGCCGTCACGGGTCGGCACTTCCTTGCCCTGCAGCGCGGCCAGCTGCGCCAGGTAGCGGTAGGCGAACCAGACCGGCTTGCGGATGCCCTCGCGCGTCATCAGGCCGAAGCCACCGTGGAAGGGTGCGTCCGGCGGGCCGGGTTCCTCGAACAGGTCGCTGTAGACCCAGTAGCTCATGTGCTGGGCCAGGCCCTGGCTCTGCTTGAGCTTGGTCAGCACATAGGGCGCGCTCATGTAGGAGTCATGCACCAGGTCGCGCGGGTTGTAGCTGGTGCTCCATTCGGTGAAGAACATCGGCAGGCCGGGCAGGTGGGAGGCCTCGATCTCCTTTCGCACGCGCCTGACGTCGCCGATGATGGCGTCGGGCGAGGGTGAGAGCTTGAGGTCTTCCTTGCCGAACTCATCCAGGAAGCCGTTGTCGACGCCGTAGGTGTGGGTCGTGATGAAGTCCACCGGCGAGTTCGTCGCCCTGGCATGGGCCAGGAACTCCGGCACCCAGGCCGCGCCGGCGGTGGACGGGCCGCCGACGCGCAGCGCCGGATCGATGGCCTTCATGGCCTTGGCCGTGCGCGTGTAGAGGTCGAAATAGGCTTGTCTGTCCGCCTTCTCCCAGAAGCCGTCGAGGTTGGGTTCGTTCCAGACCTCGAAGTACCAGCTGTGCACCTCGGCAGCGCCGTAGCGCAGCAGGATGTGGCGGGTGAAGGCCTCGATCAGCGCGACCCAGCCAGCCGGCTCGGGGTGGGAGGTGTTGCCGGCCCAGTAGAAGATCTGGTTGTCCGAGGTCTTCAGCGCCAGTGGCGTGAAGCCGAGTTCCACGAAGGGCTTGATGCGGCGCGCCAGCATCGCGTCGTAGAGCCGGTCGATGCCGGTGAAGTCGAACACCAGCTGGCCGCTCGCGTCGCGCGTCACCGTCTTGAAGACGTCGTGGAAGAGGGCGTGGAAGCGCAGGTAGCGAAAGCCCAGTTCATCTACGGCGGTCTTCAGTTGCGCGAGCGCATCCTCGCGGTAGGTCGTGCCGGGGTAGTCGGCGCCGACGCAGTGGTCGAAGAAGCGGTCCAGCGGCAGCCTGGCCTGGGCGAGGTCGATCACGATGCGGCGCCGGGCCGGCCCGGCATGGGCGATGGGAGCCACCAGGGGCAAGGCAGCGGCAGCGGCGAGGAGTTGGCGGCGAGAGGTCACGCGGGCAGTCCCTTGTAGATGAAGTTGCGGGCGCGGACTTCGCCGTTGCCCGCGCTGAACAGCGCGGGCCTCAGGCTGACGAAGCCGCCGAAGACGTTGTGATGCAGGCCGGAGACCTCCATCTGCCAGGAGTGCTGCTGCCAGGTCTTGCCGCCGTCGTGGGAGGTGTGCCAGGTGACGACGTTCTCGCGGTTGACGAGGCGGATCCGGACGCGGCGCGTGGCCATGTTCTGGCGCATCCACGCGTGCTCCTGGCCGTAGCCGTAGGTCAGCATCTGCGTGGTGCTGAAGCCGATGCCGACGTGGCCACGCTCCTCGTAGAACAGCGCGAGGCCGCCGTGCCCCTCGCCGCTGATCTCGAGCTCGACCGTGATCTCGTAGCTGCGGTCGCCCGTGGCGCAGGTCAGCGGCGACGAGTCGGGCAACGACTTGCCCTTGCCGCGGATGACGAGGGCCTTGTCCTCGAAGCTCAGCCGTTTCGCTTCATCGGGCCCGGGCGCGTGGAAGGCCCATTGCAGGCCGAGCCTGCCGCCGCAGAAGTCGTCCGACAGCGCGAAGCCCGCCGGGCTCGGCTTGCCGCCGCGCGGCTTGGGCAGGGGCCGGTCCAGCGTGCCGCCCTTGGCGCGCAGCCAGCCGTCCTGGGTCCATTCGACCGGCTCCAGCAGCGCCTGCCGTCCCAGCGTGCGCATGCCGTTTTCGTAGCCGTGGTAGACCATCCACCAGTCGCCGGCCGGCCCTTCGACGACGCTGGCATGGCCGCGCGACCACCAGGGCTCGGCGCTGCTCGTGGTGCGCACGATGGGGTTGTTGGGGGCGTCCTCCCAGGGCCCGTGCACGGAGCGCGAGCGGGCAAGCGTGACCATGTGGCTGGTCGGCGGCCCGGCCGTGCCGCCGACGGCAGAGACGAGATAGAACCATTCGCCGCGCCGGAACAGCTTGGGGCCTTCGGGCGCGAACATCTCGACGACCCAGTCCCTGGGGTACTGCCAGGGCGTCCAGGCGTTGGCCTCCAGCGGGCCGTCGGTGGCAAGGCCATCGTCCTTGAGCTTCACGCGGCGGCCGCCGTTGACGAAGAGATAGCGCCGGCCGTCCTCGCCCACCACATGGCCGGGGTCGATGCAGCCGGGCACCTTCAGGTCGATGGGCGCGCTCCACGGGCCGCGGATGTCGTCGGCGTGGATGACGTAGATGCCGGTGCCCGCGTCCTGCAGCACCGGGATGTAGAGGAAGTAGCGCCCCTGGTGCTTGACCAGGTCCATGGCCCAGACCGTGCCGATGGGCTGCGTGAGGGCCGCGGTGACCGGGGTCCAGTTCACCAGGTCCTGCGAGTGCCAGAGGACGGCGCCCGGGTAGGACTGGAAGGACGAGAACGTCATCCAGTAGTCGGCACCGTCCTTCAGGATGGTGGGGTCGGCGTGGTCGCCCGGCACGATGGGGTTCAGGTAGGTTCCATCGCCGCGGTCGGCCTTGCGCTGGCCTTCGATGCCCGTGCCGAAACGGGGCGCGGCCAGCGCCGGGCTCACCGCGGCGCCGGCCAGTGCGGCCTGCACGGCCATGCGGCGGTTCATCGTCATACGGTGCCCCGCGTGGCTTCCAGCTTGCCGCGGATCTCCAGCATGCGGGCCTCGGTCAGCGGGAAGCGCAGGATGGCGATCAGCGCCAGCACCAGGCCGATGACCGGGATGCCCGACAGCAGGATGCGGATCCAGAACAGCGACTCCGGCGTCTGCACGGCCTGCCTGGCGTCGAAGCCGGTGAACTGCAGGATCCAGCCCGAGGCGCCCACGCCCAGCGCGATGCCCACCTTGGAGATCCACGACTGGCAGGCCGAGAACGAGCCCTCGCGGCGTTGGCCGGTCTGGGATTCGTCGTAGTCGACGACGTCGCCGATGGTGGCGGCATACAGCGTCCAGAAGCCCGCGCCGGTGAAGGCGACGAAGCCGCAGGCCAGCAACTGCAGCGCCGGCCGCTGCGGGTCGTACAGCCACCAGTCGCCGATGAAGGCGCAGATGGCGAGCACCAGCACGCAGGCCAGGCCCGTGCGCTTGCCGCGGCGGCGCGCGATCCATGAGAAGAAGGGGATGCCCGCGAAGCCGAAGGCCATGCCGGCCAGGCCCATGGCGGTGTTCCACTTCGTCGCCAGCACGACGTCACCCTTGCAGACGTAATAGACCGTCGCGTAGTAACCCAGCGCGCCGACCATGGCCGTGCCGATGCTGTAGGCCAGCGACATCGTCAGCACGGTGCGGAAGGGCCGGCAGCGCAGCGTGCGCCACAGCGTGTCGGCCAGCGGGATGCGGGCCTGCTGCCTGGACACCAGCTTCTCGTAGTAGCGCTCGCGCACCAGCAGGAAGATGGCGATGGACACCGCCACCATGATCGCGCCGAGGATGGCGCAGTACACCTGGGCGCCGCGCAGGATGTCGGGCTTGCCCTCGGCGTCGTTGAAGAGGGACAGCGTCGTGAACTGCGCGGCGAAGAACATCGCCAGCTCGGGGCCCTTCTGGATGGCGTTGCGAACGGCCATCAGGCTGGTGCGCTCGTGGTAGTCGGGCGTCATCTCCGCGCCCAGGCTGACCCAGGGCATGTTGAAGCAGCTCATCACCGGCACGTAGATGACCATGCTGATCAGCATGAAGCTGAAGTACTGCATGTCGGTCCAGCCCCGGCCGACGGCGAACATCAGCGGCAGGCCGATGCCCGCCAGCACGCCGCCCACCAGGATGAAGGGCCGGCGCCGGCCGTAGCGCGTGCGCGTGTTGTCGGACAGCCAGCCGAACACGGCGTCCGAGCCGGCGTCGATGACGATCTTGATCGCCTGCACCGTGGAGATCAGCCCCGGCGCCACGCCCAGGAAGATGTTGAACACCTGGAAGGCCAGCGACGCATAGAGCCAGTGGCCCCACATGTCCAGCACGGAGCCCAGGCCGAAGCCAACCTTCTGCTTGAGCGGCAGGCGGTCGGTGGCGGGTGGCGCCGCCTGCGCCATGTGGAGGGTGGTGGTGTTCACAGGATGCGGCGCTCGCGAATGACGTCGGCGTAGTAGTGGGCGGACAGCTTGGGTGTGCGCACCTGCGTGGCGTAGTCGCAATGCACGATGCCGAAGCGGCGCTGGTAGCCGTCCTCCCACTCGAAGTTGTCGATGAAGCTCCACAGGAAATAGCCATGCAGCGGCACGCCGTCGGCGATCGCCCGGTGGGCCTCGCGCAGGTGGCTGCGCAGGAAGTCGCGGCGGTGCAGGTCCAGCACCTCGCCGTTCACCACCGGTTCGTCGTTGTAGCCGCAGCCGTTCTCGGTGATGTAGAGCGAGCGGTGGCCGTAGCACTCGTGGGCGAGGCGCGTGGCCCAGTAGATGGACTGCGGCACCAGGCGCAGCCATGGGCTGTCGGCGCGCGGGTAGTTCACCGGGTTGGGCAGCGCCTCCCAGGCGGCGCCGCCCCTGCCGGCGCGCACGTAGGTGCCGGTGTAGATGTTCAGCCCCAGGTGGTCGGTGGGCAGGCTGATGAGGTCGAAGTCGCCGGGCTCCACCTGCGGCGCATCGGGGCCGACGCGTTCGAGGTAGTCGGCCGGGTAGTGGCCCGCATGCATGGCACCCAGCACATGGGCGTTCTTCTCCAGGAACCAGGCCTTGGCGGCGGCAATGTCGGCCGGCGTCTCGGTGACGGGGATGCAGACGTCGAGGTTGTCCGTCAGGCCCACCACGGCGCCCGCGCCGCCGAACTCGCGCACGGCGCGCACGCCGTGGCCATGGCACAGCAGCGCGTGGTGGAAGGTCTGGTTGACCACCGCTGCGCTCTCGGTGCGGCCCGGCGCCTTGGTGCCGGAGCCGTAGGCAAGCTGGGTGAAGCAGCGGATCTCGTTCATCGTGATCCAGTGCTTCACGACGCCGCCGAAGGCCTTGACGACCGTGTCGGCATAGCGGGCGAAGGCGTCCACCGTCACGCGCGAGGCCCAGCCGCCGCGGTCTTCCAGGGCCTGCGGCAGGTCCCAGTGGAACAGCGTGACCCACGGCGTGATGCCGTGCTTCTTCATGCCGGCGAAGAGGCGGTGATAGAAGTCCAGGCCGGCGGGGTTCAGCTCGCCGTCGCCGTTCGGATAGATGCGCGGCCAGGCCAGCGAGAGGCGGTAGTTCCTGACGCCGAGCGAGGCCATCAGCGCGAAGTCGTCGTCGAAGCGGTGGTAGTGGTCGCAGGCGACGTCCAGCGTGTCGCCGTCATGCACCTTGCCGGGCATGCGGCTGAAGCGGTCCCAGATGGATTCGCCCTTGCCGCCCTCGAAGGCGGCGCCCTCGATCTGCGGGGCGGCGGCGGCAACGCCGAAGACGAAGTCGGCGGGGAAGGGGCTGGAGTAGGTCAGTGCGGTCATGGGGTCGGGAGCGTGGCGCCGTCAGGGCGTCATGAGGGAGGTCAGGGGAGCTTCCAGGCTGCGGGCCCAGATCTCGTAGCCCTGCGGGCTGAGGTGCAGCCAGTCGGGGAGGATGTCCCTGGACAGCGTGCCGTCCGGGTTCATCAGCGCCTGGCCGATGTCGAGGAAGACGACCTGGCTGCCGTCGGCCAGTGCCGGCAGCAGTGCGTTGATCCTGTCGTTGTGCCGGCGCGTCAGGTCGTCGGGCTTCTCGCCGCGCGGGAACAAGGCCAGCAGCAGCACCCTGGCCTGCGGCTGGCGGCGGCGGATCTCGTCGAGGTTCTTCTGGATGCCCGCCACCGTCAGCACGGGGTCTTCGAGCCGGTCGCCGGTGTTGTTGGTGCCGATCATCATGACGACGGCCTTGGGGCGCATGCCGTCCAGCTCGCCATGCTGCAGGCGCCACAGCAGGTTCTCGGTGCGGTCGCCGCCGAAGCCCAGCGCGACGGCGTTGTGCCTGGCGAAATGGGCCGCCCAGGCGGCCTTGCCCTCGTTCTCCCAGCCCTGCGTGATGGAGTCGCCGAGGAAGACGAGGTCCACGTGCCGGCCGGCCTCGCGGTGGGCACGGATCTCGGCGAGCTTGGCCTCGTGCCGAGGCAGCCACCAGTCCACGGCCCAGGACTCCTGCAGGCGCTCAGGAGTCACGGACTGCGTGCGGTAGTCGGGGCAGGCCGTCGTGGCCTTGCCGCGCCGGTGGATGCGCAGCTTGCTGATCTGCAGCTCGCCGCTGCCCGTGCCTTCCAGCGCGAAGGGCAGGTTGACGGCGCGGAAGTCGTCGCCGTCGCGCGCGAAGCACTTCAGCGCGAAGGACAGGTGCTGCCAGCCTTTGCCGATCAGCTCCCGGCCGGCGAACAGGAAGGGGATCTTGCGCTCGCAGTCGGTGCCGCAGCCGAGCTTGAACTTCATGCCGCCGCGGGCGAGGTCGATGACCTTGAGGTCGAACTCGACGGTGCCCTCGGGCAGGTAGGGGGCGAGGTCCAGCGGCGCGCCGCCGGGGCCGGGCTCGAAGCGCAGCTGGGCGATCCAGCTGTTGCTGAACTGCAGCGTCAGCGCGCCGTCGCCGCCGCGGCGGGCGGCGACATGGCTGTCGGGCACGCGCGGATTGGGCGGCTTGGGCACGCGCACGCCGTCGCCGGTGAGCCGGGCCGCGCCTTCGAAGTCGGTGACGGCGACCTCCCAGCCCTTGGCGGGGCGGCCGGTGTCCAGGTCCAGCGACTGCGCCGTCAGGGGCAGCGTGGCGAGCAGGGTGAGGAGGATGCGGTTCATCGTCAGTGGAGGGTCTTGGCCTGGCCGGGCCGGAGATGGAGGTCGACCACGCGATCGCCGATGCGCACGCGCCCGCCGCCGGCACCCGCCACCGAGCGCACGGTGGCGCGGGTGACGCGGCCGCCCGCCCAGTCGATGTCGACCTCGAAGCCGCCGCGCGCGCGCAGGCCCCGGGCCGAGCCTTGCGGCCAGGCCGTGGGCAGGGCGGGCAGCAGGTCGATGACGCCGTCCTGCGACTGCAGCAGCATCTCCGCGATGGCCGCGGTGGCGCCGAAGTTGCCGTCGATCTGGAACGGCGGATGCGTGTCGAACAGGTTGGGGTAGGTGCCGCCCTGGTGCACCTCGGCACCCGGCCGGGCGGGTTGGGCGCCGGGCCGGGCCAGCAGGCCGCGCAGCAGGCGGTGGGCAGGGTCGCCGTCGCGCAGCCGCGCCCACCAGGCCATCTTCCAGGCCATGGACCAGCCGGTGCTGATGTCGCCCCGCGCCTGCAGCGACCTGCGCGCGGCGGCGGCCAGCTCGGGTGTGCGCGCCGGCGAGATCTGGCGGCCGGGGAAGAGGGCGAACAGGTGGGAGGCGTGGCGGTGCGTGTCCCTGGGCGTGTCCAGCACCGGGTCGTTCAGCTCGTCCGGCCATTCCAGCAACTGGCCCCAGCTGCCCACACGCGGGCCGGCCAGGCGGTCGCGCAGCGCGGCGGCGCGGTCACGCGCGTCGTGCCAGCCCAGCACCTCGGCCGCCTGGGCGATGTTGTCGAACAGGTCCCACAGGATCTGCTGGTCGTAGGCCACGCCGTCCTGGATGGGGCCGTGCTCGGGCGACCAGCCGTTGGGTGCGACGAGCCGGCCGTCTGCCGTCGCCTGCAGCCGGTCTTCCCAGAACTCGCCGACCTCCTTCAGCACCGGCCAGGCCGCCTCGCGCAGGAAGGCCCGGTCCTGCGTGAAGGCGTAGTGCTCCCAGAAGTGGCGGGCATACCAGGCGTTGCCGGTCATGTTCCACAGGTAGCCCTGGGCGCCGAACGGGTTGGTCTCGGTGCGCAGCGCCCAGCCGCGCTGGGGCTTGCCGTCACGGGTGAGGAAGGTCTCGACGGGGGGCTGCACCGAGTGGTCCCACGGCGGCGTCTCGGGCGGCAGCGCGGCCGTGTTTTTCTGTGCCTGCGCCGCGCGCTCGGCGACGGCGCGGCGCCATTCGGGAATCAGGCGCTGCACGAACCGGTGCAGCGGCCGCGCCGCCTCGGCCAGGTTGGCCGGCTCGGCCGGCCAGTAGTTCATCTGCAGGTTGATGTTGGAGTGGTAGTCGCTGTTCCACGGCGGCGTCAGGCTGTCGTTCCACAGGCCTTGCAGGTTGGCGGGCAACGAATCGCGTGAACTGGACAGGAGCAGGTAGCGGCCGAACTGGAAGTACAGCGCCTCCAGCTCGGGGTCGCCGCCGCGCTCCGTGTACGCCGCCAGGCGGGCGTCGGTCGTCAGCGCGCGGCGCTCGGGCGGGCTGGCGCCGAGGTCCAGCTGCACGCGGCCGAGCAGCGCGGCGACATCGCGCTCGTGCTCGGCGCGCAGCCGCGGCCAGGGCTTGGCGGCGGCCACCTGGGCCTGCACGCGCGGCAGCGGCGCCTGGCCGTCCGAGAAGCTGGTGCCGGCGCCGAGGATCAGCGTCAGCGCGTTGCAGCCGCGGAACACCAGCGTGTTGCCCTCGACGGTCACCTTGCCGCCTTCGTGCAGCACCCTCAACTGGCTCGCATAGGCCAGGCCATTGGGCAGGCTGCCCATGGCGGTCAGCGTCTGGCGGGCCGCGCTCAACGCCGCACCGTGGCGGTCGGTCAGCGCGATGCGGCCGTTGTAGCGGCCGGGCTTGTCGGCGCTCAGCCGCCAGGCGATGACCTGGGCCGGCTGGCTGGCCAGCGTCTGGCGCTCGAAGCGCACGCCGCCCTGCGTGTAGCTCAGGCGATGGCGGGCGCGGCCGATGTCCAGCTCGCGGCGGTAGCTGCTGACGGGCGCGTCGGCGCCGTCCAGGGTCAGCACCACGTCGCCGAAGGGCTGGTAGGCGCCCATGGCCCGGGCGTCGCCCGTCCACAGCGTGATGTCGTTGAACTGCAGCCGGTCGCGCGCCACCTGGCCGAAGAGCATCGCGCCGAGCCGCCCGTTGCCGATGGGCAGGGCCTGCTGCTCCCAGCCCTGCGGCGTGTCCGGCGCGGGCTGGTCGTAGCGCAGCACCAGCTCGGCCGCCTGCAGCGGCAGGGCCGCGCACAGACACAGCCCGAGCAGCCAGCGTCGAATCACTGCGGGCGCCCCATCTTGATCTTGAGCATCATGGGCTCGGCGGGCAGGTTGAGGCCGTAGTCCACCTGGTCGCCGTTCCACACGCGCTCCATCACCCAGCGGCCCTGGTCGTCGAAGCGGCCCTGCTCGGCGCGCAGCATCATGCCGCTCGTGCCGGTGGCCGGCTCCATGCGCACGCGCACGCGCTGGCCGATCAGCAGGAACTCGTCGGGGCCGATCTGCGCGAGGGCCGCGCCGCCGCCGGGCTCCTCGGTGCCGGGGGCCGGCTTGGCGAACTCGCCGCCCCAGGCCGCCTCGCCGAAGCGGCCCAGGCGGTAGGTCAGCCTGGCCGTCCAGCCGGGGAAGTCGAGTTGCTGGGGCTTGCGGTCGTCGCCTTCGCCGATGCCTTGCGTCTTGCCGTCGAAGGCCCATTGCGCCCATTGCCGCTGGATGGGCGCGAACATGCGGAAGACGCGCTCGAAGGGCGCGACGAGGGTCTTGTCGGTGGCCGTGGCGCCGAGCGGATGGTTGCTGTAGTCGAAGTAGTCGATGCCGAACGGCGACACGCCGATGGCCCCGCGGCCCAGCATCGCGTACAGGAAGCGGCCGTAGGCGGCCTTGGAGCCGATCTCCGGGATCCACAGCGCGTTGTCGGCGCGGCCGAAGAGCGACAGGTTGGCGTTCACCTGGGCGGACTCGAGGTTGTAGATGTCGGGCGCGACGATGTCGATCGCGGGGGCCGCGGCCTTGTAGATGTCGATGACGTCATGCGTCGGGCCACCGCTGGCGAAGTCCTTGTTCCAGGGCTTGGGCGGTTGATCCAGCGGGTTGCGCAGCGCGTTGTTGACGTACATCGGCAGGTCGTAGACGGCCTTGCCGGCCGCGGCGATCTCGCCGATGTAGCGGGCGATGGCCCAGGCGTGGAAGTACTCGTCCGCGTAGGGGCCGTAGACCTCGCGCCAGGTTCCCGACGCCGCGGCCTTGGGCTTCTGGCGGGCCAGCACCGCGGCGGGCACCGGCTGCTCGAAGGCGGCCTGCGCGGCCCGGCCGAAGTCGCGCACCAGGCCGTAGGTGCCGACCTCGTTCTCCACCTGCACCATCAGCACCGTGCGTTGGGCCGAGTCGATCTTCTTCAGGTGGCCCATCAACGCGACGAAGGCTCGTCTGTCGGCCTTGAGCGTCTCGGTGCCGAAGGGGCTGAGGCTGTAGTTGGGCTTGCCGTCCGGGTCGAGGTTGGCGGGGAAGCGCCTGGGGTCGAGCTTGACCCACGGCGGCGTGTACTGGGCGCTGGTGTTCTTCCAGGTGGCGAACCACAGGATCACCAGGCGCTTCTTCTGCTCGCGCGCCTGCTTGAGCAGCGTGTCGACGAAGCTGAAGTCGAACTGCCCCTCCACCGGCTCGACCTGCTCCCACGCCACCGGCATCAGCACGGTGTTGGCCTTGAGGTCGTTCGCCGCGGCCCACACCGGCTGGAGGGCGCCGGGGTAGTTGCTCGAGTTGTGCGCCTGCGCACCGAGGATGAGGAAGGGCTTGCCGTCGACGAGCAGCGCATGGCGGCCGTCGCGAGAGACGAGGCGGGGGGCCTCGGCCGCGACGGCGGCCTGGGCGGTGACCAGGCAGGCCAGCGCGACGGCGAGGAGGGAGGGCATCTGCATCGGGACTCCGGAAGTTGAAGGGGGTCCGGCAGCAGCGCCGCCGGACCCGGGCCGTGCGTCAGAACGAGTAGCTGGCCTGCACCGCGTAGCGTCGGCCGGTGAAGTTGACGCCGCGGGTCATGAGGCCGATCCGCTGCTGCATCAACTGGCGCGCCACGGCGTTGTTCAGGTTCTGGCCTTCGAGGCTGAGGCTGAAGCGGTCGTTCACGCGGTAGGTGACGCCGGCGTCGATCTGGCCGTAGGCGTCGCTCCAGGTGGGCAGCGCATAGGCCACCGCCTCGCCGTCGGGCAGGCGCCCGTCGCCGTTGCGCGTGCCGTTCACGTTGACGCCCTGCAAGTACTTGGAGCGCCAGCTGTAGGCGACGCGCGCCGACACGGGGCCCCAGTCATAGAGCAGCGCCAGGTTGTAGGCGTGCTTGGACAGGTTCTGCAGCGGCAGGTCGCCGAAGGTGCGGCCGTCGGTGTCGCAACCGTTGATGTTGAGGTTGAGGTTGTCCGCGTTGGTGCTGGTGCCGGCGCAGAACGGGCTGTTGACCGGGTTGTAGGGCTTGGTCTTGCTGTCCACGTAGGTGTAGTTGGCCTGCACGCCCAGGCCCGACATCCAGCCGGGCAACATGTCGAGGTAGCGCTGGAAGGCGATCTCCATGCCGCGCGCATGGCCCTTGCTGCCGTTGACCGGCGCGGTCACCGTGAAGTTCACCGGGTTGCCGCTGGTATCGCGCAGCTGTGTCGTCATCGACTGGTTGACGATGATGTCCTTCAGGGCCTTGTTGAACAGCGCCACCGTCAGCGAGCCGTTCTTGGAGAAGTACCACTCGCCCGTCAGATCGAGCTGCGTCGACTGGATCGGCTTGAGCATGGGGTTGCCACTGGCCGTGCCGCTGAGGTTGACCGCATCGATGATGAGGTTGCCGTTGGCGTCGGTGTGCTTGGTCGTCGTCAGGCTCATCGACGTGTAGGCCTGCAGCTGCGAGAAGTCGGGCCGCGAGACGCCCTTGGCGACCGCGCCGCGGAACTGCAGCGCGTTGCTGACCTTGTAGCGCAGGTTCAGGCTCGGCATCACGTCGATGTAGTTCTGCTTGGCGTCGATCGGCGCGCTGTAGTTGTTGATCGCCGGCACGGCCACGCCGCCCTGGCTCTGGCCGGGCTGGGGGCGGTCCGCGTTGTTGGTGAACACCAGGTAGCCGTTGGCGCGCATCTGCGTGCGCACGGCGCGCAGGCCGACGTTGCCATCCAGCGGCGCGCCGGCGTCCGTGAAGTCGAAGCGCAGCTGGGCGTAGGCCGCCTGCGAACGCTCATGCTGCTCGTTGCTGCCCTCGGGGCTGGTGCCGAAGCTGGCGGGCGCCCAGGTCGGGCAGCCGCTGCTCCAGCCCTGCGCGGCGGCCTGCTCGGCGCACAGGATGTCGTGGTACCGATGCAGGGCGGCGTAGCTGGAGGGGTAGTCCTGAGCCAGCGACACGGCGGGCACGTAGACGCTGGGCACGCTCTGGCCGCCGAAGAAGTTCTTGAACTCGTGCAGGCGGGTCGGGGCGTTGAAGCGCGGGTCGTTCAGGTAGGCCAGGCCGCTGATGTCCCAGCCGCGCTGCCAGGTCTGGGTGATGGCCGACCAGTTGTAGTCGGGCACGGTCTTGGTGGTCGTCGCGTCGCGGTCGGTCAGGCGGATGCCGAAGGACAGGTCCTGCAGCACCGCGTGGTCGAAGTTGAACTTGGCATCGGCCCGCCAGACCTTGGACTCGGCCTTGCTGCGGTCCAGGTGCTCCATCGTGAACGCCCAGTAGTAGTTGCCGAGGTTCTTCAGCGCGGCGAGGTCGGTGCTGTCGAAGACGACGCGTGGCGTGGAGCCCGAGAGGTCCAGCGTCTCCTTGGGCATCAGCAGGCCGGTGGCGACGGTGGAGTCGAAGGAGTTGGTGTCGGACTTCACCAGTTGCAGGTCGGTGCTGAAGCTCCAGCGGTCGCTCGCCTTCCACTGCAGGTTCCAGCCCAGGTCGCGGGTCTTGGAGTTGCGCGTCATGTAGCGCGTGTCGGCGCCGAAGTTGACGCCGCCGTCGGCCGGCGCGGTCAGCGTGCCGTAGACCAGGGCATTGTTCGCGCCGTACTTGGCATCACTGCCGATGACGATCTTCCAGGGGTCGGTCTGCGCGAACAGCGCGTTCTCGTCCCACTGCATCTTGTACTTGGACTGGAAGTAGGTGAGCGAGCTGCTGAGGTCGTCCTTCTTCCATTGCGCGGCGGCATAGGTGCCGTTGCGGTTGCGCTCGAAGTTGGAGTCGCGCCATTGCGCACCCTTGGGCGCCCAGTGCGTGCCGTCGATGTTGTAGTAGGGCTCGACCTGCCACAGGTCGGTGCGGGTCGTGCTCTTGCTTTGGGCCAGGCTCAGCAGCAGGCCGACGTCGCCCAGCGGCGTGTTCCAGCGGTTGGACAGCAGGCCCGATGCCGCGGGGCTCCACTTGCCCTGCAGCCCGTTGTAGTTGCCACTGGCCGTCACGCTGCCCTTGAAGCCGGCGTAGTCGAAGGGCATGGCGGTGCGCAGGTTCACCAGGCCGCCGATGGAGCCTTCGATCTGCGCGGCCGACGGGTTCTTGTAGACGTCCACCGCGGCCATCAGCTCCGGCGGCACGTCCTCGAAGTTGAGCGCCCGGCCACCGTTGGCGGAGAAGGTGTCGCGGCCGTTGACCTCCGAGCGGACATAGGACAGGCCGCGGATGTTCACGCTGGAGCCTTCCACCGAGTAGTGCTCGGGGTCGTTCTTGGCCATCGTGCGGTCGATGGTCACGCCGACGATGCGCTGCAGCACTTCGGTGACGGAGCGGTCGGGCAGCTTGCCGATGTCGTCGGCGACGATGGAGTCGACGATTTCTTCGGCGTTCTGCTTGATCTTCTGCGCCGACTCCAGCGCGGCGCGGCGGCCCGAGACGGTGACGGTCTCGATCCGCTGCGTCTTGGCCTCGGGGGCGGATGCGGCGGCTGCAGGCGCGGGTGCGGTCTGTGCGAAGGCCATGCCGCTGCAGAGCAGGGCGGCCTGGGCGGCAGCCAGGGATACGGCGGTTCGGCGGTATGGGTATTTCACTGTGTCTCCTCTCGTTGTCGGGGGGCTCTTTGGCCCTGGTCTTGCTGAGGTTCGGCGGGGTTGCTGGGATCAACATCGGCCCGAAAGGGGCGCGCGGGTCGATGCGGTGAGGGTGTCGGTCATGGCAGCGTTGTCGGGCGGGGCGGGTTGGGCGGGGAGCGTGGCCGTGGGCCGGGCGTTCAGCCGCAGAAGCGGTTGACGAGGTTCTCCAGCAATTCCTGGCGGCCGGAGACGGGGGCGATGTCGGTGTTGGCGGCGAGCACCTGGTCGGCGAGCTGATCCAGCGTGCGGCGGCCTTGCAGGATGTCCTGGCCGTCGGGGGCGTCCCAGCCGGCGTAGCGTGCATCGACGGCGGACTTGAGTCGGCCGTCGTTGATCATCTTCTCGGCCACCAGCAGCGCCTGCGCACAGACGTCCATGCCGCCGATGTGGCCGTGGAAGAGGTCGGCCGCGTCGATGCTCTGGCGGCGCACCTTGGCGTCGAAGTTCAACCCGCCCGAACCGAGGCCGCCGGCCTGCAGCACGTGGTACAGCGCCAGCGCCGTCTCGGGCACGTTGTTGGGGAACTGGTCGGTGTCCCAGCCCAGCTGCGGGTCGCCGCGGTTCATGTCCAGGCTGCCGAGGATGCCGAGCGCGCCGGCCGTGGCGATCTCGTGCTCGAAGCTGTGGCCCGACAGCGTGGCGTGGTTGGCCTCGATGTTGACCTTGACCTCCTTCTCGAGGCCGTAGCGCACCAGGAAGCCGTAGACGGTGGCGGTGTCGAAGTCGTACTGGTGCTTGGACGGCTCGCGCGGCTTGGGCTCGATGAGGATGGCGCCCTTGAAGCCGATCTTGTGCTTGTGCTCGACGACCATCGTCAGGAAGCGGCCGAGCTGGTCCATCTCCTGGCCCAGGCGCGTGTTCAGCAGCGTCTCGTAGCCCTCGCGGCCGCCCCACAGCACGTAGTTCTCGCCGCCCAGAGCCAGCGTCGCGTCCAGCGCGTCGCGCACCTGCAGCGCGGCCCTCTTGAAGATCTCGGGGTCGGGGTTGCTGGCCGCGCCGGACATGAAGCGGCGGTGGCTGAACAGGTTGGCCGTGCCCCACAGCAGCTTGAGGCCCGTGGCCTGCTGCTTCTGCGCCAGCACCTCGACGATGCGCTTGAAGTTGTCCTGGCTCTCGCGCGGCGTGGCGCCCTCGGGGGCCACGTCGCGGTCATGGAAGCAGTAGTAGGGCACGCCCAGCTTGCCGAAGAACTCGAAGGCGGCGTCGGCCTTCAGCTTGGCCAGTTCCATCGGGCTGCCGCCCTGGAACCACGGGCGCTCGAAGGTCGCGCCGCCGAAGGGGTCCAGGCCGGTCCAGACGAAGTTGTGCCAGTAGCAGGCGGCGAAGCGCAGGTGGTCTTCCATGCGCTTGCCGAGAACCAGGCGGTCCTTGTCGTAGTGCTTGAAGGCCAGCTCGTTGGGGCTGTCGGCGCCTTCGTAGCGGATGGGCTGGATGTGTTCGAAATAGCTCATGAGATCAGGCGCCGCGCAGGCGCACATACAAGTCACGGAAGCGCGCCAGGCGGGGGGCCAGGCGCGCGTGTCGTTCGGGATTGGCGGCGTAGCGGCTTGCCACGTGCGGGCGAGCGCAGACGGTGGCGAGGTCGCCCCCCGTGGCCAGCCAGCCCAGTCGTGCCGCGCCCAGCGCGCCGCCGGCCTCGCTGCCGCTGTGCACGACGATCTCGACGTTCAGCGCGTCGGCGATCAGCTGGGCCCAGTCGCCGCTGCGCGAGCCTCCGCCCACCAGCGACAGGCTGCTGACCGCAGTGCCCGCCGCGCGCAGCGCGTCCAGCCCGTCGGCCAGGCCGAAGGCCACGCCTTCCAGCACGGCATAGGTGCAGTCGGCACGCGTGGTGGCGGCCTTCAGGCCATGGAAGACGCCGGGTGCAAACGGGTCGTTGTGCGGCGTGCGCTCGCCGGCCAGGTAGGGCAGGAAGATCGGCGCATTGACTGCGCTGTCATCTTGCGAAAACGAAGGCGACGAAGAAAGCTCGGCCAGCAGCGTGGCCTCATCGGCGCCCACGAGCTGGCAGAACCAGCGCAGGCAGCTGGCGGCGGACAGCATCACGCTCATCTGGTGCCAGCGCTGCGGCAGCGCATGGCAGAAGGCGTGCACTGCCGAGGCCGGGTTGGGCGCAAAGCGGTCGTTGACGACGAACAGCACACCGGAAGTGCCCAGCGAGATGAAGCCGTCGCCCGGGGCCGTGGCGCCGATGCCGATCGCACTGGCCGCGTTGTCGCCGGCGCCGCCCGCCACGATGACTTCCGGCCCCAGGCCCCAGGCGCGGGCCAGCTCGGGCCTGAGCACTCCGGCGGGCTCGCTGCTTTCGACCAGGCGCGGCATCTGCGCGCGCGTCAGCCCGCAGGCCGCCAGCAGGTCGTCGGACCAGTCGCGCCGTGCCACGTCCAGCCACAGCGTGCCGGCGGCGTCGGACGGGTCGGAGACCTTGTCGCCCGTCAACTGCAGGCGCAGCCAGTCCTTGGGCAGCAGCACGCTGGCAACGCGGCCGAAGATCTCGGGCTCGTGCTTGCGTACCCACAGCAGCTTGGGTGCCGTGAAGCCCGGCATGGCCAGGTTGCCCGCGATGTCGTGCAGGCGTGGTGCGGCAGCTTCCAGCTCGGCGCACTCGGCGTGGCTGCGGCCGTCGTTCCACAGGATGGCGGGGCGCAGCACGGTGTCGGCCGCATCGAGCAGCACGGCACCGTGCATCTGGCCCGACAGGCCGATGCCGCGCACGGCGGCGAACGTGGCCGGATGTGCGGCGCGCAGCTGGGCGACCGCGGCCTCGGTGGCCCGCCACCAGTCGGCCGGGTTCTGCTCGGACCACAGCGGCCGCGGCGACGAGAGCGTCAGCGCGCTGCCCGCCGTGCCGACGACGCGGCCCTCGCCGTCGAGCAGCAACAGCTTGACTTCCGAGGTGCCGAGATCGATGCCGAGATACATCAGGCGGTTTCCTCGGTGTCGGCCACCACCGCGCCGCTGTCGGCCAGCGGCAGCGCGGGCCGGGTCAGGCGATAGCGCGCCAGCGCAGCCGCGCCCACGGCCACCGCATTCGCGCCGAAGAGCGAGGTGCGCACGCTGGGCGGCGGCAGGCTGGCGGCGGCCGCGTAGTCGTTCAAGGTGTCCAGCGCCGGCTTCAGGAAGGGGGCGCCCAGCTCGACGACCGAGCCGCCCAGCACGATGCTGGCGGGGTCATAGGCGGTGGCCAGGTTCTGCAGCAGCACGCCGAGGTAGCGGCCGGCGGAGCCGACGGCCTTCAGCGTCTCTACGTCCTCATCCACGAGATGGGCGCGCACCTCGGCCAGCGAGCGCAGCGCCGCGCCGTCTTCGCTGCCGCCCAGCATGGCGCGCGTGGCGATCAACGCCTCGGCACAGCCGCGCCGGCCGCAGGAGCAGCGTGGGCCGTTGAGCTGCAGCACCATGTGGCCGACCTCGCCGGCAAAGCCGCGGGCTCCGGTCAGCAGGCGGTCACCGACGACGACGCCGGCACCCAGGCCCTGGTTGATGGAGACGTAGAGCAGCGGGTCGGATGCCGGCGCGGGGTTGAACTCCATCTCGCCCAGGGCCGCCACGTCGGCCTCGTTCTGCAGGAACAGGGGCACGTCGGCCAGGGCCGTGTCCTGCAGCTTTCCGGCCAGCAGGCTGCCGAAGGGGGTGTCGCGCCAGCCGAGGTTGGGTGCGAAGTGCAGCACCCCGCGTGCCTCGTTGACGCCGCCCGGCAGGCCCACGCCGATGCCCAGGATCTGCTGGTTGGCGTCGAACTGCCTGCGCAGCTTCAGCAGGGCGGTGGAAAGGCTGGCGATGCAGGCCTTGGCCGTGCGGCTGGCGCCATAGTTGGCGACGGTGCAGGCGCGCACCTCGCCGGTCAGCGAGGTCGCGACGACGCGCACCGATTCGATGCCCACCTCCGCGCCCAGCAGCAGCAGCCGGTCGGGGTCGATGAAGAGCGGCGTGGGGCGGCGGCCCAGGTCTCCCGTGGCGACGACCTCGCGCTCGGCGAGCCAGCCCTCGACGATCAGCTCGCGCACGAGCAGGCTGACGGTGGACTTGGTGAGGCCGACGGCGCCCGCCAGGTCGGCGCGCGACAGGCCCGGGTTGGCACAGAGGTGCCTCACCAGCGCCATGCGATTGATGACCTTGAGCAGCTGCTGGCTGCCGGCGGCTTCGGCCTGCATTTGTCTCCTTGCTAGGGCCTTGGGCGGCCTTTGGAAATTCATATTAGTTCGGCCGTCGCACGAAGTAAATAGGGTGAAAGCACCTAGCCGGAACGGGCGCCGGGCGTCGAAGATCGCGCCGCTCGCCACCCTCCGGTGGTGCGCGCATGCCCACTCGTGGAACCCGGACCGATGTCAGACTCCCCCATCCGCAAGGTCGTCATCGTTGGCGGCGGCACCGCCGGCTGGATGGCCGCCGCGCCGCTCGCCCAGCGCTTCGCGCAGGCCGGCGAGGGCGCATGCGAGATCGTGCTGGTGGAGTCGCCCGACATCGGCACCATCGGCGTGGGCGAGGCCACGCTGCCGCCGCTCCGCGCCTACAACCGGACGCTGGGCCTGGACGGCGCGGACTTCGTCAGGAGGACGCAGGGCAGCTTCAAGCTCGGCATCGAGTTCCGCGACTGGGGCCGCGTCGGCCACCGCTTCTTCCATGGCTTTGGCGACTTCGGCCCCGCCATCGAGAACCGCTCGGCCTGGCAGCACTGGCTGCGCCTGCAACGCATCACCGACGGGCTGCCGAGCTACGAGGACTGGTCCACCGCCACCGTCATGGCACGCAGCAACCGCTTCACGCCGCCCGAAGGCGGGGCGCCATCGGCGGCCAATGCGTACTCCTTCGCCTATCACTTCGACGCCGGCCTCTACGCGGCCTACCTGCGCGAGTACGCGATGGCGCGCGGCGCGCAGCGCGTGGAGGGGCTCATCGTCGATGTCGAACTGCGGCCCGAGGACGGCTTCGTCGCGGCGCTCAAGCTCAAGGACGGGCGCCGCATCGACGGCGACCTCTTCATCGACTGCTCGGGCTTTCGCGCGCTGCTGATCGGCGGCGCGATGCAGTCGCCCTTCGAGGACTGGAGCGCGCTGCTGCCCTGCGACAGCGCCCAGGCCGTGCCCAGCGAGCGCGTCGCGCCGCTGACGCCCTACACGATGTCCACCGCCAAGGCGGCGGGCTGGCAGTGGCGCATCCCGCTGCAGCACCGCACCGGCAACGGCCATGTCTACTGCAGCCACTTCATCAGCGACGACGAGGCTGCCGCCACGCTGCTGGCCGGCCTCGACGGCAAGGCCCTGGACACGCCGCGGCAACTGCGCTTCACGACCGGCCGGCGCAAGCAGGGCTGGGTCAAGAACGTCGTCGCCATCGGCCTGGCCTCGGGCTTCCTGGAGCCGCTGGAGTCGACCAGCATCCAGCTCATCATGGACGGCGTGGGGCGGCTCATCCAGTTCTTCCCGGACCGGCGGTTCAAGCCGCACCTCGCGGCCGAGTTCAACCGCCTGATGGCCCGGCAGTACGAGTCCATCCGCGACTTCATCGTGCTGCACTACAAGCTCAACGAGCGGCGCGACGCCGAGCTGTGGCGTCATTGCGCGGCCATGCCCATCCCCGATTCGCTGGCGCACCAGATCGAGCTCTTCCGCAGCTCGGGCCGCGTCGCGATCTTCGACCCCGATGGCTTCGCGGAGCCGTCCTGGGTGTCGCTGTTCCTCGGCCTGGGCCTGAGGCCCGAGGGCTACGACCCCTTCGTCGACCACATCGATCCGCAGGCCCTGCTGCAGCACTTCGGCCGGCTGCGCCAGGCCATCCACCAGACCGTGGGCGGCATGCCTGACCACGGCGACTACATCGCCCGCCACGCGAAGGCGCCCTGAGCAGGAGACCGGCGCACCAGAGACAAGCCCAGCAAAAAGGGGCCGGCACGCCAGCCGGCCGATCGGAGACAACCAGGAAGTTCACAGACCATGAAGTTCACCGACGGACAGTGGATGCTTCAACCCGGCGTTGCCGCGCATTTCGCGGCCGAGGCCTATGCCGTTGAAATCCATGAAGACCGCCTCGTCGTGCTCGCCACGACGCGCCCCATCAAGCACCGCGGCGACACGCTGCAAGGCCCGACCCTCACCGTGACGCTGAGCTCGCCGATGAGCGGCGTCATCCGCGTCAGCGTGGAGCATTACAGCGCTTCGCAGCCCGCGCGCCTGCACATCCCCATGCCCGGCGCCGACCACCCCGCCGTGCAGATCGTCGACGGCGAAACCGTGGCCACGCTGACCTCCGGCCCGATCTCGGTCGACGTCAAGAAGGGCGACGGCTGGAGCCTGACCTTCCGCGAAGGCGAGCGCGTGCTTACCAGGAGCGACTGGCGCGGCCTGGGCTACATCCAGTGGGCCGGCAAAGAGGGCGTCACGCGCAACCACGTGCACGAGCAGCTCACGCTGGCCGTGGGCGAGAACGTCTACGGCCTGGGCGAGCGCTTCACGCCCTGGGTCAAGAACGGCCAGGTGGTGGAGAACACCAACAAGGACGGTGGCACCGCCTGCGAGCAGGTCTACAAGAGCGTGCCCTTCTACCTGACCAACCGCGGCTACGGCGTGCTCGTCAACGAGGCCGGCCCGGTGTCCTTCGAGGTCGGCTCGGAGAAGGTCGCCCGTGTGCAGTTCAGCCGCGAGGGCGAGAGCCTGGACTACTGCGTCATCGCCGGCCCGGCGCCGAAGGACGTCGTGACCCGGCTGACAGCGCTGACAGGCCGTGCCCCGCTGCCGCCCGCCTGGAGCTTCGGCCTGTGGCTGACCACCTCGTTCACGACCCAGTACGACGAGGCCACCGCCACCCACTTCATCGACGAGATGGCCCGGCGCGGGCTGCCGCTGTCGGTCTTTCACTTCGACTGCTTCTGGATGCGCGAGTTCCAGTGGTGCGACTTCGAATGGGACCGCCGCGGCTTCCCCGAGCCCGAGGCCATGCTCCGGCGGCTGCACGCCAAGGGCCTGAAGATCAGCCTCTGGATCAACCCCTACGTGGCGCAGAAGAGCCCGCTCTTCGCCGAAGGCGTGAAGCACGGCTACTTCATCAAGAGAAGCAACGGCCTGACCTTCCAGACCGACCAGTGGCAGCCCGGCATGGCCATCGTCGACTTCACCAACCCGGCCGCCAAGGCCTGGTACCAGGGCCATCTGCGCCGCCTGCTGGCCACGGGCGCCGACTGCTTCAAGACCGACTTCGGCGAACGCATCCCCAGCGAAGGCGTCAGCTACTTCGACGGCTCCGACCCCGTCGAGATGCACAACCTCTACGCCCTCCAGTACAACGAGGCCGTCTTCGAGCTGCTGCGGGAAGTGCAGGGCAGCGACGCCATCGTCTTCGCGCGCTCCACCTACGCCTCGGGCCAGCGCTTCCCGGTGCACTGGGGCGGCGACTGCTGGAGCAACTTCGAGTCCATGGCCGAGAGCCTCAGAGGGGGCCTGTCCCTCACCACCTGCGGCTTCGCCTTCTGGAGCCATGACATCGGTGGCTTCGAGGGCAACCCGCCGCCGGCCGTCTACAAGCGCTGGATCCAGTTCGGCCTGATGTCCTCGCACAGCCGTCTGCACGGCAGCAGCTTCTACCGCGTGCCCTGGCTGGTGGACGAAGAGAGCTGCGACGTGCTGGGCGCCTTCACGCGGCTGAAGCACCAGCTCATGCCGTATCTGTACGCCAAGGCGCACGAGGCGACCCAGACCGGCGTGCCGCTGATGCGCGCGATGCTGCTGGAGCACCCGCACGACCCCGCCTGCGCGACGCTGGACCGGCAGTACCAGCTCGGCGAAAGCCTGCTGGTGGCGCCGGTGTTCACCGAGAGCGGCGAGGTGGACTTCTATCTGCCGGAAGGCACCTGGACCCACCTGCTGAGCGGCGAGAAGAAGCAGGGCGGCCGCTGGCACCGCGAGACGCATGATTTCCTCAGCATGCCGCTGTACGCGGCGCCGGGCAGCGTCATCGCCTGGGGTGCCGAGACCGAGAAGCCGGACTACGACTACGCCCGCGGCACGGTGCTGCGGGTGTTCGAGCTGGCCGACGGCGCGAGCGCGGCCTTCACGGTGGTGGGGCTGGACGGCCGGGTTGCGGCGCGTGGCGCGGTCGGCCGCAGTGGCGGGCAGTACCTGGCCCAGGTTGCCGAGGGCGCGCTGCGCGACTGGTGCCTGGACGTGGACGGCCGGCGCAGCCTCGTGCTGGCCGAGGGCGCCACGTTGAGCTGGGGCGGCTGACGCGGTGCGTGCCGGCCGCCCGGGGTGGCGGCCGGCATGCGCTTCTGAGCGTCGACCCCAATAGGCACATCTTGACAGCGTTGTCATAATTTCCCGTCACCATGAAATCCTCCTTCCTCTTCCCCCGCGCCCCCGCCCTGCTGCTGGCCTTGGCGGGCCTGTACGCCGGTGCGGCGCAGGCGCAGGGCGCCGCCGTCAACCAGGTCGGCTACCTGCCCGGTGCGGCCAAGTGGGCCGCGCTGCCCGCCGATGCGGGCGACGACTTCCGCCTGGTGCGCGTGAGCAGCGGCGACGTCGTGCTGCGCGGCCGCCCGGGGCCGGCGCAGACCTGGGCGGCCGCCGGCCAGGCGGTGCGCCTGGCCGACTTTTCCGCGCTGACCGCGCCGGGCGAGTACGAGCTGCGCGTCGACGGCCAGCCCGCGTCGCCGCGCATCCGCGTCGTGCCCGACGCCTATGCCGCGCTGACGGCGGCCAGCCTCAAGGCCTTCTACTTCAACCGCGCCGGCATCGCGCTGGAGCCGCAGCACGCCGGCCGCTGGGCCCGCCCCGCCGGGCACCCGGATACCGAGGTCCTCGTGCATGCGTCCGCCGCCAGCGACGCGCGGCCCGAAGGCACGCTCATCGCCTCGCCCAAGGGCTGGTACGACGCGGGCGACTACAACAAGTACATCGTCAACTCCGCCATCACGGTCTACACGCTGCTGGCCGCCTGGGAGCAGTACCCGGAGGTCTTCAAGGCGCAGCGGCTCGATATCCCCGAGAGCGGCAACGGCCTGCCCGACCTGCTGAACGAGGTGCTGTGGAACCTCGACTGGATGCTGACGATGCAGGATCCGGCCGACGGCGGCGTGTATCACAAGCTCACCAACAAGGGCTTCGACGGCAACCAGATGCCGCACGAGGCGCGTGGCCCGCGCTACGTCGTGCAGAAGAGCACCGCCGCGACGCTGGACTTCGCCGCCACGATGGCGCATGCCAGCCGCGTCTTCAAGCCCTTCGAGGCGCAGCGGCCGGGCCTGTCGGCCCGCATGCGCGAGGCCGCCATCGCTGCCTGGGGCTGGGCCGGCGCCCATCCGCAGGTGGTCTACAGGAACCCGCCCGACGTGCGCACCGGCGAGTACGGCGACGCCCGGCTGGACGACGAACTCGCCTGGGCGGCCGCCGAGCTCTACCTGACGACCGGCAGCGCCCGCTATCGCGATGCGTTGAAGCTGGAGGCCCTGCCCCTGCGCGTGCCCGGCTGGGGCGACGTGGCGGGCCTGGCGTGGATGAGCCTGGCCCAGCACCGCGACAAGCTGTCCCAGGCCGATGCGGACCTCGTCACGCGCCGCGTGCGCGGCTTCGGTGACGAACTCGCGGCCGCCTGGCGGGCCTCGGCCTACCGGCTGACGATGCAGGGCACGACCGACTTCGTCTGGGGCAGCAACGCCCACGCGCTGAACCAGGGGCTGATGCTGGTGCAGGCCTACCGCCTGAGCAACGACCGCGCGCAGCTGGATGCCGCGCAGTCCGTGCTGGACTACGTGCTCGGCCGCAATCCGCTGGGCCGCAGCTACGTGACCGGCTTCGGCCAGCGCCCGCCGCTGCACCCGCACCACCGGCCCTCCGAGGCCGACGGCGTCGAGCCGCCGGTGCCGGGTTTCCTCGTCGGCGGCCCCAACCCCGGCCAGCAGGACCAGAAGAACTGCCCGCGCTACCCGTCGGCGCTGCCGGCGCTGTCGTACATCGACCACGGCTGCAGCTACGCCGCCAACGAGGTCGCCATCAACTGGAATGCGCCGCTGGTCTACGTTGCCGCGGCGCTGCAGTCGCTGACGCCGCCGTCACGCTGACCGAACAAGAAACAACGGAGACCCCATGACCTCGACCTCCCGCCACCCACTCGTCTGGGTGCCCTCGCTCTACCTGGCCATGGGCTTGCCCAACGTGATGGTCGGCGTGGTCGCGGCCATCATCTACAAGAACCTCGGCATCTCCAACGAGGACATCGCGCTCTACACCTCGCAGATGTACCTGCCCTGGGTGCTCAAGCCGCTCTGGGCGCCGCTGCTGGAGACCTACCGCAGCAAGCGCTTCTGGGTCATCAGCATGGAGTTCACGATGGCGGCGGCGCTGGGCCTGGTGGCGCTGTGCCTGCCGATGGAGGGCTTCTTCAAGCTGTCGCTGGCGTTCTTCTGGATCGTCGGCTTCGCGTCGGCCACGCAGGACACCTGCGCCGACGGCGTCTTCATGACCACCGTCTCCAAGACCGACCAGGCGCGCTACTCCGGCGTGCAAGGCATGTGCTGGAACCTGGGCGCTGTCGTGGCGTCGGGCCTGTTCGTCTCGCTGACCGGCTACCTGCACAACCACGTCGGCATGCCCTGGGTGCAATGCTGGATGGTCGTCGTGTCGCTGGCGGCCGCAGCCATGGCGGTGTTCGGCGCGTATCACCTGCGCGTGCTGCCGCCCGGTTCGCCCTCGGCGCTCCATGGCCAGGGCCTGGCCGGCGGCCTCAAGTCCACGGCCGAGGCCTGGATCACCTTCTTCCAGAAGCCGCAGATCTGGATGATGCTGGCCGTCATCTTCTTCTACCGCTTCGGTGAAGGCTTCATCGAGAAGTTCGGGCCGCTCTTCCTGCTCGACTCGGTGAGCGCCGGCGGCCTGGGCCTGGACAACGAGTCGCTCGGCCACATCAACGGCACCGTGGGCACGCTGACCTTCATCGCCGGCGCCTTCCTGGGCGGCTTCCTGGTGGCGAGGCGCACGCTGCCTCGCACCTTCTTCACGCTGGCCCTGGTGCTGAACATCCCGCACCTGACCTACTTCTACCTGGCCCAGGCTATGCCGACCGACACGCTGACCATCGCCGTCATCGTCTCCATCGAGAAGTTCGGCTTCGGCATGGGCTCGGTGGGCCACATGCTCTACATGATGCAGCAGATCGCCCCGGGGCCTTTTCGCATGGCCCACTACGCGATGGCGACCGGCGTGATGGCGCTGACCAAGTGGGGCACGGGCAGCGTCAGCGGCCTGCTGTGGAACTACGTCAACCACCAGTACGTGAGCTTCTTCGGCTGGGTGCTGATCTTCTCGATCCCGCCCGTCATCCTGGCCTGGCTGGCGCCGTTCCCGCACGATGGCCGCGAGGACGCGGCGCAGGGCAACGAGGCGCCGGTCGGCGCGCATTGATGAGCCTGCTGCTTGCCCTGGCGCTGGCCGCCGCCGAGCCCTGCCCGGCCGACGCGCTGGGCACCTCGCGCACGCTGACCCTGCCGCGTGAGGCCGCAGCCTGGGGTGGCGCCCAGCATGCGCCGCTGCAGGGGCTTGCGCCGGGCGAGGTCGTGCTGACCTTGGACGATGGCCCGCGGCCCGAGTCCACGCCCCTGGTGCTGAAGGCGCTTGCCGACCAGTGCGTGAAAGCCAGCTTCTTCATGAATGGCGAGCCTGCGCATCAGCATGCCGCCCTGGCCCGGCAGGTGCGCGACGCCGGCCACAGCGTGGGCATGCACGGCTACCGGCACGAGCATTTCGCGCAGCTGCCGCCGGCCGCTCAGCTGGCCGACCTCGACGCCATGGTGGCCACCTACCGTGCGGCTCTGGGCGCCGAGCCGGCCGCCTACCGCTTCCCCTTCCTGGAAGAAACGCCCACGCTGCTGGGTGCCTTGAAGGAACGTGGCATCACCGTCATGTCCATCGACGCCGGTGCCGAGGACTGGCTGCCCGACCAGACGCCGCAGATGCTTAGCGCCAAGCTGCTGAGCCAGCTCGCCAAGAGCGGCGGCGGCATCGTGCTGCTGCACGACGCGCAGGACCAGACGGCCCGGGCGCTGCCCTTCCTGCTGCAGGCGTTGAAGGCCAATGGGTACAGCGTCGTGCACCTGCGCTGGCAGTAGAAGACGCTCGCTGAATCGCTGACGAAGGTCAGGCGCGCGGTATGGCAGCCAAGCAGCGGGTGCGGTCTTCCGACTTGCTGGACTCAAGGCCATAAAGCTGCCCGTTCAACGTCCGCTGCAGCAATGGGTTAAACATGAGCGCTCCCTCCGATCGATAGATGTCGGCTGCAAAGAAACCCGACAACGATAGCTGCGACAGCACCCCCCGTCATGCCGGCGGCGCCGTATTCGGGACCTTCGAAGAACGACAAGTGCTCATGAACTTTCCACAGGCCGAGCGGTATAGCAGCAAGAGCACTGGCCCCGTGAACGAGCCGCAGCGCACGATAGGTACGTGGTGATGCTGTGATGGTGAGAACCAGCCCAAGCAACGCTGCAGCTACATATAGGTGGGTAAGCAGACTATGGCTGCCAAGGAAGAAGAGGTACCCCAAACAAACGATTGGTAGAAGTCCGAGGGCCGAGACCTTGGCGGCGACAAGTAGCACAGCAGTGATGGTCTGCATGTCCTGCTGCTGTTTAACGTAGAAGGTGAGCGGCGCCACGCAGTGGCGTCCGTTCTAGCGACTGGTTCTCTGGAGCTTCTGCGGGGCACATTCCAACTGGGTTTGGCGCACCACTCTGTGCGCCAAACAGCCTCCGCAAGGC
>Ga0208398_100159_pt1 | contig 58259 bp, 57 predicted proteins | sample LakWasMe79_HOW10_2_FD_183905 | JGI IMG/M metagenome (GOLD analysis project Ga0208398, IMG submission 183905) | Freshwater sediment methanotrophic microbial communities from Lake Washington under simulated oxygen tension - Sediment Metagenome... | ecosystem: Environmental > Aquatic > Freshwater >...
GGAAGCAATTCTTTGTAGATTGGGTTTTTTTTAAAGAAAACAACAATTTTTGGATGGATTGGGACTACTTTTAGTCTTTTTTCAATAGCGGTTTCCATAATGTTTTTTAGGAAATTTGTAATGAATTCTTCGTCATTGTGATTTTCCGGAACGTTGATTTTGGTTAAAAATATTTTTTTCTCTTGAAAAGAATATTCAATTGAAACGATTCCTGATTCTACTTTTGTTTCAAATTGCCGGGCAAAAGTATTGTCTTTGATTTCTAGTTTAATAATGGTTTCCATTTTTAGAGTTATTGATGCAAATGAAGACTGCTTATTTTTTTTGCAAAGGTAATCAATTGGTAATCAATTGTAAAAGTTTTTTACAGTTAACTTTTAAACTGATTTTTTTTAAAATATTCTATCTGTAGTTAAGTATTTATTTTGACTTGGTTTTAAAATAAAAATTATTTTAAATATAATGATGAGAAGTCTGTAAATGAGAATAAAATATTTAATTTTAAATAGTGATATAATAAATACTGACATCGGTTAATGTTAAAAAATATGGATAAAATTCCGGTTTATTTTATGCCAGGTCTGGCAGCCAGTACAGCCATTTTTGAAAGGATAAAACTTCCAGAATTGGAATTTGAAATGTTTTTTTTAGAATGGGAGATTCCATTGGAAAAGGAAAACTTGAAGGATTATGCTAAAAGAATGGCAGAGAAGATTAAGCATGAAAATCCAGTTTTGATTGGTGTTTCTTTTGGAGGAATTTTGGTTCAGGAAATGGCAGATTTTATAGCAACACGTAAAGTTATAATTATATCCAGTGTGAAAAGTAATTTAGAATTTCCAAAAAGAATGGTGATTGCTAAAAATACGAAAGCTTATAAGTTAATTCCAATGAGTTTGGTTCAGAATGTGGAAAGCTTGGCAAAATTTTCTTTTGGAAAGAAAATAAATGAAAGGCTTAAGTTGTACGATAAATTTCTTTCTGTAAGAGATAAACGATATTTGGATTGGGCTATTGAACAGGTTATTTTGTGGGATAGAGTAGTTGTTGACAAAAAGGTAGTGCATGTTCATGGAGATGCAGATGATGTTTTTCCAATTAAAAGGATTTCTGATTGCATCACTGTTAAAGGTGGAACTCACGTAATGATTTTAATGAAACACAAATGGTTAAATGCAAATTTGCCCAAGATTATTCTGGGGGAATACAATAATAGTGATGTGTGAAGTAGTAACTAAAATGTTTTTTTATAAAACAAAAAAATTAATTAGTGGTGAAGCTCTTTTTACTAGTCAAAGCTTTCATTAGGTTTTCATTAATATCTTTGCTGAAGTAATTGTAGCTGGTAATAATGGCTTCTTTAATAGGGGTTTTGATTTTTGTTTTGTTTTCAAAATGTTTGATGTTAACTACATTTTTATTTTCGTCAACAAAAATTGAAGTGGGAAAGCCTAAAGTGTGTTTGATGGTTGCTACAATATGGGAATCTTTGGTATAGTATTCATTGGCGTAGCATACTTTAATATTGTCGCTGAATTTGTAGGCAATGTCTTTTAAGTCACTTTTTTTATCCCAAAACACAACTATAAACTGCATGTCATCACGGTGTTCTTTGGCCAATATGTTTAAAGCGGGAATCTCTCCTTTAGGAATTACACACCAGGAAGCATAAGTGATAATGAAAATAGGCTTGGTGATTCTGTTTATTTTTACGTTTTTTTCTTTGTAAACCTTCAGGCTGAAGTCGTCAAATTTTGTACCGATGAGTTTGTTTTTTACCAAGGAATCAAAAAGATTTTTGCCTTCCTCAATATTTCTTTTTTCGTAAGCACTGTTGCTTGCTCTTTTATAAGGATTTATGTTTTCTTTTATAGCGTCAGTCAGGTATGTAACAGTATCCTGGCAATAGGATGCCGTGAAGAATAATGATACAATTAGTGTGAGTAAAAGTCTGCGCATAAATCAGTAGGTATAATTCGGTAGGCTAAAATATTCTCTTTGTATTTAATAATACAAAAAATAACGTTGAACAGCATATTAATCCGATGTAATACTTACGATGTAAAAAAAGTCATCCTAAAACAAGGACGACTTTTGTAAAATTATGATAATAAGTAATTTAGACTTGATGGTTATATTTTTTTCATCTGTTCTTTCATCATGGCAATTTGGTCTTTAAGCATATTTTGCTTGTCTAATTTTTTGGCTTCATTCAATAAAGCGGTCGCTTCCAGTTTTCTTCTGCGGGTCATGGCAACACCTGCCAGATTCAATTTGGCAACTGCCAGATCCATGTCCATTGATAATCCCAGTTCAATAGCTTTTTTGAAATGTTTTTCGGCTTGGTTGATGTTTGTCTGCGAAAGCATGATTCCGTGCAAATAGTTGAAATATCCCTGTTGTTTTCTAACCAAAGCTGTTTCGGGATTTTTGATATGTGCCAGCCATTTTTTGGCTCCTTCAAAGTCTTGTTTTCTTAATTTTAAAAAGGCAAGTAGAATAAATTCGTTTTTGAAATATAAAAAAAGTGGAATTCCGGACAATAAAATAAGAAAAATTCCGTTTCCGATATTACTTTCTGTGAATTGCCAGATACTAGTGATTATAATAAGTCCGACAAGAATAAGTTTGATATTTTTATGAAACATAATGTGTAAAGATTTATGCCTGCAAAGATAGTAAAAGGATTTAAAAATATTTTTTAAAAACTACTTGCCAGAAAAAAAAGTCTTTGTATATTTGCACTCGGTTTTGGAAAAAGCAAAATTCAAAAAAACAAATAGATACTTAATTAAGATTTTAAATATACAAAGCAATGAGCAAAAGAACGTTTCAACCATCGAAAAGAAAAAGAAGAAATAAACACGGATTTATGGATAGAATGGCTTCTGCTAATGGAAGAAAAGTTCTAGCGCGTAGAAGAGCTAAAGGAAGACATAAATTGACTGTTTCTAGCGAACCTAGACACAAAAAATAATGTTTGAATAAACATCTATAAGGCGTTACTTTTTTTAGTATCGCCTTTTTTTATACCCAAGCGGTACTGCTTTATTGAGTTCGAAATTCAGGTTTTCTAACAAATTTCAAGCTTTAAGTGATAAAAAAACAAACAACTACAATACATAATAAAATGCCAAAAGACACATCAATAAAATCAGTTTTAATAATAGGTTCAGGTCCGATAGTTATTGGTCAAGCGTGTGAATTTGATTATGCAGGTTCACAGTCAGCCCGTTCCATTCGTGAAGAAGGGATTGAAGTAATTTTAATCAATTCCAATCCTGCAACAATTATGACCGACCCATCTATGGCGGATCATGTTTATTTGAAGCCGTTAACGACAAAGTCTATTATTGAAATCCTTAAGAAGCATCCGCAGATTGATGCAGTTTTACCAACAATGGGAGGACAGACTGCTTTGAATTTATGTTTGGAGGCTGATGAAAAAGGGATTTGGCAGGATTTTGGGGTAAGAATGATTGGTGTTGATGTTAACGCTATCAATATTACCGAAGACAGAGAGCAGTTCAAACAATTGCTTCAAAAAATAAATGTTCCTACTGCACCAGCAAAAACTGCTACTTCTTTCTTGGAAGGAAAAGAAATTGCACAGGAATTTGGTTTCCCTTTAGTAATCCGTCCTTCGTTTACTCTTGGTGGAACTGGAGCTGCTTTTGTACATACTAAAGAAGAGTTCGACGAAAAACTAACCTACGGATTAGAAATGTCACCTATTCACGAAGTTTTGATTGATAAAGCTTTGATAGGATGGAAAGAATACGAGTTAGAGTTATTGAGAGATAAAAACGACAACGTTGTGATTATCTGTTCGATTGAAAATATGGATCCAATGGGAATTCATACTGGAGATTCGATTACAGTTGCACCAGCGATGACTTTATCGGATACAACTTTCCAAAAATTACGTGACTACGCTATTCTGATGATGCGCAGTATTGGAAACTTTGCAGGAGGCTGTAACGTACAGTTTGCTGTTTCGCCAGACGAAAAAGAAGATATCGTTGCGATTGAAATCAATCCGCGTGTGTCCCGTTCATCTGCTTTGGCTTCAAAAGCTACGGGTTACCCAATTGCAAAAATTGCTTCTAAACTAGCTTTAGGATACAACTTAGATGAATTACAAAATCAGATTACAAAATCGACTTCAGCTTTATTCGAGCCGACTTTAGATTATGTAATCGTCAAAATACCGCGCTGGAACTTTGATAAATTTGAAGGAGCCGACAGAACTTTGGGACTTCAGATGAAATCTGTAGGTGAGGTAATGGGAATTGGGCGTTCGTTCCAAGAAGCTTTGCACAAAGCGACACAATCATTGGAGATCAAAAGAAATGGTCTAGGTGCTGACGGAAAAGGATACACAAACTACGAGCAGATTATTGAGAAACTGACTTTTGCAAGCTGGGATCGTGTTTTCGTAATTTATGATGCTATCGCAATGGGAATTCCATTGAGCCGCATTCATGAAATTACCAAAATCGATATGTGGTTCCTGAAACAATATGAAGAGCTTTATACTTTAGAAAAAGAAATTTCAAACTATAAGGTTTCTAATCTGCCAAAAGAACTTTTACTTGAAGCAAAACAAAAAGGTTTTGCCGACAGACAGATTGCCCACATGATGAATTGTCTGGAAAGCGAAGTTCATGCTCTGCGTATGACAATGGATATTAACCGTGTTTTTAAATTGGTTGATACCTGTGCGGCAGAGTTTCAGGCAAAAACACCTTATTATTATTCTACTTTTGAAGCTGAAATTGAAAAAGCTAATGGAGAGCGTTATGTGGATAATGAAAGTATTGTTACCGATAAAAAGAAAATAATAGTTCTTGGTTCTGGACCAAACAGAATCGGACAGGGAATTGAGTTTGATTATTCTTGTGTACACGGAGTTCTTGCTGCAAAAGAATGCGGCTATGAAACCATCATGATTAACTGTAATCCTGAAACGGTTTCGACAGATTTTGATACAGCTGATAAATTATATTTCGAACCAGTTTTCTGGGAGCATATTTATGATATCATCCAACACGAAAAACCAGAAGGTGTTATCGTGCAGTTAGGAGGACAGACGGCTTTGAAACTGGCTGAAAAATTATCGAAATATGGCGTAAAAATTATAGGAACTAGTTTCGATGCCTTGGATTTAGCCGAAGACAGAGGACGTTTCTCAGATTTATTGACAGAATTACATATTCCTTTCCCGAAATTCGGAATTGCTGAAACAGCTGACGAAGCTTCTGCCTTGGCAGATACTTTAGATTTTCCATTATTGATTCGTCCTTCTTATGTACTAGGAGGTCAGGGAATGAAAATCGTAATCAACAAAAAAGAATTAGAAGAGCACGTTATCAACTTACTGAAACAGATTCCAGGTAATAAATTGCTGTTAGATCATTATTTGGCTGGAGCAATCGAAGCAGAAGCGGATGCAATCTGTGATGCTGACGGTAATGTCTACATCATAGGAATTATGGAGCATATCGAACCTTGCGGCGTACACTCGGGAGATAGTAATGCGACTCTGCCTCCTTTTAACTTAGGAGAGTTTGTAATGCAGCAGATAAAAGACCATACCTTTAAAATAGCTAAAGCTTTAAAAACGGTTGGTTTAATTAATATTCAGTTTGCGATAAAAGACGATACGGTTTATATCATCGAAGCAAATCCTAGAGCATCCCGTACGGTTCCGTTTATTGCTAAAGCTTACGGGGAGCCATATGTAAACTACGCTACCAAAGTAATGTTAGGTGAAAAGAAAGTAACCGATTTTGATTTCAATCCTAAATTGAATGGATATGCAATCAAACAGCCGGTTTTCTCTTTCAGTAAATTCCAAAATGTAAACAAAGCATTAGGACCTGAGATGAAATCAACAGGAGAAAGCATCTTGTTTATTGAAGACCTGAAAGATGATCAATTCTACGAATTGTACTCTAGAAGAAAAATGTATTTGAGTAAATAATCCTCAGATTTCGTATAAAAAAGCTCCAATGTAAATTGGAGCTTTTTTTGTTAATTGTATTTTGAAAAAATTCCAGAATCTAAAGCTGTCCAAAAACAGCATTTTTGGCCGCTTGCTTTTAGACCGCTGTTTGCCCAGGTATTGCAGGTATGGAATAAACTATAGCTCCCGTTAGCTTCATAGAAAGCATCGGTTTTCCCGTAATTTGCATTTGTTTTTATGTTTAAGAAATTACCCGAAGCATCTTTCTGAAAACTTTCGTCTATATATTTTATTAAACGGTCGTATTGTTCTTTACTGACCATCATTTTTTTGCAGTCATCGCTTTCGGTCATTTTTTTATAATAGGTTGCATGAATTGCAGTTGTACTCAAACCTGTTGCTGCTTTAAATGCAACCGAGGCTTTTAAGTCTGACCATTCGGGAGTTTCCAGATAAAAACCTTTATCTCCCCAACCCATTGCAAGATATTTATAAGTTGAATCGGCTATTTTGGTGTTTTCAAATTTTATTTGTCTGCTCCAGTCGATTTGTTCGGTTTTTATAGGTACTACAATATCAGTATGGACGCCGTTGGTCAGAATGTAGACTTCTACTTCGGGTTTTGTGACTGGCTCTTGATTTATTGTGATTTTAGAAAGTGATAATGCGACGATTATATATAGTATTATAAATCCAAAGAATGTCAAAAATATTTTGAGAATAATTTTTAATGCTTTTTTCATTGATGAAGCTTTAATTTTGAAACATAAAGTCAAAGGCGCCCTTGCGAAGATGGATTCCGTATTCCAGATAGGCTTTCATGCAGGCGAGGAAATTGGCCCAGCCTTCGGTATTTCCAATAGCCCATTTCAGGTTTTCTTCATTGAATTCTTTTCCGTCTTCGGTTACTTTTACCACGGTGCTTTTGTCGGGTTGGGCTTCCAGAATAATTGTAACGACGGTTTCGGGATCCCAGACAAATGAAACCGAATGATTGATTTCGGTTTTGATGTCTTTTATGGTAAAACGGTCTTCGAATTCGGGAAATTTCCAGGTCAGTTCTTTTCCGGTTTCCATTCTTCCTGTACTTTCGGAAATGAAATAGTTGGTCATTTTTTCTGGATTTATGATGCCTTCAAAAACTTCTTCGATTGGTTTTTGAATCTGTATGGATGCTTTGGCAATTAGGTTCATAGTATAATTTTTTTGAATGATTGTAAAAAAGTAAAATGTTTACTTTTAGCCCCGGCAAGAGTAAAAATTCTCTTGTACTGGGGTTCAGCACAAGAGATTGAAGCGAATGACGGGACTTTGCTTGCTGAAAATGCCAAATGTTTCCGCTCCAAAAAAATCAGCACCTTATAATTATTTCTTTTTAAGGTTCTTTTTGAAAAAATCAATAGTTCTTCGGGTTCAGTACAACATCGCAGCCACTTCGTAGTATCTCGGAGTGGTATTGTTGTTGAAACCGTGGTTGACTCCGGAATAGATATATTCTTTGGTTAGCTTTTTCATGGTTCTATATTTAAAACCAACTAATTTAGAAAAAAAAGAGATTGTTTTATGAGTTCTATTGCTGTTTCGCGTTGCGGTTTAATTCTTAATCACTTTAAATGTTTTTTTTGTGTTTCCATAAGTGGCAATGACAGTATAAATTCCACTGGCTAAATGGCTGTCGATGATTATTTTTTGATTGGTAAAAAAGTTATTTCCGGAAAAGCAAACCGTACCTTTCATGTCAATTATTTCGAGCTGAAATGGTTTAATTGTATTGCTTTTAATTTGAATTGCGGCTTCGTTTGTGAAAGGATTTGGGTAAAAAATATCTGAATTTTTTTCAAGGATTTCATCATTAAGCCCAAGAGCGTTTTCATCTGCAGCATCAATATAATTAAAATTGAATTTCGATTTATAGAGAATCCTGATGTAATTTTCTCCCTGTGGCAGACTGATTCCGGATACTATTTTGTCAGTGTAGGTTTGTAATCCTCCGGTGGGTTCAAAAGTTTCGTCGGTTTTTACAATAACACCATTTACGCTGATGTCAAATTTGCCCTGGACTAATGAAGCCACCCGAAAAGTCATTCTGTAGGAACTGCTTTGGGCCACATTTACCATGTATTCACCCCAATCTCCGGGATCTGTAAAGCATACATTTTGGGTTGTCCCTCCATCGGTTGTGTTCTGCAAACCGGTTCCCCTGCGGCGGTAATGTTTATTGGCAGTTATTCTGCCTGGTACATTCATTTTTTTGGAAGTATAGGGAACGTTAAGATAGGCTGTTCCTATAGGTCTGATTTCACCGCTGTTGGCTCCAAGTAATTGTCCTTCCAGCATATCGGTCCAATCTGAAGGAACCCGGCAGGTAAACCAGGAATAACGGTAGATATCGGGGTCGTTTTCAAAAGTGGCAACAATCTCCTTCATAAAATTGGTTTTATCAGTGGCAGATTGCACCACTCTGTTGGCAAATTCGGTTACCCAAATCGGGATATTGTATTTTTTTAATCCTTTGGTAACCCCTATAACAGAACTTGATGTGTCATCATAAGTATGAAAAGCAATATAGTCTACTTTGCAGGTTGGGCAAAGACGGAAGAATTCATCGTGCCAGGCAATGGGACTCTGATATCCTCCATAATTGGAAGGGCCGTTGTAGGCCGGGGAGGCACTTACTATTTCCAGACCTTTTGCTGCGGCAATTTTTTCGATATTCGGCCAGGCATTTACTGCTTCCTGGGGAGTTAACCGTGAACCGTCATTAAAGTTAGGTTCATTGAAAGCCAACAGATATTTGGCTCCGGGCTTTATAGTTGCAATAAACGCATCAGGATTGTTTATCTTTCCCCAGGCCATCGGTACAAATTCAACTCCCAGACTCTCATAGCTTGCATTTACAGCGGCTTCGGGTTCTGCGGACCAATTGTACCACCAGGAAATTCCTGATTTTAAGGTGTTCAAATCCGAAACGGAATGATTTCCGTAGGCAACTCCTCTTTTGGGACTTGTTTGCGCAAAAACAGATGTGAAAAAGAGGGAGCTTATCCACAATATGATAAGGGTTATTATTTTTAGCATAAAATGGTTTTTTATTTGGTTTAAATAATGAATTTCAAATGTAGTTCAACAATACTTTGGTTCATATTTGAAAAATCCCATCAAAAACACATCAAAGTTGTTTTGTTTTAAGTGGTATGATATTAAAAAACAGTGTTCGTTTCTGTTTAAAAATGACAATAATTAAAATTTCGGACTGCAGTATGAATTTTAATGTAAAAAACTGAAAATCAGTTAATTTATTTTTTTTATTTTTAATAAACCTATTAGTTTTTTAGTTAAATTTATGCACCCTTTCTAGAATGGCTTAATCTAAATATTTTGACACTTTAAATATTTGAGCTATGAAAAAAATCACTTTGGTTGTTTGTTGTTTTTTCCTGATTGTAAGTTGTAAAAAAGAAGAGCCCAAAGAAATGGATGCGACAGTCGAGACTAATGATTCTGTTGCTAAACCGGCAGAATTTGCAGATTCCAAGTATAGCGAAATAGGCAAAAAATTACTGGCTGACATGGAAAAAGGGGATATGGACAGCTGGATGGATGTATATGCTGATAATGCAGTTTATGAATGGAACAGTGGCGACAGTCTGGTGGGAAAACCGGCAATAGCATCCTACTGGAAACAAAGAAGAGCCAATGTAATTGAAACCATTTCTTTTAAGGATGCAATATGGCTGCCGATTATGATAAATAAACCGCAAAGTGTTGAGGCGAAAGGAATCTGGTTATTGGGCTGGTACAAAACAACTGCAAAGTATAGAAATGGAAAGGAAATGACCCAATGGATTCATACAGATTACCATTTTAATTCACAGGATAAAATAGATAGAGTTGTTCAGTATATAGATAAGGCGGCAATAAATGCGGCTTTGCCTAAATAAAATTTTAATTGTTAATTGGTTGGTGAAAATAAAAAGCGATGCTTATGTGTCGTTTTTTATTTTTTTTTGTTCATAAATGAGTTAGGTTTTACGTGAATTTTGTTCGGTGATTTAACAAATGGATTGCTTTAAACGCATTTCTATACCATAAAACTGAAAACATTTTTTTACTTTTGTGCCAATCAAAATTTGAACTATGTACAAGATTTTTATACGCCCTATTCTTTTTTGTTTTGATCCTGAAAAAGTGCATCACTTTACTTTTTCGTTAATTAGAATAGTTTCAAAAATTCCCGGAATTTCATCACTTTTCAGGTTTTTATATCAGGTAAATGACAAAAGATTAGAAACCGAAGTTTTTGGTTTAAAGTTCAAAAACCCTGTAGGTTTAGCTGCGGGATTGGATAAAGATGCTATTTTGTACAAAGAGTTATCAAATTTAGGTTTCGGTTTTATAGAAATTGGAACGCTTACCCCGAAAGCACAGCCTGGAAACGAGAAAAAACGTTTGTTTCGACTCATAGAAGATTCGGGAATTATCAACAGAATGGGTTTTAATAACGGAGGTGTTCTTGAAGCTGTTGAGCGATTAAAGAAAAATAACGGTGTTCTTATCGGTGGGAACATCGGGAAAAATAAAGTAACCCTAAACGAAGATGCCACTTCTGATTACGAGATCTGTTTTGATGCTTTATATGATTATGTGGATTATTTTGTAGTGAATGTGAGTTCTCCTAACACGCCTAATCTTAGGGCATTACAGGAAAAAGAACCGCTTACCCAGTTACTTCAGACATTGCAGAATAAGAATTTGGCTAAGCCAAAGCAAAAACCAATTCTGCTTAAAATTGCGCCAGATCTTACTGATGAACAATTGCTTGATATTATTGACATTGTAAAAGAAACCAAGATTGCCGGGGTAATTGCAACCAATACTACAATTTCCAGAGCTGGACTGCGTTCCTGCAATCAAACCGAAACAGGAGGTTTGTCCGGTAAACCTCTGACGTCACGTTCTACAGAAGTGATTCGTTTTCTTTCTCAAAAAAGTAATAAAGCATTCCCGATTATAGGAGTTGGAGGAATACATTCTGCCAAGGATGCTTTAGAGAAATTGGAAGCCGGCGCTAGTCTGATCCAGTTGTATACAGGCTTTATCTATGAAGGACCGGCATTGATAAAAGAAATAAACAAGGCGATTTTGTCAAAAAAATAGTAGAATAACGATTTTTCTTTCTTTGTAACTCAAAACCTTTTTTATATATTTGAAGGTTATGAAGGCAATAAAAATTATCGAGTGTCCGCGTGATGCTATGCAAGGCATAAAAGCTTTTATTCCTACCGAAAGAAAGGCAGCATATATACAATCGTTATTGCGCGTTGGTTTTGACACCATTGATTTCGGAAGTTTTGTTTCGGCGAAAGCCATACCTCAAATGCAGGATACCGCCGAAGTTTTAGAACAGCTTGATTTATCCAAAACAAACAGTAAGTTATTAGCTATTATTGCCAATGTTCAAGGAGCCGTTCAGGCATCTCAGCATACTGCCATTAAATTTTTAGGTTTTCCCTTTTCGATTTCTGAAAATTTTCAAATGCGGAACACACATAAGACAATAGCAGAATCTTTGGTTACATTAGACGAAATTTTAAATCTTGCTGATAAGACTAATAAGGAAACTGTTGCATACCTGTCGATGGGTTTCGGAAATCCGTATGGGGATCCCTGGAATGTCGAAATTGTAGCACAGTGGACCGAAAAATTGGCAGGAATGGGAGTGAAAATTTTATCGCTTTCTGATACAGTAGGAAGTTCTACATCCGAAGTAATTGATTACTTGTTTTCTAATCTGATTTCTCAATATCCTCAAATCGAATTTGGAGCCCATCTTCATACAACTCCTGATAAATGGCTGGAGAAAATTGATGCCGCATATAAGGCAGGCTGTCGTCGTTTTGACGGAGCAATTCAGGGTTTTGGGGGATGCCCCATGGCTACAGATAATTTAACAGGCAATATGCCTACAGAAAAATTACTGTCCTATTTTACGGTTCAAAAAGAAAATACCAATTGCAGTCCGATGAGTTTTGAAAGTGCCTATAACGAGGCTTCAAAAATATTTGGAGAATTTCATTAAAATTGTCTGTAATAAATAGAAGTAAATTGAAATATTTTCAATTTTTTATTGTTACTTTAATTCTGTTAAGCTGACTGTTAGGGGTTTAGTTGTAATTAATGACGCAGTGGTATGAAAAACAGATTGTATAATAAGATTAGTCTAATAATTGCATTGGCGATGAGTGCTTTTTCATGCAGCAGTGATTTGGATTTCAATCAGGTAGATGATTTCAATACGCATCCGGTTTTCACAACGAATCTCGCCTATTTTGAAGTAAAAGCTCCTGAATTTATTATAAATGGAGCTGAACAGCCTTTTTTTTCCAATGTATCCAATGTAGATTTTTTAAACACTCCTTTTGTTGTAGAAGATCTGGTAAAAGGCGAGTTGTATTTCAGAGTTAAAAATACAATTGCCAGAGCTTATACTTTTAATATTACTTTCCTGAATGTAAATAATGCACCGATTCATTCAATATCAATTAATGTACCTGCCTATAACGGAACTGAAATTCTGGTAGAAAAAACCGAAACATTTGAGGGGGCAAACATTGATATTTTGAAGAGTACAACCAAAATGATCTTTTCGGTTGCGATGCTTCAGGGACCTCCATTAACAGTTGACAGCACTGGAAGAATAGAGTTGGGTTCAAGTATAACAGCTTATTTTGATGTAAAATGAGAAAAGCAATAATCCTTTTATGTCTGTCTGTTTCTTTTTATTGTTTTTCCCAAAATAAAGAAGTCTTATATAATTTTACTCCGCAGCCACAGAGTTTGCTGACTAATCCGGGAGCCGATGTAAAATACAAATGGTTTTTTGGAGTTCCTTTGTTATCCGGAATATCTGCCAATGTAGGGTCAACAGGATTTGATGCCTATAGTTTATTTGCAAATAACGGTGTCGATTTTACAACCAAACTTGAAAATGCTGTGGCATCAGCCAGCAGGAATGATTATGTAACCGCCAATCAGCAGTTGGAAATATTTACTGCCGGCTTCAGAGTGGGTGAAGCCGAAAGTAAATCGTATGTTTCTTTTGGGATGTATCAGGAATTTGATTCCTTTATTTATGTTCCAAAAGATCCGGCCATATTGTCTTTGTATGGCAATAAAGACTATATAGGCAAGTCTTTTGATTTGGGTGATTTGAATGTAAAAGCTGAGCTGCTCTCCGTTTTTCATGTAGGGTTTAATAAACAGCTTAATGAAAAACTGATAGTCGGGGCGCGGGGAAAAATTTATTCCAGTATTTTTAATGCAACATCTACACACAATTCAGGGTATCTTTCTACAACTCAAGGCTCGGATTTAATTTACAATCAAGTCATTCATTCTGATTTGCAGGTTAATACTTCTGGAGCAGCCAAGTATCTGGATGAAAATTATGAAGGTGATTTGGAAAGTGATTTGGTGAATGATATTCCCAAAAAAGCCTTTTTAGGAGGAAACTTAGGATTGGGTTTGGATTTGGGGCTTACTTATTATCCGGAAAAAAATATACAGTTAACGGCAAGTTTGGTTGATATCGGATTCATAAGCCATACAAAAGATGTGGTTGATTATACATTTAAAGGAAATTATGCATTCAAGGGAGTTATTACCAACTTTAATGAAGACGGAACAATAGATGATGCCTACCAGGATTTTAAAGATGCAATTCCTTTGGATACAGTCTATAATAAATACAGGACACAGCGCCCTTTGAAATTTTATTCCTCTTTTCAATATTCATTTGAAGAAGAAAGACAAACCGAATGTGATTGTGCAACTGATGAGGGTTCTTGGTACCGAAGCGCAGTCGGAGCGCAGTTTTTTGCAATGTCAACTCCCAGAACTCCTATGCTGGCTTTGACGGCTTATTACAGGAGGAGATTTCTTAAGGGATTACAGATGAAAGCAACTTATACTATCGATTCCTATTCTTTTTCTAATATAGGTCTGGGATTGACAACCAAAATAGGCGTTGTTAATTTTTATGCTATGGCTGATAATCTATTGGCTTACAGAGATGTCTCCAAAGCAAATGCACTCACGTTTCAAATAGGATTCAATATAATTTCGGGCGGAAGCAGTAAATAGACATCTTATAATATTTATTCCGTTTTAATTTTAGGAATACTGAAAAAAAGTAAGAAATACTATTGCAGTTGTAATGGATTTGTATTCCAAATTAAAAAAAGAGAGTTAAGTGTTTTTTTAGCTCGTCAAGATTATGTATATTTGCACGCAATTCAACTAGAAATTGCAACATGAAAGCACACAACTCCAAGATTGTCGGCGAAGGATTAACCTACGATGATGTATTGTTAGTTCCCAATTACTCAACTGTTCTTCCGCGCGAAGTGAGTATAAAATCCAAATTTTCAAGAAATATAACGTTAAATGTTCCTATTGTATCTGCTGCTATGGATACCGTAACCGAAAGTTCTATGGCAATCGCTATGGCTCAAGAAGGAGGAATAGGTGTTTTGCATAAAAACATGACAATCGAGCAACAAGCTGCCAAGGTTCGTAAAGTGAAACGCGCTGAGTCAGGGATGATTATCGATCCTGTTACATTATTAATGAACTCAACAGTTGCCGATGCCAAAAGTGCTATGAGAGAGTATGGTATTGGAGGTATTCCGATTGTAGATGAAAATAAAATATTAAGAGGGATTGTTACCAATAGAGATTTACGTTTTGAGAAAAATGGTTCAAGACCAATCGTTGAGGTAATGACATCTGAAAATCTGGTGACTGTTGCCGAAGGAACTTCATTGGAAGAAGCCGAAGTAGTACTGCAAGGCCATAAAATTGAAAAATTACCTGTAATAAATGATAAAAATGAGTTGGTTGGTTTAATTACTTTTAGAGACATAACCAAATTGACTCAAAAACCAAATGCCAATAAAGACAAATACGGACGTTTGAGAGTAGCAGCTGCTTTGGGTGTAACTGCTGATGCTGTTGAAAGAGCAACTGCTTTGGTAAACGCAGGAGTTGATGCCGTAATTATCGATACTGCTCACGGACACACAAAAGGTGTGGTTGATGTGTTGAAAGCGGTGAAAGCTAAATTCCCGGAACTTGACGTAATCGTTGGTAACATTGCCACTCCGGAAGCTGCCCAGTATTTAGTTGAAAGCGGTGCCGATGGTGTAAAAGTAGGGATAGGACCTGGTTCTATCTGTACTACGAGAATTGTTGCAGGTGTTGGTTTTCCTCAGTTTTCAGCGGTACTGGAAGTTGCCGCTGCTATAAAAGGAACAGGAGTTCCCGTAATTGCAGACGGTGGAATTCGTTACACAGGAGATATTCCTAAAGCAATCGCAGCCGGTGCTGATTGTGTAATGTTAGGTTCATTATTGGCAGGAACAATGGAATCTCCAGGAGAGACCATTATTTTTGAAGGAAGAAAATTCAAATCATACCGCGGAATGGGATCTGTTGAAGCGATGCAGGAAGGTTCTAAGGACCGTTATTTCCAAGATGTAGAAGACGACGTTAAGAAGCTGGTTCCGGAAGGAATCGTAGGACGTGTACCTTACAAAGGAGAGTTGAACGAAAGTATGCAGCAATTTATAGGTGGTCTTCGCGCCGGAATGGGATACTGTGGTTCAAAAGATATTGCTGCTTTGCAAGACACAGGCCGTTTTGTTCGTATTACCGCAAGTGGTATCAACGAAAGTCACCCACATAACGTGACAATTACAAAAGAAGCTCCGAATTATTCGAGATAAAACAGTCAAAAGACGAAAGTCTAAAAGACAAAAGGTGCAGGATTTAATTCTTGCACCTTTTTTATTGTTTAGCGATTGTCTTCAAGAACGGGACGCTTGCATTATCGGGTGCAGTAATGCTATCCTTTCATTCCTTTGAGTGCTCTTGAGTTTGCAGGATTTATTTGTAAACATTTTTTGAAATTTTCTTTTGCTTTCTTTTTATTTCCAATTTCCAAGTATGATTCACCCAATTCTGCAAAAACATTCTCGCTTTTGGGATATATCAAACTGTTCAAAGTATAAACTTCGATTGCTTGTTTTATGTTTCCTTGCTTTTTTAAATCCTCTGCAATTTCTTTAATCAAAGACTCGTTGATTCTGAACCTAGGGAAAGCTTTTTTTGCTTTTTCAATAAGGATTAACAACTCGTTGCTTTTCAGTTTTGACATATCTTCTTGAAAACCTCTAATAGTAGCAGGAGAACCGCAAATTTTTCCGGCAATATCATAGGCTGCTTTTATTCCGGCATCGTTTCCTTTATTACTTATTGCAATGACAGTAATTTGATTGTCAACAAGGCGCTGTAAAGATGCAGAAAAATCCGTAATGCCTCCGTCGTGATAGAATCGTCTGCAGTCGCCGAGGGAGTCTACAACCCAACCTAAGCCGTAACTGCTGTTTTTATCCTTGCTGAAAATAGTCTCTAGTGTTGATGCAGAAAATAATTCGTTTCCATAGAAGGCTTGATCCCACAACAGCAAATCCGATGCTGTTGAATAGAGTCCGCCTATTGCAAATGAATTTTCCATGTTGATTGGGTAAGTGTTTTCCAGAAGATTGCCGCTCGTTAGCCTATATCCGGATGCACGGTTTGTGAGTAAAGTTTCATTTTTATCAAAACCCGTATTTTTTAAATGGAGCGGATGGAAAAGCGTTTCCTTGAAATAAGTTTCACAAGTTTTTCCAGTCACTTTTTCGATGATAACACCAAGTAAATAATAACCTGAGTTATTATAGTTGTACTTCATGCCTGGCTCTGATTCCAAAGGTTTGTTCCGAAATAAATCAATAACTTCCTCATGAACATGCGGAGCCATTAAAAAAACGCCTTTGGCTTCATTTAGACTTGTATAATTTACCAATCCTGATGTATGAGTCAAAAGATGCCTGATTGTAATTCCTTTCCAAATTGCTGGACAATTTTCAATATAATTGCAAATGGGATCTTCTATGTTAAGCTTTTTTTGTTCGCTGAGTTTCATTATAGCGGCAGCAGTAAAAGTTTTGCTTACCGATCCAATACGGAATTTTGTGTCCAATGTATTAGGGACATTCAATTCGTTATTGGCCATTCCATATGCTTTTTGGAAAATTGGGATACCATTTCGTGCAACTAATACAACACCGCTAAATTGGTCGAACTTTTCGGCATAAGGCATATAAATTGTGATCCAATCACTTATTTCTTTATCAGACAGTATTGTTTTGTCTTGGGCCCTAACAGCATTTGATAGTATAGTAAGTAATGATAGTAAGATGATTAATGGCTTGTTCATGTTTTTTGATTATTGTACACAATGTCCCGTTGTAGCAGCTTTTGGAAGTAGTATTTTATCTTAGTCCAATAATACAGGATTCATGAAGACTTTTTAATTTCTGAAGACTTTTATTGCTGCTGATTTCATTTCCACATTGAAAAATTTCATTGTCAATAATAACTTTTTTAAGATAATCTAACCCTAGTGAAAATTGTTTTTCCTCCACAGCAATTTGTGCCAGTAAAATATATGGATTTCTATCAATGTTATACAATTCATTTTTGTTTTCTTCAATGATTTTATTTAAACTTTTTTTGCTTTCATCAAATCTTTGTGTGTCAAACTCAATTTTTGCTTTTTGATAGACATACTCAAAATGCCTTTTTGAATTTGGATAATTGGAAATCAATAATTGAAAATTTTCGTATGCTTTTTTTATTGAATATTCTCTAATTTCATTAGAATTTTTCATTGTTTTACGTTCTTGCGAACTTGGTAATTCAAAACGATTATTACTTTCCCAAGCAATTAAATATGCATTTGCCTTTTTATATATTTCATTTTCAAAATAATCTTCATTTTGTCCAAAAGAAACAATTGAAAATAATAACAGAATTAAAAAAAAAACATTCTTTTCATAGCTTTTGCTTTTCTAAATTAAGCATTATTCGGATTTGCCAAATCATCACAAATACAAAACCGACTTTCCATTAAACTAATTGTCCAAATCCATTGTAGTAGCTGTTGTAGGGCGTAACAATATGCGCAAACTAAATTGTTTTCCACATTGCATTTTTCTTCAAGACAAAGGTTAGTTTGAGTATTTTCTGCGTTACGATTTCTGCATTATGTACGTTTTGAGACAATCAATTTTTCCATTCTTCTTTTAGAATACTATAAACGTAAGTTCCTTCACTTTCGCCATAAGATTGAATGTTGTAATTCCTCAAAAATCCCTCTTTAATGGCTCCAATTTTTTCTATTGCCTTTTGTGATTTTAGGTTTTTTATATCGATCTTAAATTCTACCCTTCTTAAATTTAGAGTGTTAAAACAATAATCTAAGAGAAGTTCTTTGCAAAGTGCATTAATACCTGTTCCTTGAAATTTTTCACCAATCCAAGTCCATCCTATTTCTAATCTCTTATTCTGAAAACTAAGATTTCCAAACATTGTCAATCCTATTGGACTATTATCTTCCTTTCTAATAATTATTAGCGGGTAAAGTTCTTTTTCTTTTTTTGAATTTAGACAGAACTTAAAATAATCCATTAAATCATTTCTGTTTTTTACTCTTGCCCCAAATTCGCCTAATTCTTTATTATAGCTTATAGATTCTATTTTGTCGATATCATTAATTGATAAAGGGCGCAATAAAATTAACTCGTTTTCAAGAATCAATTCAGTTGAAAAAAAAAATTCTAAGTTCATTTTTGTAATTTATATAGGTCTTGATTTTGTGAAGTTATGCCTTACAACTAATTAATAGGCCTGACGATTCCCGACTTATCTATTCAAAATTGGATTACTATGCATGATAACAGCCAGAGTTTATTTATTTTCAAATGTATTAAAAAGAATTACAAATTTTTGATAGCCGTCACTTTATATAAAAATCTAATACGTAAAAATCCGTTTCATCTTTCAACTCTGTGAACTATTGAGCAATAAGTGGTTAATCATGCCCTAAATCAGCCAATAGTTTTTTGTCTCCAACAATCCATAGGATATCGTCTTTTTCGAGAATGACATTCGACTCGGGATTTAGAGCCCGGTTTCCTCTTTTTTCAATTCCCACAATCAATCCTTGTGTTTTTTCACGCAGTTTGGATTCCTTGATGCTTTTTCCTATAAAGGTGTGGTTTTTTAATTCGATTTGGCGTAAGACAATGTCGGGTTCGACAACTTCCGGAGAAACATCCATTTCGTGTTGGTCCAAATATTTTTTAAAAGCCTGTACCTGAGCATCCGTTCCAATCACGCAAATTTCATCTCCGGGGAAAATACGTTCGTTTCTACTTGGAATGTGAATGGTAATGTCACCGCGTTTTATCGAAACAAGGTTAATTCCTAAATTTTCGCGGACTTGCAGGTTTTTCAATGATTCGCCGGCTATGTTGGATTCGGCGGCAATATCAAATACTGCCATGTGACCGTCCCAGGGAGTCAGGTCACTTCGACTTCTTCTGGCTCTGGCAATTTCTCTGTCGTTCAAATTGGATAGAAAATGATTTTCAATTTTGTGGTATTGAATGTGGAGTTTTCTTTGGAAAACCAAATAAATCACTATGGCAATTATCAATGTTATCAGTGCAATTTTCGGTGAGAAGAATGTATTTAACAATAATCCGATAAAGAAAATGGACAGCACGATACGAATGAAAAACAGCATTGTCAACGGCCCGCGGGATTTTCGGTCGAGCATTAATTCTTCAACTTCGCGGACAGCAACTCTTCTGAAAGCCAGCGCCCACAAGAATGGAGATACTATGGCCAATGTTATCAAGGCACCTATAGGTTTTCCTAAATGATAATCTTCAACCAAGGGCAGTATAAAACGGGAGGAAAGCAGGATGACGGCAAGAATGATAACGACCAATACAATCACCTGAATTAAAAAGGCATTGATTACCGTTTGCCATAAACTGACTGTTTTTATCGCTTGAGTACTGGCAGAGTAACGTTCAATTCTTTTCGTCCATTTACGTGGCAGGTTATGTGCCAAATATTCAGATATTGGAAGTGAATATTTAATCATAAACGGAGTCGTAAATACGGTTACGGCCGAAACGGCAACAACAATCGGGTACAAAAAAGAATTGGTTGCTTTCAGCGTCACTCCCAAAGTTGCTATGATAAAAGAGAATTCCCCGATTTGAGACAAACTCATTCCGGTTCTTATGGAATCTTTCAAAGGTTGCCCTGATAATATCGCGCCAAATGTAGCACTTATAGATTGACCAAATATGGTGACAAAAGAAAGAATAACTACCGGAATGGCGTGTTCGTACAAGGCTTGCGGATTGATTAACATACCAACGGACACAAAAAATACGGCTCCAAATAAGTCTTTTACAGGTTTAACCAAATGTTCAATATGTTCTGCCTGTGTAGTTTCGGCAATGATGGATCCCATTATAAAAGCCCCAAGAGCCGGTGAAAAACCAACATTGGCAGCAAAAATAACCATCACCAGACACAGTGCCAGCGAAATGATAAGAAGCATTTCATCGGTGAGTAAATGTTTGGTTTTTTTGAGTACGGTCGGGATGATAAATATTCCTCCCAAGAACCATATTACAAGAAAAAAGACCAATTTTAATACCGACATCAACAGATCACCTCCGGAAAACTGATTGCTCACCGCGACCGTTGACAATAAAACCATCATCAAAATAGCCAGTATGTCCTGAACGATTAAAGAGCCAATAACGATTCCCGCAAATTTTTGGGTCTTAACGCCCAATTCGTCATACGATTTTAAAATAATAGTTGTTGATGATATGGAAAGAATTACACCCAGAAAGATACTGTCCATTTGGGGCCAGCCCAGCCATTGGCCAACAAAGTAGCCTAAAATGCACATACTTACTATCTGTATTCCAGCAGTGATGGAGGCAGTTCCTCCTACTTTCATTAATTTTTTGAAACTGAATTCGAGTCCAAGGCTGAACAGTAAAAAGATAACACCAATTTCCGCCCAGACTTCAACGCTTTTGATTTCTTTGACTGAGGGGAAAAAATCAAAATGATTACCCGCCAAAAAACCGGCTATCAAATAACCCAATACCAAGGGCTGTTTGAGCTTTTTAAATATCAGGACAGCAACGGTCGCAGTCATTAGGATAAGACCTAAATCACTGATTAAAGGGTTTAAATGGCTTGTAGTTTCTGATGCATCGGTTAATAGACTCATAAATTGGAATTCTTGTTGGTCAAAACGGTTTGTTTTAAACAATCGTGGATGGCTAATTTACGAAAAAAGAAAATTTTTTAGGGTTTGGTTTTTTCGTTATTTAATTTAATGGACAAAAAAAAGCTACTCTAAAAAGAATAGCTTTTGATATAAAAATATTTCAAAGGTTTATTAAATCCCTATGAAATTGCTTGGTGTAATTTGTAATAGTTCTGTTTTGATGGCATCCGAAACATCAAGCGTAGCGATAAAGCTGTGAATCGCATTTTTGTCAATGGCCTCATTGGTTCTGGTCAATCCTTTTAATGCTTCATACGGATTTGGATAGGCTTCGCGTCTTAAGATTGTCTGAATCGCTTCGGCAACAACGGCCCAGTTTTTCTCCAAATCTTCGTGAAATTTAGATTCGTTTAGTAATAATTTGTTCAAACCTTTCAAAGTGGCTTCAAAGGCGATTAAAGTATGTCCCATTGGCACACCGATATTTCTCAAAACGGTACTGTCTGTCAAATCGCGTTGTAATCTTGAAACCGGTAATTTGGCCGATAAATGTTCGAAAATAGCATTGGCAATTCCTAAGTTTCCTTCGGAGTTTTCAAAATCAATTGGGTTTACCTTGTGTGGCATAGCCGATGATCCAATCTCTCCTGCTTTTATTTTTTGTTTGAAATATTCCATCGAAACATACGTCCAGATGTCGCGGTCCAAATCAATAATGATAGTGTTGATTCTTTTTAAAGCATCAAAAAAGGCTGCGAAATGGTCGTAATGCTCGATTTGTGTTGTCGGGAAAGAATGGTGTAATCCCAGGTTTTCTTCAACAAATTTGTTTCCGAATTGTTTCCAGTCAATTTGTGGGTAAGCTACATGATGCGCATTGTAATTTCCGGTCGCTCCGCCAAATTTGGCCGCAAAAGGAGTATTGAACAACAAACGCATTTGCTCTTCTAAACGCTCCACAAAAACGGCAATTTCTTTACCCAAACGAGTTGGCGATGCCGGTTGTCCGTGTGTACGGGCAAGCATCGGAACAGCTGCCCATTCTTGCGCCAATTCTTTTAATTTGGATACGACAGAAATCAATGACGGCATATAAACTTTCTCAAAAGCATCTTTTGTTGAAAGCGGAATAGCAGTGTTGTTGATATCCTGTGAAGTTAATCCGAAGTGAATGAACTCTTTATATTCGGATAAACCCAGTTTTTCAAAAGCGTCTTTGATGAAATACTCAACGGCTTTTACGTCGTGGTTGGTTACTTTTTCAGTTTCTTTTATCCAAAGAGCATCTTCGGTAGAGAAGTTTTTATAAATGTTGCGTAGACTTTCAAATAAAGAAGAGTCAACGTTTTGTAATTGCGGCAAAGGTACTTCGCATAAAGCAATGAAATATTCAATTTCGATTAATACACGGTATTTAATTAAAGCTTCTTCAGAGAAAAAAGGAGCCAAGGATAATGTCTTATTTCTATAACGACCATCGATTGGTGATATAGCATTCAATTCGTTTAGAGTAGTCATTTTATGTTGTTTTTTCGAAAGGCACAAATATAAAGAGAATTTAGGGATTAGGGGGTACGAATTTTAAGGTTTGACAAAGAAATTAGTTATAAAAAGCTGAGATGTTTCAATGAAATTAAAAGATTTAAAATTAAGAAGCTTATTTGTTTTAAAATAGAATTATATTTGTTTAATAAATATGTAATATATATGAACAATATTAAAAATACTTTCAGTATTAAAGATCTTGAAAATCTTTCAGGAATAAAAGCGCATACTATTAGAATTTGGGAAAAACGATACAATGTCTTACAGCCTATGCGTACCGATACTAATATACGTTTGTATTCTTTGTCGGCTCTTCAGAAATTGCTGAATATTACGTTATTACATGATTATGGGTATAAGATTTCTAAAATTGCAACCTTCACCGATGAAAAAATAGCCGAAATGATTCGTGATATTGTTTCGAATAAAAACACCAGAAATCACGCTGTCAATGCCTTTAAGATGGCTATGATGAATTTTGATCAGGAACTTTTTTCCAATACTTACAATTGGCTGTTGGAAGAAAAGTCTTTTAGGGAAATCTTTCATCAAGTATTTATTCCATTAATGGAGGAAATTGGTTTATTGTGGCAAACCGATACTATTAGTCCTGCTCATGAGCATTTTGTAAGTTGTTTGTTGCTAAAGAAAATTTTGGTAAATATTGAGGAAGTGGAGGCCAGTAAGCCAACAAATACAAGTAAAATTTATGTCTTGTCACTTCCTCTTAATGAAATACACCAATTAGGTTTGATGTATTTGCACTATGAAATTGTTTCTAAAGGATATAGAGTTATTTATTTAGGAGAGAGTATGCCGATAGGCAATTTGAAAGATTTGAAAAAGCATTACAATTCAATTGTTTTTCTATCCTATTTTACAATACAGCCTGAACGGGATAATGTCAATGATTATGTTGGTTCAATGGCTGAAGAACTCTTGGGTGACGGCTCTCAGATTTGGCTGATTGGCAAACAGACACAGTACATTGACCGGAATTTAATACCTATTGATGTTAAAGTTTTTAATTCCATTTCAGATTTAGTAGAAAAGGCTTGATTTTTTGTTTAAGATTTTTGTATATTTGTTAAACAAATGAAAAAATCAATCTCAATAATAGGTTCTGGGTTTTCGGCAATGGCCGCGGCCTGTTATTTGGCCAAAAGCGGTTATAAAGTAACGGTTTACGAAAAAAATGCTTCAATAGGTGGCAGAGCCCGTCAATTGAAAGCAGAAGGTTTTACTTTTGATATGGGGCCAAGCTGGTATTGGATGCCAGATGTTTTCGAACGTTTCTTTGCTGATTTTGGCAAAAAAACAACCGATTATTATGAGCTTATAAAACTCTCTCCAGCATACAGGGTTTATTATGGTATCGATGATTTTATTGCAATAGCAGATAATTTACCTCAAATAGTTACTGATTTTGAAGCTATCGAAAAAGGAAGTGGAGCTGTTTTAATGGATTTTATTGTCGAAGCCAAAAGCAATTACGATATCGCTATTAAAGAATTGGTATATCGTCCAGGCCTTTCCCCATTAGAATTGGTAACTCTTGAAACAGTTAAGAAAATCGATCAGTTTTTTAGCAATATCAGTAAAGACATTCGAAAGAAATTCAAAAACGAAAAACTCATTCATATACTTGAATTTCCTGTTTTGTTTCTTGGTGCAAAACCATCTGATACTCCTTCTTTTTATAGTTTTATGAATTATGCCGACTTTGGTCTGGGTACCTGGCACCCAAAAACGGGTATGTTTGATGTCGTTCGCGCAATGGAAAGTCTGGCGAGGGAATTGGGAGTCAATTTTGTAACCAACGCCAATATTGAAAAAATTAATGTTGAGAATAAAATAGCCCGCTCCATTGTCGTCAGTGGAAAAACAATTCCGTCGGATATCATTTTGAGTGGAGCCGATTACCATCATACCGAAACATTATTGGATATAAAGTATCGTGCTTATTCTCAAAAATATTGGGAAAGCCGGGTTTTTGCACCATCTTCTTTATTGTTTTATGTAGGATTCAATAAAAAATTAAAAAACATTTCGCATCACGCTTTGTTTTTTGATGTTGATTTTGAAGCGCATGCCAAAGCTATTTATGATGAACCGCAATGGCCGGCTGCACCTTTGTTTTATGCTAATTTTCCATCATTGACAGATAGAACTTCTGCCCCGGAGGGAATGGAATCTGGTTTTTTTCTGGTCCCTCTTGCCCCAGGAATCGAGGATAACGAAGACTTACGTAACGAATATTTTGATAAAATAATAGAACGTTTCGAAATTTTGACACAGCAAACGGTAAAAAGTGATATCGTATACAAAAAGTCATTTTGTAAAAATGATTTTGTTTCTGAGTACAATTCATACAAAGGGAATGCTTACGGAATGGCAAATACACTTTTACAGACAGCCTTTTTGAGACCAAAACTCAAAAGCTCCAAAGTGAAAAACCTATATTTTACTGGGCAGTTAACTGTTCCTGGCCCAGGTGTTCCTCCTGCATTGATTTCCGGAAAACTGGTCTCCGAATTAATAGATAAACAACTTTTTAATCAGTAGTTATGAAACAATTATTTGATGAAGTGTCCTTCAAGTGCAGTAAATTGGTGACCAAGAATTACAGTACTTCGTTTTCTATGGCGGTTTATATGTTGGCGCCCAGCATTCGTGATGCCATATACAGCATTTATGGATTTGTGCGTTTTGCCGATGAAATAGTGGATTCTTTTCACGGTTATGACAAAGAGAATTTAATCAATGATTTTGAAGCCGAATATTACAAAGCGATAAAATCAGACATCAGTTTGAATCCAATTTTGAATTCGTTTCAACAAACAGTCAAGGATTATAATATAACCGATGATATGATTCAGTCGTTTCTCAAAAGCATGAAACTCGATTTAATCAAATCCGATTATCACAGCAAAGAGGAATACAACGACTACATTTATGGTTCTGCCGATGTGGTGGGTTTAATGTGCCTGAAAGTATTTGTAAAAGGAGATGAAACTAAATACAATCAGCTAAAAGATCAGGCGATGAGACTGGGGTCTGCTTTCCAAAAAGTGAATTTCCTTCGGGATTTAAAAGAAGATAATTTACTTTTGAACCGTAATTATTTTCCCGGTGTTGATTTAAAATCTTTCAACGAAAATTCAAAAAAAGCAATCATCGAAGAGATTGAGGAAGATTTTAGAATTGCTTATCAGGGAATTACCAAACTGCCTTTGGAAGCCAAATTTGGCGTCTACACCGCTTATGTTTATTACAGAAAACTGCTCAAAAAACTGGCACATACACCTTGTAACGAAATAGGAAGTACCAGAATTAGGGTTTCCAATTATTCAAAAGCAGGATTGTTGGCGCAATCTTTTGTATCTTATAAGCTGAAATTAGTGTGATTATTTTGGAGCAGAAACATTTGGCATTTTAGGTGAGATTGGTCCCGTTTTACGTTGCAATCTTTTGTGCCGAACACCGGCACAAAAGGATTTCCACTTCAATCGGGGCTAGGAGACAAGATATAGTTTTTCAGGTTTTTGTTTTTCATAAGCTTCGATATTCTCACTAAAAATAATTTAATAAAAAGAATATGGTTTCCTTTCTGATTTTTTTAGGCGTTTTTTTATTCATGGAATGTGTCACTTGGCTTACGCACAAATACATTATGCATGGATTCATGTGGTATTTTCATGCCGATCATCATCAGCCGAAATATGCGCATACTTTTGAGCGCAATGATATTTTCTTTGTCATTTTTGCCATTCCAAGTATTGTTCTTTTTTATTTTGGAGTACAGCAAGGTATGAATTATCTCTTTTTCATAGGTCTTGGAATAACAGCCTATGGATTTTGTTATTTTATGATACACGATGTTTTAATTCACCAGCGTTTTAAGTGGTTCAAAAACACTAAAAGTAAGTATTTAATTGGTTTGAGAAAAGCGCACAAAGTGCATCACAAACATTTAGGTAAACAATACGGGGAATGTTTCGGGATGCTCTTTGTGCCTTTTAAATATTACAAAATATAGTATGTCTCTATCTCCATTGGATTTAAGTAATTCGGATTCAATAAAAAAAAATGAACCACATAGACACATAGATTTAATATTGATTGTTAAAGAATAAATAGAAAAAGCATTTTTTTTTCACATAGGTAGCCTATGTGAAAAGTAACACGTCTATAAAGCTCTTTTTAAATGATATAAATTCTATGTTTCTATGTGGTAAAAATAATTAGCCTAACTAGTATGTCTTTATACCTTTTTTTAAATTTAGCTTCCTTTTTGATTCCGTTTTTATACAGTTTCGAAAAAAGAATGAAATACAGCAATCGTTGGAAAGTAATTTTTCCGGCACTGATTATTACAGCAATTTTTTTTATCATCTGGGACATTATTTTTACCAAAATGGGCGTTTGGAGTTTTAATCCCAAATATCATTACGGAATAGAATTTTTTGGCTTACCAATAGAAGAATGGTTGTTTTTTATCTGTATTCCGTATGCCAGTCTGTTTATCCATTTCTCCTTTCAATATTTCTTGCCCAACGTGGCTTTGAGCGATAGTATTGTGAGAAAGGTTTATTGGATTTTGATGATTCTCATTGTTCCAGTGGCTGTATTGAATTTTGACAAATGGTACACTTTTGTCAATTTTAGTGTGTTTATTTTAGTTTTGACCATAGCCGTTTTTAAATTTCCTGTGATTTTAAAAACCTATTTCATTACTTTTTTAATCATTTTGATTCCGTTTTTAATAGTCAATGGAATTCTTACAGGCAGTTTCATTGATGAACCGGTTGTTTTTTATAATAATAGTGAAAATTTAAATATTCGATTGGGAACAATACCTGTTGAAGATGTTGGTTATGCTTTTACAATGTTGTTAATGAGTTTAGTTTTAATTGAAATAATGGGTACAAAAAATGAAAGTATATAAAAAAGAAAGTGTACAGCATATCAATGCGACTTTGGATGAATGTTGGGAATTTTTCTCAAATCCGGAAAATCTGCAGAAAATAACCCCAAAGAGAATGGGATTCGAGATAACTGATTTTGACAGTCAATCGATGTATGCGGGACAGATTATTCAATACAAAATTTCTCCATTTTGGGGACTAAAATTAAATTGGGTTACAGAGATTACTCAGGTTAAAGACAAGACCTATTTTATAGACGACCAGCGTTTTGGTCCGTATAGTTTTTGGCATCACAAACATTTTTTTGAAGCCACTGCAAACGGAGTCAAAATGACTGACGTGATTCATTATGCATTGCCTCTAGGATTCTTGGGACGAATTGTGAATGCGTTAATTGTCAAAAATAAACTGAAAGCAATTTTTGATTTTCGCTATGTAAAAGTCGATCAGATTTTTAATGAGAAGGACTCTAAGGAATTAAGACTCTGAGCTAGAATGTCGATAAATATTCCTTCAGGGTCTTTTTGGATCTTGTAGGTATCTCACTATATCTACAAGGTTGAAAAAAACCTTGCAGGATAAGCAATAAAAAATAAATTTTTGAAAACGAGAAGTAGTATAAGTTGTAAACTCAGAATCTCAGCAACTTAGCTTCTCAGCAACTTTAAAAAAATGACAAAACAAGAAGTATCAATATTTTGGCTCAGGCGCGATTTGCGACTTGAAGATAATGTTGGGTTGTATCACGCTTTGCAATCCAAAAATCCAGTTATACCGCTATTTATTTTTGATACTGATATTCTAAATAATTTACCAAAAAATGATGCACGTGTTGGTTTTATTCATGAATCACTAGGCAAGATTAATGCAAAACTGAATGCTATTGGGAGTTCAATCTTAATAAAAAAAGGTACTACAGTCGAGGTTTGGAAATCCCTTTTCGAGGAGTTTACCATTTCGGAAATATTTTTCAATAAAGATTATGAACCCTATGCTATCAAAAGAGATTTGGCAATTGAAGCATTAGCGAAAGCGAACAATGCTTCTTTTTTTTCTTTCAAGGACCAAGTAATTTTTGAAGAACTCGAAATCACAAAATCAGATGGATTGCCCTATACCATTTATACGCCTTATAAAAATAAATGGTTGGAAAAATTTAAATCCATAGCACCGCTTCAAGAGTATGTTACTATTAATTACTTATTCAATTTTCACCAAAACCACTTTGATTTTCCGAGCTTACAGCAAATTGGTTTCGAGGAGAGTGACATAAAGGTAAAACCCTATAATCTCACACAGATTGCCCATTACCATGAAACGAGAGATTTTCCGGCTGTTGATGGCACATCGTACCTTTCGCCTCATTTGCGTTTTGGAACCGTCAGTATTCGAAAGTTAGTGAATTGGGCGGTTCGTAAAAATGATGTTTTTTTGAGCGAATTGATATGGCGGGAGTTCTTTATGCAAATCCTGTTTAGCTTTCCGAAAGTAGTCAGTCATAATTTTAAATCTGCTTATGATGGTATTCAATGGCGCAATAATGAAGAAGATTTTCAGCGTTGGTGTTCCGGCACTACTGGATATCCAATGGTTGATGCGGGAATGCGCCAGCTCAAAGCAACTGGATATATGCACAATCGTGTACGTATGGTTGTGGCGAGTTTTCTATGCAAACATTTGCTTATCGATTGGCAATGGGGCGAAGCTTATTTTGCCGAAAAATTATTGGATTATGAGCTGGCTTCCAATGTAGGAAATTGGCAATGGGCAGCGGGGACAGGTTGTGATGCAGCTCCTTATTTTAGGGTTTTTAATCCCGATATTCAGCTGAAAAAATTTGATCCGAAAGGGATTTACATTCGCCAATGGATTCCCGAATTTGATTTGGGTTACGGTGAGCCAATGGTCGATCATGCATTTGCCAGAGACAGAGCCATAGCTACCTATAAAGCTGGAATTTTGAAATGATTCTTTTTTAAGAATGCAAAAAGCTGTTGTTTTTTCCAGTACCCGCGTGAGTGATGGGAGCAAGTTACCTTGTAACGCGGACAGCATGACAGCAGTAGAGAAAGGGGGCGAATAAGCAGTACTGCTGAGAAGCCCCCTTTTTCTAATGGTGGCACGCCCAACTCTTTTTTGAAAAGGTGATGGTTATAATGAATTTTGAATACAAATCGTGCGTTATTTTTTAGTATTAAGTTGGCTACGTTTAACTTATCATTAATAATGCTGTACGAAATTGTAGTTTATATTTGTATAATCAAAATGGATGGCCCCTAATTTGTAAAATAATGAGAAAGAATGTTTTAATAACAGGTGGAACCGGTTTTATTGGAAAGTATTTAACTGCAGAATTGTTGAAAAAAGGGTATTCGGTTTCAATACTTACAAGAGAGGGGAAACCCAACACAGATGGAATCAGCTATTACATTTGGGATATTTCTAATCAAAAAATAGAAGAACAGGCTCTACTTGATGCCGATTATATTATTCATCTGGCCGGAGAGAATATAGCTGAAAAAAAATGGACTGCTAAAAGAAAAGAAGAGATAAAGAACAGCAGGGTGCAATCAGCTCAATTGATTTATTCTGTTTTGAAAAAGCATAATAAACGAATAGAGGCTTTTGTTTCGGCTTCAGGAATTGGTTTTTACGGAGCGGTTAATGGCGAAGGTATTTGTACCGAAAGTACTTTGCCTGCCAATGATTTTATTGGTAAGGTTTGTCAGGAATGGGAAAAAGCCGCCGATTTGATGGAAGGCTTGGGCATTCGCACCGTAAAAATCCGTACGGGTATGGTTTTAGGGAATAATGAAGGTATATTAAAAAAGCTCACTCCTATTTTTAAGCGTGGGATGGGGAGTGCTTTAGGATCCGGGAAACAATATATGCCTTGGATTCACGTACACGATTTGTGCCGGATGTATATCGAAGCTATTGAAAATAAAAATATGTCTGGAGCATACAATGCGACTATCAATGACAGTACTACCAATTTGTCTTTTACCAAAACACTGGCTAATTGCCTCGGGCGTCCATTGTGGCTTCCTAATGTACCTTCAGTTTTAATACGGGGAGGCATGGGGGAAATGGCTGTTATTGTTTTGACAGGAAGAAGGGTTTCGTCGGATAAAATAAAAAAACTGGGTTTTAGGTTTCAATTTAAAGGTTTGAAAAAGGCTTTGAAAGACTGCTTGAAGTAAGCTTAGTTTAAAATACAATCGATTTGTGTATTTACACTTTTTGATATTTTTGCAATAACAATACTTGGAATTTCAATTTTGAAATCGTCCGTGTTCAATGTAAATTGCGAATTGATGTTAATGCCATTGTTTACTTTTTTGATTTTGGCATTTACGGTAATCATTCTGGTTTGGCCATGAATTGTCAGTTTTCCTTTTATCTGAAAATCTTTCTCGGTTTCGGTTATGACTTTCAAATCAAATTTTTCAATAATCCCTTTAAAAACTGCTTTGGAATAGCGGTCGCTTTCCATATAATTGCTGTTGAAATGCTCTTTCATTAAATCTCTTTTGAATTGAAAATTTTTAATGACAGCGGTGAAGGTAATTTGGCTTTTGTCTGGAATTAATGTACAGTCTACAGCATTGTTTCGAGCTTCAACAGCTTCAAATAACGGTACAGAAGCTTCGAAGTAAATGGTGCATTTTGATGTGCTTAATTTTTCCTGGGCACTAATAGGGTATAAGACAAAAAACAGAGCTAATAGAGTAAAATTTTTCATAATTAGATCTATTAAAGGTTTATCTTAAAGTTACATTTTTTTTTCGATAATACTCTTAAAATTACCTCAAAAAAAGAGCCGATATAAAAAAGAACTTCATTTTTTATATCGGCGTTATTAGTCTCAGAAACTTAGAATCTTAAAGCTTAGTTTAAAAAACTAGTCCATATTGAGTTGTATATTGTATTTTTTTAGCGTTTCCAATGTTTCTTTTGAAGTGTAATTGAATACTTCTTCGTGCAGGTCGCGTTCTTTTTTTAGAGCTATTTGTTTTAAAGAATTGCAAAAGCGTTTTACATCTTCAAAATTGGACAGAATCAGTCCCGGCACCGGTACGCTGTTCCCTTCATCATCTTTTGCAACCATAGTGAAATAAGACGAATTGCAATGTTTTTTGTACCCCGTCTGAATGTTTTCGGCTTCTACACGGATTCCAACAATCATGGAGCTCTTTCCTACATAATTGACAGAGGCTTTCATTGTTACGAGTTCGCCCACTTCTATAGGTTTCAGGAAATTGACAGTATCGACTGAAGCCGTTACACAATAATTTCCTGAAAATTTGGAACCGCAGGCAAAAGCGATTTGATCCAGCAGTGATAAAATGTATCCTCCGTGGATTTTTCCGCTAAAGTTGGTATGTGAGGGTAACATCAGTACCGAAATACTGACGTGTGATGATGCAACAGTTTTGTATATTTTTTCCATTGGTTTGGTTTCTTGGGTTATAGGGGGATTTTTCATTTAGTTGTATAGATGTGTTTAATTCAAAAGAGAGTTTTCATCGGTTTCTGCTCTTTTTAGAATATTTTCAGGAAGTGCTTTTTTTGCTTTGGCTCCCATTTTTTTGAGTTTTTCTACGCTGGTGATAAGGTTTCCTTTTCCGTCCACGAGTTTGTTCATGGCGCCTTGGTATTCTACTTTGCTTTCGTCTATTTTCTTTCCGATTTTTATTAAATCGGCCACAAAACCTTCGAATTTATCATACAAAGCTCCTGCTTGTCTGGCAATTTCAAAGGCGTTTTCTTGTTGTTTTTGATTGGTCCACATACTGTCGATAGTACGTAAAGTTGCAAGCAGTGTAGATGGAGTAACAATCACTATGTTTTTCTCGAATGCTTTGTTGTATAATGTCTGGTCTTCGTTGAGTGCTATTGCAAATGCCGGCTCCATCGGTATGAAAAGCAATACAAAGTCAGGGCTTTCAATTTGGTATAAATCCTGATAATTTTTATTTCCCAATTGCTCTACGTGGAGTTTTATTGAACTGACATGCTCTTTTAAATAGCGGTTCTTTGCAACTTCATCATCATCTTCATTGATGAATTTTTCGTAGGCTGTTAATGAAACTTTAGAATCGACAATCATCTTTTTTCCGTCAGGCAAATTGATGACAACGTCAGGGAACACTCTGCTGCCGTCTTCGGTAGTGTGGCTTTGCTGTACTTCGTATTCACGTCCTTTCTCCAATCCTGATTTTTCTAGAACGCGTTCCAGTATCAATTCGCCCCAGTTTCCCTGCATTTTGCTGTCGCCTTTCAGGGCTTTGGTCAGGTTAATGGTTTCCTTGCTCATTTGGAGATTCATTTCACGCAGGCCTAATATCTGCTGGCGCAATGCGGCATGATAATCGATACTTTCTTTGTGGGTGTCTTCGACTTTTTTCTCAAAAAGCTGAATTTTATCCTGTAGCGGAGACAAAATACTTTTTAGGTTTTCCTTGTTTTGCTCGGTAAATTTATTTGATTTTTCCTCTAATATTTTATTGGCCAGGTTTTCAAATTCTTTCGTAAATTTTTCCTGAAGTTTTCCGACTTCCTCTTTTTGTTCTTTGTTTCGTTCCCAAAGATTTTCAAAATCGACTTCTTTTTTGGAAAGCTGAATGGCCAGACTGTCTTTCTCGTTTCGGATAGTTTCCTTTTCTGTATTGGACAATTCCAGTTGTTTTTCAAAAGCGTTTTTGTTCAGTAAAAATTGTTCTTTTTGTTGGCTCAAAAGAGAATTCAGTGCGATTAACTTCTCTTCCAGACTAATCTTTTCCGATTGTGAGCGTGCCGAAAAAATGAGTTTGCCAATAAAAATACCTATTGCAAGTGCAATAATAAAAACCAATAAAAAAGGAAGAATTGTTAACATATGAGTTTCTTTTTAAAAAAACGTAAAAGTACGCATTTATACGTAGTACTTAGTTTTTAAAAATAAAATTTCACGAATTATTCTGAATCTAAGAGTAAATGAACATTTTTTTTATTACAACGCAACCTTTTTCTCTGGAAGCCATCTTTACTATATAACTAACTAAAATATTGATATGAAAAATTTAATTTCCATTTTGTTTATTGCCTTAAGCTTTTACTCTTGTAATGATATAACTGATGACAGCGGGCAAAATTGCGGTAGCCTTACCAATGTGCTTTATGAGGGGTTTAGCTATTGCGGTAATTTGAAAGAAAATCCAAAACAGCCTTCTTTTATAGTTGTAAATTCAAACGATGAGATGGATAAGTTGTTTACAAAATGTGAAACTTATGCTGTCGCCCTGCCTGATTTTACACAAAAAAGAATATTAGGACTTTTAGCTGGACCAAAACCATCAAGCGGGTATACCATAAAAATTCAATCTGTGTTTGAAGATAATTGCCAGATTGTTGTAGATTATTATGAAACAGCTCCAAAACCGGAAGATATTGTACTTACCGCTATAACGTATCCTGCAGATTATATTGTACTTCCAAAATCAACTAAGCCTATTTTGTTCTCTAAAGTTAATAAAGTTGTAGATTATGCTATTGTTGGTACTTACGGAGATTGTGTCACTGCAGATTGTTATGAATTTTATAGAGTAGAAAATTTTAAAGTGCTTAAATATTTTAATGTAACAAGTTTAGCCAGTGATTTTAATCAATTAAATTATAAAGCATTAGTTTTTAGAGATGATTATGCCTCTTTTCTTTCAAAAATCCCAACAGAAATAAAAGACTTAAAAGGGCAGACCAAAACATTTGGATCACCAAATGCCCATGATCAAGGTGGTGTTTACTTAGAGTGGAGTCAAAGCGGTGTTATTACCAAAATATATTTAGACAATGATAATACAGCTGATCAAACAACTGCAGTTATTGCATTCAAGAAAGTGATTCAGGACAAAATAACTGAATTAAAAACTAAATCATAAAGTGATTTTTCAGTACAGTAAACCGTAATTTAAATTTGCATAATGAAAAAATTAGCGTTCATAATTTTCATTGTTTTTACTTTTTGTTCATGTGCTAATGAAGCTTCTGGTTCATATTCTAAAAAGGAAATAATGGATAGCTGGGCTTGGAAGATGATTATTTTTACAGACTTAGGTGAATTTACACCTGTAGAGAATACGCAAAATAAGTTTGATAATACTACAAAAGTAAAACCTACTTTTGTAGAAGATGTTTTGGATATTTATACCAATGATGAATTGTTTTTGAACAATCAAAAAGAAGAATTTAATGATCCGATTGTCTTTGCCAATTTAAATTCAACCAAAAGAAAAAAATAACCAGTTTAAAACTTATTTTCTTGAAAGAGAACATAGAATTATACATAAAAAAATGTGTCGAAAACGACCGGGAGTCACAACTGAAAATTTATCAGTTGTTTTCTCCTGTTTTGTATGGTCTGTGTCTCAAATATATGCGGAATGAGGATGATGCCAAAGATGTTTTCCAGGAGGCTTTTGTAATAGCCTTTCAAAAAATGGAGCAATACAAATTTGAAGGAAGTTTTGAAGGTTGGATTAAACGCATTTTTATCAATAAATTGCTGGAAACGCTTAAGAAAAAGAAAAAAGATGTACTCTTTTTGGATGTTTTTGATACAGACGTAATTGAGGAAGATGAACTCGAATTGGCTCCGATTGATCAGGAAAAGCTGTTGGAATACATTCAGGAATTACCAGACCAGTACCGAATGGTTTTCAATTTGTTCGTTTTTGAAAAAATGAAGCACAAAGAAATTTCAAAGCTGCTCCAAATCTCAGAAGGCACATCGAAATCTAATTTAAATAGAGCCAAAAGTATTTTGAAAAAGAAAATTCTGGTTGTATTGAACAGCAAAACAGCATGAAAAAATACCACAAAAGAAAACTGTAAGAAGCATGAAAAATAAACAAGCAAAATCTATTTTTTCTTCATTGGAAAACTACTCCAGTATACCGCCTCCCGAACTGTGGGATAAAATTGAAGCGCAATTAGATGAACCTAAAAAGAAAAAACGCGCCATTATCTGGTGGTCGATTGCTGCCAGTTTAGCAGTTGGAATTTCTGTTCCGGGGATTTTGTATTTTAATGCCAGTCAGGGAAATGGCCTTGAACTGAATGTTGGAAATAATGGTAATGCAGTCGTTTTGCAAAAAGATTCGAATGAGAAAGACAACGGTAAGAATGTAAATAATGTTAAAAGCACAATAGAAAACAGCAAAGACAAAGAAAATAAAGCAGATGATTTAAACAGTAATTCTGCAGCTGTACCAACAGTTTCGAGTGTTTCTGATTCTTCAAAAAATAATGGTTTGAACCAATTGGGAAAAAATACGATAATGAAAACTGTAAAATACGAATCAGAATCAAAAGCGGTAGTTTCAAATCAAAATCCGGCCTCGGTTGATTCCAAAACTGAGACAGCAATGAAAAAATCTGCTCAGTCCGGTAATTTAAATTCTTTGGTTACTGAAGAAAATGGCAATGTTTCCGAGTCAAATAAGTCTAAAGGAATTGCCGAAAGCACAATTTCAAAACCGGCAGCAACGATTGGCAAAACGGCTCTGGCCAGTCAATCCAATGTTAGTGATAAATCATTGGTTGGTAACAAAAATAGCAATGTTTCAGGCTTTAACAGTAATAAAGGAATTGCCGAAAACACAGTTTCAAAAACGGCAGCAGCGATTGGCAAAACGGCTCCAGTCAGTCAAGCCAATGCCAGTGAGAAATCGTTGGTTAGTACCCAAAACAATAATGCTCCAGACCAGAAAAGTAATAAAGGAATTGCCGAAAACACGAATTCAAAAGATTCTTTGAGTAAAATAAAATCCGAAGTGGCACAATTGGAAAAAGCCTTAGCAGAATTGGATAAAGACAAAACAAAGAAAAAAGAGGTTCCGGAGAGCATTGATAAATGGTCACTTCAGGTTTTTGCAGGTGTTATGAGTTCCCAAAATTATAATAATGAAAAAGCATTGGGAAATACAGTCGCTTCAAAGCAGTCTGGGGGCTATGGCGTGAAAACAAATTATAAGCTAAACAAAAAATGGGGTGTAAGTTCAGGTTTTAAAATTAACGAATTGGGGCAAAAAATAGCTGGAGTGTCCTATTACGATACCCAAAGATTGTATGATACTGCTCCAAGTTCACTCCCTATTGTCAATAATATTTATACCCCAAACTCATCAACCAATTATCAATTAGTATCCATTTCAAAAAATGGAGATTATCTGTTTTCTTCCAATTCAAAAAGTGATACCGGCCTTGAAAAAGGAGATGTGACACAAAATCTAAAGTATTTCGAAATGCCATTGGAGGTTACCTATTCGCTTTTGAGCAAAAAGAAAACCAATATCAGTATGAATACAGGAGGTTTTGTCGGAAAGTTAATTTCCAATGATATTACTTTGAACGGTAGTTCAATAGGCGAGAACAAAAGCGTAAATGACTTTGTTTACGGGACTTTGTTGAGCAGTACGGTACAATATGAATTTCTTAAAAAGACCTATTTTTTCATTGAACCCGGAATGAATTATTACATCAACCCACTGGAAAATCAATCATTCAATCAATTTCAATGGATGTTCAATGTGGGGGTGAATGTTAAATTTTAGTTTTTTTTGGAGCAGAAGCATTAGGCATTTTTAGCAAGCATTGTTCCTGCTGTCCGCTGTATCTTTGTGTCCAAACCCTGGACACAAAGGATGCCGCTTCCATCAGGGCTAAAAGTAAACATTTGCTTCGCCTGTTCGCTATCGCTCGGGTGGCTTTTTCTGTCGTCATTCAAAAAAATAGAATTGTAATCTCAGATTAAAAAGTTTTTTGAGTCAATAACAGCTTCTAGTTTTTTGTCTTGAAAATTGCTGAAACAAATGGTTATCTTTGCGCTTTCCAAATAAACCAGAATGTTCCACCATCATTTCCTTCTGCACAAACCCTACGGTTATTTAAGCCAGTTTATTTACGAATTGAAGCGCAAGAAAAAACTCTTGGGTGAATTATATGATTTTCCCGCAGGCACAATGGCAATAGGAAGATTGGATGAAGATTCGGAAGGGTTGCTGTTATTGACAACCGACGGTAAAATGAGCGAAATCATCCGAAGCAAAAAAGTCGACAAGGAATACTACGTGCAAGTCGACGGAATCATCACTCCCGAAGCCATAGAACTGTTGAAAAAAGGTGTTGAAATAGGTTTCAACGGAACTAAATACAAAACCAAACCTTGCGAGGCCTTTATTGTAAACGAAATTCCTAATTTTGGATCAAGAGGCAAAAAGATTCGGGACGAACGCCACGGTCCCACTTCCTGGGCTTCAATCACGGTCAACGAAGGAAAGTTTCGTCAAGTGCGCAAAATGACAGCAGCTGTCGGTTTCCCTACATTACGATTGGTAAGAGTGAGAATAGGAAACGTACATTTGAATAACTTGCAGGCAGGAGAAGTTCTGGAAGTTGAAGATTTTCAAATTAGATAATTAAACAAATAAACAATAATGCTAAACATCGTTCTCGTAGAACCCGAAATACCAAATAATACAGGGAATATTGGCCGTTTATGTGTAGGCACCGAAAGCCGTTTGCACTTAATTCATCCGTTTGGGTTTGTTATCAATGATAAAAACCTGAAGCGTTCCGGTCTTGATTATTGGGTACACCTTGACGTTACTGAATATCAAAATGTAGCCGAATGGATGCAGCAAATTCCAGATCAATCCCGAGTTTTTCTGATGAGTTCCCACGCAACAACATCAATCTATGATGCAAAATTTCAAGATGGGGACTGGCTTGTTTTTGGTAAGGAAAGCGTTGGTTTGAGCGCTGAAGTTATGGCATTGTTCAAAAATCATCTAACCATCCCGATGTCGTCATTAATCAGAAGTTTTAATATCGCCAATTCGGTTGCTTTTGTTGTTGGTGAAGCAAAGAGACAGATTGGATTAAAGTAAAAGTATGAGACCATTTATAGATTTGAGTAATTTGGATTTTAATGGTGATACTTTGATTTATTACTCAAGGTTGTATGTTACGATTTCTATTGTTGTTTTATTTGCTTTGGTTATAGGTTCTATATATACTTTAAGAATTGAAAACGGATTTATATTTTCATTACTGCTGTGGGGAATTATCTTTCATTATTGTCAAATAATATTCAAAATCTTGAAAAGAATAGATGAGGTTCAGTTTAGAATTAATTCTAAAGGAATTCAATTTAGAAATGAGGATTTTATAACTTGGGACAATATCGAAAATGTGAAAGTAATTTGTATACGTAGACATAAGAGCAGATCGTATTATTTTAGATACTATATTATCAGTGAAAATCGTGAAATTAAAATGGATTTAGAGTATTTAAATATTGGAAGTTATGATTTAGAATTAGCAATAAGGGTTTTTACTGAAAAATTTAATATTGAAAAAAATAAAATCTAATTTTAAAAGTTTTAGTGCTTTCTGATGGTTTTTAGAAACCTCATTTGTTGTGTCAAAATTTCATATATTTGAGATAGGTCTTAAAATCTCATTTTATGATAGATAACGTTTCCTTACGAAGTACTATTTTTAGACATCTGGACGGTTTGGTAACTGCACCGGTTGCCTATTCTCTGCACAAAAATGGTGTTCTGGATTATATTTTGGACAAAAAAGAAATATGTCTTTCCGAACTTTCTTCAAAGTTCAAAACCAATGAAGGTTATCTAAATGTGGCTTTGCGGGTTTTGGCTTCACAAGGATTTCTAGATTATTACATAAATACAAAAACGGATCTGATTGCTTTTCGCATTAATAAAAAAAGCGAAATTGCTTTTTCGCTGTTTCCGTTGTATAAAGATGCTGTAGAATTGTTGCAGTCTTCGGATGATTTGCGTCCAAAATTGTTTGAGGGTGAGATTTTTAATCGAATGAAACTGATATTCGAAAAGTGTCAAAATAATTTTGGAATTTCATTTTCTGATGATAATCTGACGAATGAAGTTCAACATCAAATCCTTATGCATATTGAGGGTTTTCTTGTCGGACAGATAACGGTTCATTTGGGAATGAGCGGGATGTTTCATAAGTATTTTATGGAAATATCCTTTAGTCCGGAAGAGTTTCATAAATCCCCTGAAAATTTTAAAACAGTACTTAATTTTTTGGCGCACTTGGGATGGTTTTCCAGAAAAAATGGAAATTATCAGTTTACTGAAACAGGTTTGTTTTTTGCTAAAAGAGCTTCGGCTTACGGTGTTACGGTTTCTTATTTACCTACTTTCAGGAAAATGGACGAATTGATTTTTGGCAATCCTTCCGTTTTAAGAGTCATTGGGGAGGGGGAAGATGAAATTCACGTTGACCGCGAAATGAATGTGTGGGGAAGCGGTGGTGCACACGATATTTATTTTAAAGTTGTGGACGAAATTCTCATCAAATTATTCAATTTGCCTATTGTCGAGCAGCCCAAAGGAATTTTGGACATGGGCTGCGGCAACGGAGCTTTTCTGGAACATGTTTTTGATGTGATTGACCGACAGACTTTGAGGGGAAAAATGCTGGATAAGTATCCTTTGTTTCTCGTTGGTGCTGATTATAATCAAACTGCTCTCAAAGTGACACGGGCTAATTTAATCAAAGCCGATATTTGGGCTAAAGTGATTTGGGGAGATATAGGCCGGCCTGATTTGCTGGCTGATGATTTAAGGGAGAATTATAATATCGATTTGAAAGATTTGCTGAATGTGAGGACTTTTCTCGACCATAACCGGATTTGGGAAATGCCAAAACAAATTTCAGAAGGAAGGGCAAGCAGTTCAACAGGAGCATTTGCACATAGGGGCGTTCGGATAAACAATAATTTAGTCGAGGATAATTTATTGGAACATTTTTCAAAATGGTCGCCTTATGTCCATAAATTCGGCTTGCTGATTCTTGAACTGCATACGATACCGCCACATTTAACCGCTTCGAATTTAGGAAAAACTGCCGGAACAGCCTATGATGCCACTCACGGATTCTCGGATCAGTATATTGTAGAGATTGATGTTCTGCATAAAATTGCCTCGGAAGCGGGACTTTTTCCAGATCTCAATTATTTTAAAAAATTCCCCGATTCAGAAACGGCGACAGTGAGTATTAATTTGTTGAAAGGTTAATGGTTTATAGTTTGGGGTTTAGTTCTTAACAATAAACCAAAAACAATAAACCATCAACCAGCTAAGTGATAACAAACTTCCCTTTTTCATTGTCAAAAACGATGTGCTCGTCCTTGAATAATGTATTGAAACTGCCTTTGCTGATTAAGTTGCAGGGTTCGTCCTGTACCACAATTTCGGGCGTCATAATAATCATTTCGTCGCATAATTGAATAGCCATTTCAATATCGTGAGTCGAAAACAAAATGCATTTTCCGGTTTCGTGTGATAGTTTTTTTAGGAGTTTCAGTAGTGAAACTTTGTGCAATAAATCCAAATGAGTTGTGGGTTCATCCAAAATAATCAAAGGAGTGTCTTGTGCCAGTGCTCTTGCAATCAAAACTTTTTGCAATTGTCCGTCGCTTATCTCGTAATGTTTTTTTGGAGACAAATGTCCAATTTGAGTCAGATCAATCGCATCTTGAACAATTTGAATATCAGCATCCGATAAAGTCCCAATCCAATTCGTATAAGGCTGACGTCCCAGCGCCACCAATTCAAAAACAGTCAAATTACTCGGAGGTAATTTTTCGGTCAAAACCATGCTTAAATTTTGGGCAAGTTCCAATGGATCGTAACTGTTTATATTTTTATCATTCAATAAAACAGTTCCCTGCAAAGTTTTTTGAATTCCGGTAATCGTGCGTAACAAAGTAGATTTTCCAATTCCGTTCGCACCAATCAAAGCAATCAGTTTCCCTGCCTGTAAGTTCAGGTTGAGGTTTTCGGCTATGGTCACAGTTTCTTTTTTGGAAGAATAACCAATGCTTAAATTTTGAGTTGTGAGAATATTGTTTGACATACTTTTATTCAATACTGTTTAACCACAAAGTACGCAAAGAAGGCGCAAGGAACACAAAGCTTTGCGAACTTTGTGAAAATCTTAGTGTTCTTTGTGTTTAGATTATTTAAAATTCCGTTTTCGAACCAATAACCAAATAACCACAGGAGCTCCCAATATAGAAGTAATAGCATTAATTGGAAGTGTAATTTCCATCCCTGGCATTTGAGAAACCACATCGCAAATCAGCATAATTCCAGCTCCAAAAAGCAATGTACTCCAAAACAAAACAGTATGATTACTGGTTTGGAAAACTAATTTCGCAATATGAGGAACGGCCAAGCCAACAAAAGCAATTGGTCCCGCATAAGCCGTGATGCTTCCCGCTAAAATACCAGTAGCAATAATGATAATAAGCCGAGCTTTATTGAAATTTAACCCCATACTTTTGGCGTAATTTTCGCCAAGTAGTAATGCATTCAAAGGTTTTATACTGAGTAAACTTAGAAATAAGCCAAATAACACACAAATTGTCAAAATAAGAATGGAAGTCCACGACAAATTGCCAAGATTTCCAAGCGACCAAAAAGTGAATTTCTGTAATTGTTCTGCAGAACTGAAATAGGTAAGAACCCCAACAACCGCGCTGGTAAAACTCCCAAACATCAGTCCGACAATCAATATAGCCATCGTATCTCTCAAGCGTTGTGAAACCAGTAAAACCATTAACAATACAGAGGTACTTCCAAGAGTTGAAGCTAAAACAATTCCGTAAGGCGACAACAAAATACCGCTCAAAAAGGAAGGTAATATACTTGCGCCCAAAATTACAAAAGCAACACCCAAACTCGCGCCCGAACTGAGTCCTAAAACATAAGGTCCCGCGAGCGGATTTCGAAATAATGTCTGCATCAACAATCCACTTATTGAAAGTCCCATTCCGACCAAAACGGCCGTAATCGCTTTAGGTAAACGATAATTGATAATGATGTATTCCCAAGTCGATTTACTCGATTGACCTCCTGTCAAACTCGTATAAACTTCTTTGAAAGGAATGGTAATCGACCCCAAACTGATGTTTACAAAAAACAGGACAATAAGCCCCAAAAAAAGGAATGAAAATAGAATGGTATTTCGTTTTTGATTGTTCAATTTTTGATTAATTCAGTTTTTTGGCAAAGGTAAAAGTATAGTTGGGAAGCAATTCGGGATGAAAAATTTTGATGTAATCTTTCAAGACCAAATCAGGTCGGGCAGGTGATAATTCATAGAAAATAGTACCCCCAGTCGCTCCCAATTTTCCTTCAAAAGTGTAAATGTTTTTATTTGCGAAAGCATCAAACTGACTGTAATGCGGGTTGGCTTTTCCCAGTTCCGACAATGATTTGAACGAACCTGTCGCAATCCAAAAATTAGCGGTTTTGGCTTTGTCCAATATGTTTTCAAAAGACAAACCAAGACTTCCGGTACCTTCAAGATTTTTCCAAAAATAATCTGCTTTAGCATCTTTCATAAATTGCGCAACCCAACTGCTTCCTCTGGCGACAAACCATTGGTCTTGGTACATCGAACCATACAAAACAGTCGAAGTTGGTTTTTTATCAGCAACCAAAGTCAACGCATTATTGTATTCTTTAACAATTTTTTCGAATAAAGAATCAGCCTCTTTCTCTTTTCCGAATAAAGCTCCGTAAAGTTTCAACCATTCGGCTTTTCCAAGTGGAGATTGCTCCATCCAATCCGCCTGAATTAAAACTTTTAAACCGCTTTTTTGTAAATTTTCAATGCTTGGATTGTTGTTATCAATACCAAAAGTTACAATTAGTTCTGGTGACAAATCAATAAGCTGTTCGATATTGAGTTTTTCGTTTTGTCCCACATTCTTAACGGAACCTGCATCAATTAAGGCTCTAGTTTTTTCAGAAGAAATATAATCAGTATGCGGAAATCCAACTAGCGATTTTTCAACACCCAGCATTTCCAGAAAAGGGATATTCGTGGTCGAAGTCACGACAATGGTTTTCAAAGGAACCGAAATTTGGGTGTATTTTTGTAAGCTGTCAGGAACAATTCCGTTTTTTTCTTTTAGAACATAAACAAAATTTTTAACAGCATCTGGCCAAGGATTTGAAACCGTTACGACCGTATAACCATCCTGTTTTTGGATAGACAAACTTTTGGAATATTGAATACTATTGGTAGCTTTAGTATCATTTGGACTTACTTTTTTTTCGTTTTTTTGGCATCCAATAAAAGAAATGAGAACTCCAAATAAAAGAACTTTGTAGAATAAAAATCTCATATAATATGTTTTTCAATAACGGCAAAGGTATAGTAAATTGTAAATTTCTTGTTTAATTTTTGCAGTAAAAAATAAGACAAGTGCTATCTTTACCAAATGAATGTTATAAAAGTAAAACATTGTTCAGCCTGTAAAATGCCTTTTAATTGTGGAGATACTCCTGAAGGCGAAGCCTGCTGGTGCAATGATTTTCCTCCTATTTTTAACCCATTCGATATAAGCGATTGTCTTTGTCTAAGTTGTTTCAAAACCGCCTGTTCAGACAAAATTGACGAATTTGTTGCAACGATTACTCCCGAAACTGCAATAGGAAACAAGGCTTCATTATTACCCGAAACTACAAAAATCATAGAAGGAATTGATTATTATTTTGAAGAGGGAAACTATGTTTTCAAGCCTTGGTTTCATCTCAAACGGGGCTATTGCTGTAAAAGTGACTGTACACATTGCCCATATTAATTGACTTAAAATAATTATATACAAAAATGATATATCTAATCACTGGAGGAGAACGTTCAGGAAAAAGCAGTTATGCCGAAAATTTAGCCAAAGGTTTATCCGAAAAACCATTGTATGTTGCCACGGCCAGAAAATGGGACGAAGATTTTCAAAAACGTGTAGACCGCCATCAAAAAGGGCGTGATGAACGATGGATAAATATTGAAGAAGAAAAACATTTGAGCAAGATTGATTTCTCTGGAAAAGTTGCGATTGTCGATTGCGTAACACTTTGGCTGACTAATTTTTTTGTCGATACCAAAAATGACGTAGCTTTAAGTCTGGAACAAGCCAAAGCCGAATTTGATGCGATTGCCAAACAGGAAAACACAACAATCATCATCGTGACCAATGAAATCGGAATGGGAGTCCACGCAGAAACACACATCGGCAGGAAATTTGTAGAACTTCAAGGCTGGATGAATCAATACATCGCCCAAAAAGCCGACACAGTTGTATTAATGGTCTCGGGAATTCCGGTAAAAATAAAAGGATAGATTTTGTAAATTTGGGCGTTCCCCAAGGGTCGGGCTGTACGCTATATCTATTGTGGTCTCGTTAAAAAAACGAGACCACAATAGGATGTCGCTTCCATCCCTAACGCAAACATACTGCACATAATGACATTAGATGAAATCATAAAATCCCGTAGAGATACTCGTCATTTTACACAAGATGAAGTGCCTGATGAAGTGATCCAAAAAGCATTGCAAGCAGGACATCACGCTCCTTCAGTCGGGTTGACCGATGCTACAAGATATTATCTCATTAAATCGGTTGAAATCAAAAAAGAGGTAAAAAAACTGTTTTTGGATTATGACCAAAAAGCTTCCAATTTAACGGATGATGAGTTGCAAAAAAAGCAATACCAAGCCCTAAAACTCGAAGCAATTGAAGAAGCTCCGTTGGGATTAGTGATTTGTTATGACCGTTCAGTTTTGAATCAGTTTACCATTGGGACTGTCGGAAGCAATGAAGCGATAAAGTTTAGTGCAGTTAGTGCTTCACAAAACATTTGGCTGTCATTAACTGAGCAAGGCTATTCAATGGGCTGGGTTTCTATTTTAAATTATTATCAGTTCAAACAGCTTTTGGGATTACCTGAAAACATTGAGCCGTTGGGTTATTTCTGCGTTGGTAAACCCGCCACCAATTATGGAAATCAACCAATGCTACAGCAATTGAATTGGAAACAAAAAGCTGAAAAACCAATTATTGAAGAGATTTTAGTCTCAACTCCAGTCTCGGCTACAGAATCATTGCGAGGAACGAAGCAATCTCATTCTGTCGATTCCTCAATAGTTGAGGCATTACAACAAAAAATTGACAACAAAACCAAACCTACAGGTTCGCTTGGTGTTTTGGAAAGTCTGGCGAAACAAATAGGAATCGTTTTCAAAACATTAGAGCCTAAAATAACAAAACCACACATAGCAGTTTTTGCAGGCGACCACGGAATTGCCAATCACGGTGTAAGTGCCTATCCGCAGGACGTTACCCGACAAATGGTGAATAATTTTCTGGAAGGAGGGGCAGGAATCAATGTGTTCTGCAGACAAAATAATATTGATTTAACAATAGTGGATGCCGGAGTAAATTATGATTTTCCGACTAATGTTAATCTGGTTTCGGCCAAAATAGCAAAGGGAACGCAATCTTTTCTTCTCGGTCCTGCAATGAGCGAAACCGAACTGAATTTATGTTTTACCAAAGGAGAGGAAATTGTGAATACCATTTTTGAAACAGGTTGCAATTGTATTGGTTTTGGCGAAATGGGAATCGGAAATACTTCTACAGCTTCGGTTTTGATGAGTATTCTTTTGGATTTACCTATTGAAGAGTGTGTCGGAAAAGGGACTGGTGTTGTTGACGAAAAACTGATTCAGAAGCAAAGTATCCTTAAAAAAGCCATTGAAAATTATAGTGGGCCAAATGATTTACAAAGTAAACTAGCCTATTTCGGTGGATTCGAAATTATGCAAATGGCAGGAGGAATGATTCAGGCAAAGGAAAACAATATGCTTATTTTGGTGGATGGTTTTATTTGTACGGTTGCTTTTTTAATTGCTTATAAAATGAATCCATTGGTGAAAGGAAATGCGATATTCTGCCATTCATCGGCAGAGAAAGGGCATCAAAAAATATTGGAATATTTAAATGTTCAACCGTTGTTGAAACTTGATTTACGTTTGGGAGAAGGAACAGGTTGTGCTGTGGCATTTCCAATTATACAATCTGCAGTTTGTTTTTTAAATGAAATGGCTAGTTTTGAATCGGCTGGAATTAGCAAAAAAAGTTAGTAAAGAATGAAAAAACAATTACATATATTTTTCACGGCATTGATGTTTTACACCCGAATTCCGTGTCCCAAAAATATCGACCACAATCCTGATTATTTGAACAAAGCTTCTCGATATTTTCCACTGATTGGCTGGATAGTTGGTGGAACTTCTTTTGCGGTTTATTATTTATCGGCTATTTTATTTACAAATGAAATCGCTGTAATTGTGTCAATTATCGCAGGAATTCTAACAACTGGCGCTTTCCACGAAGACGGTTTTGCCGATGTTTGTGATGGTTTTGGCGGAGGCTGGACTAAAGAGAAAATTCTTTTGATAATGAAAGACAGCACTATTGGAGCATATGGAGCGATTGGTGTTGTTTTACTATTTTTATTAAAATTCCAAGCTATTTTAAATGCGCTTTTTACATTAAAAATTGGCAATGAGGATTCGATAATTTATAATTTTTTAATATTTATTTCTGCCCATTCAGTTAGCCGTCTGTCTGCTATTTCTATCGTGTTTACTCATCAATATTCGAGGGAAGATGCTTCGAGTAAAAGCAAACCTATTGCGCAGAATTTTACTTGGAAAGAAGTGACTGGTGCTTTGTTTTTTGGATTGTTACCACTTGTGGTTTTGTCGTTTTTTCAATGGCAATTATTGTTGGCTTTTATCCCTGTTTTTATCGCTCGGTTTTTTCTGGCTCGTTATTTTCAGAAGTGGATTGACGGTTACACTGGAGATTGCTTGGGCGCAACACAACAGGTGTGTGAAGTGATTTTTTATCTGTCAATTATTGGGATATGGAAATTTATTTAGTCCGTCATACCGAGACGGTTTGTGAAAAAGGAATCTGCTACGGTCAGAGTGATGTTGAAATTCGTGAGCCTTATGATTTAGTTTTTGAAAACATTTTGAGTCAATTGCCTAAAGAGGCTATTTTGTATTCCAGTCCATTGAAACGTTGTGTTCTATTGGCAAAACATATTCAAGAAAACATTCAGGTTGATTCAATTACTGAGGATTCACGATTGATGGAAATGCATTTTGGTGATTGGGAATTGCAAAATTGGAATGACATTCCGCAGGAACTTTTAAATCCGTGGATGGAGGATTTTGTAAATATTCGGGTTCCTAATGGTGAATCTTTTGTTGATTTGAATGAAAGAGTTGTTGATTTTTTTGAAAATGAAATTGCAAAAGAATCGGATAAACCTTTGATTATTGTGGCGCACGCCGGAGTGATCCGAAGTATTTTGTGCAAAATAAATAATCTTCCTTTGCAGGAAGCTTTTAAATCGTCATTGGATTTTGGAGCTGTTGTAAAAATTGAAATTTAGAATGGGAAATTAAATCTTCTCAAAAAATCCACCCGAGCGATAGCGAACTGGCGAAGCAAATGATTCTCGTTAGCCCCGATCGCAGTGGAAATCATTGTGGGCTGGGGTTCAGCCCGCAAGATTACTTCGTCAGTTCGCTATCGCTCGTGTGCAACGAAGAGCGGGACCAATCTTTCTTGAAAATGCCACTCGAGCGATAGCGAACAGGCGAAGCAAATCTTTCTGCTCCAAAAAATAATAATTGAACTTAGATTCAAGAGAGGTTTTGATCGTGTAAAACGAATTTTAAGGATATAATTGTAGGATTTGTGAATTCATTTCAGTTATATTTGCATCCGAATTAAGGTTGTGTTTTTTGATTTTTGGAAACACATTAAAAGGGAATTAGGTTCGAAACCTAAGCTGTTCCCGCAACTGTAAGCTATCAAGCTTGTTGTTATCTACAAAGCCACTGTTTTTAAAAGAACGGGAAGGCAAACAACAAGACGCAAGCCAGGAGACCTGCCTTTTTTCTTAACAAATATCGAACTTTCGGGAAAAAAGGTTCAGAAATTATGACATTAAGAAAACTACTATTTGCCTTTTTTGTTTTGATGTGCCAATTGATTTCGGCACAGAATGACTCTATAAACAAGTTAAAGGAAGTTATTGTTTCTGATTCAAATCTAAAAAAATACTCCAATTCACAGTCGGTTTTAAAGCTTAATGATTCCATTATCAATAAAAACGAAGCTTTACTGACTGATTTATTAAACTTCAATTCTACACTTTATTTCAAGGAATACGGACGCGGAATGCTTTCTACGGTTTCTTTTAGAGGAACAACTTCTTCGCAGACTGCCGTGATTTGGAACGGAATTAATATTAATTCGCAAATGAATGGGAGTACTGATTTTAATACCATTTCAGGATCGGATTATAATTCAATCAGTGTAAAAGCTGGTGGCGGAAGTATACTTTACGGAAGTGGCGCAATAGGCGGAACCGTTCATTTGAATAATGATTTGAGTTTTTATAAAAGGTTTGACACTAATTTAAAACTAGATTATGGCAGTTTTAATACGATCGGAATCAATTATAAAACCAATATCGCTAGTGAAAAATGGAGTACGCAGATTGGCTTTTCGAAAAACAGCTCAACCAATGATTACAAATATTTGGATAAATATACCTGGCAAGGCGAACAGCGCTGGAATCAAAATGGGCAATACGATGTGATTACCATAAGTGCCAATTTGGGTTATATGCTCAATGACAAAAATATGTTCAAATTATACAGCCAAACCTCAAACACCGACAGAAATACTTCTTTGGTTACGGAATCGGAAATGAAAAGTAAATACGTTAATGGTTTTAACCGTAATTTATTAGAGTATGATGGGAATTTTGGAAGGTTCACCACGAATTTAAAAACTGCTTATATTTTTGAAAACTATCAATATTTTGCTGATAATTCCACTAATGATTATACCTACGGAAAAACGGAAAGTTTGATTGCCAAAGCTGATCTTGGATACACATTATTTAAATCAACACAAGTAAACGGAATTTTAGATTACAATAGAACCAATGGTTACGGTACAGGTTTTGGGGATCACGTTCGCGAAATTAGTTCGGCTTCATTATTGGTAAAACAAGATTTTTCGGCTCATTGGAAAAATGAATTTGGTATTCGAAAAGAATTCACAAACAATTATGAATCACCTGTTTTGTTCTCTTTAGGATCATCTTATCAGTTTAGTAAATTGTACAATTTGAAATTGAATCTGTCGCGAAATTTCAGGATTCCAACCTTTAATGATTTGTATTGGGAGCCGGGCGGAAATCCCGATTTAAAGCCAGAGAGTTCCTATCAGGCAGAGATTGGCAATGTGTTTACTTTCAAAAACATTTCGCTTACGCAGACTTTTTATTATATCAAAATTAAAGATTTACTGCAATGGATGCCTGGTAAAAATGGCATTTGGACTCCCCAAAATCAAGACAAAGTCAATAGTTATGGTGCTGAAACTTTATTGAGCTGGAAAAAACAGTATGGCAAAAATAATTTTGGTGCCAATGCATCGTATGCTCATACAATCTCTGAAGATGTAGCAACTGGAAATCAGCTTTTTTATGTCCCTTATGATAAAATAACGACTTCGGTTTCGTATTCCCGAAATAGAATTAGTGCTTATTATCAGTTTTTGTACAATGGATTTGTTTATACAAGAGCCGATAATAATCCCGACGAAATTATAAACGATTACACTGTTTCCAATCTTGGAATAGACTATGATTTTAAATTTCTTAATTCTTTTAAACTGGGCTTACAGGTTTTAAATATTTTCAATGAAAATTATGAAAGTCTGGAAAGCAGACCGATGCCAGGTCGAAATTTCAATATGTATTTAACCTTAAAATTTTAATATTATGAAGATTAGTAAATTACTTTTAATAGCGTTTGGGATTTCATTATTTGTCTCTTGTTCAAATGATGATGATAACAACGACAACACTCCAAAAGGAGATTATGATAATGGATTTTTTATTCTAAATGAAGGGAGCTCTGACCAGGGAACAGTTTCATTCGTTAGTGATGATTTGAGTGTTTTTACAAAAGACGCATATACTGCAGCAAATGGAAGTGACTTGCTTGGAAAGTTTGCTCAAAATATCTTTTTTGACGGGGATAATGCTTATATAATTGCAGGTGGCTCAAATGTTATAAATGTTGTTAATAGATATACATTCAAATTAATAGCTAAAATTGACACTGGACTTGTGAATCCAAGATATGGTGTGACAAAAGACGGTAAAGCGTATGTAACCAATGCGAATACTTATGCTGATTGGGGAGCCTCGGCAGACGCGATAGGGAACACAGATGATTATGTTGCAGTTATCGATTTGGCAACAAATAAGTTTGAATCTAAAATTAATGTAAACGCAACTGCTAACAGAATTGTTGAAAAAAACGGTAAATTATATATTACTGAGCCTTATAACAGCGATAAGTTATTGGTTGTAAATATTGCTTCGAAAGCGGTTGAAACGCCAATAACAATTGGTTCTAATGCCGATACAATGGAGGAAAAAGAAGGAACTCTATATGTTTTAAGAGGACCTTATGGAGACAGAAGTGAAATTGTGAAAGTAAAATTATCAGACAAAACAACTTCAAAAATCACATTTCCTGAGGCTTTAGACGGTGCTGGATATTTGGATATTTATAATGATAAAATTTACTACACAGTGTATAATTCGGTTTACAGCATAAGTCTTAGTGCAACGGAAGCTTCAACTACACCAATTGTAACAGCCTCTTCAGTTGCGAATTTATATGGATTTGCGGTTAATAATGATCGTATTTATCTGTCTGATAGTGGTGATTATAAAGCAGACAGTAAGGCTTATATTTATAATTTAAGTGGAGCTTTGCAAAAAGAATTAACGGTTGGTGTGGGACCAAACGGGTTTTACTTTAATGATTAACCCAAACATGAAAACCATTATTTCGGTCTAATGTTTTTAAGTATAATATGGCTGTAGATATAATAGTTGTGGTATTCTATTAAAACTTATTAGCTGTATTATTGTAATTTGTTTTTGGGTAAAAAAGGCTTTCAATAATGAAAGCCTTTTTGATTGAGTTTAGTTTGTTTTAATTTGAAATGCCCTTCCGGAGAAATTGTCCGTTTATTCCAAAGATCTTAAAAGTCCGGCTCTAAATATTTATTAACATGCATTTGGTTTTACACATCATTTTTATAGCTATTATGTTTGCATTCGGGAATGATATGCCTAAAGAAGAAGTTTAGGCCTAGTTAATTTATAGTTCCTAGTTCATTGTAAATAAAAGGAAAATAAAACAGTTTTTTTACTTTCTCCCCATTTTCTTCTCCAGGTATCCATTTAGGACAATTAGTCATGACTCTTATGATTTCTTTTTCAAGATCGTACCCTTTTTTTTCTAAGATTTTTATGTCTGTAACACTGCCGTCTGTGTCAATAATAAAACTAATTGTAACTTTTCCTATGTCCCCTTTTGGAAATTTTTTTGTTGGTGTTTTAAAATTAATTCCAATATATTTATAAAAATTGTACATTCCTCCGGGGAACTCTGGTTTTTTTTCGATAATTTCAGAAGCTACTGAATTATTTTTAGTTGTACCTGTTGTGTCTTGAGCAGAAATTATTTGAATTGAAAAAAAGCTAATTATTAAAAAAATATTCTTCATTGAATTAATTTAAAAGGTAGTTTGGGATTTAGTTTTAAAAGACTATCTGTAATTTTTATCAAGTATAAAATAAAGCCTTGAACAAAATGAATTAATATAGTTTAGCAGTTTTTAGTTTGTAAAACGATACTGTTAATTACCACTAAATACCTCCTGAGGTTATTTATAAATCAAATTTCAATTTATTCCAAAGATCTTAAAAGCCCGGCCGGTACTTTGTCGATATACATTTGATTTTGGAGACCATTAATTGATTTTGCATCTTCAAAATACGGGAATTCTTTTCCGGAAGTCTTTTTAACCATTTTGGCAGTTCCAGTAATTTTTCCAATGGCAGTACTCAATAAAGGCTCAGAAGAAGTACCTAAAACGCCTAAGTTGGTTATGTTTTCTTTTAAGGAATATGCCGGTGTTAATCCATTAAAGTAATCGCCAAAATCATTTGCGTTTACAATTTTTAAAACGATAGGTTGCATTGCATAACGGTGAAGCGGGTTTCTGTTTTCCTTTCCAAAAGTAGGGGAGTCATAAATAGTAATGGAACCTACATTTTTTCCTGTAGTTATGTCTCCAATTTGAACCACATCAATATAAGGTTTTAAGCCGTTTATAACCAGTTCACTTGCAGAAGCGGTACTTTTTGTGGTCAAAATATAAATTTTGGTAAGATTCAAACTGTTTATCGCTGTACCGTCAATTGAACTTGTGAATAAATTATTCAACGCACTAGGGTCTTCAGATTCGAAATAAGCATTGATTTTGTCATTCCATCTTTGTTTGGAAAACACTTTGTTGGTAAACTGTCCGGTAATCATACTTGCTAAACGGGTTGCTGTTTGAACAGAACCTCCACCGTTGTAACGTAAATCTAAAACCAAGTCAGTAATGCCTTGTGATTTTAAAGAACCAAAAGCGTCATTCAGTTGGGTATCATAGTTTGGGTAAAATCCATTGTACATAAGATAGCCTATTTTATGCCCCCCTGTTTCAATCACTTTGTTTATTAAAATCGGATTTTCAGAAAGCTCTGTTTTTGTCAGCGTTACCGATTTTCCGTTAGGAGTAATCTGGCCATTATTATAGTCGGCTAAATTTAGAGTATAGTTTTCTGAATTTAATAATAAGGTTTGGTAATTGCTCACGGTAAGCTGTACGCCGTTTACTCCGTAAAAAAGGTCACCGCGGCTGATGTTTTTACCTGATGCATCAGAATTAGGTATGATGTAACGTACCCAGCCAAATATTTGATCTGAACCAGAAGATTTAAGATAAAGACCAAAATCCACACCGTCATTTTTTGTGGTTCCTTGAAGCATTCCCTCCAATTCTCTATAGTCACTTACAATCCAGCTGAATCGATCGATCGATTTGTCAACTCTTAAGGCGTCAAATAAATCTTCGGGTTTTGAATATCCTTTTAAGAATGTATTTAAGTCGGCTTGAGTGGCAAATCGGGTATCAGCTAAATTAGGAACATCGGCTTGCCATAAATAATATAAATTAAGACCTTTCCATATAAAATCATTAACCTCCAAGTATTCCGGTGCTGCAACATCATCGTTGTCTTCGCAGCTTTGAAAAGTAAAAAGAGCTATGAATAATAAAAGGGTGATTTTGAAAGTTGACTTCATATTATTAATCTATTTGTAGGTATAGAACGCAAAAATACTAACTTTAGTTTAATTTAAATTTTTTTGTAACAAATATATTTGTGAATCGTCTTGCTTATATAACCGAATTAATAAAGCTGTTTTATGAACCAAAATGAATTCGTGCTTTTAATCAATCCATTCAAGGATAAACTCTTTCGATTGGCCAAAAGATTACTCGTGAGTACGGAGGAAGCGGAAGATGCAACGCAGGAAATTTTGGTGAAATTATGGAGCAGGAACGAAAGTCTGGATTCGTACAACAGTGTTGAGGCAGTGGCAATGACAATGGCCAAGAACTACTGTCTGGATCAGTTAAAATCGAAAAGAGCCGGCAACCTGAAAATTGTGCATAATAATTTTACTGATAGTGAACCTGGTTTGGACAGAAAAGTTGAAGATAATGACAGTTTAATCTGGGTGGGGAAAATAATTGACCAATTACCGGAACAGCAACGGTTGATTATCCAGCTTCGGGACATAGAGCAATGCGAATTTTCGGAAATCGCAAAAATAACAGAGATGAATGAAACTGCCGTGAGGGTGGCACTTTCGAGAGCAAGGAAAACAATTAGAGAATACATGTTAAAAACACACAGTTATGGAGTTCGATAAAATGGAAGCACTTTTAGAAAAATACTTTGAAGGAGAAACAAGTATTGCCGAGGAAAATGAGTTGAAAGACTATTTTTCTTCTTCGGATGTTGCACCGCATTTAGAACAATACCGTCCATTATTTGGATATTTTGCTGAAGCAAAAGGGCAAAAGTTTACAAATACAGTATCCCTGATTTCTAAAAAACCAAAAGCGGTTTGGTGGTCAATAGCGGCATCTGTTGCAGTTTTGATAGGAGTAGGAACATATACTTATTTTAATACGACGACTACAAGCAAGGAAAGAAAGGAATTAGGAACATATGATGATCCTGAAGAGGCTTTTGAGGCGACCCAAAAAGCATTGGCTATGCTGTCAAATAATGTAAATGTAGGCGTTGAAGGAGTTCAGTATCTTAAGGTTTATGAAGTAACCAAAGAGAAAGTATTTGTGGAATAAAATAGAGCAAAAGTAAAAGCATTAAAAACAGAAGAAAGTTAGAATTAAAAATAAAGCTGGAATGATTCTAGAGCATTCAAGCCCAATAGTTGAATTGAATTTTAAAAACAATCATTAAATCAAATAAAATGAAAAAGTTAATAATCACATTAGTAATAGTATTAGTGTCTAGTCCGTTTTTTGCTCAAGGAGCATTTGATAAATTTGACGGTCAGGACGATGTAACATCAATTGTTGTCAATAAGAAAATGTTTGAATTGATGAGCAAAGTAAAGGTGGATACTTCTGATAAGGAGGCGCAACAGTACATGAATCTTATCAAGAAACTGGAAAGCCTGAAAGTATTTACAACTCAAAGTACAAGAGTGGAAGGCGAAATGAAAAGCACTGCCGACAAATACATCAAAACGGCTGGTCTTGAAGAGTTAATGCGCGTAAATGACAAAGGAAAAAATGTTAAAATCATGATTAAATCCGGAGCTAAAGATTCTCAAATTAAAGAGTTGCTGATGTTTGTTGAGGGAGGAAAAGATGAAGATACAGTTTTACTGTCATTGACGGGTGACTTTGATCTGAATGAAATTTCGGTTTTGACAGATAAGATGAGAATTCCAGGAGGTGATGATTTGAAAAAAGCAACTAAAGATAAAAAGTAAAATGAAACTGGTTTTATTTATAATCGCAGTACTGAGCAGTTTGCTTTTTGGCAGTTGTAATTCTGAACCCACTTTGCAAAAGTATTTTGTTGAAAATAACGAAAAGAAAGATTTCATCGCCTTGGATATTTCATCAAATATTTTGAATGTTGATAAAACCAGATTGACAGCAGTTCAGAAAGAAGCTTTGCAGTCTTTTTATAAAATAAATGTTTTGGCTTTCAAATTAAATGATAAAAATAAAACAGAATTTGAGACTGAACGAACCAAGGTAAACCTGATTCTGAAAGATCCGGACTACCAGCAACTGATAAAGTTTGGTTCAGGCAAAGAAGGAGCTTCGGTAAGTTATATTGAAAAGGATGGGAAAATCAATGAATTTGTGGTTTTTGCCAATAAAAATGACGCGGGTTTTGCTGTTGTAAGGGTTTTGGGAAAAGACATGAATCCAACTAACATTATGAACATGGTTTCGGTTTTGAAAGAATCAAAAATTGATTTGGATCAATTAAAACCATTACAGGAATTAATTAAGAAATAGGTTAGGAATTAATTTTTAAAAAAGCGTTTCGATAAATATCGGGACGCTTTTTTTTGTGGCTATTTCAAACTGTTCTTTAAAAAGACTTCCCAATCGCTTGGAGTATTCAAATTTTTTAGGATGCAGGAATCGGTTGTGACAATTGTTGTTGTTTGGGAAGTGGTTGATTTTTTTATTTCCAAATCCAGACGACTGTTTTCATCAGTTGGATCAAGCAAAAGTAAAGGATTCCAGAAGTCAGAATGCAGCTTTATAGGATGACCGTTTTTGCCTTCAAAATTGGGAATTACAATCTGATTTTGCGTTTCGATAATCTGTTGCAATTCGATTGTGTTTAATATTGGAATATCAATTGGGTTAATTAATACCGGTTTGTTTTTTGGAATCTGTTGTAAAACGGTCTGCAGTGTTGAGAATGAACCAAACTGAGGATTCTGATTAATAAGAATTTTTACTTTTAAATTTTTATAAAACACAAAACCGGACTGCGCTTGAGCAAACCATTGAATTTTATTCAAATAGTCTTCATTATGATAGCCCAATCCGATATAAACTTCGGTGATTGTTGATGTTGAAATGCGGTTTATTTGTTCCAAAATCCAATAAGTGTTTTGGTATTCCAGCAATCCTTTTGGAACACCCATTCTTTCGGATTTTCCTCCAGCCAATAATACAAAAACAGTATTATTTTCCATAATAGACTTTCAGTAATTCGGAGGCTATACTTATGGCAATTTCTTTTGGAGTATTACCTCCTAAATCCAATCCGACAGGGCAATTGACAGGAGCGATTCCAGGTTTGAAATTCAATTCGTTTATCAATAAGTTATTGAATTTGTTTTTCTTTGTTTTGCTGCCAATCAATCCTATATATTTTGTTTGTTCGTGCAAAGCCAAAGCGGTTATCTCAAAATCCAGTTTGTGGTCGTGGGTCAGAATAACTACGTAGCAGTTAGAACCCCAGTTTACAGTTTGTTTGTAAAGGTCAAAAGGAACGTCACTATACGTAACGGTTGGGTCAATTTTGAAGGTTTCTTTCCAATTTTCGCGGGTATCGAGGAGTGTAATCGAAAAAGGGGTGTCTTTCAGAACATCGCAAATGGCAACTCCTATATGACCTGCTCCAAAAATATATAATTCAGGGGATTGGTTCATGGGTTCAATGATTAATTCGACTTTTCCTCCGCAGCATTGTTCAAATTCAGGGCCTAAAGTATAAGTGGATTCTAAAATTTTGTTTTCTCTTATGGCACGGACAGCTTCGTCGATAATCTGAAATTCCAGTTTTCCTCCGCCTATGGTTCCGTGAATTTCTTTTTGGGAAGTTACAATCATTTTTGATCCAAGCCTGCAGGGAGCCGAACCAAGAATTTTGGTTACGGTAACGAGAGCAACAGGTTTTCTTTTGCTTTTGAATTCATGTAACAGCTCAATCCAGTTGTTCATTAAAAATAGGTATTCGTTTTATTTTTTATTTTTTTTGTAGAAAATTTATTCCGTGCAGTCATTTGCGTTAGGGGTGGAAGTGGCATCCTTTATTGCCTCGTTTTTTTACGAGACAATAAAGATATAACGGACAGCCCGACCCTTGTGGTAACGCTCCAAAAATAATTTAAACTAGATCATAATCGCTCAATGGTAAATTGTAATAACGTTTCCCTGTCAGTTTGAAAATTGCATTGATTATCGCAGGAGCAATCACAGGAACGCCCGGTTCGCCTACTCCTGTAGGTTTTTCATGACTTTCCACAATTTCAACATGAACTTTTGGAATTTCGTTCATACGGATCATACGGTAGTCACTGAAACTGTTTTGTTCAATAGCGCCGTCCTTGGCTGTTATTTTTCCGTAATAAGCTAATGACATTCCGAAAACAGCAGCGCCTTCCAGTTGTGATTTTATAGTGTCTTTGTTTACTGCAGTTCCGCAATCAATAACGGTATGGACATTGTGTACTATTACTTTGTCATCGGTTATTGAAACTTCCACGACTGAGGCTACATAAGAATAAAAACTATAATGAACCGCTATTCCATGAGCATGTCCTTTGGGCAGTGGTTTTCCCCAATTGGCATTTTTTGCAGCCGTTTTTAAAACATTTTTTAAGCGGGCTGTATTGT
>Ga0208398_100160_pt1 | contig 58090 bp, 63 predicted proteins | sample LakWasMe79_HOW10_2_FD_183905 | JGI IMG/M metagenome (GOLD analysis project Ga0208398, IMG submission 183905) | Freshwater sediment methanotrophic microbial communities from Lake Washington under simulated oxygen tension - Sediment Metagenome... | ecosystem: Environmental > Aquatic > Freshwater >...
GTGGAATCGCCGGGAATCGAACCCGGGTCCAAACAAGCAACTAAAGAGCTTTCTACACGCTTATTTCCTGAATGGGTTTTCGACGCTGAGTTGGGTCAGGAACAACCGCTCTTTGCTTAGCTTCTTAATTTTCGAAACCCACCCGGAGCCTGTGGAAATCTAGGTTTATCTTTACGATTTACCTGAACCGACCGCTATAAACCAAAGCTTTCGAGGTAAATCCTGCTTTCCTACCTTGTAGGACGAGGCTAATCTTACTATGATTCAGATTATGCAGCAAGAGCGTAGTTTCCTTCGCCGTGTAAAAAGTTTGAGACCTTTTATTTACGAGAATTATCCCAGTTCTCGACGTGCTTACTTTTCAATTCGACTTGCTGTCAAAACCAGTCGACCCCATTTTTATTTTAGCTTTGATTTTGCAGATTGCAATATCAGAGCTTGTGCAAAGGTAGATTAATTTATTGGCAATGTCAATGACAATATCAATTTCTATGGCAATGAAAAAATATAAATTCTAAAATTTACTCAACATCTTTCACCTTGAAAGGATAATCTCCAAATAATACCGATAGTTTTCGAACGGCATAGGTGCTTCTGTTAAACTTATTGGATAGGGCAATTATAGTAACATTTTCGTCTTTCAGAGGAATATACGAAGAAGTAAAACCATGCCACCAACCGTTGTGGAAATAGAAATTTTTACCATTTTCCCAATTAATCATTCGAATACCCAATCCGTAATTTTTAGTGCCTTTCCGTTCGTTACTGTATCCCACATATACTTGGGCGAGCAGGTCAGGTTCCAGAAAGGAAGGAGAGTTTCTGGCGCGGTCAAATTTCAATAAATCCCTTGGTGTTGAGTAGATGTTTTTATCTCCATAAATTTTGTCAAGATAATCGATGCCTATTTCTACTCTGTTGGCTTTATAGGAAGGAGCTACGTTGTGTTTGTCTTTATCAAAATCAAGAACAAAAGTATGTGTCATTCCAAGTGGTTTGAAAATGATTTCTTCCATTGCATCTCGGTAGGACATCTTGGTCACCTTCTCAATAATCAGAGCCAGCATGGCATAGTTGGTATTGCAATAGGCAAACCTAGTACCCGTTTTTTGTTCCAATCCTATATTTTTGGTACCCATGATAGTCAAAATATCCTGATTAGTCAATGTATTGTGCCTATCCCATACAGTCTTGTCACGATCTGTAAAATAGGCATAACTGCGCATACCGCTTCTATGATCCAGCAGCATTCTTACCGTCACCTCAGGGTAGGGAAACTCTTTTAGGTAATCTGTAACTTTTTGATCAAGACCAATTCTTTTGGCGTTGACTAATTTTAAAACAGCTGTAGCAGTAAGCACTTTACTTACTGATGCAATATGAATGGGAGTGTCACATGTAATAGGTGTCTTATCTCTAAGGTTGGCATAACCTTCGTATTTTTCGTAGATAATCTGTCCGTTTTTGGCAACAAGAAAACCACCGTTCATACTATTGTTCGGCCAGTTTTTATTGTAAAAAGAGTCTATTTCTCTGTGTTTTTCTTCTATGTAGGATGCGGTCAGTTTTGGTGTTTCATCAACCAAAGGTTTCATTTTCGGCAATACATTTTTAGGAAGATCGGCATCTTTTATTTCTGCCTTTTCTACCTGTTTCGTTTCGTTTTTACAAGAGCTCACTATTAAGTTTAGAAATAGTAAATTCAGTATAATTGCCTTTTTTGTATAATTCATTTTTTGCGGGACTAAAAAAGCAAATATATATAAACAAATACTTTTGGTTTACAGTTTTTTTTAAATTTTAACTTTTTTTTGAAAGCGATTTTTATCTGACTGACGGTCAGTGTAATTAGAGTCGGTTTACTTATAAAATCTTTTAAATCTTATTGAATTTAATAAGTAAATGATTTTAAATTTTATCATCGGTTTTATTTGCTGTAAAAATAGTGACCGGATAATTTATCTTTTTGAATAGTTTTTTTGTCAAAAAAGTAAATTTTTAATCTGTTTTGCTCAAACGGATTGTTTAGATTAGTTTTATCGGTTTTTTGAATTTATTCAGTAAAAAGAATTTATTTCAAAATAAATTGTTATGTTTGTAACAAATAATGTTAATAAAGTTATATTTTTAAAATATTCAAAATGAAATTCGGAATCATAAAAGAGAGGAAAAATCCACCTGATAGAAGAGTTGTTTTTTCGCCAAATGAATTGGCTAAAATTAAACAACAATACCATGACTGTACAATAAAAGTAGAAAGCTCTGATATCCGTATTTTTACCGATGTTCAATATCAAAGTATGGGAATTGAAGTTGTAAATGATGTTAGTGATTGTGATGTTCTTTTTGGGGTAAAAGAAGTTCCAGTTGATAACTTGATTCCTAACAAAGCTTATTTCTTCTTTTCGCATACAATAAAAAAACAACCCTATAACAGAAAGTTGCTGCAAGCCATTTTAGAAAAAAATATTGACTTGTATGATCATGAAACGATTATAGATTTTCACAACCGAAGATTAATTGGTTTTGGGCGTTATGCCGGAATTGTAGGGACTTATAATGCTTTTCGTGCTTTTGGTTTAAAATTCGAATTGTTTAAAATGCCAAAAGCCGAAACGCTTTCGGGTAAAGATATATTGATTACTCATTTGAGAAGATTGATTTTACCTCCTTTAAAAATAGTATTGACGGGTACCGGAAAAGTGGGAAATGGAGCCAAAGAAATTTTGGATGCCATGAAAATCAAAGAAGTTACGCCAGACAATTTTTTGACTAAAAATTATACCCAGGCAGTGTACACACAGATAGATGTTTTGGATTATAACAAAAGAAAAGATGGTCAGCTTCTTGATTATACCGATTTTCATGATAATCCATCGGAATATGTTTCTGATTTTGAACGCTTTACTAAAGTTTCAGATATTTATATTGCCGGACATTTTTATGGTAACGGGGCTCCGGTAATTTTATCCCGCGAAATGCTTCAGGCTAATGACTGCAAGATAAAAGTTGTGGCTGATATTTCCTGTGATGTCAATGGGCCAATTGCTTGTACTTTACGTTCTTCGACTATCGCTGAACCTTTGTACGGTTATTTGCCGAGTGAAAATAAAGAAGTTGATGTTTTCCATCCTGCTGCAATTGTCGTAATGGCTGTTGATAATTTGCCTTGTGAATTGCCAAAAGATGCCAGCGAAGGTTTTGGAGAAATGTTTTCAGAGCATGTTATACCTGCCTTTTTTAATGGTGATAAAGATGGGATTCTTAAAAGAGCAAAAATGACCGAAAACGGAAAACTTACCGAGCGTTTCAGTTATTTACAGGATTATGTGGACGGAAAATAATTTTTAAAATTATGAGTTATGAATATGAGTTAGTTTAATTTATTCTACTTCGAAAGACTCATAACTCATAACTTTTTTAAACCATATCCTCGGGTTTTACCCATTCGTCAAATTCTTCAGGAGTTACATATCCTAAGCGAACGGCTTCTTCTTTGAGAGTGGTGCCGTTTTTGTGTGCGGTCTGTGCAATTTCAGCCGATTTGTAATAACCAATTTTAGTATTCAAAGCAGTAACGAGCATTAATGAATTGTTGACTAATTCTTCAATGCGTTTGTGGTTGGGTTCAATTCCCTGAGCGCAGTGGATGTCGAATGAATGACAGGCATCTCCAAGCAATTCTGCCGATTGCAGAAAGTTTGTGGCTATCATTGGTTTGAAAACATTCAATTCGTATTGGCCCTGCATACCGCCAACGGTGATGGCCATGTCATTTCCAATTACCTGTGCGCAGACCATAGTGAGCGCTTCGCATTGCGTGGGGTTTACTTTTCCGGGCATGATCGAAGAACCTGGTTCATTCTCAGGAATCAGGATTTCACCAATTCCAGAGCGTGGTCCCGATGCCAGCATTCGGATGTCATTGGCTATTTTATTCAAAGAAACAGCCAGTTGTTTCAGTGCGCCGTGTGTTTCCACAATCGCGTCATGCGCAGCGAGAGCTTCAAATTTATTGGGAGCAGTGACAAATGGATGCCCCGTAAATTTAGAAATATATTCGGCAACTTTTGTGTCATATCCTTTTGGTGCGTTCAATCCGGTCCCAACTGCAGTTCCTCCCAAAGCGATTTGAGATAAGTGTTCCAATGTGTTTTTAACTGCTTTTAAACCTTGATCCAACTGTGCAGCATAACCAGATATTTCCTGACCCAAGGTCAAAGGAGTGGCATCCATTAAATGAGTACGTCCAATTTTGACAACCGATTGGAATTTTACTGCTTTTTTTTGAAGGATATCTCTTAATTGTTCGACATTTGGAATAGTGTTTTCCACTACTGTTTTATAGGCAGCAATATGCATCGCCGTTGGAAATGTATCATTGGATGACTGTGATTTATTCACATCGTCATTGGCTTTGATAAAAGGCTCATCTTCAGTAATGCTTAGTCGTTTCAAAACCTGAGAGCGATTGGCAATAACTTCGTTGACATTCATATTGCTTTGTGTCCCGGAACCGGTTTGCCAAATTACAAGAGGGAATTCCTCAGTAAGTCTTCCCGAAAGAATTTCGTCACACACCAAACTAATGTAATCCCTTTTCTCGACAGATAAAACACCCAATTCACAATTGGTATAGGCAGCTGCTTTTTTGAGATAGGCAAAACCCTCAATAACAGCTTTCGGCATCGAGGCTGGTGAACCAATTTTGAAGTTGTTTCGGGAGCGTTCAGTTTGTGCTCCCCAGTATCTGTCTGCAGGAACCTGAACTTCGCCCATCGTGTCTTTTTCAATTCTGTAGTTCATAATATATATTTTATGTATTTGAAATACAATGATTTAACGCGTTGGGTGAAATTATTTTTTACCACATAGAGACATAGAATTTATAGTTTTTATAAAAGACTTTGATAGTCGTTTTACTTATCACATAGCCAATCTATGTGGGAAATAGGCTTATTTCTATTTAATCTACAATGATTTTCTATATAAATCTATGTTTCTATGTGGTTAACTTTTTCATTTTTGAGAATTTCACCCAACGGGTTGATTTATAATATTTGTATAATAAAGTTACTCCTTTTTTTATTTATAAAATCACTTGCAATCATAAAAAAATGTATTGATTGCTCAATACATTTTTAGTTATGGTATTAGTTTGAATTATTTTTTGGCAAAATCACCGGCTTGTATAATCACCAGTTTTTTTGGATCAAAATATTTGACTAATGCAGTATTTATTTTTTGGACATCCAAGCTTTTAACTTTAGTTTCAAAATCTCCGTAGTCTTTAAAGGTTTTGCCTGAATCCATATTTTCTCTTAGTTCACGAACCAAAAATTCATCTGATCCAAGCATTGTTTGTCTGTTTTGTAACCATGATTTTAAGGAACCGTCAAATTCTTCTTTGGTGAAACCTTTACTGATTGCTTTTTGGATTTCTTCATTAAGAGCTGTTGTCAGTTTATCTTTCATTGCTGGATTGTAATAGGCATAAATTCCCCAATCGCCAGTCGGGTCAATGGCATTTGCCTGCATGAAAGAACCTGCGCCATAGCTCAATCCCTCAGTTTCACGTAAACGCTGTGGAATTCTTGATGAAAGGAATGAACCACCGCCCAATAACTCATTTGCCATTTCCAAGGCTGGATAATCAGGATCGTTTTCACCAATATTTAAATTTATTCTTCCGAATAAAAAGGCATTTGTTTTGTCATTTATTTGAATGGTTTTATCACTTGATTTTACGTCAAAATATTGAGTCGGAATTCTTTTGTAAGCAACTTTTGGGCTCCAGTTGTCCAATGTACTGGTCAGGAATTTTTTGATAGCGTCTTTATCAATTCCACCTACAAATGATGCTATACTGTTTGATCCGCCATAAAAAGTGCTGTAAAAGTTTTTAAGGTCATCAATAGTAATGTTGTTTAAGCTTGCTAAGCTTTCATCGATTGTTTCCGAGTAATAAGGGTGTGTTTTTGGGTACAAAGCGGTCGTTTTTGTCAATTCCTGACTGGCAACTGCTTGAGGTTCGTTTCTTTGGGATTCCAAACCGCTTTTGGTTTCCAGTTTCAGTTTTTCGAATTCAGAAGCATCAAAAGAAGGATTTCTTAAAATATCCTGAACTATATTTAAGGCATTACTCAAATTCGCTTTGTCTGTACTAATTCTTACATATAAACCATCAACAGATCCTTGGGTGCTTAGATTTATTTTATACTGGTCAAGCTGATCGTTAATGTCTTTTTTGCTTCTGGTTTTAGTCCCTAATTTCAGCATGCTGGCAGTTAAACCGGCAATCATTGATTTTTGGCTCAATGATTTTTCATCTCCCATTCTCAATAATATACGGGCTTCAATTTTATTTCCTTTGGCCGGTTTTTCTAATAAAGCGTATCTTCCTCCGGAGGCCAGTTTTCCTTCTTCGGTAGATTTTATAATATTGGCAACAGAAGCTTCAAAGGTATTGGTGTTGGCTTCCATTTCTTTTCCTTTGTAACCTTTTACAACAGCAGCGATATCTTCAATATCATTTACTTTTGTTCTTTCGCTGGTTTTTTCAGGAATGAAGCGTCCCCAGGTTCTATTGCTTTGCAGATAGTATTTTTTTGCAGCATTTTGAATATCGGCTACTGTCAAAGCTTCAATATTGTCTCTGTCTATAAAAAACAAACGCCAGTCACCGGCACCAATGAATTCGGTAATGGCTACCGATAGGTTAATGGTTTTGTTGTAAGTGTTTTCAAACTGTTTTAACAGCTCATTTTTGGCACGTTTAAGGTCATCTTCCGTAAAAGTCATATTGGGAACAGTATTCATTGTTTCCAAAAAGGCTTTTTGAACAGTATTGATGTCTTTATCTTTGGCAACATCACAGGCAAAATAACTGAAAGCAGGGTCTTTTAGTGTCAGTGTATATCCATAAACATTTGTTGAATATTTGGTTTCAACCAATGCTTTATATAAAGCTCCCGATGGATTATTGGTTAATATAGAAATCAAAGCATTGTTGGCCGCGTATTCTTTGTCTGAGTAGCTTGGAGTGTGATAAGCCATACCTATGTATTGAAGATCACCGTTTCTCTTGAGTTCAACAAAACGTTCTCCGTCCTGTACAGGTTCTACAGTATACGTTTTTTCAATTTCTGTTTTTGGTTTTGGGATTGAAGCAAAGTATTGTTTAATCCAGGAAAGTGTTTTTTTCTCATCAAATTTTCCGCCTATAATCAGAGTTGCATTGTTAGGCTGGTAATATTTTTGATAAAAAATTTTAAGACGGCTGGCAGGAACACGCTCGATATCTTCTTTACTTCCAATGGTTGATTTTCCGTAATTGTGCCACAAAAAAGCCGTAGAAAGAATGCGCTCGTTTAATACTCCTTCCGGATTATTTTCACCTATTTCAAATTCATTTCGGACTACACTGAATTCAGTATTCAAATCAGATTGAAGGATGGCTGAAGTTACCATTCTGTCCGATTCCATTTCCAATGCCCATTTTAAATTTTCATCAGTTGCCGGTAAAATTTCATAATAGTTGGTACGGTCATAATAAGTTGTACCATTTGCTTGAGCACCTTTATCTGCAATTGTTTTTTTGATGTCAGTAAATTTGGAGGAGCGTTTGAATAACATATGCTCCAGTAAATGAGCCATACCCGATTCACCATATCCTTCGTGACGGGAACCAACCCCGTAAACAATGTTTACAATTACATTGGATTGTGCAGCGTCCGGAATCAGCAAAATTTTTAATCCATTTGGTAAGTTGTATTCTTTTATACCTTCTACTGAAGTAACAAAAGCAGCTTCTTGGGAAAAGGAATTCGTTATTAAAAAGACTACAAATGACAGGGCAATAATTAATTTTTTCATTTTCGTTTTTTTGTATTAGTTGTAAGTTTATATTGTAAAAATAAATCATTTTATGAAAGAATAATCATTTGTTTTGATAATTTTAAGAAAGGTTTTATTGTATTTTCTGCATTTAGGTATTATTTTTTTAATTTTATAAAATGTTTCTCACTAAAATGATAAAGACGTTTTGTAATTATTTGTAAATCAATATTCAGTTTAGATTATGGAAGATAAAAAAGGGGCAATCGCATGGGCTAAAAAATATTTGAGAGGAGAAGATATTTCTAATGAGATTCCTTTTGAGGATTTATATCAAAACCTGATACAATATGAGCAATACGGCTATGCAACAGAGATTCTACTGAAAAAAATTGAAGACAATGAAGACCAGGGTGCCGAAATCAAATTGTCAAAATATCAGGATTTAGCGGAAAATATTTATAAAGACAGTACACTGTCTTCTTATTTTAAATTTGATAAAGCCATTAATGTACTCAAATCATTTTGTGATTTAGAACACACAAGAAACTCTAGAACATTGGGAATTGCAGGTGAAATCTATAAAAGCAAATGGAAGTTTGATCACCAGTTTCACAATCTGTTACAGTCGAGATCCTACTACAAAAAAGGATATTTGGTTTGGAAAAATAAAATTCATAAATCTATTCAGACTGAAACCGAGTGCATAAATACTGCTGTAAATTATGCGCTCCTCAATGAACTTATTGTTGTTGAAAATTTGGAAAGGCTTGCTGAATCTTCTGAGATTTCCGAAGTGACCAGTGAGACTATCGAAAGGTTCGAGAAAGCTCAAGAGATAAGAAAAGAAATTGCAGATGCTTATTTGGTTGATTCGGATGAGATTGTTTTCAAGGAAGGGATAGAGGCCAAAGAAAAACTGTATTCGGCCTTGGCAGAAGTTTTTTTTGGTCTGAGGATTTATAAAAAAGGACTTCATTTTATTCTGCTTCATGTTGAAGGCAAAACCGAGAATTGGCAAATTAAATCTTTCAGTAAACAAATTTACAATCTGGCTTTTTATCAAAAAACAGAGAAAAACCAAAAATCAATAAACAAAGATCCTTTTCATAAAAATCAAATTGACGAGGAAGAACAAAATCAGTGTTTGATTGCTTTGAACCTTCAGACGGATGAAAACGGCAAAGCCAAAAACGTAAAACCAAAGCAACAGAATAAGTTGGGAATAGGGTTGTCAGGAGGTGGTTTTAGAGCGGCGTTATTCCATATCGGGGTTTTGGCAGCTTTGGCAGAAAAAGACAAATTAAAAGATATCGAGGTTATTTCCTGCGTTTCGGGAGGATCAATAATAGGTGCTTTTTATTATTTGAAAATTAAAGAATTATTTGAGAGCAAAGCTGATGAAAACATAGTTCAGGAAGATTACATCCGGATTGTAAAAGAAATTGAAACCGAGTTTTTGGGCGCTGTTCAAAAGAATATACGAATGCGCCTGCTGACCAATTTCTATCAAAATATAAAGATGTGGAAGGGAGAATCATATTCGCGTTCCAATCGGTTGGGGGAGCTCTATGAAGAGTACTTTTATAAACCGCTCCTAAGTAAAAAGGGAGGGGCAAAAGACAATAGGCCTGTTTTCATGGATGATTTATTTATCACTCCTTTTGAAAATATAAATTTTAAATTAAATAATGATAATTGGAAAAGAACCAATAAAGTGCCACAATTAATTCTGAATTCTACGGCCGTAAATACCGGACATAACTGGCAGTTTACAGCTTCCTGGATGGGTGAACCGCCAACATATATTTCGGATGATTTTGATGTAAAACCACGTTTGAGAAGAATGTATTATGAAAATGCTCCGGAACAGTATCAAAAATTCAGGTTAGGATATGCTGTCGCTGCTTCCTCCTGTGTGCCGGTTTTATTTCAGCCCTTAGTATTAAAGGGATTGTATAAAGACTTTGATTTAGAATTAATAGATGGTGGTGTGCATGATAATCAGGGCATAGCGTCTATATTGGAACAGGAGTGTAACGAGATTATTGTAAGCGACGCCAGTGCCCAAATGCCCGATAATGCAGTGAATACAGAAAATGCAATGTCTTTGTTCTTCAGAGTGGACACTATTTTGCAGGAACGTTTAAGGGAGATTCAACTATTGGATTTGAAGTCCCGAAAATACACATCAATAGTCAGCAAGTTATCCATCGTTCATCTAAAAAATGGATTGACTCAACTTCCGGTGAGTTGGATTAACTGTACAGATGTAAACAGAAGTATCATTTACGATAAAGAAATTGAAGATGAAAATGCTCTTTTGAAATATGGAATAATGAAGAAAATCCAAAAAGGACTGAGTGAAGTACGAACTGATTTGGATTCTTTCAATGACCTTGAAGCTTACGCATTAATGTACAGCGGTTACAAGCAAATGATGCATGACGGTAATTCGTTAAACTTGAAAAGAGAAAATTGGGATTTTCTGAAAGTCGCCGATTGTTGTACTTTTCCTTCAGAGGAAAAGAAATTGGCAAACCAGTTGAAAGTGAGCTGTTACGTTCCTTTTAAGCTTGTAAGGATGTCTAAATGGCTTAGATATATAGTATTGGGTATTGGTGGTTTGCTGTTGCTTGCATTATTTTATTTTCTATTCATTAATTGGAATAACAGCGAACCGTTGATTAAAGTTTCCTATGGATTTGTTGGATTCACACTGATCGTGTTTTTGGTGAGTTTCTTATCCAAGTTTTTGGCTAATTTAATCAATATTGAAAGTGTCGTTAAGAAAAAAGGAGCTTTGTTGTTGCTGATAACCTTAGGTTGGGTGTTTTCTCAGGTTTATATCCGTATTTTTAATCCTTGGTATAACAGATTAGGCAGAGTAAAATAAGAACAAAGAATTAAGAATAAAAGAATGAAAAAAATAGGTCTCATAGGTGGCATCAGTTGGGTGTCAACAGCAGATTATTATAAATTTATCAATGAGGGAATCAATAAAGAATTAGGAGGGGTAAATTTTGCCGAGTGCATGATTTACTCTTTTAATTATGATGACATCAAAAGAAATAATGAGAATAATGACTGGGAAAGTACATTCAATATGTTGTCCAAAGCCTGCCAAAATTTAAAGAACTGCGGAGCTGATGCAATTGTTCTTTGTGCCAATACGATGCATCTTATAGCTGACCGGATAGAGGAAAGTGTTGATTTGCCTTTGATACACATTGCCTCAGAAACTGCCAAGGAAATCGAAAAAAAGAATGTAAAAAAAGTGGGGCTTCTGGGAACAAAGTTTACGATGGAATTGGACTTTTTTAAGGATAAACTGACTGCCAAAGGTATTCAAACCATAATACCGGAATCGGATGACAGAGATTTTATACACGATACTATTTTTAATGAATTGGGCAAAGGATTGATTCTGGAAATTACAAAAGCGCGGTATCTTTCCATTATCGAAAAACTTATCGATAACGGTGCAGAAGGGATTATTCTGGGCTGTACTGAAATTCCATTATTGGTGAAGCAGGAGATGGTAAAAGTACCTGTGTTTGACACTGCTTTGATTCATTCCAATGCAGCAGTTGCATTCGCGTTAAGCTGATTTTATTTTGAAAGAAAACAAATAAAAAAAGCCTTGATTCAAGGCTTTTTTTATTTGTTTAAATTGCTTTAATAGTGAGAATTGTCATGGTTTTATCAGTAAAAAATACTTAAATTTATAGTGGAATATTCTTTTTTATGAAGATCAAAATAGGATTTTTGTTTATAAATGGAATTAAATCTAAAATTACAGTAAAATGGCATTTGTAGATTATTATAAAGTATTAGAAATTGACAAAAGTGCAACGGAAGCTGACATCAAAAAAGCATACCGGAAACTGGCACGTAAATACCATCCTGATCTAAATCCCAACGACAAAGAAGCTGAGAAAAAATTCAAGGAACTCAATGAGGCCAATGAAGTTTTGAGCAATCCTGAAAACCGGAAAAAGTACGATCAGTATGGTGAAAACTGGGAGCATGGAGAAGAATATGAAAAAGCCAGAAACCAACAGCAGCAGTATCAAAATTCGGGAGGTCAGCAGGGCGATTTTGGAGGATTCAGCGGATTTTCCGGAGGTGGTGATTATTCGGATTTTTTTGAATCGATGTTTGGTGGCGGTGCACAAAGAGCAACCCGGCAAAATGCAGTATTCAAAGGGCAGGATTTTAATGCCGAACTGCATTTGGATTTAAAAGATGTATATACAACCCATAAGCGCACACTTACCATCAACGGAAAAAATATTCGCTTAACCATTCCTGCCGGTGTCGAAAACGGTCAGGTCATAAAAATAAGCGGACAAGGAGGAGAAGGAGTGAATGGTGGCCCAAAAGGTGATTTGTATCTCACTTTCAATATCGAAAACAGCACCAATTTTAAACTGGATAAGGATAATTTGTACACAACAGTCGATTTGGATTTATATACGGCCGTTTTGGGAGGAGAAATTACTGCCAATACTTTTGACGGAAAAGTAAAATTAACGGTTAAGTCCGGAACCCAGAGCGGTTCCAAAGTGAAGCTGAAAGGAAAAGGTTTTCCGATTTATAAAAAAGAAGGTGAATACGGAGATTTATTTATTTCCTACCATATTGTTCTGCCCGAAAACCTTACTGAGAGGGAAAAAGAATTGTTTTCGGAACTGGCGAAACTAAGGGGGAAATGAAATAGTGATGATTCTAAAATTTAAATTATGAATAAAGATAACTGGATACAATTGCAGACAATCTGTTCTCATTATCAGCTTGAAATTTCTTTTTTTACGAATCTCCGTGATTTGGGACTTATTGAGATTGAAATCATAGAGGAATCGCTTTACATCAATGAAAATCAAATGCATAATTTGGAACGAATAATCAGGCTTCATCACGAATTGGAAGTAAATCCTGAAGGAATTGATGTTGTTTTTAATCTTTTGCAAAAAATAGAACATTTGCAAAAAGAGTTGGCGACAGCCAAAAATAGATTACGGCTGTATGAAAGCTGAAATAAATCCAGTATTTATTTTGTAATTTATAAAATGGAGTAAATCAATGTAATATTCGTAAATTTGGGTACGATTCTTATTAAAAAATAATTCTCAAATGGAATGAATAGCGTTTTCAGAATCATAGAATCATTCAAAAACTTTCTTCTCGAAATCGGTGAACTGTCTGATTTTGCCGGACGGTTTTTCAAAGAAGTATTCAAGCGTCCGTTAGAGTTCAAAGAATTTCTTAGGCAATGTTATAATATGGGCAACCGTTCCCTGCTTCTTGTAGGGGTCACCGGGTTTATTATAGGATTGGTATTTACGTTGCAGTCCAGACCTACTTTACAGCAATTTGGAGCTGTTTCCTGGATTCCTGCTATGGTCAGTGTTTCCATTATCAGGGAAATTGGCCCCATAATAACTGCATTAATCTGCGCCGGGCGAATAGGTTCGGGAATTGGAGCCGAATTGGGTTCGATGCGGGTGACCGAACAAATTGATGCGATGGAAGTTTCCGGTACAAATCCCTTCAAATATTTAGTCGTTACCAGAATATTGGCAACTACATTGATGTTGCCCATTTTGGTTTTTATTGGAGACGGCGTGGCACTTTTGGGTTCTTTTTTGGTAGAAAATCTTAAAGGAGATGTTTCCTTATTGCTGTATTTTACTCAGGTTTTCAATCATTTGGAATTTTTCGATGTTATACCTTCAACAATCAAATCATTTTTCTTTGGCTTTGCCATCGGATTGGTTGGTTGTTTTAAAGGTTATTATTGCAAAAAAGGAACGGCAGGAGTAGGATTGGCGGCCAATTCGGCGGTGGTTTTTTCTTCAATGTTGCTTTTTATTATCGATTTTATAGCAGTTTTTGTTTCCAATGTTTTTTATGATGTTTAAGGCTATGGAATCAAATGAAAAAAATAAAAAATCCATTGTAGTTATCAAAGATTTGAAAAAAAGCTTTGGTAGTAACGTTGTTTTGGACGGATTTGATTTGGAACTCTATCAAGGAGAAAATCTAGTGGTTATGGGCAAATCAGGTTCAGGAAAATCGGTGATGATTAAATGCCTGATTGGTTTGGAAGAGCCTGATAGTGGCAGTATTGAAGTGATGGATAAGAATATTAAACAGCTTTCGCGCGAAGCATTGGACGAGCTTCGAACCGAGGTTGGATTTCTGTTTCAGGGGAGCGCTTTGTACGATTCGATGTCGGTACGGGAAAACTTGGAATTTCCTTTGAGACGGCATACCAAAAAGTTTGGGATTATAGAGGATACTATTCCGCTTGTAATGGAAGCATTGGAAAGTGTTGGTCTGGCCAATACGATAAATCTGATGCCGAATGAACTTTCGGGGGGAATGAAACGTAGAATTGCTTTGGCACGGACTTTAATTCTGAAACCTAAAATTATTCTGTACGATGAACCCACAACGGGATTGGATCCTATTACGTCAAAGGAAATTTTGATGCTGATGATGTCTGTTCAAAAAAAATACAATACATCATCCATAATTATAACACACGATGTGGATTGTGCCAGAATGATTTCTAACAGAATGATTTTATTAATTGATGGAATAAATTATGCCGAGGGAACTTTTGAGAGTTTGTCAGCTTCAAATGACTCCAAAGTGCAGGCATTTTTTAAGTGAGATACTAAGCAGCTAAGATTTTAAGTTGTTTAGAAACTAAAATTTATCGACATGGAAAAAACAGATTCAGAGAAAATAAAATTGGGCGTTTTTGTCATAACAGGATTGACACTTTTTATTCTCGTTGTCTATTTTATTGGCAACAAGCAAAAAATGTTTGGAAGTACCGATCATTTAACGGCTGTTTTTACCAATGTAAATGGTTTGCAATTGGGTAATAATGTTCGCTATGCCGGTATCAACATAGGGACGGTGCGGGGAATAGAGATGATAAATGACTCCACCATCAATGTGGATATGATTATTGATGAATCAATGTTTCAGAACATCAAAAAAGATGCTTTGGCGAGTATAGGCTCCGATGGTTTGGTGGGAAGCATGGTAATCAATATCACTCCGGGAAAAGGAGACCAGCCTCATATTGAAGCGGGAGATGTGATACAATCGGTGAATCGAATTCGTACTGATGATATGCTGAATACTTTGAGCGTAACTAACAAAAATGCTGCTTTACTCACCGCCGATCTTCTTAAAATTACCAAAGAAATCACTGAGGGCAAAGGTTCACTGGGGACTTTGCTTAACGACACAATCATGGCATCTGATTTAAAACAGACCATGAATTACTTAAAAGTTACAACCAAAGGAACAACAGAAACGGTTAATAACCTTAATAAAACAGTAGCCGCTTTAAGCGATAAAAACAGTGTGATAGGTGTGTTGAGTGATCCGGCCACAGCCAAAAAAGTTAGTACAATCGTAAATAATCTGGATCAGTCAAGCCAGGAGATAAATAAAGTGGTGGCTAATTTAAACGCTACTATTTCGAATATTAAAAACGGAAATGGTGCTATCAATTATTTATCAAATGATCCCACTTTGGTTAAAAAAATAGATTCCACAATGACGAATCTGAATAAAGCCACTATCCTCCTGAATGAAGACCTTGAAGCAATGAAGCATAGTTTTTTATTGCGTGGTTATTTCAAAAAACAGGAAAAGGCCAAACAAAAGCAACAATAATTGCTAACTGTTTTGAACTGAATGTAATCCATCAATCAATAAATCAATATCTTCTAGGGTATTAAAATGGCTGAAAGAAATACGGATGCTCGGTTTTTTCAAATCATTGTCCGACAACATTTCGGCCAGTACGTGCGATGGTCTGATACTCCCTGACTGACAGGCACTGCCTCTTGAAACTGCAATCCCTTTCATATCCAAATGGAATAAAAGCATCGCTGTTTTACTTTCGTCAAAAGGTAAAATCACATTCAGCAGATTATACAGCGTTTTTTCTCCATTAATTTTAAATTCCGGAAAATCTGCTTTAAGCCTTTCGATGGTATACTCTTTCAATAAGGTTATATAATTACTTTCAGTTTCTAGATTTTGACAGGAAAGTACCAGAGCTTTTGCCATACCAGCAATCTGGTGAACAGCTTCGGTTCCTGCGCGCTGTCCTTTTTCCTGTTCTCCTCCAAAAAATAAAGGCTGTAATCCAGAATTTTTTCGGACAAAAGCAAAACCGACTCCTTTTGGTCCGTGAAATTTATGGGCACTTGCCACGATAAAATCAACTGGAGTATGCTGTAAATCGATTTTGATTTTTCCAATTGACTGCACTGTATCCGAATGGAATAAGGCGTGGTGTTCCTGACAGATTTGGCTCACTCTGTCCAGATCCAAAATCGTTCCGGTCTCATTGTTAACATGCATTAAGGAAACCAAAGTCTTTTTTTCTTCGGATAACAATTCGACCAAATGCGTTAAATCTGTTTCTCCATTGGGTTTCACTTTTACATAATCGACTTGAATGCCGTATTCATTTTGCAGGGCGATAGCAGTGTGCAATACCGCGTGATGCTCTATTTTGCTGGTGATAATTCGGGTCACTTTCAAATCTTTCACCGCAGAACGCATAATCCAGTTGTTGGCTTCGGTACCACAGGACGTAAAAATAATTTCTGCAGCAGAAGCATTTATTTGCTTTGCGATGGATTTTCTGGAAAGCTCGAGAATGCTTTTGGCATTGCGTCCCAAACTGTGGGTAGAGGAAGGATTGCCATAATCTTCGGTTAGTATTTTAGTCATTTCCACAATTACTTCTGGATGAAGAGCTGTTGTAGAAGCGTTATCGAGATATACCTTTTTCATTTTTTATAAAGATTTTGAATCCTCAATGATTTTAGAGAATTTATGTTTTTTGCCAAAAATGATATTCTTGTTAAAAATAATAATTGATACTAAAATTAAAGAATAAGAAAACATTTGAAGCAAAGTAACCTGCTCTTTAAAGTAAAAAACAGCCAAGGTAAAATTGATTATTGGATTGGTATACATCATAATACCCACAGTCGATGAGTTGATGCCTTTTAATGCATATAAATTTAGAAAAAGAGGCACAATCGTAAAAAATAAAACAATACAGGACAGACAAATATAAAATAAAGGCTCTGTTGGAATTACACCGCTGTATTTTGGGTAAAAAGGCAAAATCAGCAAAGCAATAAAGAGGAGCTGTATGTTCAAAACCAAAAACTTGTCAAGCTCGCTGTTTTTACGTTGGCTGACCAAATACAATGCATAAGTTGCTGCTACAACCAAACTGTAAAAAATATCCTGAAAATGATTAAGAGACAATAAAATACAGCTTATAACGCTTATAAAAACAGCTGACCATTGCCATTTGCTCAATTTTTCGTGAAGCAAAAAGAAAGCAAAAACAGTCGTTAAAATCGGACAGATTAAATAAGCTAGGGATCCCGCTTTTACACTGACATGGTTGACAACATAAATGAAAATGAACCAGTTGGAAGCCAAAATAAAAGCTCCGACCAAGGTCAGGATAACGATATTTTTTTTCTTTTGAGAAGGCATCACGCTGAACTCATTCCAGTTTTTACGGATATTCTTTTGTCTAAAAACAAGATTTATCAGGGTCATTGTGATTACACTGAAAAACACACGGTAGAATAAAATATCCAAAGAAGGATAACTGGATATGGGTTTTAGAGCCAGACTGAAAAAACCCCAGATAAAAAATGCTGAAAAAGCGGCGAAATAGTATTTGTATTTTTTCATCGAAAAGTAAAATTCGTCACAAAGGTAAGGATTTCTATAGTTTTAATAAGTTGCAGAGATTCTAAGTTACTAAGATTCTTAGTTTCTCAGGATCCGGCACCTCTTTTTAGTTAAAAAGCATGTTTTTGGTTCCTAAAGTTTAAGAAACAAATTAAAAATTCTATTTTTGTTCAAAATAAAAAAAAATGAAGCAATTTTTAGGAATTTTGATTTGTGTGCTGGCTTTTTCAGGCTGTGATGATGGAGATTTAATAGTGGATACTATTGATTTTTCGGATGTGACTACAAGCAGTTGTTCAGATAATAATCTTATATTTAAACTTAAGACGAGTGAGGCTTTGATTTTGAATATTCCTGAAGAAACTTTTGAAAACAATCCCACAGATACAAATGATCCGATAAAATTGAATGTTAACGGGACAACAAATCAGGTAGTATATAATTTTTATGACGGTACAGTGTCTACAGGTAATATTTGTGATTTAATACCTCCGGCAACTCCCAATATAAAAAATCAATGGGAAGCATCTTCCGGTGTTATTCAGATTACCACAACTGCTGTAAAGAAATTGGACGAAACAGACAACAGTACCCGGATAACAGGATATAATAATAATATTGTTTTTAAAAATATTACCTTTAAAAAACCTGATGGGACAACGCAGTTTTATGAAACTTTTCCTTTTGGGGATTACTTGAAAACGGTAGATCAATTGCCATTTGGTTTTCAGGGACTTTTGAATATATGTGAAAGTGGTCAAGTATATGATTTTACTGAAAGTGAGTCTTTTACACTGGATATCGATTCGACATTAATTGCAAATAAGGTTACTCCTGTTGGTTCTCCAAGAACTGGAGTAATAGGACTTGTTAAAAACAAATTGGTTTATCGTTTATTTAACGGTGTCGTACCAGAATCTTATTTTTGTCAGACGACAGATCCATTATTACCTACTATTAATCAAACATGGTTAGGGAAAGTTGGGGGAGTTATAGAAGTCACTACTACTACAGGTGGTCCAAACATTTTCAAACATACCATTATTCTTAAAAACGTAACCCTTGAAAAAGACGCCAATAATTTTCAATTAGGGAACAGTTATGAATATGGTGAGTTGCAGACTACCATTCCATAAAGATTCCTTAACTCCATAAAAAAATGTCAATACTTAATAAAAGTATTGACATTTTTTTATGGAGTTAAGAATACTTATTTATTATTTTGTTTAAAATAAATTTCGGTGGCTCCTGAACCGTATTTTTGGTAATTGGCATCTTGAAATACGATATTATCATAGCGACCCAATAAAAAATCCAATTCAGCTTTCAGTACTCCTTCGCCCACACCATGAATGAAAACTATTTTTGGAATCCTGTTGCGGATTGCAAATTCAATATGTCGTTTTGCAGTTTCTGATTGTAAAGTCAAAATATCATAATTCGACATCCCGCGTTTGTTGGGAACCAGTTTTTCAATATGGAGATCAAATTCAGGAACCGGTAATTCATGTTTGTCTTTCTTTTCTTTTACAAAACTTCGGGGTTTTGGAATCTCTTTTTCTTTCTTGATTTCATTAATATTCATTCCTTTGATGTTTTCCATCAAGTTGGCTGATTCACCTATTTTTATAAGTTCGTTTGCTTCAAAATTCATCGTGAAGCCATCCACCGTTTCGATAGTCACTATTTTGTCTTTTACTGACAAAACAATACCGTCAACAGCCTCATCCAGCACCGAAACTTTATCACCTTTACTAAACATCATCTTCTTCTTTATCTTGATTTTTACTCGGAGTTTTACTGCTCAATTTCATCATTCCCATCATGAAAATGACAATGGCAATCACCATAACATATACATTTTTATCGGAACTTGTCTGCTCATACAAAGCAATACCAATGGCTATAGCCATCAATAGAATTGTGAATTTTTTCATAACCGTATTTTCAGTTTTCAAAAGTACTAAACTTTTTAGAGGGACGAAAATAATACTGTCTGGTTGCAAAAATGTCAATCACACAATGAGTGTTAAAATCAGGGGATTTATTTTTTTGTTAGTAATTTTATAGGTTATTTTTTAAAATTTGTTTTTTATATAATGTAAGAAAAAGCAGTATAATTGGATACATTTTTAAAGCTTAATGTTTATTATGTAAGATTAATACATTTAATTTAATGTGAATGATGTATTTCATCGACATTATTTTGACATAATCTATTTTTTTTTAACTTTGAACTATGAGTTGGTTTGCGTTGAGGATGAGGCTTTTTCGAATAGGAATTGTTATTCTTTTTGTGCAACAGCTGATAAAATCGTAATGTCTAACATAAAAAAGAAAATTAAAATGCATTTAGTATTAGAATTAGGCATCGTTGCAGGAATTTTACTTTTAATAGTACTGATTTCCTTTGCGAATAAATTAAATCAAAATTCAGGAAGGTAAAAATTCTGGATAATAATGGTTTGGAATTAAAGTATTATTAAATTTAACATCACTTTGCAAAGTACAATTCCTTGAGTTCCTTTACTGAACCACACAGCAAGAGGGATAATTTAAAAAAAACAAAAAGACCACAAAGTAATAAATTTGCTTTTTGGTCTTTTTTGTTTGATGAAATTATAAAAAGTTCTCCAGTTTTAGGATATCTAAAATAATGTTTATGAGCCCTGATTTAAATGAAGAAATTAGTGTTATAAATTTTTTGCTTTATTTATTCCAGTCAATTTTTCTTGAAAAGTACATTACCGCTGAAAGAATGGTAAACAGACCGATACTTCCCACCAAGAGAGCATAGTTTTCCAGTTGGATAATGACATATATAAAAGTGTACAGCCCGGAGAGTGCAGTGGCTATAAAAGCCGGAAACTTATTGCCTTTCAAAATCGAAACGGAATAGAGCGATATCAATGAAATAACTGCAATGGCAGCAATGAGATAGGCTTTTGTAAAACTGCTGTGTTCGGTAATCGAAATGAGCAGGGTGTAAAATAAAATCAGTGCAAGCCCGATCATGGTGTATTGGAAAATATGAATTTTAATTTTACTGATAGATTGGATTAAGAAGAAAACCAGAAAGGTCAGACCAATAACCAGGAAGCCATATTTTGCAGCTCTTTCATTTTGTTGGTATTGGTTTACAGGAATCACAAAGTCAACTCCAAAAGCATACGTACTTAAATCGGGTAAAATTTCAAAGAATTGCTGTGGAAAAGCCCTGTTGATGTGGAGAATTTTCCAGTTTGCCTCAAAGCCATTGGAGTCTATTTTTTTTGTTTTATCATCTGGAAGAAAATTGCCAGTAAAACTCGGAGCCTTCCAGTTGGATTTCATACTCAATTGTGTTGTTTTACCAATCGGAACCATTTTTATTTGTTTGCTTCCGTTGTAAGTGATGTCAAAATCAAAGTTTGTTTTGTCAGTTTTCAAAGTACTTTTTAAGTCTATAAAACCGGTTTCCAACGCTTGAATAGAATCGGTTGTATTGTTGCTGTAAATTGGTTCAAAAGTGAATTTACTGCCTCCAAGATTAATTTTTACTTCGTCTTTTATGCTTTTTAGATTGGTGGTTTTTATCAAAATGCTGGTTTTGTTCCATTGAATGTTTTCGGCCGGAATGTTTTTACTGCTGAAATCAGGTTGTCCGTAATGTCCGCCAAAATTCATTTTGGAACTGTACACCACCGATTCGTAATTGTTTCTGTTAAGCAGTTTGGTGGCAACATTGGATTTGATCTTTAAGTCTTCAGGAAAAAAATAGGCGTATTTGGTAATTGCCTTTAGCTGTTTTACCGTTTCATTGGTTTTTTGGTTTGTGGTGAGTGTTTCCTCAAAAACGGTGTAAGGCACTTTTAGAATTGGACCATAAAAATAGACACTTTCTCCCCATTTGCCATTGATTTCGGAGATAACTTCTTCCTGACGGAATGAGCGCTCACTAATTAGGTTTTTGACAAATTCCAACGGAATAAGCAATATGAGGGTTAAGAATCCCACCATAAACATTTTGGCTGTCGTAGACTGAAAAAGAGATTGAAAAAATGAGACTGGGGTTGGGTTTTGATTTTCTTGAGTTTCCATGTGTTTTGTCGATTAAAGTTATTTGTTTAGAAAGGTGAATTTTTGCAGATGAAATAAATTATAATGCTGTAGTAGAGGAATGCTATGGGAATGTTGGCCAATAGAATTAGAATTTTAACCCCTATATATTTCCGCTGTTGTGGTAAAATATAAAAATGATACAAGAGATGACAGAGCATTATTGCATTGAGAATAGTTGCAAAAACAATAAAGATAAATCCAATGATTAATGTGAACGAAGTGTCCTGCAGTGTAAGGAAAAGGATAAAAAACAATGTCCCGACGGCAAAACAGCCAAGGGCGAGTTCGGTGGAAGTTCTGCCTTCAAAAGGCTCTTCGTGGGTTAGGGATGTTTGCATGATTTATAATTTATTTATTTTTTAAAAGTACTTTGTATTTCAAAGTTTAAATATAAAAAAATAACTTAGCGTTTTTGTATCAATTTTTCGAGGGCGTCTATATGATCCTGAAAAGCTTTACGGCCTTCTTTGGTGGCTCTGTAGCTGGTGTTAGGTTTCTTTCCTATGAATTGCTTTTCGACCGCAATGTAATTTTCTGTTTCCAATGCTTTGGAATGACTCGCCAGATTGCCATCAGTAACGCCTAATAGTTCTTTAAGTGTACTGAAATCAGCTGATTCATTAACCATCAAAACCGACATGATTCCCAGTCGTATGCGGTGGTCAAATGCTTTATTTATATTTTGAATTATGTTTTTCAAATCTTAGTAATTGTCAATTATGATGGATACTATTTTTGATTGCTCCAGATTTGACGGAGCTACAACTTTCTCCTCAAACGGAATTTTATTTCCATATCTTTTGGCTAGAATGGCTTGTACCCGACCGTCTTTTAAATTAAAATCTTTTAATTTCTGTAGAGGACACAATTCGATTCCACCACCGTTTTTATATATTTTCCAAATCAATTCCGAGCAATATATTTTATCATCAGACCATTCAAAATAGAGGTCGTAGTCTTTATTATTTAAGCCTTTTGCATAGTTTTTCATTTTTTTCAATGTCTGCTGATTCAGAATTTTTGCTTCATTTTTTAATCGGGTTACTACAAAATGATTCCCTTTTCCATGGGTAATCCAAGTTTCGATAGGGGTGTATTTTACAGGTTGTACCGCTTCAAAAACATATTTTTTACTGTCTTTGATAAATATAATTCCGCAATGTGAAAATTTTGAATTTGTTGCAATTCTTATTGCTTCACATTGTTTGGATTCCGAAGTTTGAAAAATCATATCTCCTTCTTTTATTTTATCTAAAATGGAGACCGGGCGAGAACCAAAAAGAATATTTCCAAACATAGAATTAGCAATGAATAACGCACACCCGAAACTCATTAGAAAAGTAACTATGGCAAAAATATATTTCGTTTTTTTCAAGGCTGTTCTTTTTGGTGTCATAGTATTTTTATTAGTTTTTAAATATAAAAATCTAATTCCTGTCGTATTTAAAATACATCATGCTTCCATACACAATATGGCAGATACCAAAACCTAAAGCCCAAAACTCAATTGCATATCCAGAAAATTCGGTGGCTAAAAGCCCAATAATAATAATTGTTATTCCTAAATATCTCACATCCCGAAGTGTGTATTTGCTTGCATTTACACAAGAGAGCCCGTAGAATATCAAAGTTACCGGAGCAATCAGTCCATAGCTTTCGTTCCGTAACAGCAATATGCCGAAAATACCGCCTGTTACCAAGGGAATCAGAAAATTGGTCAGCAGTCTTTTTGAAGTACTGTTCCATATTGTATCACCTTCTTTTTTTGTTTTGTTGTAAGTAAGTAAAATGGCGGTTGCTATAGATAAAAATAATACCGCAAGAGCCGTCAAAACAATTAGCTTGAAGGTGGTACTTTCCAAAGTGATATTATTTATGTCATGAGCATTGTTATTGTTTTCAATCAGTTCATGGGCTGTAAAAGCACCTACCAAGGCATATACGCCAGCCATAATTCCACCCAGACCGCTCAAAGAGATAAACTGTGAGGATTTGTTCATCATGTTTTTGATGTCACTGATGTCTTTTAAATATTTATCATCCATATATAAAGTACTTTGAATTACAAAGTAAATAATAAAGTTTGAGATTGGCAATATTTTTTTGATTAATTTTAATAAATGAAGCAAACCGATGAATACATCTACTGTCAGCCCGAAAAGTTCAGGTCAATTGTCCTGCATTTAATAAGTGTGTTTGAACGTGAAATCCCTGATCTGAAGTTGCTTTTTAAATGGGGGATACCTTATTTTTACTATAAGGATAAGCCTTTCTGTTATTTGGCTCCCAATCATAAAAAAGGATTTGTGGATGCTGGTTTTGCAAGAGGATTTCAATTAAAAAGAAATCAGGAGATTCTTATTGGCGAAAAAAGAAATACCGTTAAGTCACTTCGCTATTATGATTTGGAAGAAATTGACAATGCAGTTTTAATAAATGTTATACAAGAATCCTATGCTCTATATTCATAAAGTGTAACAAACTGTTAAATGTACAGTTATAATTTAGATATCAGTTTGGATTTTGTATTTTCAAAAAATCAATGCTGTTATTTACAGACGAAATAATTACATATTGTTCATCTCTTGAAAAAGCAGCACTGGTATATTCTACTTTGTTTTTTTCTCCAAAAGTTTTTATTAATAAACCATTTGAATTCCAGAGTTTTGCTGTGGCATCTTCGCTTGATGTTAAAATATATTTTCCGTCTTTAGAAAATTCAGCTTGATTTACTTCTCCAGTATGACCTTTGAGAATGTTTAATCTATTGCCTTCCAAGTCCCAAAGCGCAATTTTTTTATCAAAGCTGGCCGTGAGGATTGTTTTCCCATCTGGTGAAAAACTTGCAGCACTTACACCGCTTTTATGGTATTTAAGAGTTAATTTTTTCTGTCCAGTAATATTCCAGACTGTTGCTGTTCCGTCACAGCTTGCTAGTACAATTGATTGGTCATCCGGAGAGAAAGAGGCCTGATATATTGTGCAGGAATGTCCTTTAAATTCTCTAATTAATTCACCTTCTGAAGTCCATAATTTTGCAGTATTATCACCGCCGCCACTTAAAATAAATTTACCATCATTTGAATAAACAACAGTTTTTACGTAAAATTTATCAGCCGTGACGGTTTTTATTTTGGTTCCATCAATACTCCAGATAATAAAAGTCTCGTCGCTGCCTGCTGTGATGAAATTTTTGCTGTCTGGAGAAAATACTACGTCATTTACTGCTCTTTTATGATCGTGGGTTTTAAACAAAATATTTCCTTTCATATCCCATAAAATAGCTGTTTCATCATCACTTCCCGAAAGTATATATTGCCCGTCTGGTGATGTTGTAATCCCAAGAATAGTTTCGGAATGCGCTTGGAAACTTTTTGAAATCACGGAAGATTGTCCGTAAAATTGATTTTGAATTGTTTGGACAAATATTAAAAGGAGGATTAATTTGGCTTTCATCAATTGTACTGTTTATTAATGGCGATTAATTTAATCTAGAAAAAAAACTGTCTTTTGTTTTCAAATATAATGAATGAATCAGATTGTTTCATGATAAAGCTATACTGTATTAAATAAAAAAATCTCCCGAAGGAGATTTTAATTTTATGTGGGAATATTACTATAGTCTGAATATGCCTCCAAAAGAAATGATCGTTTCTCCATACCAAAAATGATGCTGTGCATGATCATTGGTATAAGTAGTTCTTACATCTGTCATGTTGATATAACCTCCTTTTAATTCGGTCTGCATATAGAAATGCTTGAAAAAAGTAAAGTTTAAACCGGCATCTCCTGAAAATCCATATCCTGAAATATGAAACTCATCATGTCTCTGTTTTCCTAAAACAGTAGCATCAGTTCTCGGAACCAATACTCCGATTCCAACTCCTTGTGTGAAATTTAGTTGGAATATATCGGTATTTGTAATACCAAAAAGGGAAGAGATATCTGTGTAATAAGCTCCTTCGGTAAAGACATAATTTAATCCATTTGTATGTTCAAATTTTAAAAATTTACCGTCAGTCAAATCTATTGGAGTGTTATTATAAGTTCCGTTAAATTGAGAACCGACTTCAGTTGAAGGCAAATTAATAGTTCCATTAATCATTGCTGTTTGATTTTGAGTCATCACATATTTCATGTGGTCAATTCCAATAGAAACATTGAATTTGTCGTGTAAAAAATATCCAACTTTCCAGTTGGTTTGTGATGATGTTAAACTTCCGGGCTTAACATAATCAATATTCCAGCCTTTTGGTAAATCATGCGATTGAGCATTTTCTACTGTAAAATTGTATCCTTCTCCTTCAAAATGTATATCAGAAGTGGTGTAGTAAGCTCTGTTACCTCCCCAGTGTGCAAAGAATTTACCTTTATTGTGGGCTGTATATAGTTCTTTTTTTATATAGTCATTTTGTGCAAACATATTGATTGCAAAAAAAAGAATTAAAAAAGCTGTATGTAAAATTTTTGTTTTCAATGTCTTTAAATTTGATTAATAATTTTTATTAAAGCAACAATAATCTATCTTATACTAAAAATCTCCCGAAGGAGATTTTGATTTTATGTGAGCGTATTTTATAATCTAAAAATACCTCCAAAAGCAATAATTCTTTGGAAAAAGAAGAAATCTTGTGAAGCTTTATCATCACTACTTGTTGTTGTTCTAATATCTTGCATGTTGATGTAACCCGTTTTAAGCTCACCTTGTACATAGAAATATTTGAAAAACGTAAAGTTAATTCCCGCTTTTGCAGATAAACCATATCCTGAAATGTGAAAATCATCATGACGAGGCATTCCTAACACAGTAGCATTTGTTTTTGGATATAAAAGTCCGGCTCCTAAACCTTCAGTTAAGTTAATCTGAATTTTATCTGTATTTGGTAATTTAAATAATTTTGAAATATCGTCATGTCTGGAAATCTCAGTATTAACATAGTTCAAACCATCGGTATGTTCGTACATTAAAAAAGCAGTACCGTTTGGCTGAACAACATTTTTCTCATAACCACCTTCCTGAGCATTACCTTGAGACATATCTACAGGAGTATTGTCATAAACCCCGTTGTAAATAGAGCCAGATTGATCAGCAGGTAAATTAATATAACCAGTTACATTAGCTATTTGAGCTTGGCTCATTACATACTTCATGTGATCCCAACCAATAGCAACACTGTAATGATCACTAATGAAATATCCCATTCTAAAGTTAGTTTGTGGAATTGTCATGTTAGCAGGATTTATGTAATCAATATGCCAGCCTTTTGGTTTGTCGTGAGCAACCATATTATCAACTGTAAAGTTGTAATCTTTTCCTCTAAAGTTCACATCAGATTCACTATAGCTTTCTCTGTTGCCACCCCATGAAATGAAGAATTTTCCTTTATTGTGTGCAGTAAATTTTTCAGTAATTTGCGTGCTGTCTTGTGCAAAAGCATTAATTGATAAGAAAAGAATTAAAAATGAGGCGTAAAAAAAAAATGTTTTCAATGTATTGATATTCTACGTTAAATTAAAATTGATTTATGGTTTTTCTAATGGCAACCAGTTTGTTCATTAAAGGCTCGAAGTAATCCAAGTGCAACATATTCGCACCGTCGCTTTTGGCATTTGCAGGGTCAAAATGTGTTTCGATAAAAATACCGTCTACACCAACAGCAATTCCGGCTTTGGCAACAGTTTCGATCATATCCGGTCTTCCTCCTGTTACTCCAGCTGTTTGGTTAGGCTGTTGTAATGAATGGGTAACATCCAGAACAGTTGTAGCATATTGTTGCATAGTTGGAATACCTCTGTAATCTACAATCATATCTTGGTAACCAAACATAGTACCACGGTCAGTAACCATTACGTTTTGATTGTTACAGTCCAATACTTTTTGAACTGCATGTTTCATACTTTCCGGACTCATGAATTGTCCTTTTTTCAAGTTGACCACTTTTCCTGTATTGGCAGCAGCTACAACTAAATCCGTTTGACGAACAAGGAACGCAGGAATTTGCAATACATCAACATACTCGGCAGCCATTGCAGCATCTTCATTGGTATGGATATCTGTTACTGTTGGTACACCAAAAGTTTTGGAAACTTTTTCCAGTATTTTCAATGCTTTTTCGTCTCCGATTCCAGAGAAACTGTCTATTCTAGAACGGTTTGCTTTTTTAAATGATCCCTTGAAAACATAAGGAATTTGAAGTTTATCAGTGATGTCTGTTAATCTTTCTGCAATTCGCATTGCCATTTCTTCGCCTTCAATGGCGCATGGACCTGCCAGTAAAAAGAAGTTACCGCTCTCAGTATGTTTGATTTGCGGTATATTTTGTATGTTCATATTTTTTGTTTTTTGAAAGTGCAAATGTAGTTTGATTTTACGACTCCCGAATTAGTTTTTATGATTATTTTTCAGAACCGTTAAAGCAATTATTCAAAGCTGTGAACTTCGTTAATTTGCTTTACCAGAATCTGTTTATCTTTTTATTTCGTTTAAAAAAAGAGTAAGAATACTTTTTAATTAATTTTCTTCAGACTAAGCCCCAGTGGCACCATCAATTGGCCTCTCTCGTAGATATTCAAATATAGGGTTATTGGTTTTTTTTGGCCTTCCCAGCGCAATTCATATACGTCCAGAAATCCAGCACCCATATCGCTTGTCTTGGTTGGAAACGGGCAACAGTTTTCTAATTTGGTATAGGTTATTTTTTCTCCTTTTGGTCCTGCCAAAGCGTTTAGGAAATATTTTTGATTGATGGTATCATTTTTGGTGCCTCTGAAAAAAATATTGATTGGGTAGTCTTTATCATAACCGTATTTTTTGTCTTTGCTGTATTGTGTTATTATGAAGGCATTATTTTTACCCACAACAGGTGTCGGGGCATTATTATCCACGTTTTTCAAAGTAGATTTTACACTTCCGCATGATGCAAGCAGTAGAATTACTGTAATGAATAGGGCTGTTTTTTTCATCTTGAGGGTTTAAAATTTTAAAAGTGATGTATTTCTTACTGCAAATATAAAAAGAACTTTACTGTATTGTCAAAATCCAGTTGTAATCCTTAGGGTTTTTGTCAAAAAACATCTGAATTGATGTATTTATTAAAATCCTTTTATATTTGTAGTCAAAACAAATTTATATGAGTGTTATTTATCAGACATGGCCTTGGTATGTTGCAGGCTTTTTAATCGGAATGGTGATGCTTTCGCTGATTTATTTCGGAAAGAATTTCGGTATGTCAACAAATCTTCAGTCTTTGTGTTCGATGACAGGCTTAGGAAAGCGCATTGAATATTTTGATTTTGACTGGAAAGCCAACCGATGGAATTTTGTTGTGGTTTTGGGGGCTATGGCAGGTGGTTTTGTCGCTGTGCATTTTATGAGTGACCCTACTAATGTTGCGATTAATCCAAAGACAATAGAGCTGTTATCCCAAATGGGTATTGATGCACCCAACGGACAATTGATGCCTCAGGCATTATTTGGAGAACAAATCTGGGAGTCACCCAAAAGTATTTTGATTCTGCTTGGCGGAGGAATTTTGATTGGTTTTGGAACGCGTTATGCAGGAGGATGTACATCAGGACATGCAATTTCTGGATTGAGTAATTTGCAATTGCCATCATTGAAAGCAGTTATTGGTTTCTTTATTGGCGGATTGATTATGGCTCACTTTTTATTACCCTTACTTTTTTAGACTATGAATACATTAAAATATTTTCTCGTAGGATTCCTTTTTGGAATTGTGCTTACCAAGTCGGAAGCGGTTTCCTGGTACCGTATTTATGAAATGTTTCAGTTTCAATCGTTTCACATGTATGGAATTATTGGGGTTGCTGTAGCAACAGGAATTATTGGTATTCAGATTATCAAAAGAAAAAACATCAAGGACATCGACGGTTTTCCAATTGAAATTCAGGAAAAACCCAGAGACAATGCCAGATATTGGATTGGCGGAATTTCTTTTGGATTGGGCTGGGCATTGGTTGGTTCTTGTCCGGGACCAATTTTTATATTGATAGGAGCAGGGTTTATGCCTGTTGTTATTGTGCTTATTGGCGCACTTATTGGGACTGTTATTTACGGTGCTTTGAAAAGTAAGTTACCTCATTAATAATTAAAACTCATTCAAAAAAAGCATTTTCTAAATTGGAAAATGCTTTTTTTTTGGAAAAATATCTTGTTTTAGGTGAGCGTGAGGGATAATAGCTGGCTACCGAAGTAGCGCGGAGAGCCCGACAGCATTGAGGAAAGAGGCCGAATAAGCGGTGTCTAAAGCAAGGCCTTTTTTCTTAATGGCGACACGCCCTAAATGTTATTTTATATTTTGGAATTCAACTTTAAAATTCCTGTCACTATTAAATATTGCGCTGCACAATAGGTTGCCATGATGTAAAATGAAGCATGTGCAATTGGTGCGTAAAATTTATTGAAAGCCAAAATACTATCGGAACTTACGAATACAATTGCACCGATAAGAATATAATTGTTTGCGGGAATCGCCCATTTTAAACTGCCTTTGAAAGCAAAGAAAAGCATAGTGGTAATTACGACAGCATAGACCAAAACAGGGATTTTTAGGGGACCGAGTTTTGGAAATAAAGTATTGATCATAAAAGCAAAATAGACTAAAATGAATAGAATACCAACCCAAAATTTGGTTTTGTTCGTATCGATTCTTAAGGCTTGTTGTTTACTGAAGAGGATAATATAGACCAAATGCGATATAAGGAAAGCTACCAGTCCGAAAATGAAATAGAGTTCGCCTTTGTCTGAAAAAAGTAAAATAATGTCTCCAATCCATGAAAATGTCAATGCTGTTAAAAGGACTTTTTTGGTTGAAAAATTTTCTGAAACTCCTACTGCAATCAATAAAATAGGTAGCAAAACAGGTTTCATATACATATCGAATCCTTCTAAATTAAGGAATAGAATAGCGAGATAGATAATCGTGAAGCCAATGTAGGTTTTGAGTAGAAAAGATGGGTGCATAGATTTTTTTAAGAAGTTACTGCAACAGATTTTTTTGCATCAAAATTGGTATTTACAAAATAGAACGTGACCAATAGCGATAAAACCAGGTATCCAATTATGATGTTGGTGGCAAAAGGAAAAAAGGTGTTCATGCCAAACCAGTCACCAAGATAAATGATGATTGCCATTCCTGCCAAAAACCGGATTCCTTCCCAAAGCAATGAAATTTTTCGGGTATCCATCAATTCGGTGTAGCTGTAAACAGTTAAGAATATAAAAGCTCCATAGGCGAATACGTTTGGCAAACCAATAATCGCAATCGAATTGTACATATAGGTTATGAGAAGTAAAGTGAATATGGCTTGGAATAATGACCAATACATTAGTTTGTCAGAATGTTGTGTACCATATTTTTCGAAAGCATAGACATCTGTTATTTTGTTAACCGGATATTTTTCTTCGAAATTTTCTGGTCTCCAGCCGGTAGGTTTGAACCAGATGGTGAGTTTGTCTTTCCATTTATCAGTGCGCCAGGCATCGGTTATCAATAACCACAAGTGCTGAAAGTTAATCCGGAAAGGATTCCAGGTTTGAGCCGGTCTCGTAATACCGAAAACAGGTGGGACTGAATCTAATTCTTCTTGAAAAGTACCGAAAATTTTATCCCAAATAATAAATATCTGTGAGTGGTTTTTGTCCATATAAATAGGATTGATGGCATGGTGTACGCGATGGTGTGAAGGTGTAACCAGTATATGTTCCAGTATGCCCATTTTTTTGATATGTTTGGTATGATACCAAAACTGTAAAAATAAATGAATCGGCAATATTATTGCAATTACTCTTGGCGGTACACCCAACAGTGCAGCCGGAATCAATAAAAAGGTAAACAGATTGACAAAGCTTGAAACTGTCTGGCGTAAAGCACAAGCCAGATTAAATTCTTCGCTGCTGTGATGAATTGCGTGTTTATTCCATAAAAAATTAATTTGATGCGATAATCGGTGACTCCAGTAACCGTAAAAATCGATAACGATGAATCCGATGACATAAGCCCAGACTGTTGCATCCAAATGAATAATTGCAAACGTAGATTCAAACCATTCATATGACACTAAAGTAATGCTGAGTCCAAGAACATCTTTTACCGAATTAACCATTCCGGAACTGATGCTAGAAACTGAATCCATATTTGGAGAGGTGTCTTCTCCTTTATAGCGGCCGTATATTTTTTCGATTATTATTAAAGTCAAAAAAATGGGCATAACAAAAACTAATATTTTACCGTATTCTTCCATTTGAGGAGTATTTTTTTTCAAATATAAAATAATTGTTTTCAATTTTACAATTTGCATCAATTTTTTATAGGTAGTTTTGAATATTCAATAATGGGAGTTTTTACAGAAACGGCCTTATGTAGCTGGTTTTGGATTTCAAAATTAGTTCAGGTATAGAGAAAATAAAAAACCTACTTGAGATTGTACTTACTCAAGTAGGCTGCATAGAAACTAATTTTTGGAAATAGTATTGTCGATTTAGATTATTTCAGCAGTTAATCCGGCTTCAAGTAATCTAGAGCATTGTACTTTTAATTTATCATATTCCCCTGTTTTAACAGTGCATTTACCGTTGAAATGAACAATCAATGAACATTGTTCAGCTTGGATAGGGGTGTGTCCGCATACACGAATTAAAGTATCAATGACATGGTCAAAAGTATTTATATCGTCATTGTAAACTATAATTTCGTTGTTTTTGACGGTAACTTCCTCTGCACGGGGTCTCTCTTTTACTTTCTCTATTGTACTCATGCTTTTAAATTTTTGTACTTTGTTGATTTATAAAAAGTATATACTAATTTACGTATTTTATTGATACCCAGTTATTTCTTTGGAATTTTTTTACGTAGGTCAATCCTTTTTCAGTACAGGATGCATCAATATAAGGAATATCTTCTTCATAAAAACCGCTGAATAATATAGTTCCGCCGGCATTTAAACTGTCAACATAACTTTGCATATCGTTTAATAAAATGTTTCTGTTAATGTTGGCTATAATCAAATCGTATTTTTTGTCTTTTAATAAAGCTGCATCTCCTTCGTAAACCGTAATATGTTTGCAATTGTTGCGTTCGGCATTTTCAATGGAGTTAAGGTAACACCAGTTATCAATATCAATAGCATCGATAGGCTGGGCTCCTTTCATTTCGGCAAGAATTGCCAGAATTGCTGTCCCGCATCCCATGTCAAGTGTTTTCATCCCTTTAACATCCATTTCCAGTAAATGCTGTATCATCATGTGTGTGGTTTCATGATGTCCGGTTCCAAAACTCATTTTCGGTTCAATTACAATATCGTACTGAGCATCTGTTTTTGGGTGAAATGGCGCTCGTACATGACAGTTCCCTTCTACATCGATAGGCTCAAAATTCTTTTCCCATTCTTCGTTCCAGTTTACCTGCTCGATTTCTTCAAATGTATAATCGATTTTGAATTCTTCTGATTGTAATATTTGAATGCCATCCAATATCATTTCGTCCCAAAGATCTTTTTGTACAAAAGCTGAAATTCCTGTTTCGGTCTCAGTGAAGCTTTCAAAAGCTTTTTCGCCTAGTTCAGCAATTAATATTTCTGATCCCAGTTCTTTTGGTTCAATTGAAAAATGATACCCGATATAAATATTTGACATGATTAATTTTTTTTGCAAAGGTAACAATAGGATGCAATCCTTCTTTGAATTTTATAAATATTTTGATAGAATGTTTTTGCACATTTTTTAAGCAGTGTATTGTTTTCAGTGATTTTTTTTTAAAGAAGATTTGCTAAAAAAAACGTTTTTGTTTTAAATACTAATTCATACAGTTTTTATGGCAGGGTTTTTGTAAATATTTAGAAATGAATGACTAGTGTTTTGTTAATATCAAAAAAGCAAAACTTTTAAATTTTTGTTCTTTTTTACAGCGCTTCAGTTATACTTTTTTTGAAATAAAAAATGATTTTTATCATGTTTTTTAAATATAACTAATTGATTTTTAAGTATTTAATGATAAAAATCTCTTGTTTTTGTTTTATAATGTTTTATATTTGTATAACTGTTTTTTTAAAATTAATGCAGGACTGTTTTAGTATATAAATTAATTAATCTATCATGAAAAAAGTTTTTATTTTTGCCGTTGCAATGCTGTTTTCTGTTTTTTTGGGGCAGGCTCAGGACATAAAACAAGCAAAAAATGCTATCGATGCCGAACAATATGAAGTAGCAAAAAATATTTTAGAAACCATTACTGCCTCAAAACCCACAGATGGTTATGCCAAATTTCTTTTAGGGAATGTATGTCTGCTAAAAGGAGATTATGAAGCTGCCCAAAAACATTTTGATTCCGGAATTTTGTGTTCCACTAAAGGAAATTTCAGTTATATAGGATTAGGATATATTGCCTTGGATAAAGGTGATGTAGAGGGAGCTGAAAAATATTTTGCCTTAGCTACACAAAATAGCGGGAAAAAAGATTTGGATGAAACTGTGTATATCGGGAAAGCCTATACCTATTCAGAGCATCCGGATTACAAAAAAGCTGTCGAGATTTTGAGTAAATCCAGATTGATTGACCCAAAAAACACTGATGTTTTATTGGCTTTGGCAGATGCTTATAAATTCAATAAAAAACAAAATGAGTCTTATGAATGTTACCGTGAAGCTTTTAGACTGGATGAAACTTTGTTAAGAGCCAAAATGGGATTGGGTACCTTAATTAAAAACGCTCATAATTTTCCTATTGCTTTAAATTCGTTTAACGAAGTGATTGCATTGAATGCCAATTACGGGCCTGTTTACCGCGAACTTGCCGAAACCCAATATCTTTGGGCACTGAATGATGCAGGGAATTACGATAGTCATATTTCAAAAGGATTGGATTATTATGAAAAATACATGTCCTTAACGGATTATTCATTGGAATCCCGTATGCGTCATGCCGATTTTCTTATTCTTGCCAAAGATTACAAAGCGCTTGAGGCTGAGGCCAATGAAATGAGTAAACTTGACAAAGTCAATCCAAGAATTTACCGTTATTTAGGGTATTCAGCTTATTACAATAATAACTTTGATACTGCGATAAGTTCGTTGACTTCCTATGTTTCAAACCCTGCGAACAGAGTAATCGGGAGAGATTATTTTTATATCGGTGCTGCAAAACTGAGCAAAGGACTGGCTTTGACTCCTGCTGATAATTCACTTATTGACAGCAGTATTTTGGATTTCAAAAAAGCTTTTGAAATGAGTCCGGCTGTTGCAGTTGAACTTCCGGATCTGGCCAAAAAATTGTATGAAAAAAAATTATACAGTCAGGCTGCATCCGTTTATGAAATTGCAATTGCAAACACAGAAACTAAATCATTTCTGATGGATAATTTCTTTTTTGCTTCTTCAGTATATTGGTCTTGCAATGGTGTTGAAAACTTGAATCCGAACCAAATTGAACAGCTGACAAAAGCGGATGTCTCTTTGGACACAATTATCAAAGCTTCTCCATCAACTCAGGATGCCTATCTTTTTAAAGCCAGAATTCAAGTATTGCTTAAAAATGATTCTCTGGTAGCTAAAAATTATGAAGATTTTATTGTTACAGCCAACAAAAAGAATCCTACTGAGTTATCTTCCAAAGGTATGAAGTCAAAATTAGTGGAAGCTTACAATAATTTGGGTATTATTTATGCCTCTACAGATAAAGTCAAAGCAAAAGATAATTTTGCTAAAACATTAGGTATTGATCCTGCCAATCAATATGCAAATGATCAAATTAAATCATTGAAATAAAAGTTGTCTTTATATTCGATTGTTAAAAACCAACGGTAGTAATACTTGTTGGTTTTTTTGTTTATTTTTTTTACTGAATTCCTGAATTTATAATAAAAGTATAAAGGAATTAGTGTTAATTTTGGATTGGTTTTAAATATTAAATTGCGTTATGAAGAAAGTAATTTTAATCACTTTGATATTTGTGGTTTTTGTCAGCAACAAGGGGGTCAAGCCGGAAGTGGTAAGATCTTTTTGTTATTGGAAAACAAGTCATGACAGCAGTCAGTCTGATGATTCTCTGGTCAAATCAATGCGACTCAGGCATATGTATGTTCGCTTTTTTGATGTTGATTGGAATCCATATGCCCGCGAACCACAGCCAGTGGGTACTTTACGATCGGTAAATTGGGATGTTGAACAAATTGAGATTACTCCCAGTATTTTTGTGACCAATGAAGTGGTTCTTTCGGCAAGTAAAAAACAGTTGGATTCATTGGCTTATCGTATTAAAAAGAGAGTTGGAACTGTGCTGGAGGAATATCAAATGGAACAGGCTCATGCAAAAGCTTATAGAATAGCCCATGAAGCATATTATTCAGAAAACAATAAGCGTAAAGTCTGGCTCAATGTCGATTCTATTGCCAAAATCGAGAAGGAGAGAATAAAGCCGAATTGTAAGGAGATTTTAATCGATTGTGACTGGTCTGAAAAATCAAAGAAGAATTATTTTTATCTTTTGCAAAGGCTTAAAACATGTTTTTCAGAGTATAAACTGTCAGCTACAGTAAGGCTATGGCAGTATAAGTATAGGACAAAAGCAGGAATACCACCAGTGGATAAAGGTTTGCTGATGTGTTATAATTTGACAAGTCCAGCAGATTTTAAAACCGAAAATTCTATTGGTACCAGTAAGGAAGTTGAGGATTATGTTTCTGAGGACGGTTATTCATTGCCGCTGGATTTGGCTTTACCGTTGTACAGTTGGTCTGTGGTATTCCGTGGAAATCAGTTTAAGGGAATTTTATCGGATTATGATGCATTCCTGACAGACACAGTTCATTTTAGGAAACTGAGTGAGGCACACTACGTCTTTCAGGATGATATTTTGATTGGCGATACTTATTTTAGAAACGGTGATGAGGTTCGGATCGAAAAAATTTCTGATTCAGAAATTAAAAAAATGATTGCTGTGCTGAAATCTAAAATTGCAGTTAACGAACAAACCAAAGTGACCTTTTTTTCATTTGATAAAAAATACATCAACGATTATGGAATCGAAAATATATCCAAGTATTATTCGCTTTTTTAGCCTTTTATTCTTTTTTTTAGGATTTAATAGTTCTTGGGCTTGCGGATGGTCTGAAAGTCCCGAGATTACCCGGCTGGCTTTATTCCGTGCAGAACGGAATGGTTTTTTGAAACTCCGTTTTCTGACTTATTCGGCCGATACTTATGCAACCCCAAATGTTTTTTCGTCAAGGGATCAAAAACAAAACTGTCTGGAATGGCAAAAACAATTGGGAATGGATATAAATCCTGATGATGTTTACACTATTTTGTATGAAACGGATTCGGAGGTTTTTCAGTCTGCTTATCAGTCAAAATCGCTGGATAAAGTTTTTGCAAAGAATACTTTTATACAGAAACTGCTGTTTCGTAAAAACAAAAAGTTTTTGGAATATTTGGTTTTTGCCAAAAAACTGGAGTACAACAATATCGGCGGGTACAAATGGGAGACTTGGAATAGCTTGAATTACGGATATAACTCTGAGAATAAATTTTTTGCGAGTTTGGGAGATTATGATGCAGTACTAAATTCAACCAAAGATGGATTCTTGAAGAAGCGCTATGCTTTTTTGTTGATTCGAATGAACTATTATGATGGAAAACCGGAAGAGGCAGTTCGTTTGTATGAGGAGTATTTTGTTGCCAAACCCAATACGGTTTTAACGCCATGGGCTTTGTATTTTAGAGCTTTGTGTACGGATAATCAAGCATTGCAGAATTATTATTTGAGTCAGGTTTTTGTTTCATGTGATGAGAAAACCAATGCGGTGATGCAGCATTACAACCGAAACATGACAGAGCAAACTTTGGGCTATGCTCAAAATGATATTGAAAAAAGCAATATTCTTGCACTGGAATGCATGCGCAATCCCTCACCGCAGCTTGAAACCTTGAAACAGATTTATGCTTACACCCCGGATTCTATTTATTTCAGTTTTTTAGTGGGGAGAGAGGTGAATAAACTCGAAGATTGGATTTTTACACCAAAATATACACAAAGCAGTCCCTCGGTAGTTTTTGATGATGAAGAATGGTATCAGGATTATGAGAAAGCCAAAGCTGAAAATTTGACCAAGGATATGCTTTATTTGAATGACTTGAGGAAGTTTTTGGTTGAAATTCTTAATGATGCCAAAGGCGAACAAAAGGATTATTTGTACTCTGCCATTGCTCAGCTGTGTTTTATTGATGATCAGGTAGATTTAGGTAAAAAATATGTGAATTTGATTTCAGAAAGTGCAAATTCCTCTATTGCTTTGCAGTCTAAAATTCAGCTGGCTTTAGTCGCTTTGAAGCAAAACAATATTGAAAGTGAAAGTGTAAAGCAGTTACTGTATGATTGTTTTGATTCGATTGAAAACGAAGCGAGCGAAGATCACAGTCTTTTTAAAAGTATGTACAGTTTTTACCGAATTGTGGCTGGGGCATATTCAAAAAAAGGCGATGAAGCTACAGCTGGTCTATTGTTCCTGAAATCGAATCTAAAAAAGGCAAATGACGAAGGTTGGGAGTATAATGCATATTTTTACAATTATTTGGGTTATTTTGATCGTTATGCAACGGTAAAAGACATTGATAAATTAATGGCTCTGATTGTAAAAAAAGAAAAAACTCCTTTCGAAAATTATATTTGTAAAGGTACAGTCAATACAGATATCAATGTTTACAAGGATTTGAAAGGAACGATTGCTTTTAGAAATAACAATTTGGGACTGGCCTATAAAACTTTTGCTGAAATGCCGAAGGATTTTTGGCAAAAAAATTATGAGTATAAAAGCTTTCTGAATGAGGATCCGTTTTTTCCAAAAGTTTTAATAACTGCCAAAGAAAGGAAATTTGATTATGTTTTTAATAAAGCTGAATTTTTAAAAACATTGTTAGAATTAAAAAGAAAGGATACTGCCGAAAGCAATCTAAAATTGGCGCATGCTTTTTTTAATGTATCATGTTGGGGAAACGCCTGGATGATGACTTCCTATAGCTGGAGCGGGTATTCGGGTGACGGCTATTCAGATTATATTTTTGGCGGGAATCGTTCTGAACGTGAAAAGGGGTACCAAAACGGGAATTATTATAACTGTAATTTAGCCAAAAGTTATTATCAAAAAGTTTTGTTTCTTTCTAGAAGCAAGGAAGAAAAAGCCTTGGCTAGTTTGATGATTTTCGAATGTGATTATGTGAGTTTTGGAAGTGAGATTAATTTTTCAGCTGAAAATATTAAGTTTAAGCCAGGAAAAGAGATTTATAGTTTTAATTCAATTTATAGAAATACAAAGACTTTTAAGAAATACAATTGTCCTTTATTGCAGGATTTTATAAATTAATTAGTATTGAAAATAATTTTTTGAGCATAAAAAAAAGGAAGCGGAATGCTTCCTTTTTTTATTCTTTGATTTTGGGCAAATCGGGCTTTATAATTTCGACTTATTGTTTTCTTAAACTTTTTAGGTGTAAATTTTTTTTGAAAACAACGATTTGGGCAAAAAGGCATGAAATGTATAGTTTTTGAATTAAGATCAAGTAATAATCACTCTTTTCAATAATGTCCTTAGCATTACTATTACTTGATCTTTAACATCAAATCCTTTTCTGTTCCAAATACTTTTCAATAATGATGCCAAACTGTTTTTATAGCAGAAAAAATGTAAATATTTATTTTTCAGCCACTAATAATTGGCAATAAAAAAACCTGTCCGAATAATGAACAGGTTTTTAAGATATTTAAAAAATGTAGCAGCTTCTGGAAGCCAAAAACATTTTGTGTTTTTAGATAGACGTCACAATTGTAATGAAATCTTTTGCATTTAAGGCAGCACCACCAATAAGACCTCCATCTACATCCGGTTTAGAGAAGATTTCTTTTGCATTATCCGGTTTAACACTTCCTCCGTAAAGAATAGTAACATCTTCAGCAATATCGCTTCCAAAGGCTTTACGAACTGTTTCTCTGATGAATTCATGCATATCCTGTGCTTGTTCCGGAGAAGCTGTTTCTCCTGTTCCAATAGCCCAAACTGGCTCATAAGCCAATACAATTTTTCCCCAGTCTTTGGCTCCTATGTGGAATAAACCATCTCTTAATTGATTTTCAACAATGTTGAAGTGGTTTCCAGACTGACGGTCTTTTAATTCCTCACCAAAACAGAAGATTACAGTAATATCATGTTTCAAAGCAGTATCTACTTTGCTTGCAATTAAAGCATCAGTTTCGTGAAAAATAGCTCTACGCTCTGAATGTCCTAAAATTACAGTATTCACACCAACACTTTTAAGCATATCGGCAGATATTTCACCTGTAAAAGCTCCGCTTTCAGCCTGGTGTAAGTTTTGTGCGGCAACTGCTATGTTGGAATGTGTTAAGTTTTCCACTGCTGAAGCCAGGTTAACAAATGTAGGGGCAACAATTACTTGTGCGGCAGTTTCAGCTGGAATTTGAGTCAATAGCTCGTTTAATAATTCTTTTGTCTGAGTTGCATTTTTATGCATTTTCCAGTTTCCTGCAACAATCTTCTTTCTCATTTTTTGTAGTATTAATGTTTTTTAAAATTAATTTTTACTGCAGCTCTTTTAAAGTTGCGTTGATTTTATCAAAATCGGTTTCAATGGCACGGTAAACCACTATTTTTCCGGTTTTGTCTAAAATGATGTATCTCGGAATCCAATCCAGGTCAAGTGCAGTTCCAAAAACACCTTTCATACCGTCATTTGCCATATAATGCAAACCGTTTAATTCGTGTTTTTCGATGCCGGCTTTCCATTTGTCTGCGGTTTTGTCCATGGACAGGAATACATAGGAAACACTTGGGTTGTTGGCTTGAAGCTCTTTTAGTTTTGGCATTGCTTTTACACAATCACCACACCAGGAAGCCCAAACTTCTATAATTGTAGTTTTACCTTTTTGGTTTTTAAGAATGTCTTTAAATTTAATTTGATTTCCGTCTGCTGCTAATAAAGTCTCAGAAAGTGCTTTTTTGGAGAATTCAGTTTTCTGTGCCTGCGAACAGGAAAATGCTGCTAAAGCAATAATTAAAAGGGCTATTTTTTTCATTTAAAATTAAATTTTCACAAAGTTAACCAAAGAATTCTAAATTTGGTAAACTGATTTTGGAATTTTGCTGAGAAAATCTTTAAAATTGATCACAATATCGTTATAGTTGATATTTTTTTGTGATTTGATTTTTTGCAAATAAAAAAAACCTTGCAGGAAAAAGGTTTTCTGCAAGGCTGATTATAATATAAAACGGATTGAGATTAAAAAACTAAATCATCTGTGTCGTTGAAATGTACTTTTTGCTTTACAGTTCCTTTTTCGAGAATTACAAAACTAGGATTGGCTCTTTCGATTGTCTTTAACGGAATAGCGTCACAGAAATAAAAATCAAAACTGATACCGTACTGTTTTTTGATTTTTGCAATCTCATCTGGTGCCGAAGCTGTCATCCCGATTGTTTTGTAGCCTTTTGCAGAAGCAGTCTTACTTATTTGTTCCATCTTGGCAAGACCATCGGCATTGGCCAGAGTCAAATCATAGGCAACAATCATCAATAATTTAGGTTCCTGCAACAGTTCTTCTTTATAATCAGATCCATCTTTTTCCATTACAAAATCATGGATAGGAGGGACGTAACCCTCGGTAATTACTTTGTCTTTTCTATCCACAAAAGTGGCACCGGCAGGAATGTTGGACAAATCTTTTTCAGCAAATTCTTTATCAACACCATTCACTTTGTAAATAAAAATCATTTCAACTACCGATTTTGGAGCCCCTTCCGGGATTTCCATTCCTTTCTGGATATTATTCCCCACTTTGAAAGCACGGAAATCTTTCAGTGGCAAGTGGTTGATGACCCAATATCCCATAAACGCACACAGAATAACAGATAATACCGCTAGGCTATTTTGGATTTTATCGCTGAATAAAGGCTTGATCAATTTCATGTTTACAAACAAAATCAATATAAAGAACAATAAAACAACATCTTTTGTAAAGGATTGCCAAGGTGTAAGGTGCAATGCATCTCCAAAGCATCCACAGTCTTTTACCACATCAAAATAAGCAGAATAGAAAGTCAGGAATGTGAATTTTATTATCAAAAGCAGTAAAAGCCAAATCGTCAATTTGGATTTGAAACCAATGAGCAGCATCACTCCCAAAACTACTTCCAGTATTACTATAAAAAGAGCTATTGCCAAGGAAAAAGGAACGAAAAAAGGCATGTTGAATACCGGCTCGCTAAAATATTCTGCTAGTTTGTAGGAGAAACCGACAGGGTCGTTCAGTTTGATTAATCCTGAGATTATAAAAAGGATTCCAACGAAAATTCGAGAGAATTGTGTGATGATGTTTTTCATTTTGGGGTTTGTTTTAAAAATGGTTCTTTTGAAAACTATATGTAAAGTTTAGTGAAATCTATTTTTTGTTCATCAAAATCAACGCAAAAACCGAATAATTAATCATATCCTGATAATTAGCATCAATTCCTTCGGAAACGATAGTTTTTCCTTTATTGTCTTCTATTTGTTTTACGCGAAGCAGTTTTTGCAAAATCAAGTCGGTGAGTGAGCTTACACGCATGTCACGCCAGGCTTCTCCGTAATCGTGGTTTTTGTTTTCCATCAATTCTTTGGTCAAAGCTACTTTGGCATCATATAATTGTGTAGCTCTTTCTGTTTCCAAATCAGGTTGATCGACTACGCCCAATTCCAACTGAATCAAAGCCATAATCGAATAATTGATAATACCAATGAATTCTCCTGTTTCGTCTTCATCTACTTTACGGATTTGGTTTTCCTGTAAGCTTCTTATTCTTTGGGCTTTTATGAAAATTTGGTCGGTTAGGGAAGGAAGCCTCAAAATACGCCAGGCACTGCCGTAATCTTTCATTTTATTTATAAAAAGTGTCCGGCAAATGGCAATTACCTTGTCATATTCTTGTGAAGTATTCCTCATTATTGGTGTATATTTGTATAAAAATTGCACCAAAAATAAGAATAATTTTTTTGAAAGAAGAACTTAAAGTTTCTAAAACCAAATTGGAATGACTATAAATTGTAAAGGACAGCTTATTGATTTGTCTGTACCAAAAGTGATGGGCATTTTGAATATAACTCCCAACTCTTTTTTTGACGGAGGAAAATATAAAAATGAAAATGAGCTTTTGGAAAGGGTTCAAAAAATGCTCAACGAAGGAGCTGATTTTATTGATGTTGGTGCGTATTCTAGTAAGCCCAATGCCGAGTTTGTTTCGGAGGAAGAGGAGATATCCAGAATAATTCCGGTTGTCAATTTGCTTCAAAAACATTTTCCGGAAATTATATTGTCTATTGATACTTTTCGGGCTGGAGTTGCCAAAATCTGTATTGAAAACGGCGCAGCAATCATCAACGACATTTCTGCCGGAAAACTGGATGATAAAATGCTTGAAACCATTGCAGAATTTCAAGTTCCGTATATCATGATGCACATGAAAGGCACACCGCAAACAATGCAGGAACATACGCAGTACGAAGACATAATTAAAGAAATGCTTTTTTATTTTTCGGAACGGATTGCTGCTGCAAGAGCCTTAGGAATAAATGACATAATCGTTGATCCCGGTTTCGGTTTTGCAAAGACATTGGAACAAAATTATGCTGTAATGAAAAAACTAGAATTGTTTCAAATGCTTGAATTGCCTTTGTTGGTTGGGATTTCAAGAAAATCAATGATTTATAAAACATTGGAAATAAATGCTGAAACTGCCTTAAACGGAACTACCTTTTTGAACACGGTTGCTTTGACCAAAGGAGCAAAAATACTTCGGGTTCATGATGTAAAAGAAGCAGTTGAATGTGTTCGCTTATTTAATAAATTGAATTAAAGAAGATGAAGTATTTATTGTGTGTTGTATTACTGCTTTGTGTTTCCTGCGGAAATAAGGAGGATATTTTACTGCCGAAGTCAAATAAAACTATTGTAAAAGAAATTGTGGATTTGTCTCCTATTTACATTTTTTTCAGAGCGAACGGCAAAGATACCTTGGCTGAAGTAAACCGTAAAAACAGTATCAGTACTACAAATTGGGTTTTAAATATTGACAAAAGACTGCCGTTAAAATTAGTGATTCCTGAAGTAATCAAGTTGCAGGAAAAAAAGCGTGGTGATAGTGCCCATAAAAATGAACTGGCCCAAAATTATTATTCCTATGCCGATACAATTGACAAAAATTTGGCTTTTATTGCTTTTACGGGTGTGTATTATAAAATGGAGAAACCGTCTTTTGGTGTTATTGTTTATTTTGCAAAAGATAATTCAATTTTGGTGAATGGAGTTGCTGTTGAAAAAACTGGTCTAGAACAATATTTAAAGGGTCTTTCGAGTGATAAACCTAATAAATTGGTGTTTTGTTTTGATAAAAACAGCAGTTATGGAAGTTATTTGCAGAATAAAGTTTTTATTCATAGTATAATGTCAAATCAAGCAGTTATAGAGGAATTTATATTTTAATTTTACTTTCGTTATAAAACAGAATACTATCTAGCTGTTTGGTAGGAAAGGATTTTGTTTTAATTGTTAATTAAGATTTCCGTCAAGATTGGAATTAATCAGTTGACCACTAATATCTCCTTCCGGATAAGCTATGGAGCATAATTTTACATAATACCTATTTGCCAAAAGATCGGCCTCTTGTTCAGTGGTCAAAGGAGGGCTGGTAAAATTAATGGTAGGCAATGCATTAGCCGAATTACCATTAGTACTATAATAATCAGTGTATTTACCAATAGTAAAAACTATTGGGTCGGGATTTTTTTCTGTTTTTTTATGAATCAATGCCATTGTGGGCGCCAATCCCGAATAGCTTACATTAATAGAGAACGCTTTTGTGGTTTTACTGTAAATCACATAGGCAACTCCTTTTGCAGTAGAGGAATTTGTTGGTGTCTCATTGGCGCCATCTAAAGAAGCCGTGAGAACAATATCATCAGGAGCAAGGATAGCAGCATCATCATTATTGGAACAAGAAATTCCAATGGTATATAAAAAAGAAATACCTAAAAAATACAGTAAAGATTTCATATTAAATTATTTTAAATAGAAAACAAAACACTTTATTTTTTAGATTTGGGGTCTTCGCTGGGTACTTTATTGTTATTAATAGATGCCACCACCACTGACTCCGAAAGAGCCTGTTTTGGTAAGAAAACCGCTTATCTCTCCAGCAGGATAAGCTTCTGTATGTTAAGATTTAATAAATTGGCTATTAAATTTACGCTTTTATTTTTGATTAAAAGAAGTTTTATCGACGTAAGTAGGTGATTTATAGATGTATGTATTTAATTCGTTTATGATGATATACTATCAGCAAAATTTAATAGTGTAGATGAAATTTTAAATTTTGGATGAGGAAGAGTTATAATCGAATTTTACAAGTAGTTTTTACTGATGGTGGTAAGGTTCATTTCTCAAAATGGTAAAACCACGATACAATTGTTCGATAAAAAACAAACGCACCATTTGATGGGAGAAAGTCATTAAGGAAAGGGATATTTTTCCATTTGCTTTAGCATAAACTGTATCCGAAAAACCGTAAGGCCCACCAATTACAAATACTAAAGTTTTTATTCCCGAATTCATTTTCTTTTGCAATTCTGAGGAAAAAGCAACACTGGAAAAGGTTTTCCCGTTTTCGTCTAATAAAATAAGCTGATCTGTGGGGCCGATTTTTGATAGGATAAGTTCACCTTCTTTTTCTTTTTGCTGGCTTTCCGATAAGTTTTTTACATTTTTGATATCCGGAATTATTTCCAAATCAAACTTGATATAAAAAGACAATCGTTTGGTATAATCATCTATCAGGGTTTGTAATGATTTATTGTCAGTTTTGCCAATTGCGATAAGTTTGATGTTCATTTTGTGGTGTTTCAAAGTGGCAAAGTTACAAAAACAACAATGTTTTTTAATGCTGCAACTGGGATTATAGAGAGGTTTGGCTTTTTATATTTAAAATGATTGAATGTTTTTGTTGAAAATAGAATATTAACTCGACAGGATAACTATAATATAAAATGTTTTCTTTATTTTTGCCTCCAAAAAAAAACAAGTCTCTTTTATGGATTTTCAAATAGGTTTAGTAGTTGCAGGTTTAGTAGTGGGTTTTGTGGTAGGAATGACAGGTGTTGGTGGAGGATCGTTAATGACTCCAATCTTATTATGGTTCGGGATTCCGCCGACAACAGCAGTAGGTACCGATTTATTATATGCAGCCGTGACTAAAACCGGAGGTATTTTTGTGCATAATAAAAAGAAAAATATTAATTGGACTATAACCGGATGGCTTTCTTTGGGAAGTGTTCCGGCTGCTTTGCTGACATTGTGGATTCTTCATAGTCTGAATGCTGATACTACCGCTTTGAATGATATGATAAAATACAGTTTGGGTTGGGCGTTGGTTTTTACCTCTGTAGCTATTTTATTCAAAAAGAAATTGATGGTGCTATCCCAAAAACATGCCGGAGATAAATTTCACAGTGAAAGCAGAACCCAAAACTTACTGACGATAGCTATTGGTGTTCTTTTGGGAGCTACTGTAACGTTAACTTCTATTGGAGCAGGGGCATTAGGGACAGTTACTTTGTTTTTCCTATACCCGCTTTTGCCAACACCAAAGTTGGTTGGAACCGAGATTGCCCACGCTATTCCTTTAACGCTTGTTGCAGGATTGGGACATGCTTCAATGGGGAATTTAGATTTAACTTTACTTGGTCAGTTATTGATGGGGTCGCTTCCTGGAATCTATATGGGGAGTATGCTAAGTGGAAAAATGCCTGATTTAATGTTAAGAAATGCCATCGCAATTATGCTGTTTTTTGTTGGCTTCAAGCTGATTTCATAAAGTTTTAAAAATTATTTTAGTTTAAAAGTGTTTAATTTTTGTACCAAATGGTTTCGTTGGTACCAATCGTTATACACCAGTTCGACTTCTTTTACTTCGAATTTGCCAAAATCGAAGGTTCGATATTGTTCTAAAGTTTTGAATAAATTGTCTTTATCTAAAATCTTATCTCTAAATCTCACTGCAGTAGAATGAGCTGTCTGTATTGCATAACGTTTGTCGATGCTTTTTTGTAAATCAGAATTTTTAAAGTTTACCCTTAGATTGTTTCTGATTTGTTCCAATGAATTATTACTAGGAAAACCTTGAATCATTATGGCTGAATCAGAAGCAGTGATTCCTTGAAAATGAATTTCAAAGTCTTTTATGTTTTCAATGCTTTTTTGAATTAACGTGTTGTATTCAGGAACTGAAATTGACTTCAAATCAAATCCCTCGAAGCCCGAAATAATCGATAATACAGTAATGTGGATATCCGAATTTGGATAGTAATATTGATTTGGATTGTTTTTTTTGAGTTCGTTGAGAAAGCCTTTAATTTTATTTTTTACATCAATTGAAGGTCTGATTAATACTGTAATTCCAAATCTATTGTCGGAAGAAGAATCAATAAGCTGGTCTAGGGTGTAATGATTGTTTTTTATCTTCTCGACAGAATCGAGGTAAAGACAATCGTAGTGCTCTTTTAGATTCATAATGACTTGTAAAAATAAACCTCGCTTAAAAGATTTTAAAGGAGGAGTGTTTTGTGTTTTTTTTGAAAAGGTTTTGCAAAAGCTGACGATATTGCTTTTGACTGCTATTTAGTAGTCAGTTATTTTTTTTAAATGATGTTCCAAATGATCAACATAATCAATTATTATAAATTCCAAAGTCAGTAGATTTTCACCGATTCTAATTTGATTTGTCAAATTTTCGATCGGAATCCGTTTTATAATTTCGATGAGTTGTCTGTTATATATTGTCCAAAAATTAATGATTTGACTGCTGTCAATTTTTTGGTAATAGCTGAATTCATTCCATTTGTTTTGGTCGTAACGGATTTCCGGATTATGTTCAAACTGACCACGGACAAATCTTTGGTGATTATTTGTTGCACTGTCTATTAAATGGCCAAGAATTTCTTTTTTACTCCATTTATCCGCCAAAGGCTTGGCAGACATGTTCTCTTCACTTATTTCTGTCAAAAGTTTCGGGGCAGTATCAATTATGCAGTTCAGTCTGTTTATTGCTTTTTCAATCATATTTTTTAATTAATTCATTGATTATATTTTGGGTCAAAGTCAACCATCCATTCTATACCGAATTTGTCTCTGAACATTCCAAAATACGAACCCCAAGGGCTGTCGCCAATTGTAAATTCAATATTTCCGCCTGCTGAAAGGCCGTTGAATATCCTGTCTGCTTCCTCTCGGCTTTCTACACTGATAGAAATTTTAGATCTGTTTTCATTCTCATTTACCTGTCCCATACTTTCAGGGACATCATTGCCCATTAAAATATTCTGACCAATAGGCAAAGCTATGTGCATTATTTTATTTGCTTCTTTCTCTGCAATAGGGTATTCGGGGCTTGATAAGTCTTTGAATCGCATAATTTTTGCAAACTCTCCGCCAAATACTGATTTGTAAAATGTGAATGCCTCTTCAGCATTTCCGTTGAAATTAATGTGGGGATTGATAAGTGCCATAATTTTAAGTAATTAAATTATTGTTTAAAGTTACTCAAAATTATTATAGTGCTTTTGTTTTTTTTAATTTGCTTTTTTGAAATAATAGGTTAATTATCAGTTTGTTGATATGCTAGGAACGACAGCTTTCATTGGGAAATATTCATATTGATTTATTTTTCCAGCAGGGTCGTTTGCGAGGAGATCTTTCAGTTCCTGTTCATTTTCAACCGCTACAATTCCCAGTCCGTATATTTTTTTGGGATCCATTACAGGTCCGAAAGCATAGACTTTTCCTTGCTTCAGTTTTTCAGTCCAGTAAGCAACATGCTGAGACATAATTTCCTTTTCACTGTCTGTCATCGTTAAGGCAAAGTCAGGTCTTGAAGGATTTAAATAAACTGCATAAAATTGTTTTTCCATATTTTCTGTTTTTTAATTGTTATAATGGCTTTTAATGGAGGTTTGTCTAAATTAATTCCTTTTTTCAGATTTTCCTCCCGAGCGATAGCGAACAGGCGAAGCAAATCACCCAAATATAAAACCATCTTTCTATTAAGCCAATTACCCGAATTCGTTGTAGTAGCTGTTGGCGGTAGTGCGTTTATTTATTTCAATTGTCAATTATAAAATTCTTGAACTCTGTTATATTTTCAAAAGTTACGTTATTAAGTTTTATACTTTTTACTTCGCTCCAATTTTTAAATATATTTTTCTTTAGAAAAAATAATTCAGATTCTTTTCCATCCAAAATAATTCGTTTTTTTTCTAAGCTAATAATCCACGAACCAAAAGTCATTTCTGAATATTTATCTTCAATAAACTTCAAATTAGTCAGCTCGTATTTGAATAATTCATACAAAAATTTATTCCAATTTCTACTGATTTGTTTTTCAACGTCAAATGCAAATGAAATGCAATTGTTTAATCCTCTTTCATAATCACTATCTGAACAACTTACTTGACAACCATTTGAATCAGTCATTTCAAAGAATGTAACGCCGTTGGAAACTTCATTTGCCTCTAAAGTCCAACCTGCAAATAATTCAGGATTATGTTTAGAAAATTTCATTTTTAGATTTTTGTTTTAGCTATGTTTTTTTCGGATTACTGCCAACGTTCTGGTACTACAGCGGGTTTGGGACTAAATTAAGCCCTATTTTCGGATTTGCCACATCATCCAAATACAAAACTACATTTGCATTAAGCCAAATGCCCAAATCCGTTGTTGTAGCTGTTAGCGATAGTGCCTTTTAGTAAGTTTGGATAAGTACATCAGTTGGAATATTTAATCTGTCATGCAATTGACGAATCATTTCAAGTGATAACTTTCTTTTCTTATTTAGTATTTCGCTAGCCCGACTTTTTAAGCCAACTATATTAGCCAAATCAGTTTGATTATAGCCCATTTGTTCCATTCGAAATTTAATAGCTTCAATTGGATCAGGTAATCCAATAGGGAAGTGGTCATTCTCATATTGATCAATCAAAATTCCAAGCACTTCAAGTTCATCACCTTCTGGCGAACCTTTTTTTGCATCAAAAATTATTTCAAGTCTTTCGAGTGCTTGATTATAATCTTTCTCTGTTTTTATTGGTTTAATTTCCATAGCTTTTAAATTTCGTTTGCGTTAATCTTGTCATATTCTGCATGCGTTCCAATGAATCGAATCCAAACCATTCGGTAGTCATAATTTATTTTTACAATTAATCTATAATTGTTACCTTTTATATTGAAAACAATTCTGTTATCGTTTAAAATACTTGCGCTTGGATATTCTTTTTTAATCTGATTTGGATTTTTCCATTCTGCATTGCTTGCTTCCTGGAACCATGATTTCAATTGTTGCTCACAACCGGAATGTGTATCCCAAAAATCTCGCAATATTTTTTTTGCAATTACTCTCAATATTTAAATTTTTGACGAAGATAGTGAAAAGTTCCCAAAACGGGAAATAAAAATGAAATTTATTTTATGCCTTGAGTTTTGGCATTATCGCTAACGTTCTGGCACTACAGCGGGTTTGGGGTTAAATTAAGCCCATTCTTCGGATTAGCCAAATCATCCCAAATACAAACCATTTTTAAATTTAGCCCAATGCCCAAATCCGTTGTAGTACCTGTTAGCTGTAGTAGTTTCTTCATCTTATTCTTTAACAAAATATTCTATTAAAATTCTAGCAACAATAAGCAAAATTATCGGAATGAACCAAACAAGATTTTCTGTAACAAATTCTAATTTTTCAAATGGACACAAATAAAAAATCTCAATGATTTTAAGTATCATCAATAAAAATAAGATTAAGCGAAAAATTTTGATAAGCAGAGATTTTGGGCATTTATATGAGATGATATTTAATATTATCAATACACTAAAAAAGCTGTAAAGTAAATAATCTGAAAAATAAGTTTTAGAATTAAACTCTTGTGGAATCTTGAAAAGACAAACTAAGGTAAAGAATACCAAAGCAAACGCAAAACCTCCAATTAAAGGAAGATTAAATTTACGTGATATATTATTATCTATCATTTTTTATGTGATTCTATTTTACTATTACCGCTAACGTTCTGGTACTACAGCGGGTTTGGGACTAAATTAAACCCATTCTTCGGATTTGCCAAATCATTCCAAATACAAAACCATTTTTCCATCAAGCCTAATGCCCAAATTCGTTGTAGTAGCTGTTACCAGCAGTTATTTTTTCTTCAATTCAGTAACTAATTTATTTAAGCTTTTTAACTCAACAGAAGGGAAATCCTTTATTACAATTGAAGAATCGCTTAGCATAATTCGGTTAAATATTCCGCTATGGCTTGGATAATCTTCTCTGTTTAATTTTTTTTCACAAAGTTCATTCACACTTTCAAGAATTAATTCGGTTTCTTGTTGAGTAAGTTTAATTCGCTTAATAGATTTTGTGATTTGCGCTTCTTCTTTGTCTTTACAATTCTTTACTTTTTCAATGTAATCAGCTAAAAGCTGACCTTTTAAATTGTCTCTATAAATTGTTACCTTTTTTTCATTTCCGCCCCATTCTCCGCATTTATCGTCAACAGTTAGGATTTCCAATTTGTTTACACGATTTATATATTGTAGAAGGTTAGGTTTTGATTCTTTTTTCCAAGCAATAAATAAAAAAAATATTCCGATTAAAATTATAAGTTTCTCTTTCATTGTATAATTGCTTGTAGCGTGTGTTGGCAGTAGTTGTTTTATTTACGAAATTCTCTCCTAGCTTAATTTTTCGCAATTCTCTTGAAATGTATTGTTAAATTTCATCCAACTGATTAATTTGATACTGGACATAAAAAATCCCAAATAGAAAAGTTAGAATTAAATTGATTTCAATTTCTGGATTTTCCTTAATAATTGTAGCTCTTAATTTCAGGATAAGAATTAAACTAAATAAAAATGTCAAAATATCCAAAGTTAGCAAAATTGCTAAACCAATAGTGTTGTTGTATTGGTATAAAAGTAAATGTGCAAAAAAAGCTGACGTAAGAAAAAATGCAAAAATAACAATCAAAAAATTCCCTGCTTTATGTTTCAAATAGTTTTCTATGTACCAAAAAGGAACGTAGAAACCTAAAGTAATAAGTGTTAAAAATAATAGACTCCAAACGTTTCGTTTACGTGAGATTGTTAATGAATTAATCTCTAAAATAGTCTGTAAGACGCCATATAAAAATAGCAAAAAAGTAGAAGAAAAAAGAATATTTGAAAATCTTACGAAGTTACTAAGTGAACTCATATCTGGCTCTCCGATCCAAAATAATTCATTACTAATAAATTCTGCAAAAGCCAACAAACTACCACAAATAAAAAAATTATTGACTCTTAGTTTGTTTGTTTTTAATGTTAAAATCAATACCAAAAAAACTAAAAAAAATTTAGGTAAGCCTAAAAGGGTTTGAATTGTAAAATTTGTCATTTGTAACTTTTTAATTTTCTATAAATGTTCGTCCTAAAACTGCGTTAGATTTTTGGTTCTGTGGGTCAATTACAGCCAACGTTCTGGCACTACAGCGGGTTTGGGATTAAATTAAGACCATTCTTCGGATTTGCCAAATCATTCCAAATACAAAACCATCTTTCCATTAAGCCCATTACCCAAATCCGTTGTAGTGGCTGTTATAGGTGGTTTCTTTTGACCCTTAAAGTTTAATTGATAGTTCTAAATGACCTCCTAAACCAAGCTCAACAATTTTTTGCAGAGTTGAAAATCTAGCTTCTTTAATGTTGTTTTCAATCTTAGAGATATAGGATTTTGTAGTTCCAGCTTTTTCGGCCAGTTCTTCCTGTGTTAAACCTTTTTGAAGTCTAGCTTCGTGAATCATTGCGCCAATTTTAAAGTTCTCATATCCAGCATCAAGTTCGTCCCTTTCTACAGTTCCAATTTTTCCGTAATGTTTGTCTTTAAATTGGTCAAGTGTTTTGATATTATTATTTTTCGTTTTCATAATCTTGTTTGATTTTAATTGCCTTTTCAATTTCTTTTTTTGGAGTCTTTTGCGTTTTCTTTTGAAATCCGTTTGTTAGAATTACTAATTGCCCTTGATCAAAAAAGCAAAAGATTCTAAAAATATCGCTTCCTTGTTGAATTCTAATTTCAAAAAGCCCATCCGTATTTTCAATATGTTTAAGATACGTTTCTGGAATTCTGTCCAATTCTTGAATTAATTCTAACGTCCAGATAATTTTCGCCTTGACTTTTTCCCGTTGTTTTTCAAAGAATTCTTCAAAGTAATCTTTGTAAAAAATGATTGTTCGTTGTTTATTCATAATACAAATATACATAAGTTGTACTAAAGTGAAACTTGTTGTGTGTGAATTTTTTTTGTTTTGGTGACGAAATCACCTATAACGTTCTGGTACTAAATTAATCCCTATTTTCGGATTAGCCAAATCATCCCAAATACAAGACCAACTTTCCATTAAGCCAATTGCCCAAATCCGTTGTAGTAGCTGTTGTGCGTTCGTACTTCTAGCTAATATTTTCTTATAAAAAAGTTACCATTGAATCGATATACACCACTTGGATTTGCTCCTCCAAACCACAATTCTCCTTGTTTGCTTTTATATATAGTCCAAATGTGTTTACTCTCAAGCCCATCATTTTTGGTGAAATTTTTAACAGAATTACCATCATATCTCCATACCCCAGATTCTACAGTCCCAAACCAAATATTTCCTAAAGCATCCTCTCCAATGGAAAAAGCTCTCTCAAGTGAATTGCCTTTGGTGTTCTCCTTTTTCAATTTTTGTTGTGATGTAAAATTGATTGTTTCTTTTCCGTCATACTTTAAAACACCGCTACCATTATTAGCAATCCAAAGATTTCCTTTGCTGTCTTCCAAGAAACTCCGAATATGCAAAGAACCATTTTCTCTATTTAGCCCAAGATATTCATCAGTTATTATTTTAAAATCTGAACCATTATATCCAATTAAGGCTTTGTAGGCTCCAAACCAAATCCTGCCATTTTTACCTTTTAAAAAAGGTGTTGAAATCGCATAATTAAACCTACGCTCATCTTCGGTTTTTGGTGAAATAGGAAATGTGCGATAGGAAAGTTTTTTTCCATCAAACTGATACACTCCCGGATTCTTTTCAAGTTTATTGTAGCCCTCTAATTCATCACCTTTAAACCAAATGTCTTTATCTCCTAATTTCCATTGTCTTGTTGAATCGTAATTTCTTTCTTTGAAAATAGACATTTTTCGTCCATCATATATACTTAATCCTCTACCACATTCAAACCATATTATGCCATTTTTATCTTCATAAATGTTCCTTACCTGATTATTACTTAACCCATTTTCTGTTGTGAAATATTTAAATTTTCCATTTTGAAGTAAACACACTCCTTCATTAACACTACCAAACCAAACATTTCCTTTACTATCCTCCAAAAATGACCGAACCCCTGAAGTGTATTTCAACTTTTTGCAGTCAATTTTAGAATGAACTATTTGATTTTCCTTATTTGATTGATTTTGATTATTACAAGAGTTTGTTATAACAATCAAAAATGCACAGTATAAGATAAAAATATTTTGGCTATCTAATTTAACTCTCATTGTAACGGTGTTTTTTTAGTATGACGCACAACGTTCTGGCACTACAGCGGGTTTGGGATTAAATTAAACCCTATTTTCGGATTTGCCAAATCATCCAAATACAAGACCATCTTTCCATTAAGCCAAATGCCCAAATCGCTTGTAGCAAGTGTTATGGTGTGTAGCGACACGGTTGCTGAACACGAACGTTTTGATATTCCAATTATCGATTCCAATTTCAGAAAGCTTTTTCGCCTTTCAATTTCTGTTCTAAATAGTTTACGATTTTAAACTTCAGTTGAATCTATTTGTTAACTACGATTTTTAGACTCCTAAGCTGGTAGTGAGAGAGCTTACTTCGTCAATTTGAAACGCGGGGTCGTTTAATTTGATTAGTGATTGTTTAATTCAATAATGTCATTGTTTTTTATGAATCCAGAGATGTAAATTCCTTGTTTAGTCTTATAATCAAATGACGTATATTCTTCTCCTCTATAATATGTGGCTAATTTATCGCCTTTCATTACATACATAGTAGTATCCTCTATATTTGAATTATAAATTTTAGCTTTGTCTACATTTACAATGTCAGTCTCTTCATATGGATAATAATCAATTTCATAAAGATATAAGCTATAATTATCATGTCCGCTTTCTCCATCAGCTCTTCCATTGTCTTCGTAAAAAGCAACACGATTATTATGGTTGTCATATTTTGTTTTTGTAAACGATCTCCTTTCTGCATAATCAGAATTGCTAGAATAAATTACATTGCCCAATTTATCATACTTAATTTCTGATATAGCATTAGCCCCATAGAAACTTGTTTTTTCATCAGAATAAATAAGCCTATTTTTCTTGTCATAGCTGTAGATGCTTACTCCATTTTTACTATCGTCATTGCTTGTAATTACAACTTTAACTAATTTGTAATTAGCATTGTATGTGTTTTTATAATCTGTTTTTTGCTGAATAGTTCCATCTTCTTTATATGAAATATCTTTGATCAAATTACCGTTGCTATCATATTTATTAATGTATTCAATTGATCCATTCTTATAGTACTTAATAAATAATGAGTCTAAGCTTGTTCGAGAACAATAACTATCATATTCTTTATATTCTTTATTTCCTCCATCTGAGGAAGGACCAAAATGTGTTCTTTTACGTGAAATGTTGTTTTTATCAAACTCCACTTGATCTTTTTGAATGTAGTCGGTCCTAGACTCCCAGTAGTTGTATTGATCAATCTTTAAAAGTAGTTTTCCTTGATTATTATATTTAAAAGTGATGCGTCTTTTCGGTTTATTGTCTTTTCCAAATTGAATATTTTCTGCAGGGTATCCTATTTTGTCATACTTATTTTGGTATCGCCTTAATAAATTTCCATCAATGTCCTGTACTGTTTCTTCAATCATTTTGCCATCAATATCATATTTGTACGATGATTTTTCTTCAATTAAATCTTTATCTGTTGTTTTAAAAACAGTCTTCTCAACGAGTTGATTTTTGGTGTTATAAACATTAACAGTTTTCTTTTTATAGTGGTAATCAATATCCTCTATCAAATTTCCATTGCTATCAAAATATTTATCAGAGTTCAATAACTCATTTGGAAGTAATATGGTGTCTATTTTTTGAGTTGCAGTGTTGTAATTTGTATAATATTCTCTAGTTTTTATACTTTTTACTTGTCCTTTTAGTTTTTCTCTATGAACATCAGTAATGTTCTGAGAGTATAAATTTACACTTGACAAAATTCTCAACATAAAAAAAATGAATAATGCTCTTCTCATATATTAATTATAATCACTAATGGTTTTAACTATACCTAGTTCGGTTCAGATTTCGATCTGCACAGATTCTGCTTTATTATTCTTTTTCGGCTCAGAAAACGCCTGATTAAAATCAGCTGTTTCTCGTCAAAGGAGGTATACATCATAACGTTCTGGCACTACAGCGGGTTTGGGATTAAATTAAGCCTTATTTTCGGATTTGCCAAATCATCCCAAATGTAAAACCATCTTTCCATTAAGGCCAATGCCCAAATCCGTTGTAGTGGCTGTTAGTGGCTGGCTCTTTTGATGTTACTTATGAACGTTTGTTCGTTTTTTTTATTTCTGCCCATTGAAACTAATGAATCTTTTTTGTTTAAGTCGCAAATACTGTTTACAAGGATTTTGTTTTCAGCAAAAATTATTGTTATCTGCTCACCCCAACTTCCGGAAGTAAATTTCGGATTTGTGTTAGCTGTCAAATATTTATTAGTTTTTTGATTTATTATCCATCCTAGTTCTTTTGCTGTTTCGTCTACAACTTTATAAATTTCCTCAATGCTCAGTTTTGTTTCGACTATTTTAAAACTTAGTCTTTTCTTTTGCAATAGATAAAACAAAAAAGAAAGTATAATTGGAATTATAAACACGTAAATATCGCCGTCTTTACTAGGTCTTTCTTTTTTATTTATAATGTCTATAATTTTAAAAGCTGTAAAACAAATCGGAATAATTAGAGCAAATATAACAACCCAAAAATGATTGATTTTATTCCAAAAACTCAATTGCAATTCGTTTTCTTCAATACACTTTTTTATAATTTGGTTATTCATTTTTTTAAGTTGTAATTCGCAATTTGGATGTGAGGTTGCCACTAACGTTCTGGTACTAGAGTGGGTTTGGGACTAAATTAGGCCCATTCTTCGGATTTGCCAAATCATTCAAATACAAAACCATATTTCCATTAAGCCAATTGCCCAAATCCGTTGTAGTAGCTGTTATGCGAAGATTTATTCTTCAGCAAAACCGTAATTTTCAGTTGTTTTTAATATCCATTTAATCTTAGAATACTTTTTCCGAAGAATCTTTTCTAAGCATTCGTTTTTATCTTTACTGTAATTGGTTAAGTCAACAAAAATTGTTTTTGAATATGGGAGTTTGCCAATTTCATTTTCTATATCATCACAATGAGTATCTAAAAATTTCACATACAACGGTGCTGTAGATTTAACAATGTAAATATCATCATTGAAGTATCTTTGAGAGTTTTCAATTGCATCTTCAAGTTTAGTTTCGTCTTTAAATAATAATGCAATAACTTCATACGTTTTCATAATCAATTTTCCTTCTTCTGAATTTCTATTTGGAGAATAAAAAATCTTTTTAGATATTTTCTTTTCTGAAGTTTTACTTTCTATGCAAATGTTGATTCCATCTTCTGAAGGAAGTCCATCAGTTTTTAGGTTAGATAGTTTTTGTAGAATATTTTCAAGTTCCTTAAATTGTAAATTTTCAGGTTTAACTTCAAATTTTATCTCTTTTGGCAAAAATTTTTTAATACTTGCCAAATCAGTAGAATCCATAAATTTCCAAGTTTTTTGTGATACTGAATCTGCTAAAGAGTATTCGTATGGAATTGAAGCAATAATTCTCTTCGTTTTATTGTCTAATTCTATTTTAAAGCCACTATAAAATGAAGGTGAGGAATAAAATACAATTTTTTCTGTTTCAGATTTTTCTTTATACGAACAACTAATTATTGAAAATAAGAACAAAAGAATAAATATGAATTGTTTCATTAAAAGTTTATGATTTTATGTTGGTTTCTAAAATTTTCGCATAACGTTCTGGTACTACAGAGGGTTTGGGACTAAATTAAGCCCATTCTTCGGATTTGCCAAATCATCCAAATACAAAACCATTTTTCCATTTAGCCAATTGCCCAAATCCGTTGTAGTAGCTG
>Ga0208398_100161_pt1 | contig 57885 bp, 51 predicted proteins | sample LakWasMe79_HOW10_2_FD_183905 | JGI IMG/M metagenome (GOLD analysis project Ga0208398, IMG submission 183905) | Freshwater sediment methanotrophic microbial communities from Lake Washington under simulated oxygen tension - Sediment Metagenome... | ecosystem: Environmental > Aquatic > Freshwater >...
ACTGCTGACGTCTGTTTGGGCATGGCATGCATGTATAATCGAATGACTCCAATTGAAGGAATTGATGCTACTGTAGGTCAAGTTAATCAAGCCTTGAAAGCTATCAGTGACAATGCCGGTGACGATGTCATTATAACCAATATCAAAGAAGCATTAACGGTAAGTAAAGAAATCAATGCTAATGATAAAGTTGACCGTAACCGTAATCGGGCTAATGACTATTTGAAAAAAGCTCGAGCAGCTGTAAAAGACGGTGATTTGATTAAAGCAACAGAACACCTAAAAGAAGCTGAGAATCGCTTTTTAGATCTTAAAGGCATGATCGACTTAAGCCTAGACGATAGAGTATCGCAACAGACCCCCATGATAAACCGTATTTTGGACACACCCGATAGATAATGCAGTCTTGTAAGTCGGGCATGCTGCTTATGCCCGATGTTCACCTTATTTAATCAACGCCATATCTTATGTGGCGTCTGAGATATCCTCTTCTTCGTTCAACGCAACGACGAGCAAACCTTCCTGCCGGATCATGGCTTTAAAACCTTTCATTACAGGCCGGGAGATGGCCGTTTCTGCCAGCAGACGTTTTTCGTAGATGATGTTTTTCATGGCATCATCAAGCTGCGCACGGGCTTGCTCAATCAACAGGTGGAGAGTTGTGTCCAGCAGATGGCCGGGTTGTGTTTTCACCTCGTCATAAAGCAGTTCCATGACCCGTTTTTCCTCTGTCCGCATTTTGCATTTGCCGTCGAGGATTTTCAACATCACGGTAGTCGCGCAATCAACATGGATCGGGGCTAAGGGATGGGCCAACGCCCAATGGGTTACGTCATCTTTGGTCATACGTCCTCCTTATCGGCGGTTCTTTGCACATGGTTTTGTAGTTTATCTTCAATTGTCGGGCTACGAAAAGATGTTGGCCGACTTACTGAGGTGTCACCGATAGAATCAAAATACGCTCGATATTTAAGCCGATGATCAATTTTTCGTGCATTTGCCAAGTTTATTATTCTTTGTTTTTGCTGTTCCGATGCCTCTTTCCACTGAAGAATTTCATCAATGCTGCGAAAGCAACCAAGGCAGACATCTTCCTCATTTAAGCAGCAGTTTCTTACACAGGGCGAGACAATATTTACCAACGAAGAATCCCTTTGTAGCAAGCGATTATATAGATTCTTTATATCATCCATGATTGCCTCACTCTAGGCAATAGGTTCTAAAATTTCCTAACGGTATAGCTCCTCTATAGTCAGTCTTGTCGGGCGTGTTGTTTATGCCCGAACATGCACCTGCTTCAATCCAAGGTTCCCTGTTCTTGCAGTAATAACTTGGAGCCTTGCTTTACTTCCAGTCTACCGTCATCCCCAATGAAGTATGTCGTTTTGCCATTGTGAAACTCATAACCTTCATGATGACAAGGCGTTTTTCCGGGGCCATCGCCTTGATCATCGGGGCAGTAACGCATTAGCTCACGCCCTTTCAAATGAATGGAATTTTTGTTCTTGCGATTGACACCGACATAGGTGACATCGTCGCACCCGACCACAGCCTCTTCGCAGTTTATCGTCAGAGTGATTGCATAATTTTGTGTTGTAAGTGTGAGCGTAGTGGCGGCATCTGATTGTGTTGCAAACAACAGTAGTGTAATAACGCTTAGGGAGGATAAAAGTTGTGTTCGATTTACAGATGTTGTCATTACATATCCTTGGTTGATGTGTTTCTAAGTTTTGTAGGTCAGGCATGCTGTTTATGCCCGACGTTTGTTTTCAAAGCGCCCTTGTTATTGTCGTCCAAATTTGGCTCTACCAGACGATTGATGTGTCAACACTTTTTCAGACACCACGTTAAGCGGTTTTTAGCTGCATTTTGTAGTCCACTGGCGACAAATAGTTATTGGCAGAATGAAGTCGTTCACAGTTGTAAAGCTCCTCAATATATTCGAATATATCTTGCTTAGCCTCAACCTTGGTTTGATAGCGCTGATGATGAACCCGTTCTGTTTTCAAGGCATGAAAGAGCTTTCTGAGACGGCATTGACATTCAGCAATTGCCTTTGCGGCTCATACGTACTTCATTTTTACACAATCTGGACCAAAGGAGGGTTAGTTTAATTCAAGAATTTTTTGCGTTAAATTGTGAATATTGGATGTTGTCTATATCCGTTTATAATGCATAAAAATTTCAGCATCTTTTCCAAGCCGTTTGACACCACTATGCCCGCGTGAGCTTATCCTATGATCCTGAAACAAAGATATATTCAAATGAAGTTTGATTGCCATCTGGTGGGGGCCTACACATGATTACTCTGCGCTCGATTTTTTTCAGTATACTGTTTTTTTCGCTGTTGCCACCCTGTGCCATAGCTATGCCAAACACGCATATTTATGTGATTGTGTCCCTGGTCGACAACATATCACAAGGCATCGAGCCTGTTCCTGCAAAAATTGGCAATGGCGACGATCCATACAACAATCTCTATTGGGGCGCGGCTTATGGGGTGAAAACCTTTTTGAGCAAGGCAAATGGCTGGAGAAAGTTGGGCTGCGAAAAAGATATTAGCGACACCATATTAGAACGCTGCCAGTTTGCCTGGGAGGATAAGCTTACCGTTACCGCCGATGCTTATCGCGGCAGCCGGATTGATCAGGCGATGCTTGACTTTATGCAACAGGCAGCTACTCCGCCTAATACAACCAAACGTGAAATGGTGGTGTTCATCGGCCATGATGGCTTAATGGACATACAAAACCAGCCAATCATAGAACGCTTTCCGAAACATGCCCGGCACGAAAAACAAGCCGTTGTCCTGGCCTGCATGAGTGAGGAATATTTCTCCGAGCACTTGCTTGCCGCAGGTTCAAAGCCGGTGGTAACCACGTATAGCTTCATGGCGCCTGAAGCCTATGTATTGGATGCGGTTGCACGTGGTTTTGCAAACCAGGCGAGCGAGGTGGAATTACGCAGTTCGGCCGGCACCGCTTACGCCAAATACCAACGTATCTCAGCAAAAGCGGGAAAGGCAGTTTTTGGCGCAAGGAATTTAAACTAGGCCTATAGGATGGATGTGTCGACGATAAGATGGGCGTGCTTGGTCCATCTTATCGTCGGGGGAGTTTTAGTTCTGAACCACTCAGATTGAAGACTAAGCATGGAGGAATGGGAATTAAAGTAGAAACATTGCTACGGATGATACTGTTAATCACCAGCAAAACTTATCAGGTAACTGTAGAAATATTTTCCAGGCATCGAGATTACCGCCCGCTAAATCAATACCCTACATATATTGAGCCGCTGGTAGCGTCCGTGTCCAGAGCTGGAAAGTGAATAGCATTGATTTACCCTGTTAGGCTTCAAATCTTTTAAAATGTATTTTACAGAATGTTTTGATACCAACCTTGTTGATGAGAGCCTTACGTTGAACAATATCCTGAACATCCGTTTTTTGGTCTCTTTGCTGCTTCTGTGGATTTGTGCGGCCGATGCTTACAGTGATGAAAGTCACCTAATATCGTGCGGATCCTCCGCAAGATTGAGCGACTTAAACTTGCAGCAACCGCCAAGGCGAGTGCTGCTTGTACCTTTGCTAAGCAGGGTACCGCACACGACTGAGAGTCCAAGGTGGTCTGAGCAACCTGCCCGCATTCTGGAAGCTTTTTACCGGAATCGGTTTAATGCAGCCGTTACTCAATTGCGGGATGTCTGGAGCTGGACGGATTATTTCCAGCAGGTCGAGCAATTGGTGCGGAAAGCGCCTCCTTTCGACCGGGTTATGTTTATCAGTCATGGTGGTTTCGACGGTCCTGTACTCGAAAACGCCGTGTTCTGGCAGGACCTTCAGGTAACTGGGAACAAAGGTAAATTCCTTCAATTTTCCGAGGCGCAACCGGGAATTAAGAATGTAGTGTCCCTCACCTATGATACCGAAAAAAACCGAGTATTCAGCGACTATATGACCACGCGCTGGCCGGAGTTGGCCCCAATGAAATCGACCGACATCTGGCATCTGCTTAAGGGGCTGGAAAAGCAGATACAGCCGCTGGATTATGTTTGTTTTCAAAATTACTGTTCGCCGGAGAAACTGGCTACAAGCCCCGAACAGCAACGCGGATACCGGCTCGAACTCTGTGAACTCATTTGCCGAGATCCCCTGTTCGAACAAAAGACATCGGTTGAAATATCCCCTGAACGGTTCTTTCATTTCACAAAATCCCTGAGTTCGTTGGTAACAACAGATGGCCTGATTTTCTTCGGCGCCTGCAATCCAGGCAGTGCGGCTCCGCAGAAAGTAGTGGAGCCGGATGAAACTGAGTTGCTAATCAACTCAACCCTTGGTGGTGGGCCGCACAAGAGTTACGTGCATTTGGTTAGCGCGGTAACCGATCGGTTCATCGCCGGTCCGATAGGAGAAAGCAGCGCCGAGGACATTGTAAATCGAGTTATCATGTTCGAAGCCAGTCGACCTCAACACAATTTATGCATCGTTGCTCCTACGGCAAAGTGATCATGTAGAAAATCCTAGATTTAGAAGGGTGATAAGTATCAGTGCCTTAAGTTGAAAATCATAACTGTGTTTTGTATAAACGGAATAATTAGGGATAAATTGTAATAGTTCAGACTTAAATGTGAATTAAGAGTTAACGCGTAAATAATTCCAAAAAAACATGGCGGCGGCCAACTTGCCGAAGACATGCACCATCAGACCGTTGTAGGATCGAACTTTACCCGCGCATTCAATGCCTGTTTGTTGTTCAATCCAGCCGAATAACGTTTCAATCGGCTGCCGGATACGAGAAACGGCAGTCGATAACCATTGATCCTGGGGCTCTAAATACCTTTGGCCTTTTTGTTTTTTGACCGGCGTTAATACGCTCAGGTTCTGAGTTTCTCTTACTGCTTTGGCATCGGATCGGTGATAGGCCTTATCGCCATAGAGTTCATTGTGATTCAATTCAGGCCTCATCTGATCAAATACGGTTCCTCATGGCAACTTGCCCCGGTTACGCTAATGTATTCAGGATTGGGCAACGTGCCCGCTTGACGACGCCCAACGATATGAACCCGAACACCGTCATAGTACAGTTTCTTGGTTGAACAATAGCCCGCATCCGCTAACTCCCTGGCAACCCGAGCTTTAAACCGGTGACCTTGTTTGGCCAGCGCCACAGGAAAAGAATCCATCAACCAGACTTGCCCTTGATTTTTTTCTTCTTGCTCTTGCTGAATGATTTCCAGCAATGGCGCGAAAACATCAGCCATTTTATTTAGTCGTTGAACGAAGGCGGTATAACTGGGTAGCCTTGGAAACCCTTGGCGCAAATGGCGGTCGGCATAACCATAGATCTTTTTTAGCTCTCTATTTTTATCAATAACCCCGAATAGATAGATCGCTATGACTTCTTCATCGGTAAAACTCAAGTCTGCGTAATTCGACATGCGCTGACTATAAACCCAAAGACTATCCTGATAGTGCTTGCAGACATACAGGTAAATTGTTATTAATTGTTCTTGCCAGTTCATCGCTTACTTAGAGGATTGGGGGAGTCGTGTCTTTCCCAATAGTCTAGCTCAACCGGTGAGCTGGCTTCTATTTAGCTCTTAATTCACATTTAACCTGACAGACACTTCTAAAAACCAGTAACTGTCAGATTAGGTTTGAACCACTACAAATTAGCGTTCTGAGCTTAAATGACTGGCAAAAAGCGTGAAAAACTTTCCAGGGTCCTGGAGAAAAGAGCGTTGAAAAGTTTCCACTCCAGGTTATTTAATGTCCGGTTTTTTACCGGAGAATCCTGGAGTGTTAGCAATGGACGTTATTGCCGAAATCAGACGGCGTTTTCATGTCGACCATGAGACCATCACGTCTCTGTCGAGTACCTTTAATCTGTCCCGCCCCACTATCCGTAAACATCTCAAAACGATTGAAGAGCCTGTCTATCAGCGTCAAAATCAACCCCATCCGAAGCTGGGCTTATTTCACAAGCTGTTAGAAACCTGGCTTGAACAAGAAGCCTATTTCCCTCGTAAACAAAGGCGTACGGCCCAACGGTTATATGAAGGTCTCCAGATGGAGGGGTACTTGGGCTCTTATACGGTCGTCCAGCGTCACGTGAAGCGTTGGAAGAAAAAGCGAGCCGGTAGTCCCACCGTCAAACAGGCCTTTGTGCCTCTAGCCTTTCCAGCGGGCGAGACCTGCCAGTTTGATTGGAGCCAAGAAACGGTGCTGCTGGGCGGCGTGGTGCAAACCATCAAAGTGGCTCACTTCCGATTGTCCTACAGCCGTCAGATGTTTGTGGTGGCCTATCCGCGTGAAACCCAGGAAATGGTGCTGGATGCGCATAGCAAAGCTTTCGCTTATTTTGGCGGAGTTCCTAAACGCATGGTCTACGACAATCTGAAGACCGTCGTTGATGCGATCCTTGTGGGCAAAGAGCGACGCTTTAATCGACGTTTTCTGGCTTTAGCCAATCACTACTTGTTTGAGCCGGTCGCGTGTACACCGGAATCAGGTTGGGAAAAAGGCCAGGTGGAAAATCAAGTGGGCAATATCCGTGAATGGTTATTTACCCCGATGGCCAAGTTTGAAGATTTTGCCGCACTGAATGCCTGGCTGGCGATGCGCTGTCGTGAGTTGGCAGGACGACCCCATCCAGAGCAATCATCACGTACCATTGCCGACTGTTTTGCTGAAGAACAACCGCTGCTCATGTCGGTCAAGGCGCGCTTTGATGGCTACGTGGAAGAGATACGGCGCGTTTCACAGTTGTGCCTGATACGCATTGATCGTAATCGCTACAGCGTACCGGCGCAATGGGCGAATACCGTGGTTTCGGTCCGTTTAACCGCAGATCGTGTACATATGGTTGCTGACGGGCAGATCATTGCAGAGCACCCGCGTCGTTTTGGTCGTGACCAACTGATCTGTGATCCGTGGCATTATCTCCCCGTGCTGGAGAAGAAGCCAGGTGCACTCCGGCATGGTGCACCGTTTCAGATTTGGGAGTTGGCGGTGTCGATTAAGGTGGTTCGGGATCGACTTCTCAAACAAGACAAGGGAGATCGGGCTTTTGTCGACCTGTTGCTGATGGCAAGATCGCTCGGTGACTGTGGCCTGGAAACCTTGGAAGTGGCGTGTGACCTGACCTTGCAGACGGGTGTCATCAGCTCAGCGATTGTGCTCAATGAAATGCGCCGGTTAACCGATGCCGCAAAGCCTAAGGCGCTGAAGGATCTGCCCCTGTCAACACCGACACTGACCTTGGAGCCGGTGGCCGATTGCAGCCGCTACGATACTTTACGGAGCTTGCGCCATGTCCATTGACCGTACCGCTCGACTGAAAAACCTGCACCTGTATGGCATGGCCGCGGCCTGGAGCGATTGGCAGGCCGAATACGCCCTCCAGCAAAAGCCAGTGATGCCGGAAGTCTGGCTGGATCGTCTGATTGAAGCGGAACAGGTCGACCGGCAGGCACGTAGCTTAAGTTATCAGCTTAAAGCCGCACGCTTTCCTCATCACCGTGATCTGATGAGCTTTGATTGGAAAGAAACGCCGTTACAGCAAGCCAGGATCGAACAGCTGGCAACGGCTGGCTTTATGGAGCAAGCCTATAACTTAATCCTGGTAGGTGGTACCGGAACCGGCAAGACCCATTTGGCAACCGCTTTGGCCGTATCGGCGATTCACCAGGGAAAACGCGTGCGATTTTATAACGCGGTCGATCTGGTCAATCAGCTGGACAAGGAAAAACAACAGGGCAAAGCCGGCAATCTGGCCAAGCAACTGTCCGTCATGGATGCCGTTATCATTGATGAACTTGGTTACTTGCCGTTCCCCGCATCCGGAGGAGCTTTGCTGTTCCACTTGATCAGTCAGCTGTATGAGAAAACCTCGTTGATCATTACCACCAACCTCAATTTTGGGGAATGGGTCCAGGTCTTCGGCGACGCCAAGATGACCACCGCGTTGTTGGATCGCGTTACGCACCACTGCGATATTTTGGAAACCGGCAATGATTCCTATCGATTTAAACAGCGGAAAAAGGCGGCTGAAATTCAATAACCCTATAGCTTGACTGGAAACTTTTCAACGCTTTTTGACAGGCATGAGTAACCTTTTTTCTATCGTGCCGTGTTCTATCTGTCCAGGCAGAACATTGCTTAAAACGGCTTTGATCTGGAATCAAACTGTATTCTGCTCGGCGGACTGTTTGAGAAAGCATGTTGAAACAGTGTGCAAGAATAACGAACCGATAAAAAAGCAAGCTCGCGACAAATTTTTTAACCCTGTTTCACGTCTATCTGATGCACCGGCCGTTCAGGCCATTGTTGAAGATAGGCATTATTTAGTTTGAAAGGAATTAAAACAGATGCAGATTTTTGACATAGATGAAGCTGCCGATTTCCTCAAAATGAACCCCGAAGTTTTAAGGCGAAAGGCCAAACTTGGATTGATTCCCGGTCGAAAAGCTGGAAAACGTTGGATTTTCGTCTGTGAGCACCTAGCTGACTGGGTTTCTGGCCGTTACCCGCTTTCTGTAAATGGCTTGCCGGAAGGTAGTGAACAAACAAAGGATACTAAGCAATGTCAATCTATAAGCGCGGTAAAATCTGGTGGATTCAGTTCACCGCTCCAGATGGTAGCAAAGTACAACGAACTGCTGGGACTGTAGATAAACAGGCGGCACAGGAACTTCATGACCGTTTAAAAGCTGAAGCTTGGCGTGTAAAGCATCTCGGTGCAAAACCTCGCCGCACATGGCCCGAGGTTGTTATCCGTTGGTTAGCTGAGCATTCACATAAAAAAAGCATTGAGACGGATAAATTTAAATTGCGTTGGCTTGATCAGCATTTATTAAGCCTTTGTGTTCATGAAATTACTCGTGATAAGGTTGATGCTATTCGTGATTCTAAATTATCCCAAGGTGTTAGTAATAGCACTGTCAATAGAACGTTGGAGCTTTTGCGGTCGATATTGAATTGTTGTATTGATTGGGAGTGGCTTGATTCTGCTCCTAAGATTAGGTTATTGCCTGAGCCGGTCAAACGCGTTCGTTGGCTTACTCGTGATGAACATGCACGGCTTGTAAGTGAGTTGCCTTTGCATTTGTTGACTATGGTTAATTTTTCCTTGGCTACTGGTTTGCGTGAGTCTAATGTTACAGCTTTGTGCTGGTCTCAGGTTGATTTGTCCCGTCGTTGTCTTTGGATTTATGCTGATCAATCAAAGAGCGGAAAATCCTTTTCTATTCCTTTGAATGATGATGCTATTGCTTTGGTGGGCGAGCAAGTCGGGAAGCATGATGTTTATGTATTTACGTATCAAGGAAATCCGGTTACTCGTGCTAATAATCATGCTTGGAGAAAAGCACTGTCCAGGGCTGGGATTGAAAATTTCCGTTGGCATGATTTACGCCATACTTGGGCGAGTTGGCATGTACAGAATGGTACGCCTTTGCAAGTGCTTATGGAACTCGGTGGTTGGTCGGATATTTCTATGGTTTTGAAGTACGCTCATTTGTCGAGCGTTCATCTTGAACAGTATGCTGAAAACTTGGCGGTCGATGTAGACAGAAATACTACATTTAGAAAAACTAAGGGTTAAAACTATGTGTAACCCTTTGATTTGTATGGTGGCGATAGGTGGACTTGAACCACCGACCCCGGGGTTATGAATCCCGTGCTCTAACCAGCTGAGCTACATCGCCATTTGACAGGTCTTTCAAAGAGCGGGAATTATAAGTACCCGCTCTTGCTTTGTCAAACGTTGAATCTGAAATGCACTACGTCGCCGTCTTTAACGATATAGTCTTTGCCTTCAAGCCGCCATTTACCGGCGTCTTTGGCGCCCTGTTCGCCTTTATAGTCGATGAAATCCTGGTAGGCGATGACTTCGGCGCGAATGAAGCCTTTTTCAAAATCGCTGTGAATGACACCGGCCGCCTGCGGCGCGGTCGCTCCGACCGGAATCGTCCAGGCCCTGACTTCTTTGACGCCCGCAGTGAAATAGGTCGCGAGGTTCAACAGTTTGTATCCGGCTCTTACGACACGGTTCAAACCGGGTTCTTCCAGGCCCAGATCGTCCAGGAATTCTTGCTTTTCTTCCTCGTCCAGTTGGGCTATTTCCGCTTCTATGGCGGCGCAGATCGGCACCACCATCGCGCCTTCTTTTTCGGCCAGCGCTTGCACTTTATCCAGTAATGGGTTGTTTTCAAAGCCGTCGTCCTGAACATTGGCAATGTACATGGCCGGTTTGAGCGTCATCAGGCACAGGTCCCTGATCAGGGCTTTTTCGTCCTCGGTTAACGGCAGGGTTCGCGCCGGTTCGCCCGAGTCCAGTTGCTTGAAAACTTTTTCCAGCACGTCTTTTTTTGCCTGTTCGTCTTTGTTGCCGGTTCTGGCCGCTTTGCTCGCGCGCAGCAAGGCTTTTTCAACGGAAGCCATATCGGCCAAGGCCAATTCCGTGTTAATGACTTCGATGTCGGAGAGCGGATCGATTTTTCCGGCGACATGGATGACGTTATCATCCTGAAAGCAGCGTACTACATGGGCAATGGCGTCCGTCTCGCGAATATTGGCTAAAAACTGGTTGCCCAAGCCTTCGCCTTTGGAGGCTCCGGCAACCAGTCCTGCGATGTCTACAAACTCAATGGTGGTTGGCAGCGTACGTTCGGGTTTTACAATTTCCGCCAGCTTGTCCATCCGGGAGTCAGGCACGGGAACTACGCCTACATTGGGGTCGATGGTGCAGAAAGGGTAATTTTCGGCCGCGATTTTTGCACGGGTTAGGGCATTAAATAAGGTCGATTTTCCAACATTGGGTAAACCAACGATTCCACAATACAGCGCCATAGAGTTCTCTGAGATTTTAAATAAGAAGTGAATGCAGCAAGATAACAAGCCGAAATAAAGCGGGGATTATACAAGCTATGGCTTTAATCTAAAAAACTAAAACAAGTCAGCAGTGGGCGGCTTGGACAGGGGACTCGGGTAGTTCTCCGTATTGGTGCGTTATGGCCGTTATGTTTTTTTCTTCATGTTCTTCACGCTGTTCGTGGTAAATAATCGAACAAATGGCTAAACTACAGGCTTGCTCACACGCGAAGATAAATTTTCCATGTTAAAACAAACGTCGCTTTACAATCTGCATCTTGAGCTGGGCGCCAGAATGGTGCCGTTTGCAGGCTATCTTATGCCGGTGCAATACGGCAAAGGTACGTTGCACGAACATCTGCATTGCCGCAGTCATGCAGGTTTTTTCGATATTTCCCATATGGGGCAGTGTCTGATTTTGGGCGATGATGCGGCTTATGAACTTGGGCAATTGATAGCCAGCGATATTTCCGGACTTAAATCCGGCGATCAGAAATACACGGTATTAACCAATAACGAGGGCGGGATTATGGATGACATCATCATTACCCGTATCGACACGGGTTTGATGATTGTTGTCAATGCCGCCTGCAAAGACAAGGATTTTAAGCACCTGTATAGCCATTTAGGAGGACGGTGTTGTTTTAATGAATTGACCGGCCAGGCTTTATTCGCCTTGCAGGGTCCTGCCGCCGCATCGGTCATGGAAAAGTTTTCTGCGCACGCCGCTGAACTGTCCTTTATGCAAGCCTGCGGCACAAATATCAAGGGCATCAAATGCAACATCAGCCGTAGCGGCTATACCGGCGAAGACGGTTTTGAAATCTCGGTAGGCCATCATTATGCGGAGCAACTTGCCCGCCTGTTTCTGGACGAAGACGAGGTAGAACCGATAGGTTTGGCGGCCAGGGATACCTTGCGCCTGGAAGCGGGTCTATGCTTGTACGGCCATGAACTGAATGAGTCGATTACGCCGGTAGAGGCCGATCTCCAGTGGCTGATTAGAAAAACCGATAACCACTTTCCCGGAGCCGAAAAAATTCTGGCTCAGTTGCAAGGCGGACCGGAAAAAATTCGCGTCGGCTTGCTGATCGATAGCAAAATACCGGTGCGGGAAGGCGGTATCATTTGTAGCAGCGAAGGTATCGCCGTGGGCTATGTGACCAGCGGCAGTTTTTCGCCCAGCCTGGAGCGGCCGATTGCTATGGCGCTGCTCGACCCGTATACCGTCGACTTGGGCAGCCCGTTGTACACCACGGTTCGCGAACACCGTATTAGCGTTACGGTGACGCCATTGCCTTTTGTTCCCCATCGTTACCATAGGATAGGGCGAAAAGACCAGATTTCAGCATAGTGGCGGGCCGATCCTGACCTTTGTCCGTCTATTCTTTTCGTGTCTTTCGTTAGACAATGGCTTTTCTCCGAATTCTACTTTTCTAACGCTGAGTGGTTACCCATCATGACTACATCTCGCCCTGGTTTAGCGCAACTGGAAATGCGCGGTAATTTCATCAACCGCCACATCGGCCCCAATCCGCAGCAGACCCAAGATATGCTGGCTGAGCTGGGGGTCAACGAACTGGAAGACATTATCGAGTTGGCCATTCCGGCCAATATCCTCAATCATGAGCCGCTAAAGCTGACCGAAACGGTCAGCGAACGCGCGGTGATCAAGCATCTGCGCAAAATGCGCGAACGCAATAAAGTGTTCACCTCGATGATCGGCATGGGTTATTACGATACGATCATGCCGGCGGTGATTAAGCGCAATGTGCTGGAAAACCCGGCCTGGTATACGGCTTACACGCCTTATCAGGCCGAAGTCAGCCAAGGGCGCTTGGAAGCATTGCTGACTTTTCAGCAAGTCATTATCGATTTGACCGGCATGGCGCTTGCCAACGCCTCGCTGCTGGATGAGGCCACCGCGGCGGCGGAAGCGATGACCATGTCGCGGCGCTTGTCCAAAAGCACCGCCAACAGCATAGTCGTGGATCAGGACTGTCATCCGCAAACTATAGCGGTAATCAAGACCCGCGCCCGCTCCCTGGGCTATGAGGTTATTGTTGCCGACCCTTATCGCGATCTGGAGCAATACGATTTTTTTGCGCTGCTGGTGCAATATCCCGGCGGTAACGGCGAAATAAAAGACTTGTCCGCCGTTACCGCCATCGCCCAGGCCAAATCGGCGCTGGTCACGGTCGCTGCGGATTTGCTGGCGCTGGTGCTGCTGAAACCGCCTGCCCAATTCGGCGTCGACATAGTGGTCGGCAACTCCCAGCGATTTGGCGTGCCGATGGGTTACGGCGGACCTCATGCCGCGTATTTCGCGACCAAGGACGAATACAAGCGCTCGGTTCCCGGCCGTATTATCGGCGTATCCAAAGACAGCCACGGCCAGCTTGCCTTGCGCATGGCGTTGCAAACCCGCGAGCAGCACATCCGCCGGGACAAGGCCACCAGCAATATCTGCACATCCCAAGTGTTGCTTGCGGTGATCGCCGGATTTTACGCGGTTTATCATGGCGCGGAAGGCTTGCGGCTGATTGCAGGCCGGGTGCATCGCTACACGCAAATCCTGGCCGCCGGCATTACCGAGCTGGGTCATCAGGTGCTGAGCGAGCGTTATTTCGATACCCTGGTTATCAGCACCCCGAACCGGGCGAAACGCATCGCCGCCCAGGCTACGGAAGCCAATATCAACTTGCGTGTCATCGATGCGGATCATATCGGCGTCTCGCTGGACGAAACTACCACGCGGGAAAATTTAAGGGATGTCTGGCAGGTGTTTGCCACCGCCACCGCCGATCTGCCCGACATTAACGGTTTGGATGCGACAGTGGGCGAATGCATCCCGGAAGCCTTGTTGCGCAATGATCTAATCCTGCAACATCCGGTGTTCGACCGCTACCATTCCGAAACCGAAATGATGCGCTATATGCGAAGGTTAGCCCGGCGCGACATAGCGCTGGATCGCTCGATGATTCCGCTGGGCTCCTGTACCATGAAGCTGAACGCCGCGACGGAAATGCAGACCATTTCCTATTATGAGTTTAACGCACTGCACCCATTCGCGCCGCTGTACCAGACTCACGGCTATCAACAAATGTTTGCCGAGCTGGAAGACATGCTGTGCGACCTGACCGGCTTCGACGCTTTTTCGTTGCAACCCAATGCCGGTTCGCAAGGCGAATATACCGGTCTGTTAGTGATTCGCAAATACCATGAAGTCAGGGGCCAGGCGCAGCGCAACATCTGCCTGATCCCGGCTTCCGCGCACGGCACCAATCCGGCCAGCGCTACGATGGCGGGGCTTACAGTCGTGGTAGTCGCCTGCGATGAGTGCGGCAACGTCAGCCTGGATGATTTGCGCGCCAAAACCGCCGAGTATAAAGACACGCTGGCCGCGCTGATGATTACCTATCCGTCCACGCACGGCGTGTTCGAACAGGCGTTCAGGGAAATCTGCGAGCTGATTCACCGGCATGGCGGGCAGGTTTACCTGGACGGCGCCAACTTCAATGCGCTGGTGGGTTTGAGCCGTCCCGGCAAAATCGGCGCCGATGTCGCCCATCTTAACCTGCATAAAACCTTTTGCATTCCGCATGGCGGCGGCGGTCCCGGCGTCGGCCCGATAGGCGTCGGCGCGCATCTGGCACCGTTTTTGCCCGACCATCCGGTTGTTGAAGGCGTCAATCCGGCCAAAGGCGAGCACGGCACTATCGGCACAGTATCCGCCGCGCCTTGGGGATCGGCCAGTATTTACACTATTTCCTGGGCGTATATCGCGATGATGGGCGCAGCCGGATTAAAACGCGCGACATTGACCGCGATCCTGAACGCCAATTACATCGCCAAGCGTTTAGCGCCGCATTACCCGATTTTATACACCGGTAAAAACGGCTGGGTGGCGCATGAATGCATTATCGATTGCCACGCCTTTAAAAAGACCTGCAACGTCACCGTCGAAGACATCGCCAAACGCCTGATCGACTACGGTTTTCATGCGCCCACCGTGTCGTTCCCGGTCGCCGACACCTTGATGATAGAACCGACCGAAAGCGAAGATAAAGCCGAGATCGACCGTTTTTGCGATGCCCTAATCGCCATCCGCGAGGAAATCAACGCCGTAGAAACAGGAGTCGCCGATGCCGAAAACAACCTGCTGCACAATGCGCCGCACACTCACCGTTTGCTGCTGGAAAAATGGACATTGCCTTACTCCAAACAACAGGCCTTTTTTCCGAACAGCGATCAGCATGATGATAAATACTGGCCGCCGGTCGGGCGTATCGATAATGTTTACGGCGACAGGCATGTGTTTTGCAGCTGTCCCCCGGTGGAGGACATGCCGAAGTGAAAATGCCTGACTAAGGACTAGCAGTGTCTTGGGCATGGCGACCGCTACGAAATGAACAGACTTAGGGAAGTTATGTCGATATTTACCGCGCCCAAGAAAAATAAATCCAGCTGTTAATTTGATGATTAATAATTTTAAAAAAACTGTTACTATAAAAATAAACTTTAAAATCTCAAATAAATACCATGACAGCAAAAGTCTTCCCAGGAAAAATCAAAAACTGTACTCACTGCGGTTCGCCTTTACACCGAATTCACCGTAACGCATTTGACAAGTTAATCAATTATCTTATTGCCATTAATCGTTACAGTTGTTCAAATCATGAGTGTGGCTTTAATGGCCTGAAAATATCCAAAAAACCTAAAAAGCTCAGCGTAAGCAACACAACCGTTAAAAAAAATTTAACGATCGCGCTGTTAATTATTTCAATGCTGATTGGTTGGTATTTTCTTATCAATATTTTTATTGATCGCAGTGCAATGGCTGAACAAAATACGAGTGCCGCCAACTAAAGCCATCGCTTGATCATTCGTCTATATGGCTGACCAATCTATTAAGGCGCCCGCAACGGCGTAACTTTTCCGGTCATCCGGTAATTTTTATAATCTTCCACAACTTGGGCATGGTCGAATGCCAGCACGGCGGGAAGATTGTCGAAGGTAAAAAGGCCGAAATTTTTTGCATCATCGGCGGCCCGCGGCATGCCGGAGGCTTCGGCAATATAGACGGCGGTGACGGTATGGTTGCGGGAGTCGCGTTCGGGATTGGAATAGATGCCTAGTAAGGCGGTCAGGGTAATATCGAGACAGGTTTCTTCCTTGGCTTCGCGCATCGCGGCATGTTCAACGGTTTCGCCGACATCGACAAAACCGCCAGGCACCGCCCAACCGTAAGGCGGATAGGCGCGTTCGATCAGCACGAACGGCCGATCGGGCTGGTCGATGAGTTCGATTAAAATATCGGCTGCCAACAAAGGGGTGACGGGTTTTGGCATCTTATCTCCTGAAAACGGGTGTAAGTGGTTAAAATCTTAAGCTGAACGAATCTCGATGAAATATACCACAGGAACTCTTATGGGCGATTTTTCACCACGAAGAACGCGAAGAAAACATAAGCTTTGTGATTTTCGAGGTAAAAAATTCTTAGTCATGCACAAGAATAATCATAACCTGTCAAAAAGACCATGAACTGTCCCAAATGCCTAAATGAGCTGCATGTGCAAAGTGAAATTTGTCCTCATTGCGGCATCGTATTCGAGAAGTATCTGAAATATCATCCTGAACAAGAGGCCCGACAAACTATCCGGCCGCCCATTGTGACGCTTTATAACGAAGATGAAACCCGGCCGTTGAGGCAATTGCTGTTTCAGGAGACGCAGCAAATCACGTTGGCGCATGTTATAGGCAGGGCGATTATTCTTGCCGGTCTCATTATTTGGAGCTGGCAGCTTATAAGCCCATCTATCGAAAGCAATGAGCTTGGAAACTCTTTTTTACATCGGGTCAATCTGCCTTTTCATGAGGCGGGACATATTGTTTTCAGGCCGTTCGGCGCATTTATTACGTCATTAGGCGGAACGCTGGGCCAGCTGTTAATGCCGGCAATCTGCACGGGCGTGTTATTGCTTAAAACACGCGATCCTTTCGGCGCATCGGTGGCGTTATGGTGGGTCGGCGAAAACTTCCTGGATATTGCACCGTATATGAACGATGCGCGAGCAGGGCGGTTGCCGTTGTTGGGCGGTAATTTCGGTCATTCGGCGCCTTACGGTTTTCACGATTGGCAGTATCTTTTGACCGAGTCGGGGCTTTTGCAATACGACCACTCCCTGGCTAAAGCGATCTTTATGATCGGTTCCGCAATCATGGCGCTGTCGCTGCTGTGGGCCGGCTTTTTGCTGGTCAAGCGATATAAAGACATCAAGCGTTCGTGCTGAGCCGGGCCTTGCCGAAGAGGCGGGCGGCTAGACCTTCCAGGTTTTAAAAAAACCTGGAAGGTCTGCATAACAACCTTTCCGACCGGCACGATTATCAGTGAAACCTTTCTTCCAGTGCGGTGCTGCTCGGCGTTTCGCAATAAATGACCATCGTTATCAGTTCGGCGACATTTTCAGCCTGCATTTTTTCCATGATGCTGGCCCGGTGTACGTCTACGGTGCGATTGCTGATGTTGAGTATTTTTGCGGATTCCTTATTGGAGTGACTTTTGACGATCAGTCCCAGCACTTCTTTTTCCCTTGTCGTTAAATGGTCGATGCGGTCTTGTATACGGCGTTTTTTGACACATTCTTCCCTGAACGCAATGTCCTTTTTAATGGCCTCATTGATGCGTTCCAGCAATAGCTCGTTATTAAACGGCTTTTCCAGAAAATCGACGGCCCCGGCTCTGAATGCTTTGGCCGAGTCGGCAATATCGGCATGACCGCTGATAAATATAATCGGGATGTTAATCCCCCGGTTCGATAATTCGCTCTGAAGTTCGTGGCCGGTCATTAACGGCATTCGGACATCCAAGAGCAGGCATCCCGGTTTATCGGGAACATAGTTGTTCAAAAATGCTTCGGCGGATTCAAAACTCTTGACCGCATGGCCTGTCGATTCAATTAAGAGTGTCAGTGAGTCACGTATTGCGAACTCATCGTCAACTAAATAAACGAGAGGTGTCGAGTTGTTAATGCTCATCATGTTTTCTCCGTAATGGGTAGAATGAAATAAAACGTGGTGCCTTTTCCGGATTGGCTATTGAAATGCAACGATCCATCATGGGCTTCTATAAGCGAACGGCTGATGGATAACCCCATGCCCATGCCGTTCGCTTTGGTGGTGTAAAATGGAGTTAATATTTTTTGTTGTTGGTCTATATCAAGCCCCGGTCCATTGTCTTTCACTCTGACCTGTATGCTGTTATTGGGAGTTAATCGGCTATGAATCGCTAAGTGGCGTTGTTGTTTTGCCGGCAAGGTTTTTAATGCATCAATACTGTTGCGGATCAGGTTTATGAGGACTTGCTCGATTTGGACATGATCGACATAAATAGGCGGCAGATTGTTTTCCAGCTCAAAGATGAGTTTTATGCCATGTTGTTTAAAGTCGGCAATGCACAGGCTGACCGCTTCATGAATCAAGTTGTTAATCTCGGCGGTTGAACGATGTTTTACATGGGATTTAAGGAACTCTCTCATGCGGTGAATTATCCGTCCTGCGCGTAATGCCTGCTGCTGGGTTTTGTACAGGATCTCGGTGAGTTTTACCAGATCCGGGGTTTCAGTGTTAATGAGATTTAAACTGACTTGGGTATAGCTGGAAATCGCGGACAGCGGTTGGTTGACTTCATGGGCGATGCCCGATGCCATTTCGCCCATCAGCCCAAGGCGGGTGACATGGGCGAGTTCGTCCAGATGTTCCTTGTCTTGTTGTTCCTGGTGTTTGCGCAAACTCACATCGCGCACAATATGGGTAAAGTAATGCACGTTATCGACCGAAAATTCGGCGATGGACAGATCCAGGGGCACCGTAAAACCGTTTTTGTGAATGCCTTCGACTTCCTGAATTTGACCGGCCGGTTTTACGGCATGAGGCAAGCTGGAACCATCCATTTCTTTTGGCGATGACGGTATCAGATCGTTAATGCGGCAACCAATCAGCTCTTCCGGTTTATAGCCGAAAATGGTTTCTACCGCGGCATTGGCGGACACAATGATATTGGACATGTCAATAGTGATAATGCCTTCTACTGACGCATTAAAAATGGAATTGAGTTTGGCTTCCCGTTCCAGCAGTTGGTGTTTGGAACGACGGAGTTCTTCAACTTTTTTCATTAAACTCAGATTACTTACAATCAGTTCGCTGGTTTGTCGGCGAACTTTTTCTTCCAGTTTTTCATTAAGGTAGGCGATAGTTTCTTGCGCTTGCTTACGTTCGGTGATGTTATTCATGGTCAGGCATATGTGCAACGCGTTTTTATCGTTGTAAACAGCCCTGGCGTAGCATTCAATATACGTTAGTCCGTTGTTTTGATCGCCGGGTTGCGATGCATTCGCGCAAAGTTGAAAGTACTTGCATTCTGGATGAGTGGGCCAAGTCCCGGTATCTTTGCTATTGGCGTTAAAGTCTTGACCGGTTTTTTGGGCTAAAAGGCGATGGATAAACAAGTAATAATTATCCTGATCGGAAGGGTGAATAAATTTCCCCAAGCGCTTGCCGATAAGATCTTCTTTTGGGTAACCCAATAGGGCGGCGGCCGTCATATTGGCTTTCTGGATGATCCCCGCTTCATTTAGCGTCAGGAAACCTACAGGGGACGAATCATAAAGTTGCGCGTAGGTATCGCGGGATGCCGTTAGTTCATGGTGCGCCCTGTTTAATTCTTCGTTTTGCATTTTCAGTTCAATTTGATGAACCTGAAACTCAAACAGCAGCTTTTGAATGTCGTTTGTCGACATGCGGGCAATATCGGCCCCGGAGTGTTGGAGCATGATTTCCGCTTTTTCTCGGATGGTTTCGCGGTGCTTATCGAGTAAAGCCGCTGCTTTGTCGTTAAGGCTTTCAGTATTCAGATGTCCATTAGGTGACTTGCTCATAAACCGGTATCCGTTTCTGCAGGTTGGCTAAATAAGATGATTCGCAGCAATAAACACTTCAGAATTGCTATCTTATTTGATTGATTTTTTTAACTAATATGGCAGGTTGTACAGAATTAGTCTGTTATTTTGTAGGGCTACTTTATATATTTTAGATAAAAAAACTCAATTTGTAAGTTTGCTTGACATGCCTCTCTGCAATCAAAATTGTTGTGGAACACTGGAATCTATTGGCATTCGACAGCCAACGGTAACAAAACCAACTGATTTGATAAAACATACGGATATTTGTAAGTAATGATTCTTTTAATTTTAATGTTTAAGCGTCAATCAATTCCCTTATGAGCGGTTTATTTTTAAGGCGCATCAATAATGTAAGTCATTACTGAGTGAAAATACATAAGCAATATTACTTAGGTATGCGTACGAATTTTTCAGCTATTTTCTTTGCTATAAGATTTAGCCGTAAATTGATGGCGTGGCCGGCAAGCGTAGTAAGCTTTTTTTAAGCTAACTGTACTTGTTATAAGGGCGGCAGGGTTCTAGTCAATTCTTAGGAGAGGCAATGTTAGAAAGTCCGGAGAACGATATGGCAACGACTCATTTAGAAGAGGGTGCGCAACGGTTGGCTACAATCCGGCAATATACAATTCCCGGTATTGATATTGAGCTGAAGGAAAAGCAATTTATGAATGATGAGGCTGAATATTACAAAGAAGTGAAAAGCAAAACAAAGAAAAATGCCCATGCAGAAGCTAAGAAACCGCGATTTTTTCGATGAAGAGTAAGTAATGTTACGGAGCGGATTATTTTTGCAAAAAAGTAATCCAAAGTAGCAGGCGGCTCAGACCGGCTGTAGTTTTATCGGACATCGCGGTGTGTTTTCGAATGGTTTTTAGCCGGAATAGCTTTTTCCGACTAAGCGCAAGCTCCTGGAACTGCTCTACAGTATATTTTTTATTGAGGGTTACCTGAGTATTTTTTAAAAAGATGACTTGATTCTTGGAAATTACCCAATCAAATGCTGGATTGTTTTGTTATCCAAAGGAGTAGAAATGCAATGTTCGAAAAACTTAAGGAAGACTTCGGGGTATTTGCTTCGTTTTTTTTTATTATGCCTCAATTAACGAATCGCAGTTTGGCTATCGATACCTTACGGGTTAGCGAGGCCAAATATCGCAGTTTGTTTGAAAATATCGACCAGAGCGTTATTTATCTGGATGCGGCGGGTATTGTGATGTCGGTCAATCATGCTACCGAACAACTGCTGGGGCTTCCTCGCGATGTCATCATCGGGCGTAAGTTTATTGATTCCTGCTTTAAGGTGATCAATGAGGACGATTCTGTTTTTCCGGAAGAGCAACTGCCTTCAGTATTGGCTTTGCGTACCGGGAAACCCGTGGAAGGCGTGGTCATGGGGCTGTTTAATGCGGAACGGCAAAATTATCTCTGGGTTGTCGTTAATGCGGTGCCTGAATTCAGGGTAGGCGAGCGTCAGCCTCATCAGATATTAATGACATTGACCGATATTACCCGGCAAAAGCAGTCCGAAGGCAAGCTGAGCATGGCATCGGTGATTTTTAATAATATCGGGGAAGGCATATTTGTTACCGATAAAGACAAAAACATCATTTCGATTAATGAGGCCTTTACCGCGATAACCGGCTTTACCCAGCAGGACGTTTACGGGAAGAGCGCGTATTTCTTGCACTCGCAGAAAAATAATCTAAAAGTCGATGTCGAATTAAGCGATCTTACCGGAACCGTCAATAGCTGGCAGGGCGAGATATGGCGTCGTCATAAAAGCAGCGTGGATTTTCCCTCATGGACTACCGTTAGCGAGGTAAAGGATTCAAGCGGCGATACAGTCCACTATGTCCATGTGTTTATGGATATAACGCATTTTAAGAAAGCCCAGAATCATCTGGGTTTTTTGGCCTACCATGATCCATTGACCAAGCTGCCGAACCGATTGTTGTTGAAGGATCGTATCGATCATTCCTTGCAAAATGCATTGCGGGAGGGTTCGCAGGCCGCAGTATTATTCCTTGATCTGGATCGCTTTAAGGGTATTAACGATACTTACGGTCATGCGGTCGGCGATGGATTGTTAAGAGAGGTGGCCAAACGCATAAAAAACCTGGTCAGAAAAGAAGATACGGTTTCACGTTACGCCGGCGATGAGTTTGTAGTCTTCATGGAAAATATTCCCGATGCTAAAAATCCCGCCAAGCTCGCGCAAAAGCTGATCGAGACCTTTAATGCCCCCGTTTTTATCAAAGGATACCGGTTGAAAATATCGACCAGCGTGGGCATAAGTCTGTTTCCGCAAGATGGACGCGATACCGATACGTTAATTAAGAATGCCGATGCGGCCATGTACCGAGCCAAAAAAGAAGGGCGTAACAACTTTCAATATTATAGTCTGGAGTTAACCACGGAAGCCTTTGAGAAAATGTCCCTGGAATCCGCATTGCGCCAGTCCATAGAGAAAAATGAATTGATTTTGTATTACCAGCCGCAGGTTTGTCTTAAAACCGGAAAATTGGTAGGCGTTGAGTCCTTGGTGCGTTGGATGCATCCAACGCTGGGATTGCTGTCGCCGAAGCAGTTTATAGATATTGCCGAGGAAAGCGGTTTTGTGGTGGCGCTTGGCGAATGGGTGTTGCAAAACGCCTGCAAGCAGATGAGCCGGTGGTTGGATGAGGGTTTACAGGTCAATAAAATGGTCGTTAATGTGTCTGCGATTCAGTTTTTACGTTCCGATTTTATTGCCACGGTTGAGCGGATATTACGTTCGACCGGGCTTGATCCGTCTTATCTTGAGCTGGAACTTACCGGTAGCGGTTTTATGGATAATTCCGAGCAAACCATCAAAGCACTCAATCGGTTGGTTGCGTTAGGCATCGATTTGACTATTGATGACTTTGGCGTGGGCTGTTTTTCGTTTAATAACTTAAAACGTATTCCTGTAAAAAAATTGAAAATTAATAGTTCATTTGTCGTCGATGTGTTGAATAACGCCAATGACGAAGACATTACCCGCGCGGTGATAGCCTTGGGTCATGGCTTGCATTTACAGGTTATTGCGATGGGTGTTGAGTCGCAAGCCCAGCAAAGGCGATTGATGGATTTAGGTTGCGACGAAGGGCAGGGCTATTTATACAGCTCTCCGGTATTGCCTTGGTCGAGTATTTTTCGAAAATTGATGGGTGAGTGAGGTCTTTCGAGACTTACCGGCTTTACGAGCGTCTGAAGACACGGCGATGAAAGGGGATATACTCGACACGGGCACGGATTGCGGCTTTTGTCCCCCTCTCCCTTCGGGCATAGCTATCTACACAACTTTTTTTAATTATAAATACAATGAGTTACAAAGCGGCTTGGCTCCCTCTCCTGCTGGAGAGGGTTGGGGTGAGGGAATTCAAACATGCGCAATTCATGACCGTTTGCCGTATAACTATTTACGAAACCTGTTGCGCCTCTTTTTTAGTGTTAGATCGAATAGGTATTTATACCAATTGTTCCGCTATCTCTTTGTACATAGAATGAAAATACGCAAACGACTGAATGTTGCCATTGCCTAACTGCCGAGTCGTTGCGGAATACGGAGGGTATTTCTTCGTAATGTGCAGGGGGTGGTGTTGTGGTCGATTTTAATTCAGTGCAAAAGTCAAATAAGAAGGCTATTGATAAAGATAAATTTCAAAACATGATTGCAGAACGCGCTTATTGCAAAGCCGAAAAAAGGGGCTTTGTAGTCGGGCATGAAAGGGAGGATTGGCTGGAGGCCGAGTCGGAAATTAAAAATCAATACTTCTATTGGTTTCAGGATGTCGAATAATTTCTCAGACCACAATAATAATGACTTAAAGCTAGGGTATTTAATATGAAACGAAACAAAATAATCGAGGTTCTCGATCTGGATAAATTAACAGAACATAAACAGCGCGTTGCTTTTCATGAAGCGGGACATGCGGCGGGCATTCATTTAAATAACAAAGCCAGAAGGCTGCCGCCGGTTTTTTTTAAAATTATTTTTAAGGATATGGGCGGCGTGACCGATGCGGATGTCATGGCTTACCAAACAACGCATGACGATTGCATCGCGCGCGTGGAAGGAGGCCGGTTAATCGAAGCGCTGCCGCTTTCTATTGACGGCCTGATGCGTGAATTAACCAAGCACAGCGATGCCATGATGCAGTTGGTAAAGGATTATATGCTGGCTTTCGAGGCGGACATTATTAACCTGCTGATCGGGCCGCTGGCTGAAGCTAAACATGTCGCTGAAACTGACGATGAGTTATTCAATCATCAGTTAGTCAACCTGAAAGCCTTAAAAAACTATGGCGGCAGTTCCGACCTTGCCTTGGTCCATGAGTATTTACAAAGTTTCTCGGCCGATAAACAACAAAGGGATGAAAAATTGAATCAGTTGTTTACAGCCGCATTCGATTTTGTAAATAACGATGCGCACTGGGCGGCAGTCACCAAACTGGCCGATTATATTCTCGGCGGCAGTAAAAACATTATCGGCTGTGAAGAGATTGTTTTGATGCTTGACCAATCGATTAATCATTTTCAAAACCGGAGACGCATCGCAAGGCATCATTACAATGGATGATTCAAAGTCCACGCTTTTTAAAACGCTACTCATAGGGTTGGGTCATTTCTTTATTTACCTGAAAAACCTATTGACGACGGGGTTAACTGACTTATCCAAACAGGGGGCGAAGAAGGAGCTCAATAAACCGGGGGATCAAAAAATCAGCGGCTCCGGAAAAGGCAAAATTCTTTTCTTTGCGCTGTTATTCGTCCTGCTGCTGACGTTTATTAACAGTATTCAGGACGTGCAGCGCGACGAAATTCCCTTCAGCCGGTTTATTAAACTGGTCAAAGAGGCAAAAATCGACAAGGCCGTGGTAACCGAACGCTATATTACCGGTGTTATCAAGTCTGACGACCCGACGCAACCGGCCAAAAACTTCATGACGATTCCGTTGTGGCAAAATGATCTCGCCCAAATGCTGGAGCAGAATAAGGTCGATTTCGTGGTCAGGAGCAGCGAGAACTGGCTAACCAATCTTTTTTTCAACTGGGTTCTCCCGATGTTAATCCTGGTGCTGATCTGGTCATGGGTTATGCGCCGCACTGCGGCCGGTGGCGCGCAGTCTTTTCTTAATTTGGGTAACAAAATCCACATACATCAGGACACTCAGGCCAAAATTACCTTCAATGACGTGGCCGGCGCCGATAGCGCCAAACAGGAACTTAACGAGTCCATCGATTTTCTAAGAACACCGGAAAAATTCCAGAAATTAGGCGGACGCATGCCCAAAGGCGTGTTGCTGGTCGGTCCGCCCGGAACCGGCAAAACCCTGCTGGCGCGTGCCGTGTCTGGAGAAGCGCAGGTGCCGTTCTTCAATATCAGCGGCTCTGAATTCATAGAACTGTTCGTCGGCGTCGGTGCGGCCCGAGTGCGCGAACTTTTTGTGCAGGCACGGAATCAAGCGCCCTGCATCATCTTTATCGATGAACTTGACGCCATTGGCCGCACCCGTGGCGGTCCGGTGATGATCGGCGGTCATGACGAGCGCGAACAGACCTTAAACCAGCTGCTGACCGAAATGGACGGTTTCGATACCTCAGTCGGCGTCGTGGTGATGGCGGCAACCAATCGCCCGGAAGTGCTTGATAAAGCGCTGTTGCGCTCCGGCCGTTTCGACCGGCAGATTGTGGTTGATAAGCCGGATTTGCGCGATCGCATCGAAATTCTAAAATTGCATACCAAAGCCTTGACGCTGGCTAAAGACATCGACCTGTCCATCGTCGCCAAGCGCACGCCGGGCCTGGTGGGAGCGGATCTTGCCAACATCGCCAATGAGGCGGCGATTATGGCGACGCGGGTCGGTCACGATAAAGTCGAAAAAGAAGACTTTGAGTCGGCGATTGACCGGATATTGGCCGGACCGGAAAAGAAAAACCGGGTTTTAAACCCCGAGGAAAAGCGCCGGGTAGCTTTCCACGAAGCAGGTCATGCGATGGTCGCCGAGCATGTGCCGACCGGACAACCGGTGCATAAAATCTCCATCATTCCGCGCGGCGTATCGGCATTGGGCTTTACCTTGCAATTGCCGGTAGAGGAAAAGTTCTTATCGACAGAGGATGAACTTAAAGATCAACTGGCCATTTTGCTGGGCGGGCGCATATCCGAAGAGATCGTCTTGGGAAGCATCTCGACAGGCGCCCAAAATGACCTGGAAAAAGCCAGCGAGATTGCCCGTAACATGGTCTGTAATTTGGGCATGAGCAAAAAAATGGGGCCGTTGACATACGGCAAGCGGCAGCAACTCCAGTTTTTGGAAACGGAAGTTTCAGAATATCGCAATTATAGCGATGAGACAGCCCGGCTTATCGATACCGAGATAATGGCGCTGGTCGAGGAAGCCGAAACGCGTGCGCGTGAAATCATCACCGCAAACAGGGCGGCATTGGAAAAACTGGCTAATTTGTTACAAGAGAAAGAAGTGATTAGCAGGGACGAAATGCTTGAGTTGCTTGGGCGTTGAGAAGCTTGGGGAGGGAACCGGCATGAATAAGATGGGCTAAGCCTGTTTCGCGCTTTCGCTCAAACAGGCTTGTTACTGCTACAGGCTGGCTTCCAGCGCCGAAATCAGCGTTGGTTGAGCGTTCCCGGCAAATCCGGACGGGCATGTTGGATTCGCCCGTGCCTTGTCTACAGGACATCGGCTTCAGGTGGAGGAGGATGTCGAGGCGAGCGTAGACAATTTAAGTAATGCCAGCCACGCTTCCGGAGTATTTAATGCCTTAAATTGTTTTATTTTTGGTATTTCAAAAGCTTTAAATTCTTTTTTCTGTTGTGATTTATCCTGAATTATCACCTGTCGGTATCACCTTTGCTCCTGAATCGAGCAATCAAAGCCATAAAATATACGGTACTTATAGTAGTCGCGTCCAACGCGCTGCGCCAGTCTTTATACGCATCTCGAAGTAGGCCAATGGGAGGAGAATTGTGTATAACAATTAGCGCAGTGCGTGGGAACGGGAAAGAGCTGTCCCCGGATTTGCTATTTGTTACGTAGCGTCCGAGGTATCTTCTTCGCCGTCCGCGGCAACGACGAGCAAACCCTCCTGCCGGATCATGGCTTTAAAGCCTTTCATCACGGGCCGGGAGATAGCCGTTTCCGCCAGCAGGCGTTTTTCGTAGATAATGTTTTTCGTTGCTTCATCGGGATGCTCACGGGCTTGCGTAATCAACAGGTGGAGTGCCGCATCCAGCAGACGGCCGGGTTGCGTCTTCACTTCGTCGTAAAGCAGTTCCATTACCCGCTTTTCCTCTGTCCGCATTTTGCATTTTTCGTCGAGAATTTTCAGCATCACGGCGGTCGCGCAATCCACATGGATCGGCGCTAAGGGATGAGTCAGCGCCCAGCGGGCTACGTCATCTTTGGTCATAGACTCTCCTTGTCGGTTTTTTGTCTCGTTCCCACGCGCTGCGCCGCGAGTCGTGGTTAATGTGTTGAAATATAGGCCTTACCAATACAGGACGCAGCGCGTCCCATACGGCATTCCCACGCAGCGCGTGGGAATGAGTAAAAGTATGGTGTGCGATAATACTTTCACAGTCTCTCCAGCGTGGGAATTCAGTGCGGGAAGCTGGAGCTTGAACCAGGAAGGTGTAAACATTTCCTGTATTGCTTTGTTCGAAGCGCTTATGTTGCTTAAGTGAAGCGCTTGGCATCGCTCAAACGTTAGGAGCGGGGTTGCAAACCCCGCCCCGCTTGAAAGTTCATTTTTCGGTCGCCCGATGCATCATGCAACCTCATCCCGTATGCCGCGTTGATTACCGGAGCTTTAGGAGAGAATAGGCGTAGGCCGGAATAAGACCATCCAAGCGTGTAGCGCGAGGTGGCGTTTCCGGCGAATTTGGATGGTGTTTGCCGGAAACACCGGTCTTCGCTGCCGCTCGAACCGGCTTATTCCGGCCTACGGGACTGCGTTCCCACGCCGGAGCGTGGGAACGATGAAACGCGGCGCGTGGGAACGAGGAAAACCAGCGCAAAGACCTGCACAATGCAAGACCTGGAACCTTTGGCTTCCGGCGAATTTGGATGGTGTTTGCCGGAAACACCAGCTTTCGCTGCCGCTCGAACCGGTTATTCCGGCCTACGGGACTTTTGTGCGCGGGCTTACAGAGTTACAGTAATAGTAACTCACATTTTAAATTTTCAAATTCCTTTATAGCTTCTGGATGGTCTTTCCACCTTTTTATAAATTCGTCATTAAAATTTGCCTTCTTGAGAAAGCTTTCCATATCGTTTGAAGTTTCAAAAGCATCGTATAGCTGGGTTGCTTGAATTTCTTTAGGTGAATCTTCAATTAACAAAAAGTTAATCATAGGATTCCTTGAGAAAATTGATATATAGCGATCTCTTAAAACTGTATTTGAAGATGTTATTATTTGCTCAAAATTTTCCGGCTGAAGCTTTTTCATAATAGATTCGGTATAACCTTTTAATACCGAACTTAGCTCTTTTAAACCGGATATTTGTGATGATAAATCTTCAAGATTCTTATCGCGAGATTTACTAATAATCAGGTCAGCGAAAAGCCCTGCCCATTGGTCTTTAAGCCAACTAGAAATATCGTCAAATTTTTCAAAATCCTTGATTAAATTATTTCTCTTTTGTGCATAGATATCATCAATAAGCTTAAAAATATTTACGCTATCTACGTGAGCATATTCTATATTGCTATGAGCTCTATTTTTCTTATATGTGTGATATTCAGAATGAACGTTTTTATCAATAAATACATAAATGGGAATGTCTTTTTTACGAGCAGTCTCATATTCTTTTTTGGTTACAGAGTTGTAGAATTCCAGCTTTGAACTTGAATTATCATTTTGTTCTGATGTTGGACTTCCGTACCTGCCTCCTATTATTAATACAAGAATATGGCAGTTTTGAATCTCGTCATAACATGAAATATCTAAAGGAGAATCATGATGAAATGGGATATCTCCATCTTCATAAAGAACAGATTCATATCCTAATCCTTCTATAAATGCTTCTAAGCTATTTCTAATATGCTTTAAATCATAATAAGTCGAAGAAACAAATATCCTAGGCTTTGCCATAGATTCTCCTTTTATACGTTAATAAGTAATTATCAGGAAAAATCTATCTGATAAATTAATATTGCCAGATATGTTGAGATAAATAATTATAGTGTGATTAGGCTAGAATCCTACCCACACTTACTTTCCCCACAATTCAAACAAGTCATACACCCATCCATCAACACCATAGCCTTAGTACTGCACTTGTTACAAAGCACCGCCTTCTCAGGAAATGCCTGCCCCTCCGACTCCCCATGCTGCGCCTCAAACTCCTTACGCTTTTCATCAAGAAAATTCTTCTGATGATCGGTCATTTTTTCCGGCTTGATCATGCCGATATGCTTCAAATGCGATTCGATCGCGTAGCCGATTTCGGCGACCAGCGACGGCATGAACACGCCGCCTTTTTTGAAGTAGCCGCCGTGCGGGTCGAATACGGCTTTCATTTCTTCGACCAAAAAACAAGCATCGCCGCCTTTGCGGAATACCGCCGAGATCAACCGGGTCAATGCCAACACCCACTGGAAATGCTCCATATTCTTGGAGTTGATGAAAATCTCGTAAGGCCTGCGCTCTTCGTGAGCGGTTCCGGCATTCAGGATCATGTCGTTGATGGTGATGTACAGCGCATGTTCCGACTGCGGGGTTTTGATTTTGTAGGTGGAACCGAGCAGCACTTCCGGGCGCGTGAGGGTTTCATTCATGCTTTGCAGCAATGGTTGTTCCGGCTCTTGCTTAACCGGTTCGGCATCGTCTTTGCTCAGGACTTTGTAGCTGACGATTTTTTTAGTGATTTTATGGGTCATGTCTGTAGTCTCAATCATTGTTACAGAGCCTTGTGAAGGCGGCGCATTTTTACTGATGTTCTGTGTCATGTTTTTGTAAGAGGAATTTCGGGGCAAGGTAAATGCGCCTGATTTGTTGTAGAGAAAACAAATTGCCGCCAGAAAGGCCAGATATTATTCACTGTATTGCAGTGAGCAAATTCGGTTAAGGCTGTTTCATCGACATTTTTTGTTAATTCGTAATCTATTCTAAAGGTTGCTTCAATTTGATACAGCAATCGCGGTTCGGCATCAGGATTCGATATGTCATTAACTCGAATACCTAAATCAACAAATACTCTAAAAAAATTAACGTCACTATTTTTATTGTTAACCGCTTCGCCTACTTCAGCTCTGATTGCCAGTTTATTCTGTTGTCCTAACTGAGCTTGATCATGGCTGTTTGCAAACTGTTTAAAACCGGACTCATATAAAACAATATCCAGTAGTTTTAAATTTTCTGATGTTTGTGCTATGAGCTCTTTATCCATAATCTGCCGTCTCATGGTAATCGTCGTGTTCTGAAAATAAGGGTTTACGTGATTTGGTTTGTAAATCGGCAATGATTCTGTGGGTAAGCGGAACGACATGTTCGTAATCCGAGACGGGCAATTTCTTCCCGTTGAATCCTGCTTGTTGTTTGAGCCAACTCAGCATGCCGGGTATCTCTAATGCGGCCCGCATGAGTTTGTCCATCGCTGCGCTTTGAATAACCTCGCTACGTTCATATTTTGAAAACGCATTAGTGCCGCCGCCAAAAATCTTTGCGGCATCTTGTTGGGTAAGTCCTAATTTGTTTCTCAGCGCAACAATTTCTTGCGCAGTCAACAGGCCGTCCATTTTTCGCCAAGCGTCGCGTACTAAACAATCATTGCGTTTAATTTGCTCTGAAAAAATAACGACATCGCCACATTGAAGGCAGACGGAATGCTCTACATTGACGGTGTACGATTGACCGTTTCGTTGAGATTCATCAGGTTCTATACGGACTTCAAAAGCTGAAGAGCCGCATTCAGCGCATTTATTCATAATTATATTTTGTTGAGTTATTGTAACTTTCGGTTTTCACAAAAAGGCCACGAATGTATTCGCGGCCTTTTTTCACAAAATGATTTTTTGCCAAACTTACAAATGAAACGAACCGATTTCGACTATTTCAATTTCACCATCTTCGAGCAAGCGTAGTTTCATATAAATCTTGTCGGTTTGTTGTTCGCGAATAATATTTTTAATATAAACATCATGGGCGGTTTGATCCGGATATTCGATAGTTTTCTGGAAATCAGCCGAGGTTAAAGAAATAATGCAAATTGAAACCTCTTCTAATGTGTATCCTAAATTTCTTATATCTTTGGGTACTTTAAGACCTTTATATCTGATGCGTTGTTGCGAAGCGGCTTCGCGAATTTTATCAAGATTGAAGAATGGCAAAATTATAACCCCTTTATAACCATAATGGTTAGTTATGCTTTTTTATGGCCTATTGTCTTTAGGGGTTAAAACTTTCCGTAATAGCCTTCTTTCAAGGCATCGAACAGGTTAGCGGCGCTGTGGATTTCGCCGTCGTATTCCACTTCTTCGTTACCCTTAAATTCCACCACATGGCCGTCTTCCAGCGTGAATTGGTAGGTGGTGTTTTCCAGGTCCGATTCCTTAACCAATACGCCCTGGAACACTTCGGGATTAAAACGGAACGTGGTGCAGCCTTTCAGGCCTTTGTCGTAGGCGTACTCGTAAATAGACTTGAAGTCTTCATAAGGATAATCGGTCGGCACGTTGGCGGTTTTGGAGATCGACGAATCGATCCATTTTTGCGCGGCCGCCTGAATATCGACATGCTGTTTCGGGCTTACGTCGTCCGCCGCGATGAAATAATCCGGCAATTGCCGGGCGGGATCTTGGCTGTAAGGCATCGCATCGGCATTGATTAAAGCGCGGTAGGCCAACAGCTCAAAGGAAAACACGTCGATTTTTTCCTTGGATTTTTTACCGGCGCGGATCACGTTGCGCGAATAATGATGCGCAAAGCTCGGCTCGATGCCGTTGCTGGCGTTATTAGCCAACGACAGGGAAATAGTGCCGGTCGGCGCAATCGAACTGTGATGGGTAAAACGCGCGCCGGTTTCGATCAGTTCGGCGACCAATTCGGGTTCTTCCTGTGCCAGTTGCTGCATATAGCGGCTGTATTTGCTATGCAGCAGTTTTCCGGGCACCCGGCTACCGACTTGATAACCGTCGGCAATCATTTCAGGGCGCTTATGCAGCATTTCGCCGGTGACGGTAAACATTTGCTCCATGATCGGCGCCGGGCCTTTTTCTTTGGCCAGCGCCAGTCCTGCTTTCCAGCCTTCCACGGCCAGTACTTTGGTGACTTCTTCGGTGAATTGCAGCGACTGCGCATCGCCGTATTTCATGCCCATCATGGTGACGGTTGAGCCCAATCCCAGATAGCCCATGCCGTGGCGGCGCTTGGTCAGGATTTCCTCGCGTTGCTGCGCCAGCGGCAGGCCGTTGATTTCAACGACGTTGTCGAGCATGCGGGTGAAAATCTTGATGGCTTGGCGGTAATTGTCCCAGTCGAAATGCGCGTCGTTGGTGAACGGTTTTTTGACGAAGCGGGTCAGGTTGATCGAGCCTAGAAGACACGAACCGTAAGGCGGCAATGGCTGTTCGCCGCATTGTCCTGTAACTAGGCCATTAAATATAACGGTATTATGGTCAGCTTGGGTCGTATCAAAAACAGCTTCATTGCCAACATAGCTGATTTCTGAAATCTCGCTCAAATAGCTTTGTGTTTTCAGTAATTTTTTATCGCTTTTCCAGTCGCGATATTTTTGATTTTTTTCTTCGCCTAGAAAACCAATTTCCTGCATGAATTGTTCACGCGATTGTCCGTCGATAATAAGTTCATAATCCGCTTTGCAAGAATATGCTTTCATTCCGCCTTTGCCATCCGGCAATTTTCTAAAAGAGGCGTCGCGACGCTTACGAATCCTGGAAAATACCGCAAAATTGCTTAGTAATATCTGTACATCTTTGAGTAACTGTATGTGCGAAGAGGCTAATCTTATTGAGCAAGATTGGCTGTTTCCTGAGACATTGACTGTACCGTCAGCTTGAAATAAAGCGATTAAATAACCTTTTACGCACTCTTCATTGCCTTGCCAAATCACTTCCGGAACACGGAGTTTGCTGTCTTTGTTAAAGCCATAAAATTCCAATACTCTTGCCAATAGAATCGAGCGGATCGTAATCATATTACGATCGGGAACCGCGACCGCCGAAACCGTATAGTTTCTAGTTGTGTTGTGCGTCAACGCAGTCGAGGTTATTAAATGATTGATATAAGCGACTAATTTTGGCGCGAAATCGCGATCATCGTTCCACAAATTGATAACGGCGGCTTGTTGATGCTTGCCTCGATTGGTGAAATGACCATCGCCAGTGATTAGGCCTAATAAGGTGCCGAAATTCTTATCGCCTTGTTGTCCAAATTGACCTTTACCGGATTGAATCAGTAATTTGTCGCCTAATTTTAAATCCTTTAGTTTGATTTTTCCCCGAGCGGTATAAAAGTCATGCCAAGCGGTCGCTTTAATTTCATAACCGTCGCGCGTGGTTACCCGGTAAACGGCGGCTGAGGTTGCCGTCATAAACGCGGGTTTGGCAGGCCGGATGGTTGTGCCTTTATCGTTTAAACCGAGTGCGCGTTGGTCGACAGTGACGTTTAATTCAGCGCCGCTGGCGTAAAGATCGGCAATTTTTACCATACCGAATTGGGTATGCAGGCGAGTATCGGCAGTTACGCAAGGATTGGTCGCACGAATCTTCTCGCAAAACCAGTTGTTGTTCATCTCGTTAACCTTGTCGATCAGGATGAATCCGGGTTCGGCATAGTCGTAAGTCGAACTCATGATGATGTCCCACAGGCGGCGCGCAGGCATGGTTTTGCTGATTTTGCAGGCGACCATGCCGTCTTCGTTAAGGATATAACCGTCTATGTAGGGCAGGTCGCGCCAGATGATGAGTTTATCGTCGGTCAAGTCCAGGTTGTCGAGTTTGACTTCTTTTTCGGTGACCGGAAATGACAGCGACCAAGGCTGGTCGTTTTTTACCGCTTCGACGAACTCGGCGGTGATCAGCAGCGACAGGTTAAACTGGCGCAGCCGTCCGTCTTCGCGCTTGGCGCGGATAAATTCGACGACATCGGGATGGCCGATATCGAAAGTCGCCATTTGCGCGCCGCGTCGGCCGCCTGCGGACGACACGGTAAAACACATCTTGTCGTAGATGTCCATGAACGACAGCGGCCCGGAGGTGTAAGCGCCGGCACCGGAGACATAAGCGTTTTTAGGGCGCAAGGTCGAGAACTCGTAACCGATACCGCAACCGGCTTTCAGGGTGAGTCCGGCTTCATGCACCTTGTGCAGAATATCGTCCATCGAATCGGCGATAGTGCCTGATACGGTGCAGTTGATCGTCGAGGTGGCCGGTTTGTGTTCCAGCGCGCCGGCATTGGAGGTAATCCGCCCGGCCGGAATAGCGCCTTGGCGCAACGCCCAGAGGAAATCTTTGTAGCATTGCTCCTGTTTGGTTTTGCCTTTTTCTACGGCGGAAATGGCTTTGGCCACCCGTTGGTAGGTTTCATCGATGGCGCCGTCAATAGCGATGCCATCTTTGGTTTTTAAACGATATTTCGTATCCCAAATATCCATCGAAGCGTCCTGAAACGGAATTTCAGTCACGGTGCTTGGAATGACATGTAGCTTTGCCGACATTGAGTGGTCCCTGTTGGTTGGTGTATGAATAAGCGAATTTGAAAATCAGCCTGTTAAGGCTGGTTATCGATATATAGTGTCTGTTTTTACAAAGTGGAACAATATATAGTGTTTTTGCGAAAAAATAAAACCTATTTTATAAATCGTTACACTATCAAACAGTTGCCTATTCAACCAAAAAATCACCGCTTTGATGTTGCCACATGGCGTAATATTTGCCTTGTTGAGCCAGCAATTGCTGATGCGTGCCTTGTTCTACGATGTTGCCTTTGTCCAGCACGATAATGCGATCCATGCTTAAAATGGTGGAAAGGCGATGGGCAATCACCAGCGTCGTTTTGTGTTTAATCAACTCGAAAATAGCGGTCTGGATCTGCTGTTCGGTGATTGAATCCAGCGCGCTGGTAGCCTCATCGAGAATCACAATCGGCGCTTCTTCCAAAAAGGCGCGGGCAATGGCGATGCGTTGTCTTTCGCCGCCGGACAGCTTGACGCCGCGTTCGCCGACCAGGGTGTCGAATTGGTCGGGCAAATCCTTGATAAACTCAAGGCAGTGGGATTTTGCGGCGACATCAAGCAATTGCGCTTCCGGAATATCCGCGCCCAGCGTGATATTGTCCCGTATCGAGCGATGAAACAGATCCGGTTGCTGCGGCACCATGGATATTTGCCTGCGCAATGAATTCAGCGTAAAGGTTTTTGCGTCCTGGCCGTCAAAGCGGATGCTGCCTTGTTGGGGATCGAGAAAGCGGAATAACAGTTTGGTTAACGACGATTTTCCTGAGCCGGATTGGCCGACCAGCGCGATTTTTTCACCGGCTTTGATGTTCAGGGTGAAGTTCTCAAACAGTTGGGTTTGATGCGAGTTTTCTTCATGATAGGTGAAATAGATGTTGTTAAAATCGATGGCGCCGTGGCTGATGGTCAAGGCCCGGGCATCGGCGGGATCGACTTCGACATCTTCCTGCCTGAACACATCGGCCATTTCCGAGGCATCGGCCAGAGCGGAGAAAAAGTTCCTGAAATTACGCCCGAACTCCCATAAGCGCTGGATCAGCATGATCATGATCGACTGGAATAAAACAAACTCGCCGACCTGAAAATGGCCGGTTTGCCATTTTTGGATCATCAAATAAACCAGTAGTAATTCAATGCCGAAGGTCATCAAGCCTTGTACGGCAAAGGAAAAAAACATCAATATCCAGGCGATTTTTTTCTTCCGGTAGACAAAATTCGATGCCCGATTGATGCGCGCCTGTTCGCCGGCTTCCATGGCAAAGCTTTTGACCACGAAAATATTGCTGACCGCATCCGAATACACGCCGCCGACTGTCGAGTCGGCTTGGGCTACGGCCTTGTCAAAACGCAGTTTCCATATCGAATAGGCAATATTCCAGGTCACAAAGAACGTGACCCAGATCAGGAAATAGCAGGCGAATTCGGGCTGTTGCCGATAGAAGATGACAAAGGCAATGCCTACCGCGACAAGGTTCATGAAAAACTGGAACAGGAACCAGTCCATGATGATTTCAAACGAACGCGAGAAGCGGTTGGCCTGCTTGATTAAACTGCCGGAAAAACTGTTTTCGAAAAAAACGTATTTTTGCTTTTTGAGCACTTCGAAACAGCGCTTTTCCAGCAGATTAACGCCGCCGCCATCGAGTGGAATAATAGCGATTTCAAGCAGCCGCCATGACAGCCAGATGCCCGCATAAATAATGGCGACTTGTTTCAGGTTGTCCAGCAACAGTGCCAGTGTGGCATCCGAATAGGGCGCGGCCAGTCCGTTGGCGATGTTTTTGTAGTAAACCGGCGCCGATAAATCCAGGGTCATGGCGGAAGCCAACGCGAATAAAGCCAGTAGGAAAAACCATTTTTTCTGCCAGACAACCCGGCTGTATTCTTTAAAGATAATGTTCATCGGTTGTTTTTGTAAGAGCGGGGGAGTATGCAGCTATTTTTCGCCAAGCTATTCCGGGATACGCGCAGTTACCTTCTTGGTGAAAGAAGACGTCCATCGGTGTAGTCGCGCTATGTAATGCGTTATCGGATATTCGGCAAGTTAAGGCGGTTTACAGAGGATGTAATGGTAACACAGTCAGGTAATCGGCTTTCTTTACGCATCTTTCAAGTTTTAGTAAATAATGCTGTAATAAATACCATGTTATAAGATGCAGCGTTTTGAGGATAGGGTATCAATGCCGGGCGAAAACAAAAGTGTGATAGATGCTACTGGATACGGTTTTGATCCAACTTATGGGTATTCGCTTAATCAATTGTTAGCGGTAAAAACGCCGAAAGAGCCAAAAGATTTTGATTGCTTTTGGCAAAAGCGCTATCAACAGGCATTAACCGTTGTTCCACTGCCACACATAAAAATCATCAATGAAGACAAGCTGGGCTGGCGTGTATTTGATATACGTTATACCTCTACCGATAATTTTCCTATCCGGGGCTGGTTATTGTTGCCGAATTCAGGCGTGATTAAACGCGGCTTTATCGTCGGACACGGCTATGGCGGACGCGACGAACCCGATTATCATTTGCCCTTTAAAGATGCCGCTTTGTTGTTCCCCTGTTTTCGAGGCTTGTCGCTCAGTGCCCACCCTTCCATGTCTTCCGAACCTTATTGGCATGTGCTGCACGATATTAACCGGAAAGATCGTTATATTCTGGGCGGTTGCGTCGAGGATGTGTGGTTGGCAGTCAGTGCCATGCTGTCCCTGTTTCCGCACACCGCCGGACACTTAGGCTATCTGGGGATTAGTTTTGGCGGCGGCATAGGCGCTTTGGCGCTGGCGTGGGAGCCGCGGATTTCCAAAGGCCATTTTAATGTACCCTCGTTTGGGCATCACCCGTTGCGCTTAAGGCTGGCAACCAATGGCAGCGGACAGAGTGTTCAGCGATTTTATCGAACCCACAAAAAACCGACGCTGAAGGTTTTACGTTATTACGATGCGGCTTTGGCGGCCAAGCGAATTACCATGCCCATTCATTGCGCGTGCGCAACATTCGATCCCTGCGTCGCGCCGCCCGGACAGTTCGCAATATATAACGCATTGTCCGGGGAAAAACAGTTGTTTGTCTTCGATGCCGGGCATCACAGTTACCCCAATCAGGCGCAGCAAGAGCGCGAGCTCATTAATGAACTCGATGCCTTTTTTGCATCCCTTAGCGAATAATTTAATTAACATAAACACAGGAGCCTTAAATGAATCGCGAATATCACAAGTGGTGGAGCGATAGATTACAGCGTGATATGGAATTACTGGTGTTTGGCCATTCCGGTGCAAAAGTGCTGGTTTTCCCTTCGCGCCTTGGACGTTTTTACGAGTACGAAAAGTTAGGCATCGTCGAGTCTTTAAGGCACAAGATAGAACAAGGCTGGCTACAGCTTTATTGTATCGACAGTGTTGATGCTGAAAGTTTTTACTGCGGTTGGGCGCATCCTTCCGGGCGCATTCAGCGCCATGTGGATTTTGAAGAATACATCCTGAACGAAGTGCTGCCTTTTATGCAAAGCAGGAATTCGCATGAGTGCGTGATTTCTCATGGTTTAAGTCTTGGCGCGTTTCATGCCGCCAATATCGCATTTCGTTATCCCCAGTTTTTTAAAAAGCTGGTTGCCTTCTCGGGGCGTTACGATCTGACGTTGAGCGTGGAGTGTTTTAACGATCTGTTCGATGGTTTTTACAATGAGGATGTCTATTTTCATACGCCCAACCATTTTTTGCCTAATCTGGAATGTTCCTGGCGCTTAAGCAAACTAAGGGAGATGGAGATTACCCTGGTCATTGGTAAAGAAGATCCTTTTTTGCAGAACAATGAACAGTTAAGTTCAATTTTGTCGCAAAAAAACATTAATCATCAATTATCGGTTTGGAACGATAGAGCGCATAGCGGATATTATTGGCGCCGGATGGCATCGCTGTATATCTGAGCCTTGTTAAATAAGCGGATGCCTTAATAGACCTGCGCAAAACGTTTCTTGATTCGCCAGATGCTTCAGCTGGCGCCGTCATACCGGCAGGGATGCCGGTATCCAGTCACATGGATGTGAATGTATGACTTGGCATAATGCCTAAATCGGATACGGGGGGCATGGATAGTCACCCTCCTGCACACACAGTCTTCGTATGCAGGAGGTTTCGAGAATTATTTATTAGCCCGATGCTCAATAATATCGTCAACCACGGCCGGATCGGCCAGCGTTGAGGTATCGCCCAGGCTGCCGATCTCGTTAGACGCCACTTTACGCAAAATACGCCGCATGATTTTACCGGAACGGGTTTTGGGCAGTCCCGGCGCCCATTGGATAATATCCGGGTGGGCAATCGGGCCGATTTCTTTCTTGACCAGCTCGACCAATTCTTTGCGCAGTTCCTCGGAAGGTTCGATGCCGACATTCAAGGTCACGTAGGCGTAGATGCCTTGTCCCTTAATGTCATGAGGGTAGCCGACCACCGCCGCTTCGGCGACATGTTCGTGCAGCACCAGCGCGCTTTCGATTTCCGCCGTGCCCATGCGATGGCCGGAGACGTTGATCACATCGTCGACCCGGCCGGTAATCCAGAAATAGCCGTCCTGATCGCGGCGCGCGCCGTCGCCGGTAAAATAATAACCGGGGTAGTTTTTAAAATAGGTGTCGATGAAGCGTTGATGATCGCCGTAAACGCTGCGCGCTTGCCCCGGCCAGGATCGGCTGATGACTAAAATGCCTTCGGCAGCGCCCTCCCTGACTCGGCCTTCGTTGTCCATGATCTCTGGCTGGATGCCGAAGAAGGGCAGGGTGGCGGAACCCGGTTTTAAGGCGATAGCGCCGGGCAACGGGGTGATCAGGATGCCGCCGGTTTCGGTTTGCCACCAGGTATCGACGACCGGACAGCGACCGTCGCCAACCACATGGTAATACCATTCCCAGGCTTCCGGGTTGATCGGTTCGCCGACGCTGCCGAGAATTCTTAAACTGCGGCGCGAGCTGCGTTCGACAAATTCATCGCCCTGCGCCATCAGCGCGCGGATCGCGGTCGGCGCGGTATAGAAGATATTGACCCGGTGCTTGTCGATCACCTGCCAAAAGCGGCCGGCGTCGGGATAGGTCGGCACGCCTTCAAACATCAAGGTGGTAGCGCCGTTGCATAACGGGCCGTAAATCATGTAGGAATGGCCGGTCACCCAGCCTATATCGGCGGTACACCAGTAAATGTCGCCGTCGTGGTAATCGAACACGTATTTGTGGGTCATCGCCGTGTACAGCAAATAACCGCCGGTCGTGTGCAAAACCCCTTTAGGCTTGCCGGTGGAACCCGAGGTGTACAGGATAAACAACGGATCTTCCGCGTCCATTTCCTCTGCCGGGCAATCGGCGGACGCGCTTGCCATCGCTTCGTGATACCAGACATCGCGCTGCGGGTGCCAGTCGACAGCATTGCCGGTGTTTTTGATGACGATGACTTTTTCAAGACAAGGGCAGGCGGCCGCGGCTTGGTCGGCGTTGGCTTTGATGGGGACAATCTTGCCGCCGCGGCGGCCTTCGTCGGCGCACACCAAAAACCGGCAGTCGGCATCCAGAATCCGGTCTTTTAAGGCTTCGGCGGAAAAACCGCCGAACACGATCGAATGCACTGCGCCGACGCGGGTACAGGCCAACATCACTGCGGCCGCCTCGCTAATCATCGGCAGGTAGATGCAAACGCGGTCGCCTTTGTTGACGCCTTGGCTTTTTAAGACATTGGCAAACTTGCAGACTTGTTCGTGCAATTGCCGGTAAGTGATTTTTTGGTCCTGCGCCGGATTGTCGCCTTCCCAGATAATCGCGACCTGATCGGCTCTGGCGGCAAGATGGCGATCCAGGCAATTGATGCTGACGTTGAGCTTTCCGCCTTCGAACCAGCGGATATGGCCGGTTTTGAAATCGCAGTCCATGACCTTGTCCCAGCGCTTGCTCCAGTCCAGGAACTGTTCGGCCTGTTCCGCCCAGAACGCTTCCGGTTCGGCGATGGAGCGCTGATACAGGGCTTTATACGTTTCAGCGTTGATATGCGCTTTGGCGGCTATTTCCGGTTTTATGTCATAAATTTTAAGGTCCGACATGCGTTAATCCTTGGGTTTTATTTGAGGTATAAGATTTATTTGTCCAGCATGGAATGAATGCCGTCCCAGCTTTCAGGCATATTTTGTTGCAGATGAATACAGCGTTTTAACAGGGTGATGCTTGGCGCGTCGGTGCTTAAGGTTGCAAAAAGTTGCGCCGCATTGGCGAAATCGGCCTTTCTGTATAAAGCCAGCGCCTGTTGATAACGATTGATCTGTTCAAGCATCAAGTCGTCGGCTTCATCGGCCGCCCCGATTAATTCGAAAATGCTTTCGCCGGTTTCCCGGCCTTTTACCCGTACGGTATCGAGCTCTCTAACAACAAAGCCGGTTATTTCGGTCGCCGTTTGCCGGTCGATCATGATTTGGGTTCCGTAGTGTTTATTCAAGCCTTCGAGACGGGAGCTGTAATTGACTTTGTCGCCGATGCAAGTATAACTGCGAGCCTGTTCCGAACCAATATTGCCGACGATCATTTCTCCGGTCGCGATACCGATACGGATGTTAATCTCGGGCGCGCCGTTGGCGACCCACAGCGGACGCAATTGTTGCAGTTTTTTTTGCATCGCCAGCGCCGACTGACAAGCATAGTTCGCGTGGTTGCCATTGCAAAGCTGCGGGCTCCAGAACGCCATGATCGCATCGCCGATAAATTTATCCAGAATGCCCTGTTGCCGGCTGATTTCTACGGTCATCGCCGATAAATAAGCATTGAGGATGTTAATTAACGCTTCGGCGGGGAGTTTTTCGCTGAACTCGGTAAATCCGGCAATGTCGCTGAATAAAACCGTTTGCGCTTTTCTTTCTCCGCCCAGCCTCAGCTTGTCCGGTTGGCTGAGCAATTCGCTGACAATAGCCGGATCGACGTATTTATTAAATGTGCTGCGAATCAGTTCCTTGTCTTCTAAATCGCCGGCCATCGCATTAAACGCGGCGGCTAATTGGCCGACCTCGTCGGCGTTTCGATAAGCGATGCGATGCCGGTAATTGCCGTGCTTGATTTCCAAGGTCCCTTTGGCGATCAGGCGTAACGGCCGGGTGATGCGCTGCGAAATCAGCATAAACAATAATGCGCCGAGTAATAAAATGCCGCCGCCGATCAGTAAGACCTGCTGCTGCAATTGCTTGAAGGTGCGCAGGGCTTGATCGAGGTTGGCGCTGAGTATGTAGCCCGCCTGAGGGTTTTGCGGGTCGAACAGCACTTGTTTGGCGATATAGCGCTCGTCGTTCCAGCTATACCTGCCGTTTTCCCGGATGGTCGACTGATGGCTCAGGATGGCGGCGGCTGTTTCCGGCGGGGTGTTTTTGGCAACCACTCGGTTTCTGTTAAAGACCACCGCGTGAAGCGTATTGTTTTGGGCTAATAATTTGGCGATCCAACTATCGTTTATGGGGTTGCAAACCACGATTAAGCCTACCGCATAATCATCGTTCAGGTTTGCTTTCAAGGGAATAACATAACTGCTGTATAAGCCTTCGTCTAAACTGACCATTGTTGACGACATCAGTCCGGAATCCAGGCTGTTTTTAATGCCGAAACTTGAAAAGTTGTTTTCCAGCGGCGGTCTGTCAGGGTCGTTTATCGAATAAACAGCCCTGACGGCCGGTTCGTCGTCGAGCATAAAAACAAAGTCCGCTTCGGTATCCTTGCCGATTTCTTCGACAAAGGGATAAAAATTATCTTTTATTTGCGCTAAAAAAGACCGGAATTTCTGGTCTGCGGTTATCACATGGGTCAGTGCTTGGATGTGTTTCTGTTCGACTTCCAAATCCTGTTGAAATTGCCCTTGAGCGCTATCCAAATCGGCAATAATACGTTTTATTTCATGCTGTTCGGCTTGCGTATCAATTAGGTATAGAGTGGTGCATAATAAGCCGGTGACTGAAATGAAGAAGGTGATGAATATCTTTTTATTTAGATTCATAAGATAAGCTCATGTACTGACTTAACGAGAATAACACCAAGATGAAGAAACCCAGTTTTTATTTTTTATTGGCCGGTTTAACGTATTTTTTTGCGCGGCACGCTGCGGCGGCCCAATCCATCTCGGGCCATGTCGATGCGCCGGAGCAAGTTAAACAGCTGGTTGTTTACTTGCAGGCCGAGGGCGCCGTTCAATCGAACCCCGCTCAAAAAATACAGCCGGTTTCGCAAAAAGAGACCGGCTTTCATCCGCCGCTAACCGTTATTGCCGCTGGGGACAAGGTTCAATGGAACAACGATGAAAGCAAAGAAATCGATCATAATATTTTTTCGCTGAGTCCGCTGGCGAGCTTTGATTTAGGCCTGGGAGAAAAAGGCTCTAAACTGGCGCAAACCTTTAAAAATACCGGTGTTGTTAATTATTACTGTTCGGTCCATAAAAATATGGAGGGTAAGATAATAATTTTACCCGACCGCTATTATCAGGTTTTAGAGCGGCCCGGCGATTTTGTCATCGAGAATCTGCCGGAGGGAAGCTGGACTTTAAATGCAGTGGTTTTGCATTTGCGCTACAAAGCGGAGCCTGTTCGCGTAACCGTCGGCAAAGCGCCTGTTGAAAACCTGACGTTAAAGATTATAAAAAAATGAAATATTTATTGTTATTAAGTGTTCTCATTGTTGCCGCTTGTGCCGGGGCGCCTAACCTTATCAAGGGCAAAGGCGGCGTTTACGGTAGGTTGTCCGCCGATTCTCACCCTGCATTTAATAAGAAGTTGGCCAATGAATCCGGTTCCGGCTCGATATATGGGGAAGAAAAAACAACCGGCGCTCAATATCAAGCCGATAGGGTCGATTACGCCAAGCTTGATGATTTGTATGTCGGCTTGATTCAAACGAACTTGCCGCCCCGGCAACACGCATTGACGGCGACGGCTGAAGGCATGTCGCAACAAGCGATTGCGTTGGCGACAGGGGATAGCCTACTGCTTCATAACAATACCGATCGAAGCCAGCATTTTTTCGTGGCCGAAACCTCATCGGCTGATGGGCGCATTCAGACATTTCCCAGCTTGGCAGCCGGAGCGACTGCAAGCTATAGAATTGATTTGGCAGGCGATTTGGCGTTGTTGTCCGAAGATAACGAGGGGCTTAAAACGGTGCTGTTTTCCAGAAAAAACATGTTGACCAAGCGGCTGTCCAGCGGCGACAGCTATCGGTTCGACAATCTTGATCCCGGCAGTTATCAGTTGATTTTTTGGTATTGGCGGTTAGGGAGAATTCAACAAACCATTCAAATCCAGGCAGAAGAAAATGTTCGTATAGATAAAACCTTAACGGTTGATAGCGTTATCAATGCGCATTAACTGATGTTAAGCGATGATTAAGAAATTTCCTGATTATAAAGATGCTTCAGCTAACGCAAAAAACGCCGTCATTCCGGCATGGATGCCGGAATCTAGAGCCAGGGAGGGTGACTATCCTTGGCACCCGTATCCGATTTAGGCATTATGCCAAGTCATACATTCACATCCATGTGACTGGATACCGGCATCCATGCCAGTATGACGGCGCTAGCTGAAGCATCTTACTAATCAGGAGAAATTTTTACCACGAAGACACGAAGAACACGAAGGTTTAAAAAACAAAACACGTCATGACGACATCTATCTTTTCGAATCAGACGCAATGCCAAGCTATGCATTTACATCTATGCCGGCATGACGGACTTTTTGCCATGTACTGAAACGGCGCGCTAATCTGAATGGCTGAGTCTTGCAGCCGGCAGCACGTGGTAAAAAGTGTTCAATTTGCGTAACATCAGCCTATTTAAAAATACCTTAACATTAATCCAAGAGGGAGTTTATGAACAAACGATTACTATGCGCCGCATTATTGTGGCTACCGGTTTTTGCCGGCAGCGCCGCGACTAAGGTGTCGGAACATGTGCTGGGCAACGGCTTAAAAGTGCTGGTTAAGGAGGATCACCGGTCTCCGGTTGCCGTGTCCCAGGTCTGGTACAAGGTCGGTTCAAGTTATGAACCGGGCGGTATTACCGGTATTTCGCACATGCTGGAACACATGATGTTTAAAGGCACTGACAAGCATGCCGCCGGTGAGTTCTCCCGTATCGTCGCCGAAAACGGCGGCGAGGAGAACGCCTTTACCGGCACCGATTACACGGCTTATTTTCAAACGATGGAAGCTTCCCGGCTGGCGGTCAGTTTTGAACTGGAAGCCGACAGGATGCGCAATTTGCATCTGTTAGCCGATGAGTTGAAAAAGGAATTGCAAGTGGTGACCGAAGAGCGAAGGATGCGCACCGACGATAATCCGCAGGCGAAAATGCAGGAACATTTTAATGCGATGGCTTACACCAACAGCCCGTATAAAAATCCGGTGATCGGCTGGCCTTCGGACATTGAAAATTACAAGGTTGAAGATCTTCAAGCCTGGTATCAGCGTTGGTATGCGCCCAATAATGCGACGTTGGTGGTGGTCGGCGATGTGCAGCCCAAGACGGTGTTTGCGCTGGCGGAGAAATACTTTGCCCCGTTAAAGCCCAGCGAACTTAAGCCGCTAAAACCGCAGGCGGAAGTCGAACAGTTGGGCGTTCGGAAGATGACGATTAAGTTACCGGCCAAACTGCCGTATTTGGTCATGGGTTATAAGGTGCCGGTATTGAAGACGGCGCAGCATGAATGGGAAGCGTATGCGCTGGAAGTCCTGGCCGGTGTGCTGGACGGCGGCGGCAGCGCCAGATTGGAATCGGGATTGGTGCGCGGCAAGCAAATAGCGGTGTCCGTCGGGGCCAGTTACAGCCTGACCTCAAGATTGCCGGAAATGTTCACGCTGGAAGCGACGCCCGCCGAAGGCAAAACCGTCTGGAATCTGGAAAGCGCATTAAAGGACGAGATTGCCAAGTTGCAAATCAACCTGGTCGAAGACGATGAATTGCAGCGCATTAAGGCGCAGGTTCTCGCCAAGGCGGTTTATGAGCGGGACTCCAATTTTTATCAGGCCATGCAGTTGGGTATGCTGGAAACCGTTGGCCTGAGCTGGAAAGTCGTCGATGAATATGTCGAAAAGGTCAATCAGGTTAGCGCCGAACAAGTGCGTGAGGTGGCGCGTAAATATTTGATTGAAGATAAATTGAGCGTCGCTTATCTGGAGCCCTTGCCGATCACCGGCAATATTACCGAGACCAAGACAACAAAAGGAGTTAGATAATGCGTATTCGTCCGTTAAGTTTCATACCCAAAGGGCATAAGTTTCGTTTGAGCAGACAAGCTGCTCAACTCAGCTTTATATTGCTGGCGTGGTTTTTTTGCAGCCCGGCAGAGGCCGCTGCAAAAATAGAATACTGGCAAACGGCGCAGGGCAGCCGGGTTTATTATGTGCATACCGAAGGCCTGCCGATGGTGGATATACAGGTGGCTTTCGATGCAGGAAGCGCGCGTGACGGCTACCAGTTCGGCTTGTCGGCATTAACCTCCGGATTGCTCGATACCGGGGCAGGGCAGTGGAACGCCGATCAAATCGCCCAGCGTTTTGAAAGCGTCGGTGCGCAGTTCGGCTCCAGTATTTCGATCGATATGGCGTCGGTTTCGTTGCGCACCTTAACGGATAAGCCCCTGTTCGATAAAGCGCTGGAGACCATGCAAGTCATTTTGACTAATCCAAGTTTTAATGAAGCCGATTTCCAACGGGAAAAAAACCGGACTTTGGCCGGTTTAAAGCAACAGGAAGAATCGCCTGCCGAGCTGGCCAGCATCGCCTACTATAAAGCCTTGTACGGCGATCATCCTTACGGGCACCCGGCTTCCGGCGAGATCGTCACGGTCTCTGGTTTCGAAGCCGCGGATCTGCGCAGTTTCTATCAGAAATATTATGTCGCCGCCAATGCGATGGTGGTGATTGTCGGCGACTTGTCCAGGCAACAGGCCGAGCACACCGCCGAGACGTTGGTCTCAGGCTTGCCGGTAGGCCAAAAGCCGGAACCCTTGCCGGAAGTGGTCATGCCGGTCAAAGCGGGGAAGCAGCATATCGACTTCCCCTCCACGCAAACCCATGTGCTGGTCGGCATGCCCGGCAGCTACCGCAAAGACCCCGATTATTTTGCGCTGTATGTCGGCAACCATATTCTGGGCGGCGGCGGACTGGTGTCCAAACTGTTTGAGGAAGTCAGGGAAAAACGCGGATTGGCTTATAGCGCCGGTAGTTCGTTTGCGCCGATGTTCAGGAAAGGCCCGTTTACGGTCAGCCTGCAAACCCGCAACGATCAAACCGGTCAGGCGCTGGACGTGCTGAATAAAACCCTGGCCGATTTTATTGCCCAAGGGCCTACGGAAGCCGAGCTGATTGCCGCCAAGAAAAACATCACCGGCGGTTTTGCGATGCGTTTCGATACCAACAAAGAACTGGCCAGTTACGTGTCGATGATCGGCTTTTATGACATGCCGCTGGATTATCTGGACACCTTCCAGCAGAACGTCGAGAAGGTGACGACCGCATCGATAAAAGACGCTTTCAAGCGCCGCGTCGATCCGCAGTTAATGCAAACCATCACCTTGGGCGGGAGCGACAAGAAGAGTGAACAATAAGCTTAGAATTATCGGAGGAGACTGGCGCAGTCGGCAATTAAGTTTTGTCGATGCGCCGGGATTAAGGCCCACGCCGGCCAGAGTCAGGGAAACTTTATTCAACTGGTTGCAGTATGAAATTGTCGGCAAACAGTGCCTTGATTTGTATGCGGGCAGCGGCGCGCTGGGCTTTGAGGCCGCGTCAAGAGGCGCAAAGTCTGTGGTCCAGGTGGAAAGCAATGCCCAGGCCTGCCGCAGTTTAAAGGACAATGCCGTTGCGCTGTCCGCTCAGCAGATAAGCGTCGTGCAAAGCGATGTTTTGCGCTATCTGGAGGGAGCGGCTACCGCCTTCGATGTGGTGTTTCTCGATCCGCCATTCGGGCAGAATCTGGTGGTTCAAACTTGCAGGCAGCTGGAAGCTTACGGCTGGCTGGCTAAACAGGCCAAGATTTATGTTGAAACGGAACGGCATTTCGATTGGTCATGCGGAGCATCCATGCCCGAAAACTGGCGGCAGCTGAAAAGCAAAAGCGCGGGCGAAGTCGGCTATCATTTGTTTGAGAGGGGTTAAGGGCGAAGGGCTGCCTGATTCGAAGCCTGGTTTTTTTCGCCTTGCGCTTTTTACCTTCGCCTAACATTGAATTAAGTATTTTAAAGCCGTTTCTTAGTATAGAATTGCCGCCTTTTCTGAAAATCACACACTATTATGCAAACCACCGCAATTTATCCGGGTACCTTTGATCCTATTACCAATGGGCATTTGGATCTGATTGCCAGGGCATCCAGGCTTTATCATAAAGTGGTTGTCGCCGTAGCGGTTAACAGGGGCAAAACCCCGTTGTTTTCTCTGGACGAACGGGTGGCGTTGGTTAGAGCGGTTACTGCGGATTTTCCCCATGTGTCGGTGATCGGTTTTGATAACTTGCTGGTCGAGTGCGCCAAACAGCAGGGCGCCAACGTGATTTTACGGGGCTTGCGGGCAGTCTCCGATTTTGAATACGAGTTTCAGTTGGCCGGAATGAACCGGCGTCTGGCGCCGGAATTGGAAACCGTGTTTTTAACCCCGGCCGAACAATACGAATTTATTTCTTCGAGCATGATTCGTGAAATTGCACAGCTGAACGGCGACGTGTCCTGCTTTGTTCCCGATCTTGTTCACCAATGTTTAATTAATAAATTCAGATCCGAGTAAACTATGGCCCTGGTTATTAACGAAGCTAAATGTGCCCGTTGCGGTGTCTGCGAGCCTGAATGTCCGAATGAGGCGATTATCCGGACGGAGGATGCTTATGTTATAAATCCCGCATTGTGTACCGAATGCAGGGAACGCTACGGCGATCCCTTGTGTGAAGCGGTTTGTCCCAACGACGGCATTGACGAAGTCAAAGACAGTTTGTATAAGAAATGTTTGAGTTTATTGGGTTGAGCAAGCGGTATTGCTCAACCGTGTTGTAGCGTGTAGGAGTTTGAATGTCCCTTATTATTAATGAAGAATGCATCAATTGCGATGTTTGCGAGCCGGAGTGCCCGAATGGCGCGATTTCCCAAGGCGAGGATATTTATGTCATAAATCCCGCATTATGTACCGAGTGCGTAGGCCATCATGATGTGCCGCAATGCATGGAAGTTTGTCCGGTCGATTGCATCGATAAGGATGCCAAGCATGTTGAGGACAAAGAAAGTCTGTATCAGAAGTATTTGAAATTGATAGCCTAGGCTTTTTGGTTTGCGTAGGGTGCGCCGTGCGCACCGTTATTCAATCAGCAAAGCGTATAGATTAATTAACCACGAAGACACGAAGAAAAACCAAGGTAAAAACTTCGTGTTCTTCGTGTCTTCGTGGTTTTATGTTTTTAGTTGACGCTTATGGCGTTAACCAATCCAAACTTTCAGTTGTAGAACCAAGCGGTTTATATTCCGCGCCGACCCATCCCGAATACCCCGATTTCTCAATCACTGAAAACAGCCGCTCGAAATCAATTCGCCCGGTGCCGGGTTGCCCGCGTCCAGGACAATCGGCGAACTGGATATGACCGATTTTACCGGCCTGTTCGGCAATAAACGTCTCGGGTTGTTCGCCCATCATTTGCATGTGATAAATATCGTACTGCATAAATAACGCTGGGCGGTTAAGTTGATCCAGCATGCTGAGCATTTGTGCTCCGCTATCGATGATAAATCCCGGCATGTCGTGGCTATTGACGGCCTCAAACACTGTTTTGACACCCAACGGCGAAAAGGCATCGACGGCGAAACACAGGTTTTCCTTAAAGGTTTCAAGATAATGTTGCAAGCGGCTGTTATCCAAACAGCGGCCCGGCAACACATTGATCGCTTCCGGCTTTAGCCGCTCGGCATAGTCGACGGTTTGAGCGACGGCCTGTCTGAACTGATCGCGCTTTTCAGGTACGCAGGCAAGCCCTTCGCCGCCCTGTAACAAGTCGGCAGCGTCTACATTAAACAAAACCATTTTTAAGCCGTATTCGTCCAGATTGTCTTTTATGGCGGCCGGATTTAATGCGTAAGGGAATTGGATTTCAACGGCATTAAAGCCTGCTTGCTTGGCGGCCTTGAAGCGATCGATAAGCGCTACTTCGGTAAACAGCAGGCTCAGGTTGGCGGTAAAGTTAAGCATCGGTTTTTGTATAGAGTTTGATTAAAGTGGCGGGGTCTTGTTCCAGGTAACCGCGGCTGCCGTGCAGTTGCATCAACTGCGCGGCCAGCGCGGACATCGGTGCGGCGGTACCCTGTTTGATGGATAAATCGACCGCCATGTTCAAATCCTTCAGCAGGGTTTTAACCCGCCATTTGACCGGCTCAAAGGTTTCGGCCGCCATTTCGGGAGCGACGATTTGTAGGGGCTTGGAATCGGCGAAACCGCCTGCCAATGCGGCGGGTATTTGCCCCGCATCGACACCGGATTGTTTAGCCAGGGCTATCATTTCGGCGATAACCAGCACATTGCAACTGACAATCATCTGGTTGCAGATCTTGGTGATCTGGCCGCTGCCGACTTCGCCCATGTGGGTTAATTGCTTGTACAGCGGGGCCAGGACGATTCGGGCAACTGCGATATTTTCCGCGCCGCCGCCCGCCATAATCGCCAGATTGCCTTGCTCGGCACCGGCGACGCCGCCGGAAACCGGCGCATCGACCCAGCCCATGTTGCATTTTTCATGCAGAAGCGCGGCCAACTGCCGGGTGTTTTCCGGGTGGATGCTGGATAAATCAATCAGCAACTTGCCCGCTGCGCCGAACGCTAAAATATCATTACGCACAATCGATTCGACGACGGCGGTATCGGCCAGGCACAGGATAATCACCTCGGAGTCCCGGACTAACTCGGCAACGGATGAGCGGACTGTAGCGCCTGCCCCAGCGACCGGCTTTAGTTTTTCAGCGCTGCGGTTCCAGACGTTAACGCTAAAGCCGGCATCCAGCAAACGCAAAGTCATCGGCTTGCCCATCAGGCCGATACCGATGAAACCGAGGGTGGGTTTTTTATCTGACATAGTTTATGTGTCGCTCGATTAATATTTAAAAATGCAAGGCCATAACGACGCCAGTCGTCAGGAGAGATTGCATAGGGCTGTGCCGTTACTTGCGCTCGGAGATGTCGCGGGCCAGGCACAGGGTTAGCGTCGCGCCTTCATACTCGAAACGGGTGATGCGGATTTCTACTGAAAAAACGGCGCCCTCCTTAGTCTTGTGACGACGCTCAATGACAACCAGGCCGTCTTGCTCGCTGGTACGGGTCATTTCTTCATGCGCGGCATCCTGATCGATGTCATAGACCGTCATGTCCAGCAGCTCTTCCCGGCTGTAACCCAATGCCCGGCAGGCTTCGTCATTAACATAGATAAACCGCAAGTGCCGGTCGACCAGATAGGCGGCCTCGCGCATTCGCTTCAAAGCAAAATTCATCATTAACAGCTGCTGTTCGGCCCGCTTGTGTTCGCTAATTTCAGTACGCAGCTGTTGGTTGTCGGCGTTGAGTTCGGCGGTGCATTCGGCGACCTGCCGTTCCAGATATTGCTGGCAGTGGTGTAATTGCGCGTTTCGTTCTTCCAGGCGTTTTTGCGTGGCATGCAACTTGAGATGGGTGCCGACTCTGGCGATGACTTCGTCGATTTGCAAGGGTTTGGTGATGTAGTCGACGCCTCCGGCGGCAAAGCCGTGGACTTTGTGCTCGGTCGCGACCAAGGCGGTCATAAAGATCACCGGAATGTCGCGGGTATTTTCCGCCGCTTTCAAGCGTCGGCAGATTTCGAAACCGTCCGCTCCCGGCAACATCACATCCAGCAGGATCAAGTCGGGTTGCAGTAATTGCGCGCGTTGCAAGGCCTCTTCGCCGTCCTGGGCGATGGCGACGTTATAGCCGCTCTCCTCAAGCAGGTCGACCACCACGCTCAGATTGCTGGGAATGTCATCGACGATCAGGATAGTGGCGGTATTAGTGCGAAGATTCATAGGGGGTGTCATTCAAGTGTTGTTCGGCAAAAGCGAGGATGGCTTTCGACTGGTAGCCCTCGGCAAATCTGCGCAGCTGCGTGGCGAACAAGCCGTAGCGAGGGTCAAGCCCTGCGACCCGTTCAGCGTAGCGCAGGATGTCGCGCATGTTGCCCAGCTGCGCCAATCGATGCAGCGTTTGCATTTCTTCGGTCGGTGGACATATCAGCGGTTCTGCGCTTTCATCCGTTATCGATGCGTTTTGCGGCGGCGGGGTGAAGATCCATTCGAGATTCAAAAGCGCGGCGATGTGGACCAGCAAGCTATCTTGGGCAATAGGCTTAGGTATGACGGCATTCGCGTATTCCGCAGCGTTGCCCGAGGCGGCATTGGCGGACATCACGACGATGGGGAGCCGGGCCGACCATTGGCGCAAGCGCAGTATTGTTTCCCTGTCGTCCATGCCGGATAAAGCGTTGTCCATCAGGATCAGGTCTGGCGGTATCGATTGAGCGCGCTCCAGCGCATCGAGGCCGTTGTCCGCCTCGACCGTATCAAAGCCCAGCGGGACCAGCAGGTTAACCGCCAAGGCGCGATCCTCCGCGACATCGTCGATGATCAGCACGGTACGGCGCGGCCCTTGGTATCCTGTCGCAACGTGTGCCAAAAGCAGGGCGCAAGGCGCGGTTTCCACCATCGGCAGTTCCAGTTCGAAATGGAAGGTGCTGCCTTCCCCTATGCGGCTCTTGACTTCGATGTCGCCGCCCATCAAATGTACCAGGTGGCGGCTGATCGCAAGGCCGAGGCCGGTGCCGCCGCTCCGGTGCTGTAAGTCCCCCGACTGCTCGAAGTGCTGGAATATAGTTTCCAGTTCGGCGGCCTCGATACCGATGCCGGTGTCTTGGATGACGAAGCGGAGCTGCGACGAGGTCTCGCGGCTGACGCGCAATACTACGCGACCGCAGTCGGTGAATTTGACCGCGTTGTCCAGCAGGTTAAGCAGCACCTGACGCAGCCGTTTTTCATCGCCGCGGATGCCTTCGGGCAAATCGGGCGTCAGCTCGCAAGTGAAGTTGAGGCCCTTTTGCCTCGCTTTGATGCCGATGATCTCGGCAACGATGCTCAGGAACTTGTTCAGCGGGATGTCGCTGATGATGAGTTCGAGCTTGCCGGTTTCGATACGGGCCAAGTCAAGGATGTCCTCAACCAGTGCCAGCAGGTGCTCGCCGCTTTGGCGAATGACATCGAGCGCGGCGCTATTGCGCTCGGTCAGGGTCTTGTCTCGTTGTAATATTTGCGCATAACCGAGGATGCCGTTCAGCGGTGTGCGCAGTTCGTGGCTCATGTAGGCAATGAATTCGCTACGTAGTTTCGCCAGGCGTACTGCTTCGGTCAGCGCGGCTTCGCGCGCAGCCTCGGCAGCCTTGCGTTCGCTGATGTCGCGGCCGACGCCGACGATTCCGAGCACTGTGCCGTCTTCGTCGATTACCGGCGCTTTGTCGATTTCGCGCCAGAACAGCGTACCGTTGGCGCCGGGAATGGCTACTTCGAAGATCTTGCCTTGCCGGGTGTTCATGACCTCGCAGTCAGTGGTGCGGAAGGCCTGTCCGATTTCGCCGGGCCACAGTTCTTCATCGGTTTTACCGATCATGTGTTCTTTCATATGACCGTTGCCGGTGTTGATAGTCAGGTAGCGTCCCTCGGTGTCTTTAAGCCAGACGGAAACCGGTAAGGTATCAACCAGTGTGCGCAGGTAGCGGGTCTGCTGGCGTAATTCATCGGTACGTGTCTGGACCCGTTGTTCAAGGTCGATGTTGAGTACGCGGATTTCATCCTTCGAGTGCCGCAGTTGCATATTAGAGACGCCAAGCAAGCGGTGGGAGCGCCGTAATCGCAGCAGGAAGTAGGTGGTGAGGGCAAGCAACGCGATGCTGCCGCCTAGCACAGTCCATAGCCAACGCTGCTGAAGTGCGCGATGTTGCTCGCGGAGCGTCAGTCTGTCGATTTGTTGTTGTTTGTGTTCCGACTTGTAGCGTTGCGCTAATTCGAGCATGCGGACGCTGCTTTTTTCACGTACCAATTTGTCCGCCAAGTCGGCGGCTTCTTCGGAAAATTGATAAGCCCGCTTGTAGTCGCCCGCGATTGCTGTGGCCGAAGCCATGCGCCGCGCGCTTTCGCTCCGGTAGATTAGCAGACCAATAGCTTGCGCCAGCGCGTAAGCCCGTTCGGCATCGGTCTGCGCATCGTTAATACGCCCTATCGACTGGAGGTTTTTACTGCGGGCGTCCAACGACCACCAGAGGCCGATCTTGTTCGGATAGCGTTCGTAGATTGCGACATCTTCATTGAGGAGCGGCAGGGTATCTTCCAGTCGGTTTTGTTTACGCAAGTTTTCCGCCAGTGCAAAAAGTCCGTGGGCGAGGTGGAAGGGGGTGTCGATAGCCTGATAGAGTGCGACCGCTTCACGAATCAACGACTCGGAGGTATGCAGGTCGATAGTCTTGTTGACTGGGTTGCTGAGCGCGTTGGCCATACCTGTGAGCGCATCCGCCTCCAGCTGTTTTGCGGGTACACGCCTCGCCAACTCAAGCATTTTGGCGTAATGATCGTATGCTTCGCTAGGGTGGTCGCTCTGGTTGTAAGAGACGCCCATGCCCTGATAGGCATAAATCAGCGCCAAAGGGTTATTGGTGCCTCTGGCGATTTCCATCGCCTGCATGCACAGGGTAACCGACTCATCGATCTGCCCCATGCGACGGTACATCATAGCCAGACGCAACATCGCTTCGCCAAGCAGGTCCGGACGATCCACGCCGTCGAGCACCTCCAGGGCGCGAGGGGCGACATCGACCAAGGTATCGATCCGGCCCTGGTAGACGGAATTGAGTGACATAGAGAGATAAGCCTCGGCCTGACCGATTCGGTCGCCGTTTTTCTTGGCCAGTTCCAGTGCTTGCGCTGAATGGTTCGCCGACGATTCGGTCTGCGCCGTATAGACTTCAATGCGGCCCAAAAGATTCAGTATGAGCGCTTGATCGGTCGACGTCGCATTAACGGGGGGTGTTGCCTGCAAGCGTAGCGCTGCCTTATAAGCCGCCTGGGCGTCGTTTTCCGTCAGCGCCCTGGCGGCTGTCGCCTCGTTGCGCCAGACTTCGAGTGCATTGTCCGCCCAGGCGTTGCCGCATAAGCCGGAAACGAGTAGCAAGCAGAGGAACGTCGCCGATATGTCATCAAAAAAACGGGTCATTAAGGTGTATTCAAAAGCGGGTGGTGGCGCAAACCTGTAATTTAACATGAATATCGTGTCCCAACTCTACCTTAATTACTGATGCTGCGCACTGTCCACGAAAAAATAGCGGGCGTATGTTTCCCTGCTTACGGTGTGCATTTTTCTAATCTTGACGGTGGACTTTACTTTATTGTCCTTGTGCTCGGTTTTTTCGTGCTTTTTGTGCCTTTCGTGGACTACGCTTTTTTATTAGGTACATGCGTAACATCAGTTAATTAGCTGATGAAAAGATGCGATTCATAAAAAAATAGGGCAAATGGGTAATATCTATGATTAATCAGGAAAGCCGCATTAAATCAGCAGAGGGTTTGCCTGATCAGGCGATTGATCCAAGTTACCGCTTTCGGTATAGGTTCTACGATATAATGGCTTTTTAAGTCGGGATATCTGCCGGCGCTGTTTTTTAATATAAATCCTTGCTGCATGTTGCCGGCAAGTTTCATCGAGAGGAGTTTTGCGTGGCAAAGGCTAGTGATTTAAAAAGAGGCATGGTGGTTGAGATAAACGGCGTACCGCATGCGGTTAAGCAGGTCGATGCTAAAAGTCCGTCGTCCCGCGGAGCGTCAACCTTGTACAAAATCCGTTTTACCAATCTTAAAACCGGTCAAAAGTTGGATGAGTCGTTAAAAGGGGACGATTTTTTTAAGGATGCCGATCTGGTACGGGCTAAAGTGCAGTTTTCTTACGTAGATGGGGATAGTTATATCTTCATGAATATGGAAGATTACACTCAGTACACTCTGAGCCGTGAGGATTTGGAGGATCAAATCGATTATTTGACCGAAGGTTTGGAAGGCATCGTGGCGTTGTTGGTGGACGATGCGGTGCTGGGCATCGAATTGCCTAGTTCGGTGGTGTTGGCGATCGTGGAAACGGCGCCTGCCATAAAAGGGGCGACGGCATCCGGGCGGACCAAAACAGCCAGAGTAACCACCGGATTGGAGGTTCAGGTTCCCGAATATCTGGAGCCGGAGGAGCTGATTAAGATTAATACCGAGACCGGAAAATTCATGTCGCGCGCTTGAGTCATGCCCGATTGTTTAAGCGTTCCTCAAGGTGAGTTTGAGTTAAGCCGGTTGCCGAAACGGCCGAAGGAGTTGCTGCGCGCTTGGGATGCGGCCGATGAGTATCTGCTCGATACGCTTGCGGAGCAGCTAAGGCGGGCGGATGTTGCGCGGGTTTTAATAATGAATGACAGTTTCGGCGCTTTGGCCGTAGCGCTGAGTGCTTACCGGCCTTGTGCCATATCGGATTCCTTTTTGTCGCAGCAGGCCACGCGGCTCAATCTTGCCGCAAATAACCTGTCTGAGCACAGCGTCGGTTTGCTGAACAGTCTTGAAAGGCCGGAGGGTGTTTTCGATTGGGTGTTGATTAAGGCGCCGAAGACCTTGGCATTATTGGAAGACCAGTTGATACGCTTGCGACCGCATTTAAGCGCTTCAAGCCAAGTCATCGTCGCGGGCATGATTAAAACCTTGCCGTCCTCGGTTTGGAAGCTGCTGGAGCGATTGGTCGGACCGACGACGACTTCGTTGGCTAAAAAAAAGGCGAGGCTGATTTTTGCATCCCTTGATTCCGGGCTGATTATTCCGCCCAGCCCTTATCCGGTCAATTACCGGCTTGAAAATACCGAGCGTCTGATTAGTAACCACGCCAATGTCTTTTCGCGCGACAGTCTTGATATAGGGACGCGTTTTTTTCTCCAGCATCTTCCGGCTCGGCAGGATGTCTGCGATATTATCGACTTGGGCTGCGGTAACGGTCTGGTCGGTTTAATCGCTGCCGAACGCTGTCCTGCGGCGGCGGTGCATTTTGTCGATGAATCTTTTATGGCGGTCGCATCGGCCAGGGATAACTTTCAACGTGCTTTTGGCGAACAGCGCGAGGCGACTTTCCGGGTCGGCGACGGATTGATGGCGGCTGAATCCGCATCGGCCGACCTGATTCTTTGCAATCCGCCGTTTCACCAACAAAATACCCTAGGCGATCAGATTGCCGTCAGTTTATTCAGACAGTCGCGGAGAGTATTGCGTAAAGGCGGCGAGTTGTGGGTGATAGGCAACCGCCATTTGGATTACCACTGCTATCTTGATCGTCTTTTCGGTGGGTATTCGATGGTCGCATCCAACTCGAAATTCGTTATCGTAAAGGCTGTGTCGGCGGGCTAAGGTGCTGAACGCAAGCAAAAATCGGGCAAAAAAAACTCCCGGTGCGCGAGCATCGGGAGCGAGAAGTCAAACAGGAGAGATGCTGTTTGAGGTAGGATACCAAGAGGTGGTAAAAATCTTTAGCCGAGTAATTTTCGATTCAAAACTATATTGGTGAAGATGGCGGCCGTTGCAAACATGATTGTTGAAACAATGAATTCGCCGGAAATAAACCCCAGAATACCAACGATAAACATCAGCCCTATTAAAATATCTTTTTGAAAATCAGTCATTTTAAAGCTCCTTTGCTGTTTTGTGGGTAAGAAGTAATCAGCGTTGAATACACTATACATACGGACCTATTAGTTGACAATAGTAGTAGGTATTGATTAATAGTTTCTTATATGAAAACAATTGGCTTGGGTTGTTTTATCTTTAAATGCGGAAAAGCTGATCTAAAGCCTGTCAACTGACGGAGTGCCGAGCTGGGGCGGGTTTGATGTGTACTCGAAATAACGGACAGTTATAAAGGGGGATTAAGCTGATGCGGACATCAGTGCATGGCAAAGGGTTTGCAATATGTTAATGATCTGCATAAGGTCTTCCCGCTGATGCAGGGATCTAGCTGGAAAACTCATGCCGGCCGGGTTTCGATTGATTTCAAACAATCAAATAGTGTATTGTTTTATAAGAATAAGTTTGATGGTTGCGTCGCTGTTTTTTCAGTTTGCGACTTATCTATGCTATTCGGTTAACGCCAACAAATCCCGTTCCAGTAAGGCGCTGCTGCCAAGGTTGAGTTCAACCAAGCGACGTAGTTCGGAAATGCTGTCTATATCGATATGCTCGCATT